>JAABUO010000456.1_pt1 | contig 81835 bp, 112 predicted proteins | sample 5559291 | NCBI WGS metagenome assembly JAABUO01 (sample SAMN10711878, study PRJNA513372) | rock metagenome | isolation source: Antarctica rocks | place: Antarctica: Victoria Land, Finger Mt sud
TGTTCTTCGCCCACCAAAGCGGTGCACTGGGGACCCCGGGGGGCCCATGGGGCGTCCTGATCCTGACTACCGGCATCAACTCGTGCACTGGGCCAACTATTGTTGCCTACAGTTGCGCAAGGTGTGTGGTCGGCAGCAAACGCTTGACCAGCCTGCAGACTGAGCAACAGCTCGAGATGCCAAGCTGGAGCACGGGGTCCTCGTCGATCAGCTGCCGGTCGAGCTGTGGAAGAGAATTGTTCAGTCTCTAAGGCCGGATAGCATAGGAACTGTGAACTCCTTGTGGGATGACGCTGACCCTGAATGTGATATTGCAGCTCTGCTGTCTGATCAAGCTCGTTTTCATCAGCTAAAGCTGGTCTGCAGCAGGTTCCATCAGGTTTTCCTTCAGCACCCTGAGCTTTCAGCTGAGGTCATTTTGGCTAAGGGCAATGCAAGCAACTTGATGCCAAGCCTGTTACTATGGTTGCGGCGCTTTGCTAAATCCGTCACGTTTTTTTATAATAGTCCGTACCAAGACATGGTATTGGGAGGTCTGTCATGCCTGGAGTCTGAGCTTGCTCATGCGTATTTAACAGGAGTGTCTTCAGCTACAATACATGGACTGGCGAATTTCTCTTCTTTGAGACGGTGTGAGCTCAACATGCCTGAGAACATTCTGGATTTGCAACCACTGCAATTTTTGGCTTGCCTGTCAGACCTTTCTCTTGCAGGAGGCACTTTCTTCAATCTGTCAGTAGGTTCTCAGTTGACCAATATCCACATGGAAAGCAGTCGTGCTAGCTGTTTGCAAGGGCCAAATTATGCCTCAAGTCTTAAAAGCCTGCAATGTCATCATGCCACATTGCTTGATTTCCATGAAAGGGGTTTGTCTGGGTGCATAGGCTTGGAGAAACTGGCCTTAACAGAGGCTGTTGTTCATGCAGCAATGCCTGAAGAGACATTTGCTGTTGGAAGTTGTGTTGAATTCAACATTCCTGGAAACATGTCAGAGTTGACACAATTGTCTAGCCTGAGCATTGAATTAGCTAGCAGCCAGCCAGCTCATTTTGTTCTAGACTGGGTTTGCACTATTACATCTTTGGTAGACCTGGAGGTCAATGTGCAGAGTGCATGTTTTGTGGATGACAGCCTAACCCTGCTTTTTACGGTTAACAAGCTTGAATTTGTCCAATCTGACAGATGAAAGTGATGAACAGCTTTTGGGTTGTGATGTGCCATGGCATGCAATGCAGGCTCTGCAGCATATTGAGCTGACAGGTCCTCTTGTGTTTGATGATGGCATAGTTCAGCTCACCACGCTACAGCAGTTGAGCTTTGTGTCGTTCTCTGGGCTGTACCCAAAGCACAGCGCTGCCTCCAGTTTGGCAAGGCTCACCTATCAGCTAGCTGCTCATTGCCCGCATGTGCCGGTTAAGATAGATGGTTATTTTTGTCAAAGGGCCTCGAACAAACACTTTGGCATTGGCGCTTGGCAGAACGTCTTGCCCATGCATGCGTTATCGTTTAATACACTGTGATTATATGTACAGCATGTATGCCAGAGAATAGCAACTATGATCATTTGACTGTTCTTTGGCATACGCCTATGTAGCAGCTATAGCTACATACCCTACGTGATGTGCAAGTATGTTGCATCAGTGGTTCTCCTTAAGCAGAGCCACTCCGGGCATGTGACTACTGACAAGCTTAATGTTGGATTTAAGTCACCGAACAAAACCCTAGTGCTTTGACTTTCGAGATTGGTCATGTAACTTACACGACCATGCTGGCTCACTGGGATGTCTTAGTCTTGAATGGCAATGTACATGTACTATGCAATGTTCAGCAACTGAAATGTCCTGATCATTACTCAGCAAGTGACTTGTGATCTACATCTACATCTACACAGTAGGCATTGATATTACTCCAAAAGCGGTAGCGCACCAGCCCTGCTATGCAGTGGCTGGCAGCCAAGTGCATCAGACATCGTTGCTCATGAAGAATAGATGGCATATGCACCACTTGGTCCATTGCAAACAGCAGGCCCACCTTGACCAAAAGAGATTTGACAGATTCACCATCAATGGACATGGCATGGCACCACACGTGTGCACATTGTGGTCGAACGACACAGACTGAGCTCAAAGTAGTAGCATGTTGTCTGTACATTGCCTGGCCTCAGAAATGGCACCACAGAAGCACTTGAGCTCAATCACGACATTATTTCTGTATGGTTCCACTCAATTCACTAAAACGCTCCGGTATGGGCTAAATGCCAATTTGTCAAAGCAGGGCATGCTGTGGGCAAGCTGCCATGTGTAGACCTACTGCCACTGATACAGTTCAGAGGTGTCATATACTTGCTGACCATGCTGCCAAGACTGAGATGCAACCCAGGAGGCTCTGTTTGACATGACAAATCAAGCTGGACACACCCTCTGGCCTCGTAGAAGGCGCTGTTACATGGTGGCTTTGAGGCAGCACTAGGCCCTCACACATCACCTGTTCTGCTTTCCAGGGCTATCCTGGCACAGTGTGACTCTGTTAAGGTGCTGCGCAAGTGCTGATAAGGTCTCAAAGCTTGGTTTCAGGTTGCAACAGCCTGCTGTCCTAGCAAAGAAATTGCTGGTTGAGGCACTTATGACTTACTCAAGGTTGGTCAGTGTAGTTGCTCAAACCCTGAGCTGCTGATATCCTGCCACTCACTTGCTAACACAGAGGTGCTTGCAGCCAATCTGACTACTCTCTGCCAGCAACTTGCAGGGATGACATTTTTTGCAGGCCCTATTAGCTTGACAATGAATATCCTGACAAGATATGATGTCCCTTGAAACAGCACCTGTCATGATCACTTTCTTACATGAATCATTAGGCAACTGTCAGGTCATCACACCAGTACAGACAAAGCACTGGCGAGTATGCCGGTGATGTGGATCAGGATTGCTGCAGGCTGTACAGTTGTGCCAGAGCTGTCACTACCTGGTGTTCTGACAGCTGGTATTATGCAATCTGAGTGATGACCAAAGCTACAGTAGCAGCACCAGCATCTGCAAAATTCGAAGCTGCCCTGTCATGAGGATGGCAGCGGTATTGCTATCCTGCACGCAAGCTTGTACCACCAGTCCGACTAGGAGACATTGTCGCTGACAACACGTGTATGTAACAGTCTATTCAGCGAAACAACGGTTGCAGCTCAACTTAACAGATACATGACCGAGATCAAGCCTCGGCTCTTATTAGCGGGCTACAGAGAGGCAGGGAAAGATGGTGACATACTGGCCTGGTACCGGCGCCTCAAAGTTGACCACGTACTGTGTGTGGCGTCAGAGTTCGTTCCACCCACAGCTGACGGCCTGTCTGTGAAACACATACCTCTCGACGACGATAACCCTCGCGAAGACATCACCCGGGTGTTGGTTCCGGCCGTTGCGTACGTCGAAAAGTCCTTGTCAACGGGAGGAACCATTTTGGTGCACTGTCGTGATGGAGCTTCGAGGGCTGTATGCGTGATTCTTGCAGTGTTGATAAAACACTATGACTATAGTCTCATTGACGCATACCACTATGTCTCCCACAGACGTAAGCAAATAAACATCTTCCCACAGTATCTAGATCAGCTGCAGAGATGGGCACAATAGACAGAGACACAAAACATGGTGCAGTTTGTGCTGTCTTACACTGTTGGTTACATCCGGCCAAGCAAACACACATCAGGGACAATGCCTCGACAATGCAGCAGGACAGACTGGACAGTCAAATGTGACAGAGCAGCTCCAGGACACCATGTCCAAGCCTGTGAACTGACTGAACATGCTGCCTGTAGGGCTGACCAGGATTGTTTCGGCAACTGTGTCTTGTGCTCAGCTGAGAGCTACAACAAACTCAAAGGCCTTTGTTGAACTTTTGGAAATCTGCCTTTTCAAAGCCCTTTTGGGCATCAGCTTGAGTCTTGGTCGAGCTGTTGCAACTACATATGGGAATATTTGTCTCCGGACAACCTGAGTGCTTGGTGAATAAAAGCCTTGTGGCTGATTGCCTGATCATCACTTGTCTACCTCCGAGACTTATGGTCCCCACGGTATGCGCTACACCTGCTTGGATGCGCACGCTTTCATCCACCATTTCTGCAAAGCCCATGTTGGTAGAATATGCATGCATGCATGACAGCAATGAGTGATGCAATCACTGTATGATGGACATTGTCAGGGCCTCTGCAGCTGTTGCTTGGAAACCCCCCTATAACGTTGTGAGCCAAAGGTAGGTTCAGGCATGACAGGGTGGTATTGCCACTTGCGCCAATCTGGGAGAGTTCAAAGCCAGTGTTTGCAACATTCCGACAACACCTTGAGCTGTCAGTTGCAAGTCATCAGGTGCCGGTTGTTACAAAATCAGATGGATGGGCGTGAAATGAAAGAGAGACCAAGATTGCTTCGTCACAGAACTGACAGGTCTAGACTGCGAAGCAAGTTTGAGCCTGCGGCCCAAAACAATTGCAGCTACATGCAAAATTCCTTTTTTGAAGTTTTCCCAGCGCGCACAACTACAGAACCAAAAGCTGCCAACCTTACCAGATCAAGCAATCCTTGAATGGGATCACAATGCAACTGCACCTACCCACATAAGCTATATATGCACCAGTGTCTGTATCAGTTCACCGACCGTCTGTGAGCTTTAATGGCTGTCGGAACTGGAGGCAAACCACTAGGTTTGGTGCGACTGTCTGTAGCATCAATTTCTCCAGAGGCAGCAAACTTATGGGAAGACTGCTGACTGGTGTATGATTTGCTGGAACCAGCTACTGCGGAGCTGCTATCTGTGGAGCCCATCACTGACGACCTCCTGGCCTTGTGGGCTGCAGGTGGCACACTTTGTCCTGCAGGAAATCAGCAACCGCACGATTAGCCATCCCAGACACTGGTTGACACTTGCACAAGCCAAGGCATTAAGGTGGTTGGAAATCTGTGTATCAGACGGCACCCAGCGTGTGTCTTTGCCAAGGCAACTGATGTGTACAGAGCGTCCAGTACAGTGTGCAGTGTGAGTTGCGTCAAAAAGGGGTTCTAGGCACACCTAGTTGGTGTCCAGCAAACAATTGAGGAACATTCTGTAATGACTAAATGACTGACTGACTGACCGATTGACTGACTGGATAAGTGGATGCATGAGGAGACGACCGAATGGACAATTGGATGAAACGTAAGCACAAAGCAATCAAGGACTGCACAGGACCTGAGAGAGCGTTCTTGCCCCTCTCATGCAGCGACAGATGCATACAGCAATGTGCATATCTAACAACATGATGAACACTGCCATTTGATTATTGCTGTAAGTATCACAGGTGAGTTCATGCAGTGCAGTGATGCTTGCCTGCAAGCTTGCCAGAGTTCTGCGGCGACATGGCGAGTGAGCCAATGCCCATAGCCTTGCTTGCCTTTCGCGTGCCATCTGAGCCCTGCTTCACTGGGCGGGGCAAGTCAGCAGGGCTGCTGCCAGGAGCCCTGCGCGCTGCCTCTGATGAAAATATAGACCGGGCTGCTGCCCCTGCATACAGTGTGCACAATGTGGGTCTTGGTGGACATTGGCTTTTTGTTTTGCACGCAGCAACGTGGCTGCAATGATCCTGCTGACGTGCAGGCCATTCACCTTTGGAATATAATGTACCTGTAATGCTGCAGGCTTGCCCATGTCTCCTGGCTAAGCTGAGTTCTGTGAGTTTGTGTTTGAGCAAAATCGTCGCAAGGCAATTATCATGCAGTGCAACATGCATCAGTAATTTATGCGCAGCAGGGCATCTGCCCTTTGAAGCAGACTTTGCATTGCCAAGATTGCATACATGGAACTGTACAACATTCCTCGGCGAACACGGCATGAGCATTTGTAAGACCAGCATCTTGACCAGCACAATTAGGATCAAAGCCTCGGACAGCAGACAGGGTTGATGTTGTGCATAACCTCAGGAGCCAGGCTGGCTGCATGCAGCTGGGGACTACAGTACTGCAATGTACCTCCTTTGGAAGGGGTGCTAGGGCTGGCAGGGGGGGTGGGCAGGCCCCGCCTACGCGTGGTGCCTGCTGCAGCCCCTGCACGGCTGGTGGCTGGTGACACAGGCTCTTCTTCGCCTTCAAGGCCACCACTCACTGAAGCTCCATCATCGCCGTCCAGCGAGTCTGTGTAAAAGCCACCTGAAACCATTACAACACAAGGCAATCACTCATCTTGATCTCGGCTCAAAGCAGTGTTGACAATGAGATGTTCAAGCCACCTGAAGGCTTGTACCCTGCAACACACAGAGCTTCAGACATTCAGTGCTGCATGGCCGGCTGTTTGAGTCAAGCAAGCGAGAAAGGTGGTGAGCGGTCTGTGTCATGAGTGGTGCTGTGTGGTGCAGCCTTCCTGCGGCACACGCAGGAGCTGAGACAAGGCTTCTGTGGTTTGCTGTGAAACACAAGCAATTTGTAGGCAAGTGGAGGCTGAGGTGCTTTGTTTGTTGGTGTGGTGCTAGGCATGGGCTGATACGCATCATCACTGCTGTAACTGCTCTGCTGCAGCACTGCAGGCGTGAGCTTGCATTGGACGCCATCCGCGCCATGAAATTGAGCCTAGCAGCGTCAAGCTCTGTTTGAGCAAGGGTTTGCATATGGGAACTCTTTGCTGCAGCTGTGCCATGCGGCTGTCACAGTCCTGCATGTTATGCCTGGCAGGTATTTTTGTTGTGGCATATTCAACGCAGAAGATCAGGCAGCACACGGTGGTGAATGCCTGGGGCACATGACCAACAATTGCGCATCGAGCAAGGGTTTGCCTGTATAAGAAGGGCTGGGTGCGTCATGCTGCATGCTCAATCAACTGCACTATGCTGTCACTAGACGACACTCATCAAGATCCTGCATGCGACGTTTGCATCATAATTCATTGTGAAGGTTGCCTCTGTGCAATGTGACCAAGTCAGGTCAAACACCCACCAGGCTAGTTCACAATAGTAGTCTTAACAATATCACTTCTATCATGCGCTGGAAGGACAAGTGGTGAGGCCAGCAGGACTGGTGATAACAGCTGACTTACTGTTGACTCTGGAAGGGCCAAAGTCGCTAGGCAGCACCAGTTGCAAGCTGCTGGAGATGGTGTCATTCTGTGAGGCTGCTCCCTCCAGGGGGGTACCCCCCAGGTCCAGATCCCCCTCAAGATCCCCCTCCAGGGGCTCCTCTAGGGAGTCTACACAGTCCACGCCCTCACACCAGGGGTTGTGCCGCAGCTCCAACATTGTGATGCGCTCCTCCTGCAGATGGCATGTCAGCTTAAGTCGTAGTGCCTCTGAGCAGTCACCACACAACATTGCTTTCATGTTCAAAGCCATTACAGTTGAGGCCTGTGAAGCATGCACGGATAGTCTTGCAGCTCTAAGCAGCTGTGACACGCTCCTCCTGCAGACACCGAGTTAGCTCAAGTCACAATGCTTCTGAGTAATGATCATGTAGCACTGGAGGAGATTTTCACAGCCATCATAGTCCACAACGACTGCAGTCCAGGCCTTTCTGAAAGGATGCAGAAGTTTGATTGCAGCTCCAACAATGTGTTGCAATCTGCTGCATTCAAGCAGGTGTGCTGTCAGGACATGATGACTGTGCACAATAGGACCAACGTGCTGTGTTACATTGCATACAGTCGGTTGTGTTGCAGCTTTAACAATGTGATGCACTCCACCAGCAGTCAAGCAGATGCAATGGTAAGATATGCCTGAAGTCTTTGCGAGACAGAGATTGGTGCTGTGCACTCTGAGCAGGGGCCATGCACACTCAGAGACTCAAAGATGTTGCTCACATATGGTGTTGGGACTTGTTTGCAATACCTCAGCTCTAGTGCAAGCTTGTGCAAGAACCACAGAAAAGTAGCTGGGATGTGCAGCATGTTGAAGGGTGAAACGCTGAGTCTTCAAGCCAGGAGTGTACAAGTGTACTGCTTGAAAAGCAGGGCAGTGACTGTCCACCTGATGTCCACAAGACCACACAGCAGACGGTCTAGCAAGAGCCAAGCTGTGCTTTTTCAGAGATTGATAGCAAAAGCCAGCTGTGCAAGGCAGTTTGTAACTTACGGGGTTGACAAGCAGCATGCCCTTCATGATGTGCCTGAGGCTGGTGCTGCAGGTATCTGGCAGGGGGTCATACACTCCCTTCACTATTGCCTTGAAGAGGCCACTCTGGTCCTTTGCCTGGAAGGGCAACTTTCCCTGTACAGCAGGCAAGACTCATCAAGGAATGCTAATCATGCAGATCGTGGTGTGATTGAGCCTGGTTGGTGATCTTGCCATCATTTGCCCACTGTGCTTTGCTCTGATCTGCTGACACTTCAGTTGAAAGGTACAGAGAGGTGCGGTGAGATGCAGGCAGGGCAGGAACAAGATCCAAAGGAAAGCTACGATCGCCACAGGGCAGCAGTGCTCAGGCAAGGGGCAGGGTCACATAAGCCAAAAGGCAAACATGGGGTGCTGACAACTTCGGGAAAGTCAGGTGACATGACGGCGACAAAGGAAAGGCTGGAGACAGGCAAGAAACAGGTAAGGAGCCAGATATTGGATGGCCAAATGGCAGAGATAAGACAGTCATGGGGGCAGGAATGACATGGCCAAGAGGCAAGCATGACACAATCACAAAACAAAAAAACAACAGGAAAGCCAAATGGCAGGAAGAGGCAAGTTATGGTCATGTTCACGCAAAATTCAATGAGCAGAGACAAGGCGTTTAAGAGACACATCTCAAACAGCAATTCAATGAGCAACATCAGGACCACAAAGGGAAAGCCAATGGGCAGCTTACCTGTAAAAGCTCATACAGGATGACCCCCAGGCTCCAGATGTCAACAGCAGGGCCGCTGTACTCCTTGCCTTGGACAATCTCAGGAGCAGTGAACTCAGGAGTTCCACACAGCTGACGCAGGTTGCCTGAGAATGGCGTCGTGATGCCTGCCAGCCCAAAGTCAGCAATCTTGACATTTGAGGACTCATCCATCAGAATGTTCTCTGGCTTCAGATCTCTGTGAATCACCCTCCTGTATCACAAAAACAAAACATATTTCAGAGGCAGCCTGCCAATTGCAATCTGCAATGTGGGACATGTGATCATGTACTTTGACTGTCATTAAGGCTAAAGCTGGAACATGCTCCTCTCTTGATGAAAGAGGGTATTGACTGGCCCTGTGACTAATGCATATTGACTGGCCCTGTGACTAATGCATATTGACTGCATCAGCAACTTTCTGTACAGCACGAGAGTATTATGTATCAATGTTGCAAACATCACAGAAGCAGAGAGCAAGAGCTGAGCTTCACCGTCTGTGGCAGTAGTCCATGGCACTCAGCACCTGTTGGAAGATGCGCTTTGCCTCTTCCTCCTCAAGCTTTGCCCCAGGCTGCAGTGTCAAGCCAATGCAATCAGGCTCTATAGGTGATGGTGTCAGGCATGCATGGGGAATTATGCCATTTCCAGGATTGGCACTCTACTGAGCGGAAACAGCAAAGGCACAAGCAGCCAGCAGTAGGAAGCAGTTGTAGGGCTGCGGCAAACAGTTCGGGGCAACTGTATCTGATAGACAGCCCGGCAAAGCACTTTAGACCTTGACCACCTCCTGCAGACAAACAAGTTGGTGGACCTGCCATGCAGTTGTTCTTGCTGTGAAGCTACTGAAGAACACCTACCCACCAAAGCTGCAGAGACACTGCTCAAGACACTCAAGACATGTGTAGATACACCAAAACTGATCCCTAGCAGCATCTGAACTGTACAAACCATGGAGTGAGGCAAAGCACGGCCTACCTGCTTTCTGACATAGTCCACCAAACAGCCGCCAGCAGCATACTCCATGACAAAGTAGAAGATGTTGTTGGTGAAGTGCATGTCCAGCAGGCGGATGATGCAGGGATGCTTCAGGCCTGACAGCACACTGATCTCATCCTGGATCTGATCTATCTGAGCAATGCTGCGGAAGTTGCTGGCATCTACAGACTTCACTGCTACTGTCTCTCCTGCAACAGCAACTTGTTTGCTGAAATGCTGCATCACATGCAAGCTTGTGGGGTTGTTCATCTGTGCACAGTAGTGCTGGGATCTACATATAGGCCTGTAGGATTGTCTATCTTTGCGAAAAATTTGCTGGGTTTCACAGGCTGGAAATGCTGCTGTCTGTCCTGCAACAGCATGTGCTGGTTCAAATGCAGATCTACATCAAGCATGCAGGGTACTTCATGCACAGGTTGAGACCGTGGTTGAGACTTGCTGACTCCACCGCACCTATGTGTCCTGCAATGTCATATGTTGGCATACTCGCTCAAAACAGTGCATAGCATTGAGGGGCGTAGGTGCCAGCACCATCACTATGGAGAGGCACAGATGCAGGCATCATCAGAATCGACAATTGCAACATTGTGGAAACAACCACGCGTAGCTGTCAATGGAATAAAACCTCAGAGTCTGTCATTGTGGACTGCAATTTGGCAGCTGCCATTGGGAACAGCACCTGTTTGGGTGTTCTGCCCGAGCCGCACGACCCCAAAGGACCCCCGGCCCACCACCCGCCCCAGGTTGTACCGCCCAACCCGTTTCAGCTTGGATGCAGTCACATCAACCAGTAGGCACAGCTGAGTCAGGGCTGGTGCAGCAGGGCTTGCTGCTGCTGCAGGGCTGTCTGCAGCGCTACTGCCCTGCTTTGCTCCCGTTTGCTCTGCCTTTGAGCTCTGTGCAACATTGCTATGCAAAGGGAAGTTGTACAGTACCGCCCTGCAAGGTAGTTTGCAAGCACTTCAGCAGTGATATGTCACAAGCATCAACACCAGAGAGAAGCTTCACATTCTGTGCAAGGTAAGCTGAAAGCTGCTGTTGCTGGGAGAGCCTCATGGGCTGTGAGCAAAAGTTTGCTGTGCAGTGAGCCTGCAGTGTACTGTTTAGCCACAAACCCTCTCACGTGGCATGACCAGCAGGGGCAAACGTCTGGTGCAGGACACTTCTGCTGGGCCCATCTATGGTGCGGGACAAAGGCTTATGAATGCTCTGTACACAGCAGGTCTGAGCACTCAGCTTGCATTTCACAACCAGTCTGAGGACTGATTTTGCAAGGCACTAAATATGTATCATCTGGTAGTTACAACAGCACAAACACAGCAAAGCTCAGGCTCAGATTGGGCATTAGACCTGCAACAAAGCAACGTATGAGTGTGTGTTTGTGTGTGTGTATGTGTGTGTGCATGATCTTGGTGGCAGAGCAATGAAGCACAGTACAGCACAGGTTGCAGGAGTGCATGCAACTGACCAGAATGGTGTGCCATCACGCTTGTAGCACAAGACCTTGGCTGCTCCCGGCTGTCCAGTTCGCTGCAGAGTCACAATCTGGCGCATCACCTTCTTGTCACTGGCCGGTCCACACACTGACAGACAGCTCATGCCGAAGACATCACCGTCACCATACCCCAACAAGGCCTGCAGAACACACTCACTCCATATCATGCATCCTACCCTTGGCCATCAGAAAAGGGCACCAGAAAATGACTACAGTTCTGCTCCTATGCAGGATTGCCTGTGTAGGACTGTAGAACAGCATCCTAGAGCAGCGTCAGTGTTCTGCCTCTGTGCTCTCGGCACCAAAGGCAGCTCATGTGCAGCGTCTGACTGTATGCTGATGCAGGTGCATCTCACTTGTGTATCCTTGGGCGTGTGGTGCTGAGCACTGCTGACAGGAGTCATTTGTTGGTGTTTCACATGCCATCAGTGCATTGTCTCAGCAGCCTTGGCAACTCGTGTGTGTTCTCAGTCTTTTGCGAGCACGGTCTTCTGAGTGACACAGGTGCAGGTGGGATGCTGCGATGCTTGTCTTTGGTCAAGCTGGGTGCTACTGATGACAACAGGGGTACCAGTGTATGCAATGCATGTATGCAGGTGGTGTAGGTGCAGCACAGGCTTGAATGAATGGGCATATAATGCTGCTTTGCACACTACCTGCTGCAGCAAGGAGTCATGTAACACAACAAATGCGACAGTGGCACATCTGCAGTGGCACACCGCCACAGCAGATGCTTGCATGCATGCTGTGTACATTGGTTGTATAAATGCAGACATGTTGAGTGCCTGCATGCTACCTGAAAACCAGGGCTGGTGTCCACAATAGGCACATCTGGTACAGACGCGTCAGTAGTCATAAAGGCTTTCACCAGCTCCCCATCTATGTCTTCTCTGTGCACGACTGACCCCTCAGCATCCCCTGCCCCCTGGGCCCTCTCAACCCCCCGGTCGTCCAGTAACAGTATGATGTGCTTCAGGACATTGCCAATGCGGTCTAGCACTGGAATGCCCTTGATGACGCTACGAGTCCTGCAGAACAGACAGCATGCTTGAGGCCAACAGCCGTGATACTGAGGCTTGTGTATCAGTGACGTGATGTCTGCAGTGATGGGCATGGAAGACAGGATCAAGGAGGGCTTGGGCCAGTCAGGTCGTGGCGCACTGAGCCCTGTCATTGTAAGTTGAATTGTCAACACCTGTTTTTACAATTTCGAGTCTGCAACCGGCAAATTGATGCTGGCAGTCCTTGATCCAGGAACAAACTACGGTGACAGACAGGCACATGTTGATGGCACCACAGATTGCACGCCTGAAAAAGGGTGGTAGAATACAGTCATACCTAGTCCCATCCTTTCTCTTGATATTCACCATGGCACTGAACGTTGCTGCTATGGTGCTCATGGTTGTCGGCAGGTTCTTGGTGATTGTATCACTGGTACTGAGGACCTATGGAGAAGTCAGATATCAGATTCAATACCCTTGCAGTGCAGAGCAGAGCAAGGTAAGATGCAGCAGACTAGCATTGCATTGCATAGCTGCTTGAGCAGCGTTCACGGCAGCACACTGTATGGAAGACTTCTCAACATTGCATGGAGCTGCATGAGCATAGTAGCTCCTGGCAGGATTCATCACCTGGAAGAGTGATCTGCCCAGCAACTCCTCCCTGTGATAGCCGACTGCCTCTGCAAACCCCTTGGTTGCAAACATGACTGGATGCCCTGTCTGCTGAGGATTTGTAATAACCATGCAACACATCACAGATTCCAGAGTTTCGACTGTCCTCTCGTCCTGCAGTCAAAGGCATATCCAAGCACTTCAGTGACCCTTCTTTTAGTGGTGCGCTGCATTGGCTTGACACCCTCAGCAGCAGTGTGTCTGCACATACCTCCACAGTAAAATCCGCGTTCTGAGCCTGCTCAGATCCTGATGGCCTTGCTTGCTCATCCCAGGGAAAAGGACCCTCATCTAGCAAGGCAACTTTGGGTACATCAGTAGTATCTGAGTTAACCTTTAGCGTCCGGCGTGTAGTGGTCTTAGCCGTGAGACTTCGATGGCTTCGATCCACTTTGGACATTTCGTACTCCTGCGTTGAGCCTGCAAGCTGTGCGCCGATAGCTGCTGCGGAGCACGGCAGCGCACCAACTTTATTGAGGTGCAGACGGGTTACAGCACGACGTGTATTTCGGACCCTCCGAACCGGCACAAATAGCGCGTTGTACACATCGACATGGCCAAAGTTGTTGCTGAAGCGTATACTCTGCGGGCAGCTTATAGGTAATAGTGTGGCAAAAGCATACTCAATACAGGCTCACAGGATCTTGGCTTCCCTCCCCTTCAATTCTGATCAAAGGTCCCAGCCGCGATTTGGTCGTGCAAAGAGCATTGTGGCCTTTAAATCCAGGTTCATTGAAAACCTGCAAGATGCGCTCACAAACATCAATGCTTGACCAAGGCAAGTGTCGCATACTAAATGTGGAGTAGGGTTGACTAATTAACGACAGGGACTTAGGTTTGCAGGAATAATAAAGGCAGGGTTCTTTTATAGCTTCCACTTTCGTGCGTCAGCTGCAGTCTAGACACCATGTATATATATATAGCTTAGATTTGCACAGATAGCAGTTGCAAAAGTTGCCGCTACTTGCAATTGAGGCCTTGGTCTGTAGAGCAGTTGTACAGCATGATGCTCGCAACAGCTTTGTAGACTGATCTACTCGTTTTGACAGCATGCATTTTCGTCACCATAGCGCCGCTAGGCTTGCAGCGGTGCTGTGTCTACTCGCTTTCGCTTCCTCGGCGTCAGCTAAGCAATGGTCGCCGCAAAACTTCCCTAATCCAGCCACCGACGTTACCTCATGTGGCAGAAACGGAAAGCCAAGTTGGATATGCGATCCTGACAGGATCCTCTCGGAATATAGTCAAGATGTCGTGGAGGGCAGCATGCATGAAATTGCAGCGGCCAAGTCCCCGTACAGGCCTGCTAACTGCCCTGACCTGCCTCCTGATGCAGCTGGATATCAGGTCAGAATTGTGCTCAGCGTGTCTATTTTTGCAGGCAAGGTCTTCATCTGCATGATACTGCGCCTGCTCAGAATTTTGAGCTGGATGTGTGCACTGCAGGTTGCTGTTGCGCTTGTCCAAAGTATGAAGTTGCAAAATGGCAGATCTGAAGCAGAGCAAGCAGAGTACTTTGCCAAATCCTTGCATAAAGCCTGGGGTGTTGGCGACAAGAACTGCGACAATGGCTTGGTGTTCCTCCTGTCCAAGGATGACCGTCAGGTGATTTTGCGCAGCCCCAACCATAGTTTGTCCTGTTCTTGAGCACATACTTCACCTGCCTGGTGTCTCTGCTGCGGGTTTGCATAGAATCCACTGTATTTACTCCTCATGTTATTATCATGATGGCGGCGTGTACATTCTCACTAGTGGCTTGTATTCTCACAGATGTACTTGGCAGCTGATGAGCAAGTTTTGAGCAAGCAGCGACAGCAGTACGTCCTCAACAATGCAAAGGCCAAGCTGCGGGCTGGCAACTTTGATGGTGGCATTGAGGGTGCTATTGTGGACATTGGCCTGGCCCTTAGTGGGGCTGACTTGCCAGGCGACACAGACAGCAGCCAGCACTGGGACTGGGGTCTAGGTGTCTTTGGTGCAATCTTTGGCGGCGTCCTCTGCAACTCCTGCTGGTGAGCGGAGAGTATCATTGTCCGCAGCATGCTGCCTGGTCATGGTGGACACACTGTGCCGGCGTAGATCAGGCCAGCTCAAGAGCACAGCTGTGCAGTGATGCACAGTTGCAGCCTGACTTGCAGAATGTCAGCCCCAGATTTTGCCTTGCAATACCGTTGACTGTGTTGAGTGAATGGGTCGGCAAACGCCTGTTTCAGTCAGGACCTCAGTCTTGTGGGCTTACTACATCACAGCTGTTTCACACTTCTGAATGCACTGTCGTGGCCATGCAGGTCTGGGTACCGCAGGCGGCGTGAGGCCAAGGTGTGTCGCTCCCTGCTGCAGAAGCTCAAGGACGAACAAGCCACAGCAGTGCAAAACCAGCAGTACCCCGCAACCTCATGCCCCATCTGCTTTGAAGATCTTGCCAAGCCTGATGCTGCTCCTGACTCACCTTCTGCCTCTGGAGCTGGCATGGCTGGTGCCTACAAAGGTGACCAGTCCAGCAGTGGGTTTGGTGCCAGCAGCAGCAGCAAGTCTGATGTGGCACCTAGTGCACCGCCTTTGGAGACCCGGTCTGAATATGAGAGTTTGCTAGGCAAGGACAGGGAGAGACCTAGCCTGCATCAAGATGAGCACAGTGAGTGGCACAGGTGAGTGCTGAGGCAGAAGTTTGTAGATGCGCTGGCGCCAATGAGGCTGTTTTGCTACAGAACACAGCCTGTCAAGTTGCTTCACCAATGTGTGCATGATAGTTGCTTTCCCTTCTTAAGGTAGAAACAAATGTTGGTCTGTCTCGCCTGATGCCACTCAGTTCAGAGTTGCTTGCAGACTTGGTGGGCTGTTGGGCTCATGTCTCTCTTTGCGGTAGCTGCAAGTAAAGGAATGTGTTGTTCTGCCACTACCTTGTGCTGAAACCTAAACCTAATGTGTCACTGCAGAAGCACTGATAGCAAGAAGCAGCAGCTGAAGCCGTTGTCCCTGCCATGCGGTCATACCTTTTGTGAGGAATGCATTTCAAGGTAAAGATCTTTGCATTTTGTCAACTCTGAGCCAGGTCATACAACATTGGTAACACCCAGCCAGCAGAACTAGCCAACAGCAGAGGATGTAGACGGTGCAAGTGATGGCCCTGTACGTCTTGTAGGCATGGCAGATGCTGCACTCATCATGTATGCTGCATTAGCCATGGCAAGTGCATGCTGCATCATGGGTGTGAATAACTTCTGATACCCCTCTCTTCCTTGAATCATATTGTGCTGCTGGCTTATATCTACTGTGGAAGGTTGATTTGTGTAGTACTGCTGAAGTTGCTGTCTCTGTCACTTGGCCAGAATGCAGTCCAAGTTGATGCGCCTGCTGTTGGTAGGTTGTTGAGTTTGTGCTGGACATTATGCAGGTGGCTTCATGACAAGAACAGCTGTCCTGTGTGCCGCAAGCCCCTGACTGGGGATGACCCCACTGAGGACCCCAACTTGACAAGGGGCTCAGCTGCACAGGCTGCCGGTGCTGGGCTCAACAGGCAACAGCAGATCTGGGACAATGACATGTATGCATCAGAGGTCATGTTCCGCATGGGACGCCTGCAAAGGTAAGTTTTTTCGCCTAATGCAGATTGTGCAGCATTCCGTCCATGCATGCACCTGAAACAGCTAGTCATGTATAGGTGTGCAGTGCAGTGCACAGTCAGTTTGCAGCTTCAAAATTTGTGCACATCTGGGATGCAGGCATTTTCTGTTGCTTTTTTGTGTTGGCATGTGCAGAATGAGTTTTGCCCTTTCAACTACGCTGTGATGTACTTCTGCCATATAACTGTGCTGTAACATGCAGGCTGTACCCGTACTACGTCACCAGAGACATGATCTCAGATTGGGGAACGCACACGTCTCAAGGGCAGGCAGTCAGCTGGGATGCAGCGCGCAGCATGCAGCTGAACAACCCTGAAATACGGCAGAGCCGCCACGACTGGGGCTCACAGGGTGCCACCACTGACTTTGGCGGCGGAGGTGGCAACTACGGGGGCGGCGGCACTGGAGGCTCTTGGTAGATTCCAGCTGTGGCCACTGCAGCCGAGTCTGAGCTCCGGCTGCAGCTTATGACTGAGCATAAGCTGCAGCCAGCTTGGTGGCAGATGTAGCTGAATCTGAACTCTGTATTGTGTTTAGAGCAGGGATGTATTGCAAGTCAAGCAAATCAGGCGAGGCAATGCAGAAGCAAGTTGCAAGGTCACACTTGGACTAGCAGATTCGCTATTCAGCCTACCCTGCAAGCTTCGCCGCTGTCAGCCTGTGCTTGAGTTGCCTCTGGCTGTGTCTGAGGTTGTATTGAAATGCTGGAGAGGACAATAATTGGGTTGCAAGGTCACACTCGGATCCATCTAGTCCTGTCTTCAGCTTCAGTCTTGCCTGTGCTGCTTGTGGCATACAGTCACTGAGCTTTCTTTCAGTGAAAGCGTTTTGTAGTGTGCTGCAAGTTGAGGGGGAGGGGGGGAAACAGGTCGCAGGGTCACACCTGGACCAGCAGACAGGCTTCCTTACCTTTACCCTGCCAACTTTGCAATTCAGCAACCTTGTTTGATGATGTTTAGTGGTCATGTTTCTCAGCAGATCATATTACAACTACCAGCACTTATTCAGGCATATTGATTGCGGTGTCACAGCCGGATTTGCAGACTGGTCTCGAGCCTACCCTGCTGCCTGATGTGTAGTTATGATTGTTTACAAAAATCAACGCTGGAATTTGGTTTTAGCAGACCGCAACAGTTGCAGAATGTTATTCAGGCAGCAATGTTGCCTGAAATGTAAATTCATTTGTGTTCTCCAGCAATTTTGCCTCAGATTTGTAACATACCTTTCATGACAAAGTATAGACCTGGCAGTACTTCATGGCTGTTACAGTACGCCGTATGATAGTTTGACGTGTGAGTATGCATATACATGTGTTACTCCGCAAGGTCCTTATCTTAAGGTTTCAAGAGTAGCAAATAATGTTTTCAGAAAGTAACCATGGGCCCTTAGTGCTCTGAAGAAACACAGACCCTGGTTACCTAGTGCACAAGCCAAGCAGGACTAGGCGTTGCCAGCCCTCGCCTTTTTCTGCACATGCTGTGCATCTGCAAAGGTGCATGGGGTGCCAAAAAATACAGAAGCATCTCCCCACGCTGACATCCTTGCTGCATTAGTGACCATTGACTGAGCGCCAGCAGCAGAGTCAGGCACTGGCGGCCCCTGCATGCACAGTACACTAGGCTGGAACCATCCACATAAAGGCCAGTGACAAGTGCAGGCATGATGGCTTGGAACACATGACACCCATTACAGCAAAATGCACCGATTGTAGCCTGCTGGTGCATGATGTCAACAGCAAAAAGGTTGCCACCAGAACATTGGCATAATGGCCAGCACAGCTCAGGACCATCTTGACATCATGCAGTGCTTGTTGGTCACCAGTAAAACACCTGACTCATGCACTATTGGCCTGCTGTACCCTCTTGCCCTACCAAGCTCAGATAGAAAGCAGACTGACCTGCTTGTCAGCTAGCAGTCCCTCCTCCTTGGTCTGCTGGGGTCTAGGTGCTGCTGCAGCAGGCCTGATGGGACTTCTGATTGGCGCAACTGTGCGGGCAGGGCTGACACCAGGCGAGGCTGTTGAGTGCGGCCCTACAGTGCTGCTGGGGTGCACAGCACCAATGGTGGCAGTACCCTCAGCCTCAGCAGCCGGCTTTGTTTGGTACAATCGGCTCTGGCTTTTGCTCTGCATCACTTACGTTCAGCTCATCACTTTATCAGAAGTGAACACACACAGTGAACAATTGAACAGAGCCGTATCTTAATGCAACAGAGCTGTGGACCAGGATATGCAAGGTCCAAAAGCAAACCAAAGATGTCAATAACAAACGCACATCAGCTGCATGCCTCATGCCAGTACGTCAGAGTACATAATAGGAAGTCACATGGCTAATGGTGGTTGGTGACCCTGAGCCACAGCTCTGCAGCCAGACCTTCAGTGTTCAATGGTGTTGGACAGAGGCGGGATGATTATGGCAAGTGGCAGACCTGCTTGAGTGCCTGCTTGGCTGCATGCTGCTGCTGTAGGGCCAGCTGCTCTGAGAGTTGACATGCTGCTGCAGCCGCCACCTCATGCTCACGGCTCATCACCTCTGCACAATGTGATCACAATCACATGGCTGATCAGCAATCTGCTCACTACTGCAATTTCTTTGATTGTTGTCAATTGATGTCGATATTGTCGAACGCCTTGAACATTTAGTGCTTAGTGTATGTTGCTTTCCCAGGTATTGTCTGTTGACTCCCCTGATGAGTCCTAAAGACCGGACATGTAAATTGATTAATTGACTAATCTGCACTGAGTAGCTGAGCTGAGTGATCATTACTTTTTGCAGAACTCGCATCATGTCAAGATTGTGGATTTCTGCCCTGCTAAACTGCTTAGGCTGTGCTTCATGCAGCAGGATAACAAGCAATGCATGGCATATGTTGAATCTCTGCTTGGAGCTCTTTCAACACACTCTGGTAGCACAGACCTGCTGACAAGGCATGACTGTAGTTTGCACTACCCAATACATGTTTGTCTACATATATACCAACAGGCATGCCATGATGTCGAGGCTGTCAGCAGTCATGAGCATGCGTTGGTACAGCATCACAAACCAACAGCAAGAGCTTGTCCAAAGACGTATGAGATGGCTGGATTCATGCTGACTCAGCACAGCAAAGGCCATGAAGTGGCGTGGAAGACACCAGAAACAGCAGAATGCAAGAGAGCGGACCAATCTGATAGGCCTGCTGCCTGGCTGTTGCCTTGTGGGCCTTCAGGTCAGTCTTGGCCTTCAGCAGGGTTTCCTTGAGGTGGTGTGCACGCAGTGACAGCACGCGCCGCGCCTTCTTGTCCCCTTGACTCCCTGCTTGTGCCACCTGCATCATCAATACAGCACCTGTTGGTAAAACAGAAAGAAACAAACGACGATGTTAGGCATTTCTTGTTAGGCGGAAGCTTGAGGTGATCCTGAGTTGAGCCCAAGCTTCCTTTGGACCGTTGGATACACTATCAGGAAGAGATGGTATGACCTTGTCCTATTGGCAACTTACACATACTGCTGTTCAGCGCATTGGGGGAAATCTGCTCATTGATTTCATAAGCAAGGTCATTGACTCTTCTGATGGTACAGAAGATCCTACTATACCATCATTTGCATGTAAGCACAAGTGAGTGTATGCAAAGCAGCCAGGCTGCCAAGAAAGCAGATCATTCATGTAATGAAATGTTGCTGTGTGTGATCTCAGGCTGTTCACACAAATGCCATACAGGAAAGACACCTGCTGCCAATCACTCATCATCTTTGCTTCACCAGTGCACATGCCTAAACATGATCCTGTCTCGAGTTTGCGTCCCAAGTGCAGTGGTCAATGGCACAAGTGCACATGTCGATGTTTGCACACTAGATGGTGTTGCACACAAGGACAAAATCAGATGTCAACCACTGCACCGCTGCATTCGCCACAGGGCAAAGCATAAAGACTCTTTGCACGCTGATTGCCAGGCAACTGGCTGCATTGACAGTGTGACTCGAGGCACAGTTCTGCATGAAAGCTTGCCTTCTGCATGTTCATGCATTCTGTTGCAGCAACCACAGCAGACATTTCGGCCTGCTCCAGGGCGACCTTAGCTGCTTCCACTTCTGCCTGAACAGAAGACAGCTGTCACCCTGCTGGTGTGCTGTTGTTCGTAAGATCTGGTGCACATGTTGTGCAGTGAGGTACACATATTGTGAAGCGAGGTGCAACAGCAGCACAGAAGCACAATGAAATGCACAGGCCCAAAAAAGAAAGATGGTGCTAGAGCTGCAGTCATACCTTAGCAGCATCAAGAGCCTGCTGCACACCTGCTGTCTCCTCTTTGGCTTGCCTTGTCTGTGCTGCAGATTCCTGCTTGTTACAATTCAAGTCAGACATCCAGTGCTTCTAATCATCCAATGCAAACATCAGCACTACGTAGTACATAAAACTGCGCTGACTAACTTTTGGCAGCAGATCGTATTGGTTGATGCTGGAGGTGCTTACCATGCTCTCAGCAACAGCATCAGCTGTCTCCTGTTTGGAAGCTGCCTGCACAACACAGGCTGCTCATGATAGTGATCAGACTTCAGCGGTGCATGATGTGCGTCAGTTGCACAGAAACGCATGTGCAATGTGTAAAGTTGCTGCATACTAGCGCTGCGCTATGCTGCGTCTGTGCATCCTCAGTTGCTGCATCATGATCAGCCATGATCCCTTGCACAAGCTTTACAACCCATTTGGTTTTCTTGGCTGTGTCCTGTGTGACACACATGCGACTCAGCCAGCACTGCTATCAGATCTGCTATGAGACACTGATGCAACTGCTGGTTGACCACAGCGCCTCAGGACCAAACCCTGAGCGCATACCAGGTGCTCTGGGGCATGCTTCTTGACAAGCTCCAATGCTCGTCCTCTAGGTCTGCACAACACAGCAGGCGTATCGAAGATGGTTGGCAGCGATGGGTGCTTGTCAGCAGGACGTTTCAGGCTGGAGAAATAGTCAAAGGTTTACAGACTTGCTGAGCAATACCCTGAAAACTTGCTACTGCCATCTGCCTGACCGCTTTTGGAGACAGTAGCTTTGCCAAGCGTTGTTGCTGACTGTTGCTGTCTAGGCCCGGGAGACCGTGCAGCGCTGACCGGTCGCATTTATCGTGTTGAAGCCTAACACAGCCTAATCGACGACAAAATTCGCCAGACCTTGCTCAAACGACCCATCAGCCGCCGCTCGCTTTGCACACGTAACGCTCAAGTAACGACACTGGCTGTGTGGCTCTCCGTCAATGTTGTGCTTGCAGCCGGACAATGATTGATCATCGTCTCAGTCCTACTCCTGGAATATTGGAAATGTAAATTGATTGATTGATTGATTGATTGATTGATTGAAAATGCCCTTCCTGCTGTGATTTCTCGCCACTATAATTCTACGTGACCACAGCTGACACTTGCCAAAGCGATCGCGAATAATGCCGAGCATAGCAATTTTGTGATGCACTCAACATGAACTCGCACATCACACGGCACGCTGCCGGGACTCGGCCGTGCCTCCATCCTAAACAGAAGCACAAAGGCTATGTCCTTCCACACAGGCTCCCCAATGCTGATAATCCAATCATCCAACGTTGTCGGCATGCCAGTCAGCTTCTCACAGTCTCTCTTGGCCCATGTGACAGCTCACTGCACCCCAGAACACATGTCAATAGTCCACCACAAGCAACTGCTGAAGAGGAGCAAGCGAGCGCCAGCAATGGCAGCCATTTCAGCCCTGGAGCAAATCATATTGCAGTGGTGAAAAGCAATGGCAGCTCCATTGTTCCGCAGCAAGGCAATGGTAATAACGGTGGTTCAGGCCAGGGGGGTGGTGGATCTGGTGGTGGGCACCCTGGGAATGACAGACCTGGTGATGTCCCAGATAACCAGACAAAATTCCTGCTGCTGCTACTGAGCGTAGCAGTTGGAGCAGCTAGTGTTTTTGGCATTTACCACCTCTTCAAGGCTATACAGGGAGTCACTTCTCGCCGGCAAGCAGCACAACCTACAGTCAGCACTCAACAAAGGTACTTTTGACATGAAGCCCTGTCTTGGAAGACCTTCTGATTGTAGTTGCAAGCAAGCATTAGCGTTTGTCTGGCAGGCCACATGATGACATTGCTGCACTGAAGAGGTTACTGCGAGAGGTGTTCACCAACCAGATGCAGATGGAAAGACGCATTTCAGCCATAGAGCCACATGAAGATGAACCTTCCTTCAATCCTCTGGAGCGATCACGCAATGGGTGGGCATCCCTGTCTGCACCTGGCAAGTCCAAGGTTGAACTTTCTGGGAATTTGGTCATGGGCTCTGCTCTTCTCTATTCCAAGGCAAGAAAAAACATGTCTTGCATATTGTCATGTATTGCAACACACAAATCCACTTCAGCAGGAGTTAGTGCGCAAGATGGAGCCCTGTACACAGTACTGAGATGTTCAAGCTGCCCACAGCGTACACCAACCAGGTCAATGCCTTGTGTCAGCTGGCTTGTATAGTACTCGTTCTGCAGGCCACTGTTCAAAGCTGCGTGTGTCCAATACAGCATCTGATGACCTTGTCAAGTCAGCAATAGAGGCAGACATTGCGTTTTGATTGTATCTGCAGAATCAGGATGAACAGAGGGCAGCTAGCTCACTGGATCAGACAGGCGTGTCTACCAGCACCCTGATGACACTCAATGTCAAGACTGATCTAGGTGGTCCAGAGAGCGGAGGACTGCATGCTCAGTGTGTGCTAGATGCTGACAAGAGCCAAGCGCACCTGCAAAAGGTGTGACTCAAAGGCATTCCTTGCAGAGTAGGCAAGTACGACTTGTTGCCAACAGCATATCGCATTTGTGTGAGCTGCTGTATCATTGCTGTCAGCTCATAGACATGAAGTCTTGCTGTACAGCCGTGTCGTGCACTTTGCATGTACACATTGCTAATGCATGATGGTGTGGTATTCTTCCCCAGAACAGCTTGACACTGCAATCGATACTTGACTGGCATGCATGTAAAGCAGACAAAGCAGAGGGTACTGAAGCGTAGGTGGTATATGAGTGCCAGCCTAGGGAAGACATGAGCTTGTACCTGGCACCAATTGGAGGCCAGGCAGCAGATGCAGTCATGACTCTTAATGCTCAAGCAGGCAAGCTCTCATCCTGCTAGCAGCACTGAGCAATCAGCTTCAGATGTACTGGTTGTCAATTGGCAAATAGACTGCTTTGTTGGGCATAAAAACAAATCCAGCCAAGAGGAGCTCCTGGCAGCATCAAATGGGTCAGGCCGTGCCTTACAGTTCTAGACGGCATAGTGTTGCATGAGTGACAAATGCTACTTCCACTTTGCTACTGAGTCTGGCATCATTTGTGATGCTTCATGTTGAGTTGGTTCTATCACATGAGTGGTGGTACCACGTGATGAGTACAGCAAGTGGCTGCAGGGCAGGGCGTGTCCTGTCAAGTACAACAGGGCTGCCCCTTACACCAGCAGTGCAAAGGATCTGGAGCAGTTTTGAACTACACCCACCAGGACAAAACACTCAGTGCCGCTCATTTCAGGCAAGGTGCACATGCCTACACTTTGCACAGAAATGTGATGCGCTGCAATGTCAATCTTGCACCGGGCATAAATTGTGCCTGTACTCCTTGTTCACACCCTGATGTGAAGCGAAATAGGGTGAAAGAGATGCATAAGTTTGTGGGCTTGAAGCACTTGCATTGCTTTCATCTCAATAAGTGTACCAGTCAACGCTAGTTGCTGCCGTGCTTGTTGTGGCATGGTGCATACACCCTGGAACTAGTAGATGAAGTCATCAGGACAGGCGCAAGCACAATTAGTGTGCATGTGCGCGCGGTGTCAAATCACCATGCTCTCTCATGACATGGCAGGTTCTGGAATCGCCAACTTGTGTGTCACAATGCCCAGTGTGTGTCAAACTGGACAAACATTTGTCACATTTCAACACATTTCCCAGCTCTAAACAGCCAGCATGGCCCTGAACAGGGGTGTGCAGATTACCTTTCGTCGTTCATTACTGAATAGAAACGTGACTGCATTTACTGCTAATTTACTTGGGATTGTGAAATAAGGTAATTTAAGCAAGTATTTGTTTTATTTCACAGAAATAAGCCCAACTGAAGCCAAAATTCGGGGATTGGGTGGCAAAAATAGGATTTGTATAATATTTTTGGGAGAATTTGGCGCATTGCAAACCTGTAAAACCTGTTGAAACAGGTGAATTGTCATTTTGAGGTAGGAATGTTGCTCAAGAATTTGTTTAACTTGGCAGATGCATTGCCCTTAGCAAGAGCTGTGCCTTGCCGCATTAAAAAGCGAAAACGGCCACATATGGCAATTAATCAGTAATAATCTTATAGTAAATTACCTTGTTACTTACCGATCAGTAGCTTTACTGGGTAGTTGATGACATTGGTCCAGTGAAATGAGTAATTTGCACATCCCTCGCCCTGAAAGCTGTTGAGCATTGGATCATTCACTTAATCCATGCATGCACCAGTGTGTTGATCTGTCCATGCATGTGGTGCAGCAGGTGACAGACAAGCACATTCCCTGGTACAGCTCTCAGCCAACCCCATATCAAGCTTCTGCTGTGCTCTAGTCACTACCCGCAGCGCCTTTGCCTTGCATCGGAACAAGAATCTTGCCACTAGTAATGGTGCGGGCAGGAGCAGAAGCGGTAGCGGAGAAGTTGAGGAGTCTTCTGCAGTGCACTATCCTGCTCAGCAAGGTAACAATGGGCTGTTTTTGGCACTGCATGTGCAGTGCCTGAGCGAGTTCAGGGAGTGCTGCTGAGGTTGCTGCCATAATTCCGTCAATGTCTGTGTAAGACACTCACCCGACATGTGACTGGGGTGTAGAGCAGCACTGTAACTTTGAAATTCAACCATGCAAGAAATGAAAGCCTAGGCTGCTGCAAACCCTGCCAGACTTCATCAGACCTTGCATTTTCCAATCTCTTGTGTGTGGTTTAACATGGCCATGCAATGGTGACGCACTGATGGCACTAGCATGCCAGTGTCAAGAGCAGTGCTGTACAAGCCCAGGCAGTCAGCTCTGATATCATAACTTTGTAGCATGGTTCATTTGCGCTGCAGGAGCTAGTAGCAGTGGGCAGCAGCATGGCAGTGGTGCCACTCCCCATGCTGATTCTGCCAGTGCAAGCACAAGCAATGCCGCATGGGCGTTCCAAGGCTTCAAGGGGCCATGTTTCAGACACTCACACACCAGTTCAGACCCTAGGAACTCACAAAGGCAGTCAGTGGCAGCTGAGGCTTCTGCGCAGCACTGCTTGGGTGTTACAGGTAGCCTGCTGCTCAGCTTCCAAAATCTGGATGGGGGTCCTGTCTGTCTGTGCCTGCCTGTCTGTATCTGTCTCCTTGTCTGTATCTGCATGTCAGTCCTGTGTCTGTGTGTTTCTGCTGCATGCTTTGCATCACTTGATCTAGCATGTGACCAATACTATGTTTGACATACCTCAAAGGTCACATATGCATGCTGCACATGATTTGTTTGACTTTGTCGCATGCAAGTATGGATGCCTGTAGACGCAATCATGTGTTGAATGTGTAGGGCTGTGGAACTGGTGCGAGGAGATAGCAATATCTGGCTGGGCAGCAGTGGGGCAGGGGGGCTCAAGGGCACCTTCATGGGGGGTCACTCTCTCCTCCTACCCTGATGGTGCTGGGGATGCTTGGGCTTTCTCACTGCGCAGGTGAGCATCTTGGCATACATTCACACGTGAACCCTAGTTGGGACATGCCCGTCCAGACACATTGAACAGCCGCATTGGCTCATCCCACCTTAGTGCAAGTGAGAGCAGCAAAAGAAGTAGCTCCCTGTTCATAAGCGTCAATAGCCATTCAAATTGTCATCATTTCATGACATGCAAGCGTCTTGAGCATTTGCCATCAGAAGGAGCTTGTGATGCCTTTTGCAGATTGCTTCTTCGTGGTGTCTGACAAAGATGCAAGCTGGCAATGATGCCATCATCCAAGCCTGCTGAAGTCCACCTGACGATCTCTGGTGTTACATGACACTAGGGCACAATGATTCCTTGCTGGTCAAGACTTGCTGAGATTGCGCTGTGTCTTGCAGGTCAAGTGATAGCTTTCTGACAAGTCAACCAGATAGTGCTAAATCCTTGACAGCTGAGCTGTCGATGCAAAAAGCAATTGCAGATGGAGTGATGCTTACTCCTGGTTTAGTTGTTGCTTGTGAGTCTGGAGGCAGCCTTGCGTCCTTGTGCTGCCGTACTGAGTGGCACTGTTGATGTATCTTAGTCATGCCAGGTTTCAGTAGCACATGGACACTGCACTGACTCGTTCTGACACAGTGTGTACAGCCTTGCAAAACACATGTATACTTTTGTCTGCATGTAAGCATACCCTAGGTTTTGTGGCAGTACATCTTTTTCGGTCTCTGCTGCACAAGTGATACAGTACCCTTCAGTGGTGGAATACAGCACTTCAATCCCTATACCTCATTTCGTGATGGCATGTCAGCAGAAGACGCCTCTAATCTGCACAAAGCTAGCAAGTGTTATACCACTAAGAAAAAGTGTTATGCCTGACCAGCAAGTGTCATGCCTAACAGCTGTACACTTCCTTTGGAAGATGAACCGACATGCCTCGACGAGTGCAGTGTGAACCGATGCGCATCATTTCGCGCATCGACAGGCTGCAGTTCCACATTGAAGCCAAGGTTGTGTCTGCGTTGGCTGAAGTACCGCGCGTGGATCTGGACCCAAGGTTTGCGAGCGGACGACAATTCAGAGGGATTTACTAGTGATCTCAGTTCCTGTAGCTGCGCTGAGCCGCGATACATAGCATCAGCTGGGGTTTGACCGCGCTTTAAGTACCATCTGATCCAGATTCAGTTGTCAAAGATATCCCACAAGCGGGTGGCAACTGTCTAGGTCACAACTCTGTCGCCAGTTTGTCAAAAATATCCCAAAATTGTGTCCCACTAACGGGCAAACATGCCGAGCCCTCGGCATCGACGCCCAAGGCAGTTCCAGGATGACAGTTCTAGTTCCAGCGAACAGCCATCCGCCATGTTGCTGCCAGAATCTCTTCCTCAAACTTCAGCCAGACCTTCCTCAGACGCAATATCAGAGTCCTCTTCAGGGCAATCTGTGGATCAGAACAATCTTCGAGGTTCATACAAGGATAGCGCTCCCACATTGGCACGCAGGTGATTGACACTTGCCTGCCCTCACAGAACTGCTTATGCAGATAATTCAGGCATACTCATGCGTATCCTTTCCATGCTGATCCAAGATACCCTGCTCTGCAGAAGCTTAGACAGTTCACTGGACATACAGCTGTCCAGCGCACACCAAAAGTGGTGGCTCCGAACACGATTTGTCACAACTATTCTTGTGAACATGGGAAACATCATGGAGCGAGCTGATGAGCAAATCTTGCCAGCATTGTATGGGTTTGTAGCTGCTTCCTTTCACATTGGACCCACGCAGCTGGGATACTTGACCTTGAGCAGAGCCCTGGTCCAGGCGGTCGCATCCCCCTTGGGAGGGGTTCTAGGTAGGCCACACCATGACTAATCAAGGAACAAACAAAAGAATGAAACATTGGCTTCAGACCATTGCCGCTTGTTGTAAGCAGCTGTCTCTCATTGAAGCATTGTTGGTTTTAGAACCAAAAGGCAGTGTCCTCTCTGTCAGGAAAAACTGTCAATTCTACTGTCTTCCCTTGTTTCTGCAAACGATGTGGACTTTGCCATGCTCTGTTGCACAGCACCATTCGAGATGGGTATCTCCTGTCATCATGGGCCACCAGTGTCTTGCCAATCACGCAATCACTGCATATCATCTGCCATGCAGGGCACAACTTCAATAGGGTCTGGGTGATTACTGGAGGCTGCTTGTTGTGGGGTGTCATGACAGGCGGATTCAGTCTTTGCACAGTCCTCTGGCAGGTGTTTTGCAATATTGCTTGCCTTGTCTTGGCATGATGCAAAGACCTGCAAGAAGCTCAAACACAATCAAATTCACTGCATGATCTGAACCCCAATGCATGCCAATATGCCTGTCATTGCATGTGACATCCTGGCTGTTCAACTGCTGGCAGTTGCAGCTTTGCAGTCTACCCAGGAATACATAGAGATTGCTGGACATGCGTCGCTCTGCTCCGCAGCAACCATGTTGACAGCATACCAATTTCTGTACTTCCTTTTCTCACACTTGTGCATGCAAAAGTCAGTGGGCACAAGCCTGATGAAGCATCTGATGCATATATGCCTGCAGGGGATGGTTCTGTCAGCGATCAACGGGGTCGGCCTGTCACTGGTCATCCCAAATGCCCAGAGCATCACAGCTGACTACTACGATGAACTAGACAGGGGCAAAGCCTTTGGGGCCTTGTACATGACCAGCGCCCTTGGTGGTGCTTTTGGATCCTTGTACGCCACAAACCAAGGTGGGTGTCATACTACCTGTTGCTTTCTGTTCATGCAAGTAACATATGCCCAATGCGGTCCAATGCGGCTGCTTGCGCTGGTTACACAATTATGCATCGGTACTGCAAGTACCACATTGGTACTTGCAGAACACCGTCACAGCCGCTTACACTACCTTTGCAGTATCATTTTGGATACTTGCTGACACAGCGTCTTCATGCATGCAGGTGGGTACACCCCCTTTGGCATTGAGGGGTGGCGGGTGGTGTTCCTGACAGTGGGAATCATCAGTTTTGCCCTGGGCATCCTCAACTACTTCTTTGCACATGACCCACGCTACGCCCAGGACAACAAGTCAGTCCTGAAAGAGCACCAGCATAGCATGTCCTTTTGGGGAGCCATTGCCGAGATGAAAAGAATTGTCGTGATCCCATCTTTTGCTATCATCATCCTGCAGGTGAGCTGTGACAGACACATCAGGCAAAATGTGTCGTGCTCTGTACTTCAATCTCTTTTTCATAGCAGAAGTTGTGCATCTGCTGCATCAGATGCAAGTCTCTTGTGTGTTGCTCTTCTCCGTGCTAGTCTCAGCTACTCAGCGCACAAAGATTGTTTGTATACAAGAGCCTTCCTTCATGCCTTGTTGGTCATTGCTGCCTACCATCTGCTCTGGCTTGGGAGCCAAAAACGATTTTCTGCTTTTGACTTGCAGGGTGTTGCGGGGTCTATCCCTTTCCAGGCACTGGTCTTTTTCACATTGTATTTTCAGCTGCTAGGCTTCTCCAACTTTGCAGCCAGTGCCCTCATGTCAGGTTTCCTCTTTGCGACTGCCTTTGGTGGCCTGCTTGGCGGCTGGATTGGAGACAAGTAAGCTGCTTGCTTGCTTGCATTGTACTGCAGCGTTCATTCCATGCAAGATGCTGTTCAGACTTTGTCTGCAGCTCTACAGGGGTGGTGACGCTCCCTCTTCTGGCATTTGCACCACAGTGTGCATCCAGTGTGCCCTTCAAGGGCTGTGTGTTGCCAGTCCAACTGCCCCTGCTGGTATTGCCCCTTATGTACATGGCTCCTGATGCAGATGCCAGATTGCTGTAACATTGTTGCGTAAGTGTTACAGCAACTGGACAGTGAGCATGCATTCTGGGTTGGCTGCAGGGCAGCAGCCAAGTACCCCAACCATGGCCGCATCGTGGTAACCCAGCTCAGCATTGGTGTTGGCATCCCCATGACTATCCTACTGCTGAAGGCAAGCACCGGTACCAATATGCTCTCATATTGTAACAAAACAAGCATATGTACATCAACACATTCCTGCCGCATTCCAAAAGTACAGTTCCAGCTGTCACCTGAGGCAGGTTGTCCATTACTGGGGCAGTCTCCTCTGAGGTGCATACCAGGCCGTTGTTTGGGTACGTTGTTACCATGCTGATGCTGCACCAGCTGTGATGTTACCATATCCATGCAAATGCAGCACAACAATTACACTAGCTGCAGGCACACAAACAGCTGCACCTTCAGCATTGTGCTGGTTATTTCCAGACATGATCCGCTTTCTGATGCAACTAAGGCAGGCATCTTCAGACGCAGCTAAGGCAGGCATCTTCAGATGCAACTAAGGCAGGTATCTGGTGACTGATGAGTATGAGTAATGCATCTGCAGGGGCTGCCCTATGATGCCACGACAGCAATGGCTGTGGTGTATGGGGGCCTGCTGGCGGTGATGGGGGTGCTCATCAGCTGGGCTGCCCCGGCCTGTAACAACCCCATCTTTGCTGAAATTGTGCCGCCTCACCTCCGGAACATGATCTACTCTTTTGATAGGCAAGTCGTACATCCAAAGATTAGCGCAACTACATCCAGGTGTTGATGGCTTTGGCAGGAAACTGAGCAGCTGCATTGGACTCTGCGGCTGGCCTGATAGACAAATCTCAAGTCATGTTTTGAGATTCATACACTCTTGCCAGCACGGGGATTGAGTCATGAACAGTGCACGAATGGTGCCTACATGCAAGGTCACATAAAGTCAGAGAACAGTCTACTCCTAGCTGGCCCATACCTTCTGTGATTGTGCTGCAGATCATTTGAGATGGCTCTGGCAGCTTGTGCATCCCCTCTGGTGGGTTTCCTTGCAGAGAAGGTGTTTGGCTTCAAGGGGGCCGCTGCAGCAGGGGAGGGGGGCGGAACAGGGCCTGACCAGGGGGAGGATCTGACTAAGGCCAAGGCTCTTGGCAATGCTCTGCTGGTGTGCCTGGTCGTGCCCTGGACCATCTGCCTCATAGTCTACACAGGTCAGTCATGCAGTGCAGTCACACATCAATCCATTGCTCAGTATTCTCAAATTTGGCACAAGCGCTTTATTGTAGCAATCAGTTCTGGTCCAGGGAATGATGTATGCTTTTTCTCAGCATTTCCAAGGAGGCATCATGCTGACACATGTTTATGTGCATCAGGGCTGCACTTTACTTATCCCAAGGACAAGCAGCGCGCACAGGACTTGAAAGACAAGCTTGTTGCAGCACATGATGTCGAAGCGCACGGTGGCTCCAGCCAGCAGCATCAGGTAGGTCTTCACACCTCTGTCTTTTTAGTAGATGCACTAAGTCCTCATGTAGAAGGCAGAGGTACGCACTGCCTGCCAAATGTTGCGTGTTGACTATCACAAATGTTTTGCTACTTCTGCATGATGGGGCCCTGACAAATGACAAACACAGATGCTTGCTTGCTTGCTGGTATGGCTGGTGATGCCAAATGATCTGGCAAGCCCAGCTGACAATGCAATGGCAGATTTTAGTTGAGGGATATGCTGGCATGCAGGCAATTTTGGAGCAGCCAGTAGATGAGTCAAGGCCATTAATTGCTGGGAATGGCCAGAGGTCATGAATGCAGCTTGCAGAAGCATTGTATAATTAAACTGTTAAGGGTTAATCATGTGCAGTCATGCATGTGTTGTACCTGCTGCAAGCTGTCAGCTAGGCTTCCTTCAACACCTTTGTGTTGATACTGTAAGCCTTTGCGCAGTTGTTGTTGCCAAGGTTGTAGTGCTGTGTGCACCTATATATACAGTGATATGCTGCTTTACAACATGATGAACATTATTGTCTTTGTACTTTTGCTGACTGTTCTAAGATGTTCTGGTTTCTTTGCCGGTCCTGACTGACCTTCTAGTTATACAGTCTATATAGTCATATATGTCTATAGACACTCACGCCTTGGCTGCGCCTGGCATTTGCAAATATACTGCAGCGCAGGTTATGACTGGTTCAGCGCATATCATGTGTGCTGAGCCAAATTGATTTGTGGCGGGCAAGTCTGCTGCTCCAATAGCAACTGACTTCAAAACAATCGATTGTACCCGGTTGGTGCAGCGTTTAGTGTAAAGCTGCGAGGACATAGTCAGGCTGCAATGTGAACGTTCTCTTGACCACTACTTGAACGCGACAAAGTACATGACACTAGGTATCATGATGACACTGGCAGCGCCTCAACCACTCTGTATAAGCCTCTAGTCTGGTGCACAGTTTTCAGGTGGAACCCAGTGTCTTGCAAAAGTTGGCCGAACTCTTGTTCTGTGCGCTCCTTTCCATCAACAGCAACAAGCATGGTAATGTCAAGCAGATATTTCACAGACAGGTCTGTGATGCCCTGAAGAACAGACTCGACCAGCAACACAACAGCAGAAGGGTTGTCACCAATGGCCTGCCTCAAATTCCTGAGTATAACAAGAACTTTGTCATCAGACCAATCATGCAAGATATCTCTCAGAACGTATGCCTCACGAGCTTGGTCAGCTTTAGGCAGCATCCCAGACTTCAGGAAATCACACTCGACAAAAGATGTTCTGTTGATCATGCTTGATGGGTACTTCGACTGCCATTGCTGCTCTGCCTTTTGAACAACTTGCGACAGATCACACACTACACCAGAAAGACTTGGATGCTGCTTCAGCATTGCCGCAAGAAATGTTCCATAAGCAGCGCCCACATCAATTACTTTACTGTGTTGTGACCAGTCATAATCGGTCAGTAGACCATGAATACCCATTTTGTCTTGTGATGCCATTGCCAAAGAAAACTCATGCTCCATTTCAGCATTGTTTTTCAGGTACTGCCACATGTCTTGCCCATGTGCAATGTCAAAAGGCACCCTGTCCTGCCGCAAGCCCTCTGCTATATAGTTGAAAGGCATATACAGTGATTGCATTCCCCCTTTGATGGTGTGTGTTACTGTGTTGGGATGGTCATTCCTCAAGACGGCTGACAAAGCGTTGTTGTGGAAGGTGATAGTGCTGCTTTTGGAGTCTTGCCGTGCAGTAAGCACCCCAAAAGCTGCCGCAGCAGTAAGCAACCTGCACAGCTTATCTGCGTCCTGTATGCCCAGTGTTGCCGCCAGCTGTTGTGCTGTCTGAGCTGAATCACCCAGAGCATCAGCTATGCCCAAGTCATCAATAGCCACAATGACTTGACTCTTGTGCAGTCCACCAAGGGCTAGCTCTACCATCCTGACTGGTGGCGGGAGAACCCAATTTGGGAAGAGCTCCAGCAGCTTGAATGCCTTGAAGCCAAAGGTGAAGGCAAACCAGGGAGGCAAGTTTGAGCTGTCTTTCATTATGTCCTGCTGTGTGCTTTGGTACACAAATGCCGCCAAGATTGCTAAGCACACCGTCAGGATACCAAGGCAGCTGGTGATGCTAAGTCGGGCCATCACTCCCTGAAGGCAAAACAGTATTCTTTTGTGCACTGTCACAGTCCTTCAGTACAAGCACAGGACGCGGCGTTCCGTATCTACATATACTGAGATCACGCTCCACAGTCGTCAATAACTTATATCGACGTCCTGGGATCTAGCAATAACTGACGTGTCGATAGGTCACGCAAGGTCCGGTCATTCCAGAGAGCGCATAGGTAAAATAAATGCACATGCAAGTTCTGTGCGACAATGTGTAACCTCGATTTGTCTGTTTCCCGCAGCTTGTACTGCCTAACCCCTGCTCACCACTTGCGGCACATGCCGGTGCTCGTGAGGCTCGACTTCACTCTGCAGAGATCCGGTTTCCGCCAGAACAAACAGCTTGGATTGTGCTACGTCATGCACGCACAACGAACCGGTGTCTCGCTGCGATATGATGTGCGTACAGCGTCAAAGAAATGTTTCGAGCGCAAGTGTTATATCTCAAGTTTGACCATACAGACGTTCCGTCTCCTGTAGCTTTGCCATGCATGCTTGCAGGGAGCGACAGCATCACATAACTACGCTATTAAGCTTTGAAATGCTGACGTCTGGTGCACATGTTAGGCAGGTTCGCACAGCATTAACCAGCACTTGTGTCGCCCCTGCCACCCTGCCGCAAGGAAATAGGAGATCAATCTCGCGCGACCCAGCAGGCGCCGGCTCCCAGCGATCGCAAAACATACTCAAGATTCCTGTGTTGAAGCTTCACGCGTCAGCCACTGCTGATCAAGCACCAGCATCGATGGCAGCTCAGGTCGATGCTGACTCCAAGATTCCCATTCAGGAACTGGTAGACTTGGCAGTGGTTTGGGCTTCTCAACATGGCCTGGTATGTAACAGCTCTTTGACTGTCATTAACAAACCACATCGACAAGGTGACATGCGCTGGGGGTGTACAAGCTGATCCTCAGCTGTGCTGACCACCCTCAGCGTGCCAATGGGCACGGCAAATCAACAAAGCTGGCATCAAAAGCATACATTCCTTGTTGTGTAGATTGTGGGAGCAGGTGTAGCAGACAAGCCCCTGGCAACCATCCATGCGCCACTGACAGTCTTGCCAACACAGTTTCCACGCGGCAGCTTTGAAAAAGCAAAAGCTGCCATGCAACTGTTCAACACCTTGATAGACAGAGTGTCTCAAGATGAGGAGTATTTGCAGACTACGCTGCGCCCTGCTGCAGAGTACGATGACTTCACTGTAAGCAATGCTGACATGATAAACCAACATATGCTGTGTTGCAAGCCCTACAACATCTCTTCAGCAACACTGCTACGCATGTTATGATGCACTAACTCACATATCTTGTTGCATGTGAAGCATCTTCAGTGCAGTGAAAAAGTGTGACAGCGAAAGACTGTCTGTGTTGATTCTTTTCAAAGCATAATTGCACGCACATCAAAGCACTTTGTAGATGGGGAGAATGGGACTGTGTTGCAGTTGAACACACTACATGCTTTATGGCGCGATTGTGCAAGGTCCTATCTGCATTTGTGGTGCTGCAACCTTCAAGGACCACAGCTGCTGTAATGCAGGCCAAGCTATTGGACATTCACCGCAATACGCAGCATGTTCGACGTCAACGGCGTGATAGAGACCTTGTCCTGGCCCTCAACAGATCAGATTACATGCTCGATGAACCTAGCGGCACCCTAATGCAGGTACAGCTCATGGCTGCTTGGCTGTGCCACTCTGCCAGTGCCAGACAGGCTCACACACACACACATTGCAGCACACCCAAGCTGTCACAAGCTGCTTGGTCAGCACTTGTGTGAATAGCACATGTGCAGAAAAGTGCGTTCTTGTCAGCGTCTGCTGATACAAGGCTGTACAATACAAAGCTGTACCTGTAGCTGTGTGTGTGTGTGTGTCTGCAGGTAGAGCTCAACACCATATCTTCTTCCTTTGGCTGCTTATGTACCCTGGTGGGGCAGATGCACAGGTACATCATGGAGCATCAGGGAGCCAGTTTACAGGTGATGCATGTCCAGCTGTTGCACTGACAGAAAGTGCATGTGCATGACATAGCTACACAGCCTGAATGCAGTATGCATGAAACATGTCACCCAATGCATACCACCTATTCTTGTTTGACGCTGCTGTGTGACATGCACCCCTCCATCTTGCACTTCTGGAGGCAGTATGCCCGTATCTACATGCTAGGGCAAAGCAAAAGCTGGCAGGAGCTCCTGGACTCAGTTCTTTGACACGGCGAGCATGTTTTACAATAGTACAGTGCATGTGCTTGCATGATAGCACCAAATGCAATCTCACAACGTGATGCTGATGCACATAGGAGCTTTCTCAGCTGCCTGACAATGATGTGACAGCTGAGTATGTGGATGCCATGGCAGCAGCCGTGCAGGAGTATGGCCAACCCCAAGCCATTGTGCTGTTTGTGGTCCAACCTGGCGAGAAAAACTCCTATGACCAACAGGTGGGCCTGCTTATACACACCACACATGCTACTCCTGCAGCACATGTCACGGTACTGTCACTTGCCCTCACCATTTTCAATTTCAACAAATCTGTCCATGCTCTGTCATGGCCTCTTGATGCTTACATAGGTACAGATGTAAATTACTGTGCATGAGCACACTTTACTCAGTTGGTTCACAGGCTTGCATACAGTCAAACACATCTCTGCACACTGCCCTTAACACAGCCCTACCAGAGGTCTCACACAAGGAATCAGACCTCAGCTGTGCTGTACGTGCAGTGGCTGCAAACTGCACTTTGGGAGCAGCATAAGATCCAAACAGTGCGCCGTACTCTGGCCCAGCTACACCAGGAAGCTAAAATCAGCTCGTCAGGCCAGCTGAGCATACAAGACCAGGCTGTGGCTCTGGTGTACTTCCGGGCTGGCTATGCCCCCACTGACTACCCAAGCAATGTGGAATGGGACATCAGGTTGGCTTCCTGTCCATGCATTGTAATTGTGCAAACATATGCAAGAATTGTATGAAGGGTCTCAAGGCATGCATCCACAAGGTGTACACAAGCGGCTTGTTGAAAAGCTTCAATGTTTGTGTTGCTGCCAGAGCACGGAACCTGTGTGTTGCTGCGCAGCGCTGATGCGGTCTCATTTGACTGTTGCAATGCAATTCAAGGGTTAGTTGTTGAGACCAGGCATCATCTCAGAGCATGAAAAGACACACGTTGGTTCAGTGTGCCACACACAGCAGCAATCTGCATGTGGCATGATAAACACAGCTGTGCATGCATCGAATGTGCAGCCTGTGCATACTTAAGTAATGTGCAGGGAGCGACTAGAACATTGTGATGCTGCCTTATGTCCGTCAGTCGCTTACCAGCTGTCAGGCGCTAAGAAGGTGCAGCAGGACCTGGCACGCCCAGAAGTCCTGGAGCGCTTTCTGGATGACAAAGAGCAGGTGGACCTCATCAGAGCCTGCTTTGCAGGTACCATCACAAACAGTCTTGAGTGCACCACTGGCATGAAGGCTGCTAGTGATGAGTTTGACTTGTACTGTGGCTGAGCAGGATCAGTCTGGAATAAAGATGCATGCTGTGCCTGTCGCCTGATGCCTTTTGGGGCGCAATTTGTTGCTTTTGGCAATATGTCAACAGATGGCTGCAGTCGAGACGTAGAAAGCATGTTTGTGTAGGCCTATGGGGTTTGGATGATCTGGATGATCCAGAGACAGCTGCAGTGCTGCAGCAAGCTCAGGAGCAGCCTGATCTGTTTGTGCTGAAGCCTCAAAGGGAAGGTGGTGGCAACAACCTGTACGACGAGGCTGCGCAACAGAAGCTGCAGACCAGGAAAGGCCTCTCAGCATATATACTGATGCAGAGAATACGGCCGCCTATCAACAGGTGAGGAGCCAACACAAGGTGCAGCAAGGACACAGTGCCATGTATGAGCTTGTACACACTGTAGGGAAACACCCTCCAGGCGTCCTGCTTGTATCAGACACTTTGTCAGCTACAATATGATGACAATCTGGGTCCATTGGCATCAATACTGTTGAAGTGATAGTGAAAGCAATTCTGCACAACCCCTGCTCTTATCTTACATGGAATGTGCCTGTTCAAGATTTGACTGCTTCTGCAGATCACTGATGGTGCGGGAGGGGCAGCTTCTGGAAACAGACACCCTTTCTGAGCTGGGCATTTTTGGAGCCTTTTTGCGCAGGGGGAACAAGGTCCTTCTCAACAATGAAGCAGGTCACCTCATCAGAACGAAGGTAACCACATGCGCTTTGTATTCAAGGCTTTCATGGCTGGTCAATGATTCCAAAGCTTTCTTGCTACTTCTGTATCTTGACATCAAACAGTACAGATGCCAGCCGTCTGTTCCTGTGCTGACTGGGTGGTCATGAGACAATGGTAGCAATGTCCAGCAGTGTGCCTAAGCACTGCAAAGCTGCACATGAATCCATAGGAGCATCAGAGTGATCTTGCAGCGTGCAGTCATTGCGCAAACGTTTGCACTGTGTTCATTGCACCTCAGTTGATAAAAATCGTGTGAGCTAGTCTAGCATCAGGGCTTTTGCACACAACAGTTGATGATGTCAGCCATACAGCGCTTGAGTCTGAGCCGCCCTCACAGTCTGTGGTGCTTGCAGGCAGCCACATCAGATGAAGGTGGGGTAGCAGCTGGCTTTGCAGTCTTGGACAGTCCACTGCTGACAGGCTAGATCTGTGCAGTATTGTAGCTAAGGGTCTTTAAGCATACTTCATCAATGCCAGCATATACTGCGATATGCTTTACTGCTCTTCACAAGGTGTGTGACATACATAGCAGAAGAGTCCAACATTGCAATATACTTGATAGGTATCCCTAGGAAGCCTAAAGCTAGTTCTGAGTGCCAATATCACACATCACAAAGCACTCAACCGGTGCGCAAGCAAGGCGAGTGCCATCAAGTCTTTGCTGAGAACAAATCTCGCTGCCCATAAAGTGACACAGAAGCTTAACATGCTGACGTGCAGAGAGTTCGCATGTTACCAATGAGACTTGAGGTTGTTGCTTGTAGCAGCAAAACCTCACGACTGACAGCTTATCAGAGGGTTTGAAAAAGGTTGATCTATTGGCTCACTTTCAAGTTATAGCAGAGCTTGAAAGTGGCCTAGAATCGCTTCGAGAGCTTGGAAGTGCAGATCGTAAGTAGGCAGACACAGGCGTAGTACAGCGTGTGCAGTGCATTGCAATCATCAGAGGGTTTGGAGAGGTCTTTCAAAATTTGCAGTAACAAAAGTAACATTGCACTACAGGAAGTAGGAATCTTCAGCCGCATCAGCTGCAGAGATTGACTTGGACTTCAGCTTGTGAGCAAATGCCCTGCTGGCCGCTGACAAACACTGGGACTTTAGCAACATCACCCCAATCTGATAAATGTCACTTTCTGGAGTGTACTGCCCCTTGTCATCAAGGGTACCTTCATCCCAGTCTTGCAAAGAAAAGTCCAGCGGAACCTGGAGAGCAGCCACTGACCTCCAGCTTGTGCATTCAATAGGCTTGGATAGGCAGACTAATAACCTTGAATGATTACCTGCCAAGGAGAAAAATGTGCCAACTCAAGGTCTGCCAGAAAGGGTTGAACCTTCCATAACACATTTGCTAGCCGTACATTGCAGTGGCATATAGGCAGGGGCTTGGCAGCATGCATGTGAGCACAAGCTGTCAAGCATGCCTTGATGGCCATCTTCATGTCTTGCTCTGACGTTATGGGAACTGATGTTCGTGGGTAGCCAAGCCTTGTCATCCTCACCTGAAGTGGCTCTCAACTTGGTGTTAAAGTACGTACTCATGGTAGAGAGAAAGTGCCTGATGCATCCATTGTGTACAACAGATTGTCCTCACCCCGAAGTATTTTGTTGAAGTCCCATCAGGACCATGCTTTCTTATACCAATCTCCTCTACAGAGCTGTGATGTACCACAGCGCCACAAGATTGGGCATGCAAATGAGCAGCCTGCACAACACATCAAAGCATGCTCATGCACCAAGGTTTTAAACTTTTGCAAGACTTGAGTGCTACCTGACTGCCACATAACCAGCTCAAATTCAACTCATTGCTTGAGGGGGCTGTCGCAACAGCAGAACATTGCTGACAGCAACTATGCATTGTCTTCAGTTTTGAGTAAAAGCGTAAGCAGCCAGTTGTGCAACGTTAGCCCACAATGTCAAGTGTTCACATTTTACCTTGATGGCTTTGAAGCTGTTTCCAAACTGAGAATAGAATGCGTCAGAGTTGCTGATCTCCTTAACTGCTGCGTCGCCACTTAGTGTAATTCTTGTGGCATGGGGCCGCTCCATTGGCTGGTAACATGTCACACGCTCAGTCAACCCAGGCGCACGTGTCACAGCCAAAGTCAAATATTCACTATGTTCACCAACGCTTGGCACAGCCATATGCGATCCGAAAGCCTGGAGACGTCCAGGTTACGACCTACACGCTCCACCTGCAATACAAGCCAGTAGCAGCAGTAGCCAGTAGTTGTAAAGCGGGCCAGATATGTGGCTCAACTGCAGAGGGCCCATAACCTACTCAATCAAGCATGCAGGTGTAACTTGACAGCGCCTACCAAGCCTATGACAGACATATAGCTTGGCATGCAGGTGATGTTGTAAACTCACAATAAATTGAGTGGGTTGACAGGCAAATAAGAAGGTTGCCAGCTGAACAAGATGAATGGCAAAAAAAGTGACAGAACAGTCTCCAGGGATTGCCACAGATCTGCCTCACATACATTGCAATCAATGTGTACAACAACACTGCAACAAGAATGCAAGACCCGCCCTGCAACAAGACTGATACCTGGCCATGTGGCATCAAACAGCCAAATTGGATGTGCACACCAGCAGCTGCATAAACTGGCAAATATGGAAATTGTCTGTAGAACAGAGCAGGATATCCCGATGCCAACTTGGTCTCCAAATCTTTCCAGGATTGCTCAAGACATCGATGTTTGAGCACTTGATCCTCGCCAAAGAACAGACTGAGACGGAAGGCATTGGCTACTGTGTCCACTCGAGCTGCTCCTTTGCCAGACGTGCTCTATTAGGCACATACAAATGCAAATGATAATACAGACAGGCCGAGCTTGATTGCATTGCACAAAAGTCAGACAACCTTGTTGACTTTGTTGTGTTTGTCACAGCTGTCAATAACTGCATTCAGTGTGAAAGAGGTTGCTGTGGAGGACTTTGGGATGCCTGCCATGAGGTATTGTACACAGCCCCTAAGTGGCAGGTCAGGTACAACATAGTTAATTGATGCTATGCGCTATGCTGTTGTACAATGTGCTAGGTGTCAAGTGGGTAGGCAGATGGGTCAAGTGTATCAGTAGATGAGGGAAGCAGCTTGAGAGCAAGCAAGCAAGGACAGAGGGGGTGGGTCAAGAGATGTCGTGGTTGCAACTGAAGCAAGAGACACGCAACAGAACTTTACTCATTCCACCTTCCCAGATGTGTGCCACATCTGAATGGGTGCACCAGATTGTTGATGAAAGACAGCGCTGTACCTTTGACACGGTGTACGACACATCCTTCTCTAATGAGTTCCATCGCAACGACAGAGCAATCCCATCAGGGTTGGCAGCATCCACTTCTTCCAAAATTTTGAGGCAGGTCATGACCCAACGAGTTGTGTTCTGCTCAGTGCTTCCAGCTATGCCTGTGACCAGAAAATCCAATGCAGCGGTTTGCATGTGGGCACTGCAACTCAAAGTCACATCAATGCTTCCTGCTGTGCTTGCAATCAGAAACTAGAACATGACTCCTTGCATTGACACGTGAACACTGCAACAAACTCATCACCTTTAACCAGTTGTCAAGATTCACCCCAACAGGACTTACCAAGCATGCTGTCAGACAACTGCAAAGCGTCGCTCACTGCCGCTGTTATGCGACAGTCACCGCACTGATATAAGGCATCTGCCAATTCGGGATCATGAGCCTTGACAAGCTGGAAAGGACACGCTGATACAGGCAGCTGAAATTGAGCATTGTACCAGAAGTGCCCAAAGGCTATGGCATTTGCAGGCTCCTGTTGTAGCGGAATCATTAGCAGCTGCTGGGCAACCTGCCTATCACTTGCAATGCTATCCACTGCATTTACAGACCCTGCACATCAGAAGACATAGCCTGGTGAGGTGCAACCAGCTTATGCAGAAGCTCTCAAACGTGCTTGAAAAGAACCCCGCCTGTCTAATAAATGACGTGCTCATCAATGAGGTCACATGCATTTTATGGCATCAGCATCAGACACACAACCAGTTTGGCTTACCACCAGGTTGTCGGCAAACAGTTGCTACATCACATCAGCCAAGTGAAACTGCAGCTGAAAAGGGATTTTAACGGAGGATGCTTGTATTGATGGCACATGCAGAAAAAACAAGCTGTCACAATGATGCTTGACTTGCATGCAAATGAGCTACAGAAATACCACAAACAAGAATGTAAAGAAGCTGCCTGCACTGCAGCATAACAGCTGAGAGAGAAAGACGGAAAGTGCTTGCACCATTTCAAGCTGTGGCCTAATTGACTTTATGGGCAGCAGAGCACAGAAGCTGCTGGCACTGCACCATAAGGTACAGCAGCTGGCAGAATGCTGGCAGAATACACGGGTTAAGCCTTGGATGACAGCGACTGCCATTTATGGCATGCATCAGGCACGCCATGGCACAGCCATTTACATGCCACGCATCAGGCAAATAGGCAACAAGCCTTCACTGTTCAGGACTGCAGTCTTACTTGCCGAAGAAGTCTGGTATTCATACTGGTCTGCCACTAAGACAGGAGATTCTTCTGTGACCTCATACCCCTCTTTGTCTGTGATCATTCCGGACCCCCATTTATCTCTTGCTCTTGCCAAAATTGCCTTGGATGACGTCCCTGTCCTTTCAAGACAGCAGGGCCGCAGACGAGAATGATGCCATCATGAACCTCAACAAGAGGAGGCATTTCTGCAGCATGCTTTTATTGTGAGGTCTCAAATGGGTCTGCACTTTGTGACAACATGATCATTCAGCCTGTTTGTACCTGTGCTGACTTGTCACTCATCTACAAATGTTCTCAAGCAAAAACAACCTGTGCTGTATTAGACAGCTTCTGCTGCTGCTGACAGAAGGCCTACGAAGCGTTAGGTCACAGGTCAGCGGTGATGCTCTCGGTGGCAAGAGTACCGTAAGACTCGCTTGCCTGGTCGAGCATCACAGGCTTCTGTTGCCTTCCAGTAAGGTCCACACAAAGCAGCCGTCACTGAGACTAGCCGAGACAGCACTGAGACAAAGAACATATCCCTTCTCGTCTGATCAAGGAAGTCAAGCTAGCTCTGGATTGGGCTCAACTAGAACTCGGCTGAGCGATCGCCCGGGAACCTTGAGTGCTGCAACGTTTTGTCCGCGCGTGCCCGTTACCAGTGCTTCGCGCAACGGGACGTCTCAGCGTGATTGCTTCGAAAGGGAGCATGCCTTGAGACGCATGCAAACAGTGATATACAGCCTATTACGTCGATGAATGGTTATAGCGCAAGTACAGCGTTGAGTTTCCGCCGCTAAAAGCTTGTGTTGTTGTTTTGCAATTTCTGTAGGCCGCTAAGATCTTTACCTTGCCAAGGCAACTCGTGCTATTCAATCTTGCGAAGTGCCTATGCGGTGTCCTGACGAATCCCCTATGGGGAGTCATCTTGGACAGGCAGACAGGCAAAGTGCAAGTCCTTGATTGGTGCACATGACATAGTGCTGCTCTAGGGAACAACAGCAAGATGGAATGTCGAAGCAAATGACTCCATGTGAGGCAAGTCGTTTCACATGTCGAAGAAGAAACAAGTCATATCTCAAGGCGACACTTGCTGCCACCATTACACTTGATGCCACCATTACACTTGATGCCACCATCATCACGGGTCAGTCAGGCGAGAGAGGTTTCGAACTTGGACACATGTTTGGTTTGAGCATCTGCTGGTTGACGGCATGATTTGCTCTTGAGCTTACATAACGCCCCATCGTGTCCACTTGAAGCTACGTTTAGTCCACTGTGTTGAATGATAGTACTAGAAAGCAGGATTTCATGCATGTATTGTACATGCTTGCATGGTCTGCTGCAGGGGGAAGTAGCGCACTCAAGATACACTAAAGTCTGCGGGAACACAGACAATGCTGCTGTGACAATCAACCTACAATGTTCAGCAAAGGCAAAGCCAGTCGATTAACACAGCAGCAGCAACAACTGCTGCTGCTCCTCCAAGCACATTCAAAAGACGTGCTGCAGCACTCTAGGCCCCAGCTGCAACAACACCAGACTGCTTGCTGGCACGCGGAACTACGGTGACAGGCAAACCACCCTTTGGTGATATGGTGATGCCTTGCTTGAGCTCCAAAGGCTGAGTCATCAGCTTGTCGGAAAGCCTGAAGATATACTTCTGATGCAATCGCACCAGAGCAATGATTGCTTCTTCCACTGCAGGTGAAATATCAGAATAAGCAAACGAGCACCAGGTGCAGATCTGCACTGGTCAAAGTACAGGACATCAGGACAATCACAAAGCTGCATGCATCTTGCGGGATACAGCATGCAGAATGGCGTCATGCAGATTCCATACAATGTGTCTCTGACCATCTTTGTAGCATACACAGTCACATTTGCAATGATGACATGTAGTAACAATATGCATTCATGCAAAGCTGCAGGACATTCATAACATGGGCAAGCACAACATGCAAGCAGAACACTTACATGCTAGCTTGATGCCAATGCACATCCTTGGGCCCAAGCCAAAGGGCATGTAGGCCATCCCATCACTCATGTCGCCCCCCTTGGCATTCCCAATCCACCTCTCGGGCTTGAAGGCATCTGGATCTTTCCAGTACCTTTCATCATGCTGCATTGCCCACAGGTTGATGTGCACACCCGTACCCTTGGGTATGAAGTATGGCCCTAGCTGCATTGCAGAAGACATTTGGGTCAGTCCCCCACTGGACATGCAATCTTTGGACACATGGCAGCTTGTGTTCCGGGATCACCCCAAACCAGACATGTAAGAGCTTGTGTTGCACTCAGATCAGTTTGATGAGCGCTTGAAGCAGTGGATGTTGATGGACCTGTTGCGACAGACACGCTCTTTCACAGACCTGGGTTGCAATGCACAGATGAGGAATCACAAGAAACGGGTGCAGTTTGAGCTTAGAGCTACTCCTGCAGTAAGTCCGTGACATCATACAGGTCCCAAATGGCAACAGAGTGAACTGATCAGGCAAAACTGGCTTGCAAGCTGTCTGACAGCCTAATACAGCAGCCAGGAAACCAGAAAATGGTGCAAATTTGCTTGCCTGCACATCTTCTGTGGCCACACGTGACAGCATAGTAGCTGGAGGGTACAGCCTCAGGGCCTCATTGATGACTGCTGCAGCATATGGGAAGTGATGCAAGCTGTCATAGCCTGGCCGCCCGTGAGACTGGTCAATCTCCCTGTAGCAGCTGCTGCTGAGCATCCGGGTTCTTGCCTAGCAGGTAGATGCTGTAGGCCAGAGTGTTGGCTGTTGTTTCATAGCCTGCCAGGATCATGGTGTTGGTTTGAGCCGCAATCTGCCTGTAAGTCCAAACAGGATGATGACTGGCATGGTGCATTGAAGGCTGATAAGAGACACAGGCAAAAGCAGGACAAATGGTATGCAGCTTAGCTCACATATGCTGGCATGGTCAGCTTATAATGTGCTGGCTAAATGCAACAGCACAGCACATCAATCTTGCTGACGAGGCTGTGCATCAGGTGCAACATACTATCACAAGCTTGATGTCCATGTGAGTGACAAGGTATTCAGAGGTTACACGTGTCATGTTACAACCACACGTGTTTTGTTCCTGCTTCACTTTGTGCAGTCAGGTGTGTAACATACACCATGTAACAGAGTAACAGTAACAGAAAGTAACAGTAACACACCAAAGGAAGGTGCAAATGTTTGACACAAGACTTTTGACGATGACACACCAGGAGAATGTGCATGTCACTGACAAGGCTTTAGCATGGCTTACATGTGGTTGAAAGGTGTGCCAGTGGCCTTGTTGTTGGCCTTCATCAGCATAGAGATCACACTGTTCTCTGCTGGCACTGTATCCTGTGACACATGCACACCTGGTTGCGGAAAAACGAAACTCTTGACGTTTGCATAAATTGCAGGCGTCAGGAACTGTGGCAGTCATGATGAACAGCTATCAGTCATGTCAGCAAGCTGTTGTTGCTGAACATCTTGCTGCTGCTCATGCAAGCACTAAATGTTGGCAGCAGAGTTTTGGCCTTTCTGTTTGCTCATACACTCACATTCAGTGCAGCAAATGCCTGTAAGACAATACAGTGGTTGCACACAACAGACTGCTGTGATTGAGATGTCTGCTGCAATGAGTGCAAGCCATTGGTGTCTAGCTAGTTCGGTGAGCAACACTGCAACTTCAAAGAGACGTTTATACCTTGTATGGGTTGTTAGGGTTGCTCTTGAACCAGGTCCAGGGTGCCGGCTTCTCGCTATCACTATTGTACTTCTTGCGACTGTTCTGCAGGTTTGTATACAGCATTTGCTTCAGGCGGACGCAACCACCAGCGCTGAATGGCACATGTGCAGTGTAGCAAAACACTTGATGCATGCTGCATTCGTCGTGACAACTCTCAGTTCATGTTGCGTTTGTCTCAACATAGGCGTTCTATGCTGGCCAGAAGACATCTCTGACAAGATTCATGACACACAAGTGTAGATGGCTCTGCAAGTCGATGGCAGATTTGCCCTCCTGCCACACACTGACTTCAAGACTTGATCTGCCTGACATCGCTCCCAACAGAATAACATGGGGCAGGATGGCCTTTGAACACACATGGATCAGGTCTGGTGCATGCACAACAGGGTTGGTATGCGTGAGTATGCTGTCAAGATTGCTGGCCCCTTCACAGGTGAGCCTGTGAAGCCTGGCTTGGGTGAGGTTTGCACACAGCACATGCGTGGAGTGCAGATCGCAACAACACCTCGATCAAAGCATCTGAAGCATCATACAAGGTCTCAAAGGCCTCGCGTGATTCAGTCATGTTCTGGCCCGGGAAGGCGCGGGCCAGCAGCCTGATGGGAGGCAGCAGGAAAGCAGGGGCAATCATTGCAGCCAGGCTCCAGAAGGCAGGAGTGGAGTTGTCAAACACTGTCTTGGCTGCTTTGACCAGTGGAATTTCCTCGCCCTTCCCAGCACTCTGAGTGTCAAAATGCACACTGCGCATTGCAACAAGGCTCTGAGTGTAAAAATTGATGCTGCACATCGCCACAATGCACTCAGCCCACTGCTGATCCAGTCCTGTGACAACAGAGCAGTGTGCAATCCTGTGGTGACAGAGCAGTGTGCAACCCTTTAATGACAGAGCAGTTTGCAAACAATGGACAAAACAGGAAGCTTGGGAGATTGCTGCCGCAATTGCACAGGATTGCTCCGAGCAATCCTGTGCAGACACGTTGGGCTGGTAGTGCTTGGTGAGCAAGTTGTGACAAATGTGCATGCCTGCTGTAGTCGTCCACATGCACTGCTGACTCCAATATCACCAAACCACCACATTAGCATTCCATATGGCGGCAAGATGATATATCCAGCATTTGCTGGGGAAAGAGCTGGATGTCTGCTGTCAAGCGGAATCTTGTGAAAGCTGATGGTGAGTGCAGTGCTTACCCAAAGGCTGCAGCGCCAATGACCTGCATGGTCATGCGCCCCAGCTGGCGAAACATGTCAACCTGTTCCCCTGACTCAGCAAGCTGGTCCAGATTCACAATGACGTCATCCACAGCCTGGTTGATTGTCTCAGCATATGTGGCCAGGTGATGACTGTGAAACATGGGCTGAACACCAGCACGCAAGCTACCCCAGAAAGCACCTCTGCACAGTCAGACATGCCATTCAGTGGAGTAAAACAGGCGGTCCTGCAGCCCTGGAATTTTGAGCTTGACAGTATTTATGATGCACCATGGCATGTCCCAGTATGCAGATGACAGCTGTGCTTTGACTGAGCCTACTATATCTCATACATTACTGCCAGAGTTGCCCAGGCTAGGCTTCCTCTGAAAACCTGCAGCTGTGTCTTCTGGCAGTGAGCTTCTCTTGAAAAGCATGACAGGGTTGTAATTACCTGGCTAAAAGCATGCCAGATTGCGCAGCCTCCATCCGGGCGCCTGTGAAAAGGGATCTATTGAGGGTGGGTGCCACTCTGTCATGGAACTTGTTGAAATCCTTCACAGTGATCTGCCTGACCAGATTGGGATCTGCATGCATGTATTGTCAGCTGACCGCAGTTGCATGCTGAGCAGGTCACAGCGTGATTGCACAGCATATGTGTGTGTGCAGAAGCTGGCTGACCTGTAGTGACAACAATCGGCTGGCGCACAAAGAAGACCTTGAAGGTGTCGCCATACTTTGCCTGCCAGTCAGTGTATGCCCTGTAGATCTGTTTTTTGCGAATCACCTTGAGGTTTCCTAACGGAAAGCTCGGTGCGGGACCCGGTATGTGTTTGAATTTCAACCTGGCCTGCCAGTTGGTGCAGTAGCTGACGACCTAGATACACAAGCAAGAGTGAACGCAGTCACCTTCCTGCTCGCGCACGCGGCCGTCTTGACACGGAGGCTATCTAAGTGCAATATGCCGTACGGCTAAAACAAACAGCCAGATGTCCGCTGAGTGCACAGAAGACTGCAAGCTGAGGTACGTGTCCTCCATATACTGCACAGGAGAGGCTGGCTTACCGTGATAGTCAAAACAGCGATCAAACATGCGATGGCGGACGCGTTGTCTGCGAACATGAACATTACGAGTGCAAGCTGCCAGTTGGGGGCCTATTTGCAGAACACGCTGTCAGAAACACTAACCCCAATGATCAACGCTGTCGGGGCTACTTTTTGCAGGCGCTGCTGCAGCAACGCTTCTTTGCGAGTTTCCGGCAGAGCAGATACAGATGAAGCTGATGGCACCTGGGCAGCCTTTCCGTTTGCGCCACGCTTGGCAAGCTTTCCAGAAGGCTTACCTGCCCCAAGTTCTCTGATGAGTCAGATATCATATGGGTGCATGTGGGTTGACTAACGGTACATCAAGGGCGCACTGCAGGGCGACGCTTGACGCCGCCCTGCAGACACAGAGTAGACAAATGCAATGCGACAGACGGAGCGCAGCAGCGAGCGTGCATTGGCATAGGTGGCGCCACGTTCCTGTGATTGGGGCGAGCGCTAGCCGATGCCTCTGTAACACCAGCCGTGCAAGCGCGGCTGCTGATCAGTGACAGCGGTAATGGCAGAGCTCGCGGCCCTATTCAAGCAGCTCCACTCTGGCGGTCAGTCCGAACGCGAGTGAGTCCTTGTTGTACATGCGACATCCATCTACCAGAAACTGGTTTGGCCGATCAACGTTTTGCTGGCACCTGTCACAAGCTGATATTTCGCCTGCACAGGCGTCTTGAATTGGCACGAACTTTGACAAGCTGCTTTATCAGCGTTTCGGAGCGGCACCAGCTAGGATCAGAACCGTTCCTACATGCAAACCATATTCAAGCAGACCGAAAAATTCCGCTCGTAGTAGCAGACCTTCACAGCATGCCGTCACGGGTCAGAGCACATTATGTCAAGCTGCTGCTGGACTGGACTGTGTCAGCCCTGACCAAATCAAGTCCTAAGGTTTCGCTTGATGCCGAAAGCCAAGGTTTTCTACAGATTTTAAGCAGCAAGTGGGAGCTGCTATTTGTGCTGCTGACCTCAGTTGACAGTCCAGCTCAGTCAGCACCAAATGTGACATTAGCGGCAGCTGCAGCTGCTGCATGCAAAGGCTGCAGCTGGCAGCAGGCAGCATCAGGAGAAGGTGCCAAGCTTGCGCTAGCACTGCAGCAGGCTGTGCTGGCCCTCAACACCAAGTTCAAGCACAGCTTCAGGCCAAGTCTCGAGCACAGGTAAACGGCGACTGACTGCAATATGAAGCAGTGTATCCATGACAAGCTTGGGCTGTCTAGCCTCCATAACCTGCTTCTGCAACAACAATGGTTCAGTACCACCTTGCCCCATCGATGTTGCCTTTTCCCTGCTACAGCATTGTGTTACTGGGAAGCAGCCTAGCACATGTGATCAGCTGCCGTCACATGGCCCCACCATCAGGAAGCCTACCAGCATGGGAGGGCCTAGCAACTCAAGCTTGCATACAGCTGCTGGAAGTCTGCACCTCACATCCCAATCAGAAGAAGGTCTTCACTGCTGTAGTCACCAAGCATCTGCTTCTGCTGCTGTCACAAGCAGTCTGGCAAACAAAGTCAGTCTCCTTGCCGTCAGGGCAAAGAAACACAGCTCAGCTGGGCTCCACAGCAGTACCAACAGCTACAACTGGCAGGCAGAGCGCTGACCAATTGGCTGCTGTGACAAAGCAGCTTCTAAAATCAGTTGTGTTTCACAACAGCAGCTTAGAGGGCCTCATTGGGCTTGGCAACAGCTTCAGTAGTAGCGGGAATGCTGTTCAAGCTGTCCTGGCATCTGAAAAGGGTTCAACACCACGTAGCTACCACTCCCAGTTGCTACAGGTATAACTGTTGTACAATGTACAACTGCCAGCATGATTGCCTTTCATATATGCTATGTTTCCTTGATGAAAATCCTGCTGTTGGGTTTGTTGTTTTCAGTAGGTGTGCATGGCCACTCTCCGCTTACGTGTACATACATGAATAGCTGAGCATCAGAGCTGTGCAACAAGACCATCGAATGTGACAATGCAGGTTGTCAAGAACGTGCTGACAGACGCCTCAGATGCAGCAGCACCAGCAGCCTTCATGCATTTCATGTCCTGGCTTGCATCCCAATTTGCACACGTGGTAAAGTCAACCCGCCAAGCTTCTCTTCAAGAGACAAGTCAGGTCCATCAGCAACAGCAGCAGTCCTCCTTGTCAGCAACTGCAGCAGTGCCTCTGTCAGCAGACTTCTACTTCTTTGCCACCCTGCTTCAGCCTCTGCTGTCACATCTGCAACATCTTGATGCGAACTTAACCAGCAATGGTGCTGGAGTTGATCTTCAGATGGAAGGGACAGGTGTGCATATGGAAGCAGGTGGCTCTCAAACTGCAGCGTCAAAAAGAAGAAAGCAGGTTGAAGGCAACAAGAAGGAGGTAAAGAAGACAAATGGGGTGCCAGTAGCTTGGCACATTGCAGCTGAAGGTGCTGCCTTGCTGGTATGGGACAAAGCCAAAGCTCTCATCTTCTGTTCGCATCATTTTAAGTTTGGGCTTTATTCCAGCAGCCCAGGACCCTCTCAAGATCAAATGCTGGCAGCTTGCCATGTCGCTGCATCAATGTATCTGTCTGTGACAACTGCGGAAGGTGTTTGCCCTTGTCTCATGTCTCCCCAATGTGTTTTGGTGCCCTCTGAAAATTGCACCGGAGAGTTGACAGCTTCACCAGACTTCAGCTACTTTCAAGAACCTGACCGTTCATAGCCTCAGTTGTCATGAACCGCAAGCTTGGTGCCAAAGCTCACTGCACGCAACATCTCAATAAGAGGCAGAGACAGCCAAGGAGTCCAAGGAATGAGCAGCCAAGGCCTGAAGTATTGTTATCTTTTTCAGACTCCTTTTCCTGTTGCCAAAGATAATCATTCAAGTTTATGTTTTCAGCAATGAACTGCACAGTAGTATATTGCTGCAGGTGGGAGCCATGCAAGCTGGAAACGTGTACAGACCAACAGAGGACACACGTGGGCGCCATAGGCTGCTGCTGGCTGACCTGGCGGACACAGTGTTGCAGCATGCCAAGGTCATCATGCAGGGATCCCCATCAGGTTGCCTTCCACTGCATGAAGGCTGTGCTGTGCTGTGCTGTGCTGTGCTGTGCTGTGCTGTGCTGTGCTGTGCTGTGCCGTGCCGTGCCGTGCCTTCATAAACTTCAGCTACAGCTATGTGCTGTTGTCTGGCAATAGGTGCTGCCGTGTTTGGTGTGGCACAATCTTAGCTAAGAACATGACAAGCTCACTGCAAACCTGGCAGCATGCCTGGAATCTATGTGTGTGTGCAATCAGAAGTCGATGCCATTGGTTTGAATACCGTCTAGCTTTGAGTCAATGTGCTGTCCAATGTTGTAGAGTAACCAGAGGGATGGCAGCAATCTGTGACAGTCCAAAAAGCGCTGTTAGCCGTCACAGCATCGTTATACATGTGTTTTTCTAAACGCATCCCTCCCCCCTTCAGAGAAAAGCAGAAATCTTTCCCTAAAAATGGGCAAAGCAGTAATGCTTCCCTCAACAAGAGGAAAGCAGAAATGCCTCCCTAAATGAGAGTAAAGCAAAAGCGTCTTGCAGGGTCCAGTCAGCAGAGACAGCGTGAGCTTGTAGCAGTCTGTGGTGTACTGTCAGCCATCCTGGCTGTGGAGCACCGCGCTGTGCAGCCCCACCTGGCTCACATTTGGCAGCTGCTATGGCTTGCAGCACAAGGTAAACACCCTCACCTGCAAAAGGCTGCGATCCTGGTCAAGACCATGATGCTGCTGCCTTGTTTTGATGTCAGGCCTGCTGTTGCTGTGCAAGGTCACCACAAGGGTGGTGTTGTCTGCAATGCAAAGCGGTCTGTGCAGTGCTTATATTTCTATTGACTTGGCCCAAGAGGCGTTGCTGACACTTGTTTCTGCAGACAGCTTGTTACTTGTGGCTCTTGAGGTGCAGCTGCATGCAAGTGGCTACCGTCTTCTGGTCCCCATTAGTCGACATTCGACCACCTGTCTGTATGTACATCATTTTGTTGTTGTAGCTCACAAGAACAAGCATACCTTTGCATATGCTCATGTTGCCAAGCAATCCTCTGTGTAACAGCATTAAATATAGCATCACAATGATGTCTGCCAGCAGCCAATGCCTGACTACCACTGCTGAGCCAAGTACACTTGTGCCCTAAATGCATGAGTCATTGATCAGATTACAAAGACCACTGTATGGACTGCTCAAACTGGCAGGGATTCCCTGTTGTAGAAAGGGATGGTCTGGTGGTGGCCATGTCTGTGGCAGCAGGCTTGGTAGGCGCATACGCGGAGCTGAGGCAGCTGCAGTTCCTGCTGCAATCAGTGCTGGAAGCTCTGCTGTCACGGCATCCAGCTAGTGCTACTGCAGTCATTTGCACCCCTTCTTTTGTTTCTGCTCTCGCAAGGGTGAGCGCATGGCTTTGGCTGTTAATGTTGTGGCAGATGCCTGTCAATAACAATGCGCATGCCAAGCCTAAAGATGCACCATGCACTGTCATCTTTCATGCTGGAGTTGCACTTGTTGTAGTGATGATGAAAAGCAGCAGTCTATAGTGTTGTGTATGCACATGATATGTTCACCACTTGCTTGACAAGGGCCAACAAGGCCCTTGTCAAGCAAGTGGTGGCAACAAGCAACAAGGCTTGTCTGTCCAATGACAGACAAGCCTTTCATAAGGGTTGTAAAGTCGACGTCGTTTCTCTTGGGTGCTGCAGGCAGTACAAGAGATGCCTTCCGGACAAGCAACTCCAATGATCACCTTCGTGACAGAGCACCTGCCATCCCTAGCTACCATCCCTGCCAGCTCACCTACCCAGGCCGCCTTTGCAGAAGTTCTGACAACGTGCCTTTCCAATATCAGAGTTGAAGTCATGTCAGCTCCTACTCTTGCAGATGCTGTTGCTGAGCTGCTGCAGAACAGCTTGGCTCCTGCTCTGCTACCAGCACTGGAAGATCTGAGCCACAATGCACCGGGGACTGTTGTCAGTATGCAGCAGCCAGACCAGCCTGTACTGGTAAAAGGCCCAGCAGAGCCTGACTCAGCCCCCCAGCATGCACAGCATGTGTCCCCAGCAAATTCGAAGGTGGTGCCTCAGCATGCAGGGTCTCCAGCAGATTTGAATTTGGGCCCTCAGCATGCACAGCATGGCACAGAAACTGTGGACAGTCAGCATGGCAGTCATCAGCATGCGTCAGAGCAGCTGCTTGGGTGTCTGCTGAGGCTATACAGCAATGCTGTCGACCTGTACGGCCAGTGTGCTGCAACACAAATGCAGATTACGCCCTTACTGGGGCAGGGTACAGGGTTGTCCACTCAACAATCCCCAGCAGCCGAGCCAACAGGTGAGCTCAATACAGCAACAGATATGAGTGCCTGTCTCATTTACCATGGCACCTGTAGACAGCACCGGATGCACTCTTGGAGTGCAGGGCTTGCACCAGTGACAGAGCATGTGCACCGTGTTGTACAGCAAAAGTGAAACCCCCTGTGGTAGTCTCCATGTATATGCTGTGCTGGCGGCTGTTGCAATGACTGTGCAAGGCCACACTTTTACCTTTGCTTCCATGCAGGTGTCAATAATGCTTACTTCAGCGCCTTGTTACCAGCTAGCCAACCTGATGCCACTCTGCCTTCCCTGCCCATGTTCTGGGAGCAAGCAAGCAGAGCCTTTCCTGACAGCACTGGTACACTGATTGCGCAGCTGACAAGCTGCGCCTTACAGCGCATTTTCATTCTTCATGAGCAACTGCTGCATGAGCAGTACACCTGTCCTCTCATACAGACCCAGGCTTCAGATCATCCAGATCAAGGACCAGCTCCAGCCTCAGACAGTGTTCTGACAGACGGCCAGACCAGTCCACAGCAAGGTCTAGTCAGCCTGGATGAGTCACAGCTGCCAGCCAGGCTTGGCAATGTTCTAAACAATGACCTGGGTAGTTCTGAGCACGTCCAACTTGAGCTCCGACGGCTTTCAGATCTGGTGCTACATTCTGCCACCGTGTCTCTAGCAGTTCACATTACAAGTGACATTGATGGAAGTCAGCAGCACAGGTTGGGCAGCGCAAGGCACAACACGCATGATCTACAGACTGCCTGTTGGCATCAGCCTCTAGACAGGCTAGAGCTGTTGGCACAGCATGCGTCTGAGCCTTCTCTGCAGCGGTTTGTGGCACAACTGCTACATGGCTCCATCTGCCTTCCCTCATATCAGTCCCAAGCTTCAAGCTCCCACTATACAGGCGCTGACTCATCAGCTGCAGCTGCTGCTGATACTGCTGCTGTCACCGCCACGCTCTTCACCCACAACACCTTGCTGGAGCAGCCTCATGTGCAGCAAGCCTGGCTGCATGCTGTGCAAGCACAATTTGCCAGATGCTTTCAGGAATCTCCTGCCTGCTTAGTAGGCATTGTGGCAGACTCCCCCCTCAGCGAGCAGGCAAACTCACACAGCAAGCGCAGAAAGCCCATCACGAGTGGTGCCACATGCCCACCTCAGCCAGACGTCCATTCCCCTGCTCACACACAGCTTGTTGAGGCATTATCACAGGCTGTGAAGCCACTTCAAGAGTTCCTCAGCAGCCATGGTGAAGTCAACCAGTCTCCAGCAGGTGCCACTGCAAGCGTGAGTGGTCACGTTAGTCCAGGCAGCAAGCACAGCAAGGGCTCATTGCAGACAGCCAGTCGCAAGCGCAAGGCCAGTGAACCCTCCCCTCCACATGCTGGCTTGACTAGTACACACCTAGGGCGTGTCACAGCCCTCCTCAAGCATACCGCCTCTGCATATCTGAGCCTGCTGGCGCCAGAGAATGCCTGTGCCTTAGCACACCTCATGCTACAAGCCCAGCTATGGCTTGCACAGCACTGCATGAGCACGAACTTGGCCCCACCTTCAACACCACTACCAATGCCAACATCACCAGCCAAAGCAGCTCCAGCGGCAATGGCAACAGCACCAGCACCAGCAAATGCACAGGCACAGACAACATCTCAGGCTGTAGCTGGTCTATCAGAAGCCTTGTTGTCTTCGCAGCAGGTTCTGGTGAAGTGTCTGCAGGCAGCACCTGATGTAGTTGCTGCCGCATTGCTGCAAGCTGGGCCATCTCTCTGGCAGTGGCTACCACTGACTTCTCAGCTGACATCCTGCCTTGCTGGTAGGTTGCCAGGCGGCGACAGCCTGAGTGCATCACAGCTTGTGGGGGTGCTGCCAGTCCCAGGACAGCAGCAGAGGCCTGTTGTTGGGACACCAAAGGCAAGGCACAGTGTGGATGAAGACATGCTGGTGTCGACTGCAGCATGTGTGCAGAAGCTGGCTGGCCTGTGTCTTGGTGTCAGACAGGCGTCTGCAGCAAGTTGTGAAGCTGAAGCTGCTGCAGAGGACGAGTTTGAGGGGTTTCAGGCCTTTGTCCATTGGCTGTCAAAACAGCTGCAGGTAACATATTAGTGTGTAACATTGTTATCAGGTGACCTGGTGTACGCTGGGCGCCTTGCACCTGGATGTTTGTTGATGCTGTTTTAGTATACCATTGCTTGTCACAGGTGCTTGTATTCACATGTGGCTTGCAGCAGTGGGTGCCATGCATGTGACATGCAGATATCTGTCAAACCTTAGTAGGCATGACTTGACATGCATATTTGCACTGCTGCGCAGTCCTGGCAGCATCCCCAGTTCTCTCTTCTGTCCTCTGCAGGAGTCTGCTCACAGCAGCCTTAGAAAGCAGACTGGCGTCAGCTGGATCGACGTGTCATCACACGGTGGTATCACACAGCGTGGCACGCTGTTAGTCATAGCAGAGGCTGTCTTGGCAGCTGTGGTTCAGGCAGAAGCGGGTGCTGCACCGATGAATCGCAAGAAGGCTGCAGCTGAAGTCATCACAGGTGTGTCAGACTCTGGTTTGCCTTCAACAGCACTGCTGCTTGATGCCTAGATACAGCAGCTGGTGCGGTTCAAGCAGATAAACAAGCACGGTGCACTCGTCATACATTCTTTCGGAAGGGCTATGTATTTGAGCGCTTCACAGCGTAGTCATGCAAGATTGTACATAGACAGTGCTGAGCATGCTGAGCACGCAAAAAGGCTAACTGGGTTGTTGCATTTGCTCTAGATGGTTTGCCTGTGGTAAGTGCATGCATTGTAACAAGCTAATGTCTGTGCAAATTAAGTTGCATTCTCGACGATGAAACTCGTAAAGCCACTCTGTTGGTCTATGCATGTCCTGCTGCCCCACGTGCTGATTAGCCCTTTATTTGTAGGTCCTGTAATGACTGCGCAAAACCAAGTCAAACCTCAGCAGCTACAAAGCATTGCTTCAACGCTAGAGGCGGCCGTGAGGGGGATCATGACTTGCCAGATCAGTAAAGCCCAGTCACCCCAACCACTGCCTGGCTCACAGACACCAATCAGAGCACATACTGCTGCAGCTGAGTCAGTTGAGGCAGCTGCAGCACACACACTGCAGGATATGGACAGCACAGCTATGGCTGCTCTTTTTGGCTGTACCAGACACCTGCTGCGCTTCCAGAGCAAGACCTTGCCCAAGGCGGCTCTCACAGAGTCAGGTTTGAATCATGCCGGCTCAGCACAGCAGGCACAGCGGTCAGCTTGCCAGGCAGAATCTTCTGAAGGGGATGGAGGCAGGCACAACAGCATCGTAAATTATGCGCCTGACACTACGCTGGCCTCCTACCTGCCTTGGGTGCTGTCCAGCTTGACGCAGCAGGTTGCGTGTTTGACTAACGTGCTGCAGCTGCCTTGGCAGCTGATGCCTGGGAAGGGTGTGGGGCTGAGTGGCAGGTAATACAGCTGTCTTTGTATACACATAACAGTGCTTCATGAAATGCATCTGCAACACCTACTGTGTCAGTTTATTTCAATCTGCTTGCTGTCTATACTGCTGATTTACAAATGCTGCTTTATCTGGTGTCTCACTGATGCTGATCATACGCACAAGCTCTGCTCAACATGCGATGGGAGGCCCTTTGATGTAAGCTGCTTGTTTGAGGCGTAACATTTGCTGTGCAAGCAGTGTCTCATGCTGCAGCTTGAACAAAGCCTTGGCTGACCTAGGGTTCAAGCTATGTCGCGCCGTGCCAGCAATCCAGCATACACCTCATGTCTTGCTGAGATGGCATGCCGAACAGCAGACATGAGAGTGTGTGCTGATATGCAGGCTGGAGTTGACACTCACCAGCGCACACCATGTCTTTGGCTACCTGCAAGCGGTGGCAGAAACCCTTCCCAAATTGGATGCACAAATTGGGCAAACCCTATGGCTGCCCCTTCTGACCTTGCACATTCACGCCCTAGCTACCCTGTCACCCATTCTGCAGGCAAACTTCCATTTTCTACTTGCCCTTACCCTCTGTTCTTGTTTGTTCACACACCAGACATTATGCCAAGCAACATGCAGTCAGTCCCATGACAATGCATTGGGGTTTAATGTGTTGGTTCTTCATCAAGACTGACCACAGAGGCTGTAAAACTCGATGCAACACATGCATGAACTTGATAGGCACATGATGAAACATTGCTTCTTGCATATGCCAACAGCAACAGCTGACTATTGACCTCATGGCGCAGGCTCCCTTACCCCTAAGGCATGCAGGGTCAGCGCCCATGGGGGTACCCACCCTAGTTGCCCCTGCTGACCCCAAACTCAAACCCTTCACTGCCCTCCGCAAAACCCTTCTCCTTGCTCTCCGGTAAGTTTCATGTCAACACTGCTGTCTGGTTCAAATGGCAGCTGTGTTGCATATACAGCCTGCCCTGCTGTTTCTTGTGCACCCTTCTTCTCTTTTCCTTAGAGAGGATATCATCTCCCAGTTGCTCACCAAAGGCATCTGGCGTGCTGCAATTAGATTCACACACAAGCATGGATGAATGGCTGTGATGGTGGCGAAAGCAAGCTTGATGCGCAGGGATCTGCTGAAGAACAGCAATCGGGAACAGCAGCAGCAGTTGTACCCAGAGCTTACTCAAGCTTTGGCAGCAGCTCAGAGCTCAACTCAAGCATTGCCATATCTAGAGGTAAAATCTGCCTTTGGTCATTGCACCAATGTCCAGACAGGCAGCTCATCTGCACAGACGGCATAGGCAAAAGGAAATTAGATGTCAATAAACAACAGGCTCCTGTCATGCCTGCAAATATGTGTTAGGCACATTTTGCAGTTGCAGGCTTGCTTTATATGGTGTAAACTGTTGTGTGTGGAGACTCGCTTCTTGCGTAATGTGGACAGATTTGTAAGGGCATGTTGCTGCAGGCCCTCCTGGTGGCTTTGGAGACGCCGCGCAGCCCTAGAGGCTTACACCTACTCGCTAGGCACAGCCAAGATGTTGTGTCAGCTCTACTGCTCTTCATCACCGCAGCTGCTGACATCTCCTCACATTCGGCATCCGCCATAATTTCAGCAGACTCAAGCTGCCATACACTGCAGCAGCCTGTCATACATTCTCTTGGTGATCAAAGAATGTCTCATGACCACCAAAACGAATCGCAGTCGGCAGCAGCAGCAGCAGCAGCTTCTTTGCAGAGCAATGTCTCGGCAATGAACACTCTGCAACCGTCGCTGCTTGGACATGTTCAGGACAAGGCTTCCATGACACCTCTGGAGACGCTCAAATCGCAGCCAACCAGCACAAGTTGGTCAGCCCAAAGGAAGTGCATCAGAGCCTTGCAGGGGCAGCTCTCAACTGGAGACAGTCTCTACTCAGCCGCAGCTTTGGCCACCGCCCACAGGTGTCTAGAATCTGTGTTGGCAAGGGAAAGTGTCTTCACTCTGCCACCCAGTCAAGTTGCACAGGCACTGTTCAGCCCAGCTGTGGTCTTCACTGCCGCCCTTGCCAACAGCTCTGGCAGGGCAGTGTGGGGTCTGACAGAGGGGGCAGGGGTGTTTGTGGGGTGCTGCAGCTTAGTCATGGCAGGGCTGAGGCACCATGCTGGGGCAGTTCGGCGGTGTATGGCCCTGATTGGGGCATCCACTAGAGCCCTGCTGAAGATGCTGATGCACTGGTCTCAGGCGACACACAGGTCAGAGCATGCTTTGATGACTGGCTTGTCTGCTGATGGGTCTGCCTGTTTTCATGACACTGTTGGGCAATTTGCTGAACACATGGCTGTTGGTAGGTGGTTTGTAGTACCGTCTGCCTCTTGCAAGCCCCAATGGATGTCATGCAGTCATTGATTGAGCCTAACAATCACAACTGCCCTGCATGTGTGATCAGTTGGTATGACATCTTGGGCCTTTCTTTCTTCAGCAGCGTTGCTGTGTAGGGATTTGTCACGTGAAGGCTTGCTTGTGGTGTGCGCTTCAGAGCTGGCTCAGCTATACACAACTATAGCTGCAGATAAGGTCAGTGCAATGCAGCTCTGCTATCAAACTAGTCTGACACAGTCTCTGTCCGAGACAGCCTGAGACGTGGAAACATCTCAATCATGCTGGGCATGCAGGAACTGTCATGCAGTCTGTCAGCAAGCAACAATTGGAGTCAGCAAGGCGTGCAATGGTCTTCTGACTCCAATTGTTGCTTGCGTCAGGCTGTTCAATGCGTGTCTCAATCATGGCGTCAAAATTAAGATGTTCCAACGCTTTTCTGTCCTGCCAATCCCACCCCTCCATCAATAACAGCACCATGCATGCTGAACAACTGAATTGTTTTATCATATATTGACTTATTCAGAGTATATTGCATAGCGCCATGCAAGCTGACTGTAGTAAAATGTGGCTGACTGGATGCAGGCTGGACTGGGCAAGTACTGTGTGCACCTCCTAGCAGACTACATCACGTCAGCGGCTGCACCGCCCCTGCATGCAGTCTCAAGTCAGTCAGCAGCAACACCCATAGCAGCCATGCAACAGGCTGATAGCATGGAAGCTCTGACAGGACCAGCTGCAACAGCCCTGAGACAAGGTGCCCTTGCCTTGTATGGAGCCTGCTCGCCAGCAGAGGTGTGAACTTTCTTTGGCCCCAATTCCCATGATGAGCATATGAAGGTGTTGTCTGACTGTCAGAAAGCAACATCTGCATTGGCAAGTTATGGTGGCCACATAGGGAATGTACAGGACTGTGTGAAACTCACAGCAATGCTATTGAGTATGGCCATTGTTTGCATTGAGGGAACACAGCTTGCAAATTACAGCGTTTGATGCCTTGTGTGTGCTGTCACAATGGTCACCCATGCTGTCTGCAATCGCTTGGGTGTCTCATCATCATGCTTGGACTGTTGCTGACTGGCTCGCTCAAGGTTGCCTGGAGGATCTCATCGCTACAATGAACTTCTTTTGCAATGCAATACAGGTGCAGCACATTCATGCAAGCCTCAGCGGGGCATGGGGTGGGATGCAGCGTGTAGCCTTGGCTGACCTCAGGCGGGAATATGAAGGTGACTACCGTTACACCGGCAAAGTGTGAAGGGACCAAAGCAAGATACATGGCATTGTGTAACGGGGTTGGTACAAGTTTGCCTTCAACAAAGTGTAATGGGGCTGGTGAAAGGTCACAGCTAGCGGTATAAATAGGCTCGTCGCAGTTGCTCAAAATTGAGCCTGCCAAATGCCCAGGGTTGCTGCTGAAAAAAGCCTTTACAACTACCCTAGGCATCGACAGGGAATATTATGCCCCAGGCCAAGCCATATAGGCTACCGACCTTAGTCATTTGGACCTGCAGGTTCAGCCCTGATCAGCAAATTGGGCACCATTAACTTTTTTGGCAGGAAAAATGGCAGGTGTGTTCTGCGAGAATCAGACGTGTACTGAAATGCTATAAACAAGTTTAGACAACAAGCAGCTGGTTATGCACAGTGAACTATGAGCATGTATACGTATGATATGAACACGCAGATTCAGGTTTGGGGGTCACATGACATAAGTTTACCTCAAAACATTTGTCGCATTCCCACCTTATAACATTGATTTAAAGCTTTGTCAAAGAGTGCTGAAGTGAGCATGCTGTCATTCAATCTCGTCAAGCGTATGCATGGTCATCTAGCATCAAAAGCAAGCAACCATTGACTTGCATGTGCACATGTTGTCGTGATGATAAATGCAGCAATTCAATCTGAGTTGGTTGGATTTCGTATAATACACCAACATATGAGTAAAATGAGATCAGACCTGCAGCTGCCAGGTACAAGCTCCTTGTGACTTCTATGAATTAGCTCCTTGCCAACTGTCATCTTTGGCTATCACTCAATGACCTGGCACAGCTGGGGCTTCTGTCAGAGCAGGCAGAAGCCGCAGCGGCAGATCACGCGCATCTGTGCTTCAAGGGAGGTCCACCTGTGCTGGTCAATCATGGAAAGAGCTGAACAGCTGGGCACCTGAGGGACCTCCGCCATCCTGATCAGCTCTTAAGCAGTCATTACTGATGGATTAATGGACTCCACGACCGGCAGGACTGGCATTTGACCATTACTTGATGACTTCAAGCTGCTTCCGTAGGTCAACATTTGCCCTTGGCAGACTCAACGTGGCGTTGCCGTTGCAGACACAGCTGTCACGCGATCAAGGCTATGGTGAAGCAAAGGCTCTGATTGGGGCACAAACTGCAAGCATAAATGGAACCGTCACATGTCAGCTAGAACACTTGCGACTGAAGACTTCGGCGATTAAGGCTTCCTTGTGCACATCCTTACCTTGTGTGTGGACAACGGTAGTCTTCCGTCCCAGTCTAAGGTGAGATCTTCAACTTCCTCTGGCCCCGTTGGCATATTCCTCTGTGTGCACACGCTGTCACACGGGCTGCCACATGTCCATTGATCCGGATTTTCCGTCGCGTTTCGGCCAAGGAATATGCTGCGCGCCCCAATACTGCAGCCGCTTCACGTTCACTGCAATCGCTGCGCGGTCGACCGCCTTTTGCTTGCAACTGAGCCCTGACGGCCATCGTGTCTCATGCAGGTCCAAGCCCAGCCCCTTCCGACATGAAGGCTACCACTGCAGCATGCGTCTTGCTCGTCCTGACTTCTCTGCTTTGCGCGCAAGCTGCAAGGGAGTTGAAGTCAGGTAAGCTAACTCAGGCTGACAGGCCCCATAAACGTGACCAACACCGCCACCTTTGCTGCACGCTGTTCCGGCGAGGACGGTCCCGGTCATCGGCACTGTGCCAGCTTTATACGCACAGTCTCTTGAGCATGCAGAATTTGATGTTCATCTGACGTACATGCGCATCTGTTGGTCACCACGTCACACCGTTCTGACTGAAACGTTGTCGTGATCACTATAGGTGAGGCGGGCAAGAGGCACTTGCTTTGTGACGCAGCGGCTGCTGCTGCGGCTGCCGCCAGCGGAGACTCCTCTTCTGCTGCTGCTGCAGCTGCAAGTAAGTCTCAGCCTTGATTCAAGCTCTGTGCCTGTATGCCGTGCTTTGCCCTACAAGGAGATGTGGACTTCGCACGAGTTGTTCAGAACTGCTTATCCTGTCATGGTGAGGTTGCAAAATCTGGTCATGATGCCTTGAGTATGTCTCTAGCTATCAGAACTTTGCATGTTTCTGGCACATGTGTTGACTATGCAGCCCTTGGTCTAATCAATGAGTGACTCATACCACATCCTGAAGTCTGAGACTTGCTGCAGGTGGCTGCTATGGATCAGCTGCCGCTGCTGCTGCTGCTGCTGCTTCAGGCAAGTTGACTCAGCCACAATGGCTTGCTGCTCTTCAGGCTTGCATCCTGAGAGCTTGCCATGCATTTGTTGGCAAGCACCGCGCAATGAATGACTGACAGTTTCTGGATTTGATGTGACAAACTTTGAAAGCACATGTGACCTGATGTGACAAAGCGCATGTGGAAAGGCCCCTGCGCACATATTCCTGATGTCTTCTAAGTTTTTCTTTGCAAGGATGATCATGCCAAACCTGCAGGTGATGACAGTTCAGCCGCTGCAGCTGCTGCAGCCGCTTCAGGTCAGCACTCACATCTGCGCCTGCTGGACATGCAGCCGCACCCATCATCAGATGTCACATTCAATGATATTTGTGTCTTGCTTGATTGGATGTGAGACATGGTGCAGCAGCCAGTGAGATGCATCAGCGAATGATGTCACTTTGACCTTGAATGCTGCTACTGGCTGCAGATGATGACGAGTACCATTACGGGCACTATGGTCATGACGATGAGTCATCAGCAGCAGCTGCTGCAGCTGCCTCAGACTCTGGTGAGTGCCTGCCTGCTGTGGTGCATAGCCTTGAAATGGTTCCACTCAAGAGTTTTGTGGTATGCAATGCAGCCATGCTGCATCTGATTTCTGGCTGAAAGGCACAACATTTGACTGGTTTGCCGACATCGCTGTTGATGTTGTCATGCATAATTACAGGCATGCTGGTGAGTGACAGCAACTTGAGCCTCTCCATTGGAGTCACTGTAGAAGTCAAGCATCTCATACATTGCTTTGCTATCGTAGTTGCTTTGCTTGAGCAGACACTGGGTGTGCCACAAGCATCATGGTTGCTCTGCATTCACTTTCTGTTCATTACGCACAGGAGATGATGATTCGAGTGCTGCAGCTGCTGCTGCTGCTGCTGCTGGTAAATGAAACATTCGAGAATAGGTGTCAGATGTTGCAAGTATGTGAACTGCTTATGTTGTGCGGTCACCTTGGAGAAGGAAGAGATTGCTTAAGCAGTGTTGTGTTAGTCTGGATCTGCAGACCTATGATGCCTGCACAGCAATCAGTTTGGCCTGTTGCACTTGGCAAGCAGCAAACTGTGTTATTTGACACTCCCAAATGATGTTGATAAGTTAGACACTTGTTTACAGCTTGTAAACCAGTTATGTTTTCGGTAGAAATTGGTATTGGGTAGCTATGCAATACTTTGACAGTGATGGAGAGCAAGGTCAATTGTACATACAAGTCTCCCATTGCTTACTGAAGCAATCATGAGCAGAGAGCCTGCCAATTGGGTGTGTCACTAGCCATGGACAGCTTTGGAAAAGAAATGTACACTTTCCTGCAACAGATATTGTAACCACTTGTTTCCTGAAAGGAAGTAATTGGAATATTGCAGAAAGACTGTCTTGTACTGGCTATAGGTGATGCATTTGTTGCAACAATGCTTAACCTGACGATACAATGCGGTAAGTGCATATGACACAAGAGCTCCACATTGAAACCCTAGAACTGGATGCCATGGTCCGCGGGTAGACACAGGCCGCTGGGCAGACGGTGTTCACCTAGATAGGACAGACTGTGTCTAGTGTGCAAGTCTTTGGATTATGTGGAGCACGGGCAGCACTTTGTTTTTGATTGCCCAGCGTACAGCCATATCAGGTCACAGCATTTGGACCTCTTGCAGCACTGTTGTACTGTTGCAGACTTTATGTCTTTGTGTAAACCAAATGCATGTGGTGGTTTCCTTAGGGGAAAATTTGCATGTAGGAAGCAAATTTTGACTGTATGAGTTCACTGAACTGGACCTGTTGTGTCCCAGGACATTAAACATATTTATTGATTGGGTGCAATGCATGCAGATGCATTCAATCACAACTATTTCCCACCGCAGCTTTGACCAAAAATATGCCTGTTTATATAATGACAAGACTGGACCATGTTAGTGCAATAAGCTGTCTTGCTAATTTTGTAGAGTGACAGAGCAACACAGTGACTGATTACTTCTGCAGTGCACTGCCTGTTTTGCTTTGACAAATTTTGCCAGTAACGTTCCAGGCTCGGTGACGCAGTCCATACGCTTCGACTACTTCACGGTGCTAATGCGAGAATGCATGCATAATCATGTACCATCTGCGCTGCAGTCTGTGTCAGAAGATGATCAATTCTGAACATGATCCCACAGCAAACATCCTGCAAAGACACTGAAGTTCAGGTGAGACTGCAATGCAGTACGCTAATGTTTTTACACATTGACACACTGCATTGCAGCCTCACCTAAACTTCCTGTGTATGTCTGGTCAAGACTGTGGCAGGACTTGCATCTTGAACAAGTACATGTCATTGTATTTGCACACCAGCCGAGTCATGCTTGAAGAGGACGATTCACACCTGCAGCAACACATTATCATTTGGTCATTGCAGATAGCAAGAAGATCTTTCCCCTTTGCAAGGCTGAGGTGTTCAGTGCAGGTGCATGGCTGGGCTGATAGCTGACAGGATGGTGCAACAGCATGCATGACTAGTCCAGACGCTCATGATTTGCTTGCAAGCAGAACTATGTACACGAGAATATGAGCAGCGTTGTCCCAAGCTGCTTCTGGGGGATTTGACACCTGAGTTGACGGACCGCTACCTCTACAGCATCTTGTTGTGAGTTTGCCCATGCATGATTGATGTGCTGCATGTGCTGTTGATCAGATGTGACATGTGAGTATCATTGTATTATCAGACTTGTAGCAGACCTCTGTGATAGCCTCTAATTGGTGCATGACTTTGCATAAGTATGGTATTTCATGGCACTGCATCAAACTCTCGCTTTCACAGCGTTGAAGCAAGAACGCCAATACATTCTTTTTCTCCAGCCATCCCTGAGTCTGCTGTGACTTCAGACGCATGGCGGCGGCAATCAGCAATACCTTTGCTACGATGCACCTGCAGCTGGTTGCTTAGTAATGTACGCTTGTCAGGTTGCATGCTTGTGACAGCTACTGTGTGCTTGTGCCAGGCTGCCAAGCCAGGCTGTCCTGCTCCATGAGGTGATGACTCAGCAGGGTGGGGGTCAGAAAGGACCTGTGCGCCAGCAGCTAGTGAAGACCATGGCCAGAAACCTCCTGCAGGTTTGTGCCAGACACGTTTCACGGTTCCTGTCAGTGCATCAGCACTTTGCATCAGCCTGTATCATGAACCATGCAGGACCAGGTTGTTCATTTGTCATCAGCGATCAAACACAGCATGTCATCTTCTGTTGAGCATGCCTGATGCAGTCATGACTGATGTTACAGTACTCCGTCGTCTCTGTGCAGGTGCTGTCTTGACATTGCCAGCATATAGTCCACACCGTATGCTGATCATCATGTGTGCTGCAGTGAGACATACAACAAGCGTGCTGCATTTGTGACAAAGAGTAAATTTTGACTTGTCCGATTGTAGGTTGTGGCTGTGCTACATGAGCAGGAGCAGTATTTGGGTGCCATTATCCCGCAGCAGGTGCTGATAGAGCCACATGTCTGCCTGGCAGGTTACAGCACAGGTAAACACATGCACCATTGCATCATGTTGCCTTGCACGGTCATGATTCACGACTAGCATACACCTAGCTTGGTGCTATCCTGCACAAGATTGCTTGTCAAACAACTTTAGTCAACATCTTCAGTCAGCTTACTAAGCCTGTCCATTATGCCTGTCATCACCGGGCTGCTTCTGTTTGCATCTAGAGGCTCCCGTTATGATGCTGACAGGCATAGACTTTTCTTCTTTTCCTTCTTATGTCTGTCATACTCACTGTTGACTGCGTCTCTGCTGTAGGGGCTATCAGAATGACCCCAGTGACCCTGGAGCACTGTGCTCTGGACACCATCCAGCGCTTCAACAAGGGGTTTCACTTCACAGAGGTGGGCACAGCTGCAGGGGACATGTGGAGCCTGGGTGTGCTGCTTTGCGAGACTGCAGTGGGACGTGCGCCCTTCCCTCTGACCTACCAGCCTCACAAGGGAACTGTGCTGGCAGATCTGCTGAGCATCGATAACCTAATTGCTGAGGCCTCCGCTCACCAAGCCAAATGGCGGGTGAGTGGTAGTTGCACTTTTACTTGTGATAGTTGTTGCTCAGTCAGCCAAGTCTAGTCGCAGTCATACATCATGTTGATATGAACGTTGCAATGATACATGCTCCAGGTAGGTGCTGTAGCATGTGCCTGCCTGTCATTGTATTGTGATGCTGTTATGCTCTGTCGATGCAAAGCTTGCATTTCAGCATGCTGTCAAGTGTCCCTCAACAGCTGCCAGTCAGCAGACCATTAGCTTTGCTTGGTTGCTATCTATCAAAGCAAACAGGTGCCTGCTTGATTAACCCAGAGGATGATGCCCCAAACAAGTTGCATGTGATGTTGCACCAAAAGGCTGCATTGCCTGTTTTCCCCTTATCTTTCTATTTGTGACAGCAGTGGCTCTGCAAGCTGCATCTACTGCAAATAGCTACTGTCCACACCACTTCATTTGATGGCACCAGTTATCAACAGGGACAGCTTTCAACTGCATGGGCCATTCCTCTGTCATGAATTTGAAAATGTACTGTGTCCTTACAGGAGGTGCACTGGTGGGCAGGCAATGCTGTCAGGCAGACCCTTGCAGCTTATGTGGACCCCCCCACAGCTGCACTGGTGCTATCACTGCTGCACCCAAACCCCAACAGCCGCCCCACAGCAGCTGATGCCTTGCAACTGCCCTGCCTGTGCCACATGCAACCTGCCCCTGCTGCATCACTTACCTCTCCAGCTGAAACAGCCCTTGCTGAGGACAGCACTGCTGCCCTTGAAGCAGACCCTGCAGGGGCTGCTTTAGTGTCTGGCTCTACTGTGGAGTCTGCTTCTGCTGAGGCAGTTTCTGCAAGTGCCCCTGTTGCAGAAGTTGGCCCTGCCCCAGCAGTTAGTGTTGCAGCCACTATAGAGGCTGTACCAGAAAGTGCCCTTGTCTCTGATACAAATGAGGAGCAGGAGATGGAAGCTGCAGAGTCTGAGGCCTTGGCTACTGCAGCTGCTCAGACAGATGAAACTGTTGATGCTGTCTGTACAGCACAACCAACCGCATACACCGCTGAGGAATCTGGTTGTGATACCAGCAGATGGCCTACAGATCCGCCTTTCTGGGCTAGAACAACGTGCAGGTGAGCAGAAGTCTATTGCATGATGTTGTGTTGCACACTGGCAGATGCTTTGCTCATGAGATACAGATTCATAGCAGCAAAAGCAGTGTCAACTTGCACTAAAGTCCGCAGAACATGACTGTCTAAGCATAGCACCTCTTCACATTGTGGTGACCAAGGTCACAAGATCTTTTACTGTTGGAGAACCCTATGTGCGTCATTGTTGCACATCTGAGCTTTGATTTATTGCTCTCCAACGAGCTTTGCTTGTCCCCCTACAGCTTGTGGAAGTATTGCTGTCAAGATGCGTAGTTGCTGACAGCAGTGTTGGGTGCTTACAGGACTGGGAGAGCTGCAGGGTGGTTGGCTGGCAAGGTGGTCAAAAGCGCTGAAGCTCACCCCTTCATTGCAGCAGCAGGCTGTGTTGCAGCCCTGCAGGCCTGCCTCAAGGCTTGATGGCGCTTCGCAACAGTTTGTTGTGAGTAGGAATCATTGGACTGAGCTTGCCTGACGCAATGAGGGATAAGCTTGTGCAGTGCTCTCTGGAAAATCCTGGATCTCAGAATCCTCCAAATATGTCCCAAATCAACTTCAGTGTGCAAGCGAATGTGAACTCTGCACTGCTTCAGGGCTGCTACAATGCTGACAGTGAACCCTTGTGGTCAGTAGAGAGCTTGTTGGTATATTAGCAATGGTATGTATGGTATATTCAGCAAGCCACTTCTTTCAAACTACTTGTCAGTCACTTTGTCCTGAAAGTATGGAACACGTCATGACTATACTGTAAGGTTACTGTAGATTGCCAGTGAACTGCTATGACTAATCTCTCAAACAGATACAACAGCGAGCACTGCAGGGAATGACGCACCACAAGAAGCAGTTTAAACTTACAGCAGAACAGGCTACATAGAGAAGCTGCTACCAGATCAAACGCCTCTAACGTCCATTAATTGTAGGACGGCCGGTAGCCATGCATACTGAGTGGAACCATGATGTGCATATAGCATGTACAATTTCGCACTGTCTGCAAACACGGCCGATTAACAATGTTTTTGACATGCATCAAGATTCTCATGTAGTCCACTCAACTTTCAACGTGTGCCAAACCGCTCTTGCATGATATATACACAATTCTTGCGATGTGCAACGGCAAGCAGGTTATGAGTACATACACTACTGGACAAAGCATAGCAAGTAGCAACTTGACAAGCAAGACAGGCTGCACTATAGCTGAAGTATCAACAGTTCACCGGCTGATGTGCTGCTTAAGCTGACCATTGTTTCTGGTCTTTGACTACTGAGCAGGGAGCAGGATGCTGCCATCTGGAAAGTCTCGCAACAAGATGTTGTTTTCAATGACTTGTAAAGCCATGCTTGGCTCCAGAGAAGCTATATACTTGTTGGCAGCAATGATCTGCCGACGCTGCACAGCTGCATCTCCTGTTTGACCTGTGCTGGCATTGTCAAAAGCCCAGCATTGATTTCCAGCTGCATTAAAATGCTGATATGGATTTTGCTGTGACCCAGCATCAGCTATAACAGCACAACACAGCAAACACAAATGCGTCCTGCATTTGCCACATGTCATGTGGTTGCAACCGCTTTCCTTGATAATGCTGGTGTTGCACTTGGGGCACGTGAGCATGCCAGCCAGGGTTAGCACCTCTTCAAGTTTCCTTCGTGCAGCATCCGCTGTCAAGGCGCAGTCATGTTGAACATGCACGTCAAGACCCACAGCAGCCTTACATTGTAGACAAGACACCTGCAAGCAAACGCACTCAGTCTGACACTGGACTTTGTCCAAGTCAAAAACAGCTGGCAGTGGTTGTGAAGGTGCTGTACTTGATGCAATGCGTTGTTTGCACTCACGGTGACGGCGCTGACTTATGTCAGAACACTAGCAGCAGTAGCAACATTGAGAGTCAGCTGACCTGCTGAGTGGAACAGCTGAAGTATCACAAATGCCCACATCATGGCAGTCAAAGACAAACACAAAAGCTGATTGAGCTGTACCACAATACTGTCTACACAGAAACAAAATCAATGAGCTTTTCCAGCAACAGCAGCAGCAGACAGCTGATGAGCTCAACAGTGCCTCTGCAGCCAACATTTGCAGCAGCAGCAGCATTTACCTGAAGGCACTTGATGCAGCGGAACAGCTGGACAGGCTGCAGGGGAAAGCCGTCAGCATCATTGGCATCTGGCTGGTACTCACTGTAGTCCCCACAGGCTGGACAGCTAATCACAGTACCTGCTGCCTTTGCTGCTGACTCCAGCAACAACTTGTCAAAGGCTGCGTAAGCTTCCCTGAGACAGTTACACAACAGCTGTTGCCCGCTTGATCAGGTTTGACAGCAACATAGTGGTGCTGTATGCGCACTGAGGTGAGCCATGCAGAAGTCCCTGATCGATGTGAGCCAATCAATGATTGCATTGAACAACAATAACAAGAGCCACTAGCTAATCATGCTAAGACATGACCAGCAAGCGTTGGAGTTGAGGTACAGCACGGCATTGCGCAGGCCTGCCTAGGGCAAGCTCCAACATGAGGCCTTGCAGGAAGCTGCCCATGTCTCACAGCAATACCCTCTAATTATACAGATATTGACTTTGGTCATGCATTGCAGCGCGCAAAGCTTGCAGTCAGTGCATTGTGGATGAGGGCTTGGTGACTGGATAGACCAGCCTCAATCATGAACAGCAGACTGCTGACAGATGCTACACATGCAGACATGCTGGTAAGAATCTGCAGTCACTTGATAAGCTACTGAAGTTGTATGGTGCAGCGTTTCCATGCACACATGCTGGTGGGAACCTACAGTCACCTGACAACACATTGTACATTGAAGTGTATGATGCAGCACTCTCGTGCAGACATTGGCAGTCACTGCAGTACCTGTCTACAAAGTGGGCAACCTCCTTGGGGGTCCATGCTCTTGAGGAGCACTCCTGCACTTGGGGACATTCTATGCTGGTCACAAGGTCTCCGATCTTGCTCTGTGCATGCCCCTGCAAGCAGCCTTGGCAATACAGATGCTTCCCACTTGGGCAGCATGTTGCCTGTGCTTCTGTCAGAGGGCCGATGGTGTCAGACCCGTCTATGACTCCACCCCATGTGTACTCCTCCCAGCAGACTGAACATTTGGCCGATTTGTCTGCAAACGCATGCAACCCTCAGCGATATTGAGCTAGCCAGTCACAGCATTTGTAGCAAATCCTACATAATTCCAGTTTGCAAGCATCAGAGGCACCTGTCTGCAAGAGGCACAAACCCACCTTGATCTGCTGATGTTGGCAGATAGTGCAGTTGAAGGTTTTCACGACAAGCATGCGTCTGTGCTGTGCCGGTTGTCGCCTGTTGAGGCGGAAGCATGCTTTGTGCATTCCTGCACATCACTACACAGCTAAAGCTAGCATGGTGACAGGCAATGGCATATCACAAATTGTGACAATCCAATTAGATAAAGCAACTGCTAGCAAAATTGCTTACCTGACATAGTGAGCCACGCTTGTCATGAATCGATGTACATAGAACACATGAGTGGCCTCGTCCTGAGCAAACTGGATCTCAGGCTTGTCTGACACATGATCAGTTGGCTGGCAGCCAGGCACATCTTCCAGAGTCTTGTGGCAGCAGCTTGTGCATGCTTGCTCCCAGGCCTGATCATGGACCTGAAAGGGGCGTGTGTCCACAGTATGAGATGCATGACGCCCGTCACGCCTGCAGCCTGTAAGAGTGATGGAATGAGAAAGGCCAGCTTGATGCTGTACATCAGCATTTGTTGAACCCGTGCAATTACTGCAATTTGACAGCAGCCTCGTGAACACTTTCAAACCTTGGTGAGGGATTTTGAGGGTCTTTCAGACGCCATTGCAGGCTGTGCAAGTGACCAGTCCGCATGCAAGGAAGCAGCTTTTTAATGCTTGTGGTGCAGGACATGCGCTCCACATGCGCACTAACACGAGCTTTACAAAGGCGGCCCAATGAGCAGTCTGTATGGGCAACATACCATAATCTATCACACTTGTATGTGGCATCAAACAAAATGAAGATCTTGTACTGAGAGCACAAACCATTCATCACAGCAGAGTCCACCAATTCAATGACACGCCCCATCGTACACGCAGTGAGGAAGCGAATTGCACAATGCAGAAGAAGCAGCATACCTGGGGTGTCAAGGACAGTCCGCTGACAGCACTCATAGCGATCAAAGATATTCCTTTCATTGGGTCTGCCTTCATTCTTGCAGGTAAAGTCCATTGCTCCAGGGTGATACGCACATCCACCCTTTTGACCAAGGTGGAACTGATGCTTACAACGAGTGCAGGCTATGGTTTGCTGAGACATGGCTCTCTGATATGCCAACTTGTGGTTGTCAGTAAATGTTTGCTGCTCAGCAGTTGGTCCCTCAAGCTGACTTGCTAGCGTCAAGCTTCCTCTGAATACCAGAGTGAAATCGTTGTACATGCAATATAATACAGCTTTATTACCAAGCATCATCACAGACTGATTCAACTTCTGATACCTTGCCTGCTGATCAGCTAAAGCAGCCAACAAGCAAGTGAGGCAATTAGAGTGTCCAGTGCCACAAATGGTGGTGTATCGTAGCTCACCTGTGACAGTCAGTAATGCAGCCAGGGACAGTCAGCAAGTACTTGTGACAGCACTTGGTGGTTGTCTGACCCACAACATAGCGAGTACCCTGTGTATCAATGATGACTGGTCTCTTGATGCTGCTATCCCGGAGCACCACCCCAGCCACTGCGCCATGATCAGGCACATGCTGCTGTTGAACCCCAGCAGGGCAACCTGCAAAGCAGGAATTGTAGCAGCTGTGTGTAGCAGCACAGCCACCTGAACAGCTCACCAGCGTTCAAACAGGCAGCTTACACACAGTTTCTTGTTCATCACAGTTTCTTGTTCACAAGCTGCTGTGGTCAAGTCATGCTTGCATCATGCCTAAGGACCTGTGTTTGTACCTGGATGTCCTCTCACACTCTTCCCGCAACACTGCCAACCAGAGAGCAGCACCATGTCGTCTCTCTTGCCAGCAAAGTGTGCTGGACAACGCAGAATGGAAAAGTCGAACTGGCCTGGGTGATATGTACAGGCGGTGGAATGGTTGCTTTCCTCTGTGAAGTCCTACATAACACCGTTGGTGTAAGATACGGCAGTGTCTGGTTTGTAAGCACAACTGCTGTCTTGACAAATTTTTTCAAAGGTGCTTGCGCACCTGTCCGCACTGATGGCATGATTGCGGGAAACGTAGCAGTTGCAACCAATCTCGTTTCTGGCCGCTCGTCATATTGGGAACAACATGCCTCAGTTGTTCACCATGTTGCGCATCGGATCAGCCAACTTGCACTGCGATGTGAGAGTCGAGTCTTATGGCTGCGCATATCGACTACACTTTCTTCACTGTATCACGCAGCGCAAGTCAAGACGGCACCGCCCTCTCGATAGGTCACGGAGCTTCTTGCTCCGTTTCTGCAGATTGTAGGCTCTCCGTGCTCAGCTGTGTAAAACAAGAGCAGTGTAATACCTGTGCATTGTGAACTCATCACATTGCTTTTCTCTCATCACTTCACTTGCACGAGCTATAGATTCTTTTCATGAGTTGTTATTGTATTGACGTATTGCCTTACTCCAGAGCATCCATGTCAACTCCTCCCTACTCAGGTTCTGGTACAGCACCTGCAAGGGCAGCATATAAATGGATGCAGGCCAGCTTTGCTGGAATAGAGTGAGAGTTACATTGACGCCAGTAAAATAGCCAGGGTGGTCAGGCATACTCATAAAGGATAAGGTTACAATCTAGGCAGTTTTGCACATGCTTGCAAAGATCTAGCTGCAGTGATTTAGCAGATCAGACTTCCCGGCATACCTGCATTTTGCAGCTGTGAGGGGCGCTTGACCAGCTTCCTGATAGGCGTCATCAGTTCCAGTGTGCTGCTGAGGACTTCTTGCAGCAGGGCTTTGGGTAGGCTGTCAAGCATGTCTGTGGCACTGTCTGATGCTTGGGCTGCCTGATCCAACACTGGACTTACAGCACATTCCATGGTTGTGTACATGGCCAGTGCTGCTGATGTGAAAGCATCTTCTGGCATGAGATTGCTGAGAGCAGCAGAAATGTCCAGATGATACAGTTGTGGTGCGCTGCTGGCCAGTGACATGAGGCTGGGTGCATGGCTAAGACTGGAAAGACATGCGCTCCAGGCGGTGTGGATGAGAATGTTTGTCATTGCCTGATGCTGCTGTGGCACCATGCTGGCGTTGACGGATCTGGCGAGGGGCCACAAGACGTGGTTGGCTACCACCATGGATACCAGCTTGTCCTGGCATGATGACAGAACCATTGCTGGCTGACCATGAACAAGCTTCAAGACAGCAAAGAGGAGACAGGCACTGGCAGACATCCAGAATGGAGTCGGAGCTGCTGATGAGGCCACTGCTAAGGTTGATCTGGCAGGAGTTGCAAGGTTCTTTGCTGCTGTCTTGAGGGGCTTCTGGCATAGGTCCAACAAACTGTTGCAAAGGCCAAGCTGCAGGCTGTGAAGGGCAGATAAAGTCTCTCCCGTGACACTCGAGCCCAACATGTCACCCATTACGCATCCCAAACCGTTGCTGAAGGCCTTGGACCACTTTTGACCACCACCGATGTGTCCAAGTTTCCTGGGTGATTGCTGTATACCTGCAGCAGCTGCATCTTCGCTGCAGCATGCTCTGATAACCATGCGCTTGCGCAGAATTTGATGACATGATTGACGCATGCGCAGCCTTTGCCAAACATTTGCACCGAAATTTGAGGTCAAGGGTGGGCTGATCAGCAAGACACGGAATGCTGACATGCTGAGGGGAGACTTGGGCAGAAGTGGAGAGCGCGTCAATAGCTGTCTGGCACGGCGCCTCCATCTCTTCTAAGTAGGCAACACGCTCATGGATGCGCATGCAGTGGAAGGCTAACGCAACTGTCACGGAAGCCTTGGCGGAAGCTTTGGGAATCTGATTAGTGAGTCCCGATCATGACACACGAGCTCTCCGCGCCAGGTCAACTCAAGAGCGACTGCCATCTACATACAGTGAGCACATCTGCGCCAAGGCAGAAACCTCTCAAGCCATCTGCGAGGAAGTAGTGCGACATTTCCAGCACAGACCTTGCGTGTACCCACTGTTGCAACGAGGAGCGGAGTAACTGATCACTCGTTGGCAGCCTTTGCCTTGACTTGACGCTATCAGCCTCAGCAGAATGGAGGAGAGGTTCTGGGAGCCAACACAGGCCGCGCTGCAAGGAGATGCACCACTGGCCAAGAAGCCCAAATTGACGGAAGCTTTGCTGAAAAAGCCCCCATTCAGGTTTCTGCATGATGTGATCAGCGAGGTAGCCACTTTCTTCAACCACCTGCTATCATGTCAGCAGCGAATGCAGCTGATGCCTGTTCAATGTTGCAGGTGCAACGCACCACAGGCTTTGCACCAGGTCTGTACACAGGTGCAGAACTAGATGCAAAAGCGATCCAGGTAGGTTCACAGCTGACTGAGCCCATGTATCATCCTACTGCGCTATCTACTGGCCTCACCATCATGCCTTGAACAGGACAAGGATGGAAAGATGGCATATCTGCAGAAGATGATTGATTGCATCAGCAATGCTTTGGGAGAGCAGGTGCTTGCAAAGCCTGCCAAGGTGCGAACATGGCACCATCAGTGCAAACATGACCATCACCAGCAAACTGTAGGTGCATTGCTGACTGTTGCCTTGCAAATGCTGCTGACAACGGGTGCGATGCTGCAGATTGTGGCTGGACTGGAGCCAGAGCAGACCAACCTCTTCTTACAGATGTTGGCAAGAGCAGCAGCTCAGACGGTGCAGGTGACACAGTCAACAAGCCTGATGCAAAAACTCTCAATCTTACTGTGCTGCAAGCATGGACTGACAGTTTCAGTAACCAAGGTGCAGGGCGCGTCAAGCATCCAGCAGTCAGCCACTTTGCAGACATCAATGCCACCAGCTGCCAGTGAGCCTTCAAGCAGCTCCATCATGCCAGAAACGGCTGCAATGCCTCCAAAGCAACCAGTTTCACCACTTCTGCAGCAAACGCAAACTTCATTGGATCAGCAGGCAAGCCACATTCCCAACAATACACACTGCTCTCCTGCCATCTAACACCAAAGTACAGCCAATTATTTGTCCATTTGCTTGGCGTGAACAAGGCAATTCCTGCAGGTTTACAATCAGCAACAACCAGTGTCAGCATCCAACAGGCTTCAGCAGTCTGGTGCGCAGGCAGAGCCAGACCGTGCTGTCTCAGCAGCACGTCCCTTGCCAACTCCACCACCCACAGATGCTGCCCAGATCAACGAAAGTGTGGCAGCAAAAGTACACCACAGACCCACCAGGAGTGCTGCGCAACCTGCTGATCTCCCAGGTATAAGTCAAACTGTTCTGCACAGATCATATCCGCTGCAGACACTGCTTCCTGGCACATGGTGACCTGTATCCAAGGCTTGCTGTCAGCAGACATGTGACTGCATCCACCACACAGTTGTGCAGTCATGCAGTCATACTTCTTACATGAAGCTGTGCTTCATTAGGTCCAGCAGTGAACACAACAGCAGGTGCAGTGCCAGCGCCTGCATCTGCATCTGCAGAGGCTTTGCCAAGGCAGCTGCTGGATGAGCGGCCTTTAGAGCAAGAGGTGTCTGCCTTGCAGCGCCCTGCAGTGTCCAACAGGCCAGAGCGCCCCACCTCTGCTCGAAGGGGACCCCCCAAGCTTCCCCAGACTGGCTCTTCAGGTGAACTTCACAGATGCGCTGCACAGTCTGCATGCAGGAGGGGAGTGCTGTTGCAAGCCTGTCAGCAAGATAGCTGCTGACAACAGATATCATGAATGTCATGGGCAAAAGCTGTTGATGTAATTACATGCATTTCATTGCATTGCTGTCATCAGCATGCAGCTCATGATGCAGCTCATGATGCAAACCAAGTTGCACCATGATGTTGCAAGGATTGAAACAGCTGGTGCATTGGCATGAACAAATTGCAGACTCTCCATCAGGTCCTTATGTCACTCACCAACCTTGACCAAAAGCAGCTGTGCACCACAAACGACTGACTCAAACCCAGCAGTACCCACTTGGGCCAAACTTGATATCATAGCTGCTGCAGGCCGTCCACAGACCCCACTGGGTAGCACAGCCAGGCCAGGGACATCATCAGGGCGTCCAGGCTCAGCCCTACGGAACACCACATTACCAACCCCCTCTGTAGCCGGCCCTGTCCCTGGCGTCTCAGTGCAAGAGTCACAAGCAGCTGCAGGTACCAGTGAGGCAAACGCTGCAAGGCAGATGATCAGTTCTGCCAGGCCTTTGCTGCCTGGCGCCCGCCCTGCCTCTGCAGGCTTGAAGAGACCCACCTCTGCAGCAGGTACCTATGCTGCCTACATTAGCCAGGCACAAGACAGCTAGGCTGCTGCCCTGCATTACCAAGAATGTGCATGCAGTAGCACGCTTGAAAACAATACAAGCACCTGCTCAGGACATTGTATTCATGAGTCACTGCCGGGGTGTGTGTCTTGGCTTTGGAGGGCCATGTATAGCTCAAACTCTGCATACCTTTGTCAGCGTTTTGATCTAGACATACCAAACATAAGATTTTTGCCTAAGCTTGGCGTGGTCAGCAAGACAAAGTCCCAGCTGCCCCGTGAAAGCGAAAGTCAGTATATCAAGGGATTCTGACGTGTACTGCAAGCAGGACATCAGTACGACACAGCAAAACAATGGCAAGCCTGGGCTTGCTGTGTGCAGGCATGGGGCCCGGCGTGGCCCTCATTGAGGAAGGTGCACAGCAAGAGGATGATGGTGATGTCCTGGTGGTCACAGAAGCCCTGCCCTCCACTGCACGCTCTACAGGCCAGGGCGCTTCAGGTCAAGGTGCTCTTGTGCGTAACATCCTGGAGGCAGAGAAGGCTCTGCAGGTAGCTCTGCCTCTGAACGCTGCAAACAGTCACCTTGGGGTCCTCATTGGTGATTGCCTGCAAAGCCGCACCATTCTGCAGAGGTCCACATGTCTGTGTGCAAGATTTGTTGGCCTGAAGATGCACATTGGAGCAATACAAACAGTATTACAAATACATGGCAAAAGCCTTGCAAAAACACCTTGCATGTGAAGATGACAGTGTATGCCAAACAGCATCGTAAACAGGTCCAACTGAGTTCCCGGTAAGTATTGTATGCACACAGTCTGGTTGGTATCCGGTGTGAATCTCCTTGTTTGACAGCCGACTGATTGTGGGAACCCGTTTGCTTTCACAGAACTCTTGATCGGACCAGTGTGCAAAACATGCCACACATGAATTGCAGGAGCAGGTGAGTGAGGAGGGCAGCTTGGGTGAGCCCCAGAGCACTGGCATTGTCCTGCGCCGCAAAAAGAGGGATGACAGCAGTCCCAGCAAGGCAGGGGATGCTCTGGCCATTGCAGAGCTGGTGCAGAAGCTGTGCCAGGTACACCTTCCAGGTCACGCTTACCTTTATTGGAAGCTTGGCTGGAGAGCAGCCTTTGTTGTGCACAAATTGGGCACATGCATAACATCCACATTCTGCTTCGGTGTTCTAATTGCACAATGGGCAGGAAAACATGCAGCTGGGTTGCGTTTGTTGGTTCATGAGATGCTGGCAGCTTACCTTGTTCTGCATGGTCAATCAGTCTGCCAAGGTTGCATAGCTCAGATTGCTTGTGATCTATGCATGCACAGGCATGAATGTGCAATGTCTAGCTTCTGACTACACTGAACAGAATTGTCAAGCAGCCAACTGGCATGCTTGAGCAGCTGGTTGTTGAGTCGGTCGTCACTTAACTTGTCTGTGCAGAGCACAAACCCACTGGCAAGATGTGTGGAGTACTTGCAAGAGGATCTAGAAACCATGAACACCGAACTCAAGTTCTGGGCAGAGGAGCGGCAAAGATACCAGGTAAATGGACGTTGCTGTGCTTTAAGACAGTGTGCATGCTTGTCTTGAGAGGTCAGGCAAAGTAGGATGCTGTGTAGATTGCTCATTTGACAGTGTTCTGTGACACTAACCAGCTGTGTGTTGGGATCGCAGGACAAACTGATACAGCAGCAGCAGCATGATAAAGATGCTGCTAATTCTCATGCTCGGCTGTCAGATCTAGACAACCAAGCAGAAGCTGCTGAACAGCGCATTTTGTTGCTCAAGAAGTCACTGTTGCAGCATGACATTACCATTCAAAACCTGCTGCGCATGTCAGTTGGGGCAATATAAATGCCGGCGTCCTTGCTGTGCAAACGTGATCTTTAGCTGCTGCAATTGGCCTCTGCTTCTTTAAGGTGACTGACCTGTGCCTATGCATATGCGTAAACCACCATATGTTGATGTCAATAGTTCAATGCAGTGTAGTGGTCAAATTTGCCTCGACACTGCAGAGCCACTGTCAGGTTACCCGCTGCATAGGAGCATGCCGATCTTCAGGAAAATGCTTCTGCCCTTGGAAATGCCTTGCTTCCTGAGCACAACTACTGTGACCTCGCTTTCAGATGACATGTAACTGGTTTAATTGAAATCAGATCAAGGTGCAAAGTGTTATAAATCAATCATTGGAGTGATACAAGGAGTGATCTCCTGGCAGCAAGCAACAAAGCAGGGCGGCAAATGAGCTGGTGAAATTTCGTCACGACTGAAGGCCCAGACATCTGCAAGCACTGACTTCATGCAAGGTCCACATCAAGGCTAAATTATTTACAGCTAAATAATCTCAAGAACCCATTCATACACACACGGCAATGGTTCTCTGATCCTGACTCAACAACCGGGTTGCCAGCACACGCATAACTTCGCAAGTCGCATTTTGTTCCCGCAGAACCTGTTGCATAGATTGCTCGTGACATCACCCTGCAGTTAGCCAGCAGCAGAAAGGGTTTCCAAGCAGGACTACACATGTGGCTTGGTCTCTGTTCAAGGCCGCAACGGTCCTGGTAATGTAGCATGGCCTGCACACATGCCCAGATGCAGCTGACGAGCTTGCTCAATGTCTCTCGTCGCGTTGTGCAACCAACCCGCCTGAGGCTGTGGCATAGCACAGGCCAGATCAAACTTTGCCATATCTATGTCTGCTCGACAAATTACAGTACTGGTGAGAGCAATACTTTGTGATGCAAGCATCGCACTGCGTACCCAGCGGTATGAGCCAGAACAGACTTTTTGACTGCAGTTTCACACCATGACAGTAGAAGCCCCTCTTCTAGCATAGCACCAGGCCTCAGCAGGGATGACCTTGACAGGCTTTTTGCCTCAGAGGCAGCGGCTTCTCTTGTTGTGCCCACAGCACAGAAACTATGCGTTCTTGGGATAGATCCAGATATCGGCGGCGCAATTGCCGTGATGCAGTGGGAATTGACCTCCAGTGCCACACAGCTTCAGCTTCAAGATGCCAAGGTTGAGCTGCATGATATGCCACTGGTCAGCGTTGCTATTGGCAAGCGATTCCAAAGGCAAGCATGGTTGTCCTTGCAATGCATGTGTGCATTGACTTGGTCAACAGGCTCAATTGTGCAGTGACTTGAGCAGAGGACTTGCACATAAGCCAGCTGCCTCTGCAATGACGAGAATAGCTGCTAATGTGATTTACAGTTTCATAACATTTGGTACCTGCTCAATCCTTGCACTTAGTCCTGCGCTTACACCTTGCAATTGACGATCAAGTAACAGGCCATTGCTGCAGCTCACATGTTGGTCAAGCTCCCGGAAGCTCAGTTGGTGCAATCAGCTGTGCCCTGTGTGCTGCAGGCAGGCAGATCCATTGGGCATATCAAAGCTCATGAGCAGTCTCAACTTATCCCAGTCTACAGAAGTACGAGCTGTTCTTGAGCACCCCATGCCAAATGCCTTGAATGGCAAGTGGAGCTGGTTCAGCGCTGGCTACAACTGTGGTATCTGGAAAGGGGTTCTGCTGTCTCATGGCATTCCATTTGAGACTGTGTCAGCCAAAGTGTGGAAGACTGATATGCAGCTAATAAAGGCAGGCAAAGAGGGTAGCCGGGAGCTAGCACAGCACTTTTTGCCTCAAACAATTTCGCAGCTAAAGTATGACTCCTACACCGCACCACACCCTTGTGCTTCCTTCACTCCGACGCAAAATTCCAATGGGCCCACTTTAAATCCATGACGGGGTAAAAGTCTAGGGTCACGTCTGAGCTGTGCCCAACCCATCTGATATACAAATGCGTTGATCCTGCTTGCTGGTATATAGTGCAATCTAATTCTGATTTGTTGCTGAGGCATCAAGCAGCTGAACACATGCACTTTCTGCTATTCGTAGGTTGTCTGCTTTGCTGTATTGGACTTGTTTACGCACTCAGATGCAATGTGACAACTAATGTCTTTGGGCTGCAGACGCAAGAAGGATCATGGTAGAGCAGAAGCTCTTTTGCTAGCAGCATGGGGCATTGGGGTTCGCAGGACCACTGCTGATGTGGCAGCAGCAAATGCAGCAGCGCTTGCAGAGCTGGATGACACAGTTGACTGTCTGGAGAAAGCCACTGATGTGCCAGCCTAGTCAGCTTGTGCAGCAAGCTCATTGAGCTGAAGGCTGGACCAAAGATCCTGACTTCTTGAGCATGACAGGCGTA
>JAABUO010000457.1_pt1 | contig 81694 bp, 71 predicted proteins | sample 5559291 | NCBI WGS metagenome assembly JAABUO01 (sample SAMN10711878, study PRJNA513372) | rock metagenome | isolation source: Antarctica rocks | place: Antarctica: Victoria Land, Finger Mt sud
ACTGCCAGACGAGATGACGCCCAAGGCAAGTGCTTGGCCGCCACAAGTGAGTTTCACCCTCTTTGCAGATCGCGTTGATGAGAGTGTTCCTTCTTCCTCGGATATCGCCAACTCTGTTTTCTCCGACACGATATACGACATTGTGGATACGCTCAGCTACAATCGTCGAGAAGGGGCGCGATTCCTCGTTGACCTTGATCTCTACTTTGCACAGGGTACGTTTGCCCCACGAGGCACTCGAGTCGATCGGCTGCTGGAATTGCCAGAGGGAACACCTCATTGGAAACCGGAAGACGTCGTTGTTGAGGCTGTTTTCTCTCGCATATTTGAACTTCCGCGTCCACCACACAAAATGGTCTATTACCATTCTCTTCTTATTGAGTTGTGCAAGCTTGTACCTCAAAACATGGCGCCGACTCTGGGCAGAGCCATTCGATTTATGTACGCAAGGCTCGAAGAACTCGATCGGGAAGTGGTGCTGCGGTATGCGGAATGGTTTGCACATCATTTATCCAACTTTGGATTCACCTGGAAATGGCAGGAATGGACAGAGGATGCGGAATTGCCAGAACTTCATCCCAAGCGTATATTCATAGATGATGTGCTGGAAAGGGAACTGCGCGTTAGTTGGTACGATCGACTGAAAGACACGCTACCACCAGCATTCCTGCCTCTATTGATCGATGCACCGCAGGAACCAGCCTTCAAATACGAGGACGAGGAGGCTGACTTTCATGAAGAAGCAACTATGTTGCTGGGCATGCTCCGGTCGAGGCGGCCTGTTGTAGACATCAAAGAAGTCATAGAGACAGTGATTCGCCAAGCCGGAGAGGATGGAATGATACCTCCTGAAGACTACGGTCTCGAGGTATTCTTGTCAGCTGTGCTTCATCTCGGTAGCAAGACAAACTCGCACATGGCGCAAACACTCGAGACATATCTACCATATCTACAGCTTCGTTGTGCCGCATCAGCGCAGAGTCGAACGCGGACACTCCAACTCATTTGGGACTTCTTTCACCAACGTCCGTATAATTTCTTGGACTGTGTGGATGCCTTCCTCGTCCGGCAATTACTGACTCCGATAGAAATAATGACATGGACGTTTGAGAAGATGACTACAGTACAACTTGCGCGGGGATATACCTGGGAGCTTGTCACACTTGCACTTGACGAAGTAAAGACCACGCCCGTTGAAGTTTCCGACAAAGGCATGACGGATGGCGCTCCAGCACAGGACCGCTTCCAGTGTCTCCTGACCAGTCTCTCTACACGGCTCACTACAGCATGCGAGACAAATGGTACGAACGGGGATGCTGAGAATGGCCAAGCAAAGTATAATGAAGAGTATTGGTTGAAGGGATTCATACGGTCTATTCTTCGAAAGGTGAGCGAAACTAGATGCAGCTAATCTTTAGTACCAAAAGGAGCTTTGCGCTATAAAAGACTCTTTCAACACGACGGACTTGCATGAGTATGTACAGATGATTTTGGAGCAAGCAATGACCATGACGGTGAATGTGTAGTGAGTGTATGTATAGAGATATTCATTGTCATGCATGCGACGCCCCACTCGGCGGTCGATGGCGTAGACCTGATTCCGAAGGTCGGCGCAGGGCAGGGGAGGAGGGGTCTCTGGTGCGACTACTGCGGGGCCAAAACGACGGAAGCATGATCTGCTGAAAGCGCGGCTCCACGCACCTCTCGACAAACCAAAGACGGAGGCGTGATTCTACAATCTGTGCAATCTTGGGCACGTCCTGTAACCGCGATCGAGAGCCCAGCAACGATCGAATCGCGAACTGCAATCGAAATTCGGGCGCGAATGAGAAGATGAGGGCGGTGGAGTGCGGCGGCTCGCTGCCGTGATTTGGCACCAGCGATATATTCAGCGTCGCGGAGAAGCGAACAATGCTCACGGCCAGTGCAATCGGAAGGGTTGCCATTACTTTGCGCGGGTAGTTTAGAAGGAACTTTGTTTCCAAGCCGAGGGTGATGATATCACGCAGATCGACGTCGATCTGAGCCTGCAGGCGACCCTGCAGCCCATCTTCCTCTGCATTCGGCGAGATCCGGCAGTTGCTGAGAATGGGGAACTCGTCGCCGAGATTGACCTCGGTGATCTTGATGTAGTCTAGAAAGTCCGGCTTCTGCGGTCCGTTCATGGTCTCGTCGAGGCTGGTGAGCAGTGCATCGTCCGTCCGTGCATCCTCACGAAATTGTGCAATAGTCTGCGCTATCAAAACATTGAACCAGTCCAGTGATTCAGGCTGATGCGTGTCCACATTGTAGTATGTCTTTGCCAGGATGGTGGTGTTTGTCAGCGGCGGCGGATTGCGCAGCACCGTCGAGCGTTTCTTCTTCAGCTGTCGCTGTCGACGGAGGATGGCAGAGGTGGTATGCATGTTGCCAGCCTTGCGGTCGGGGCTTGCCCTCTCCATCGGGCTGCCCTCATTCTGTCCAAAGATGAAGAACTTGACAAAGACGATGGCCAGGATGACCACCGATAACTGCCCCACCAGAAACCCCTGCGTGAATGTCCAGTGCGTCCGTGGCTGCTCTCTGAATGCAGCAATGTAGTTCAGTGCGTCGGCTGCGGCTTGGGCTTCGTTTGGCACGCGGGTGACGGTGACAACTTGTGGCATGTCATGGAGTCCGCAAGGGAATGCCCTCTACTCTACGAGTAAAAAAATGGGCAAAGAAAGGGTAACTCCTCCATAGTCAGCCAGACCTGCGCACAAGCAAGGATGAGAAAGATAGGAGTACACCTCGAGAGGTATAGAGTCCCCAAGAGTGAACGCCGAGGAGGTGAACACCCAGATCTAGTCCCAGCGCGAATTGGGTCATTTAGGTATCATCGAGCCAGCCGGCATTACCGCTTGCGGATACTGCTCAGGGTCAGTTCTCCCTTCCAGGACTTGGAGAAGTGAAGTGGGAAATTGGGCTCCATCAAATCAATAATTCGATCGGATCAGCAAGTGGGGGACCCTAACCCACGTGTGGTATTCCCCAACAAACCTAACCCACGTGTGGCATGAGACTGAATCCGCACACCTGATAACCCTCAATGGGTAGGCAGTCTGGGTTAGAGCACAACCCCCCTGCTGAATTGTCACTAGGGCTTATTTCATCGTGTATCATCTCACTGCTTCGTCTCGACCGATGAGAAACGCGGATTTGTCCCGCAATTGCGGCCCGTGAGTCCGTGACCTCACACCGCGGGGCAAACCGGAAGACAACGGCCTGATCGCTTTACCTTGGACATGAAAAGAAGGCGGGGCAGGAAGGCACCATGTTCATGAACTCGATTAACGACGCCATTGATGCCGTTGGTGGCTTGGAAACAGTATCTCCGTCCGCTTTTGCGGCCCGCCAGCATGTGCTTGGGTAAGATGGCAGAGCACTAGGTATGCCTTTCCCTCTTCGCGGAAGAGAAAGTTATGAATAAAAGACCCGCCTGTCGAAGGCTGCGTTGCTCGGGGCGTGCAGCGTACCGCCAATTCCACTCTCCCCAAAGATCTCACTCCTAAACCGGCCTCGCGCAATGCGTCCTGCAGTATGCTGAACTCGGGTGGAAGCAGAGAGATGACGAACGAGATTGGGGGTGTTGGGAGCACCACGGATGGCCCCATTGCATGCAAAGATATCTCCACTTTGATTCGAGCATGACAATTCACATCCAGGCCCTCCACGGGTCGAAGCTTTAGTCGCTGGCCGCCATTCAATCATGGTGGCGAAAGCAAGACCGGAACTTTGGGCAGGTGCATGAGGCGGCGTGTTGGCATGAAGTACGGGCTAATATGCTGCTCTCGAACCTCTTCCATAGCTTCCTCTGATATTTTGTGCTCCTCATAGAATTTGGAAAAAGCAGCGTCTATTGGAGCCATACAGTGGAGACGATACTCGGATCCTGGGAGACGCTATGAGGTCAGGCTTCTTGTTGATGAGGTAGACGAGACTCGACGTGTGTTTCGACTGAACCAGCATCTTTTAGAGATTTTGCTTGGAACGTTTGTCCTCCGGCGAGGGCGTGGTTTTAGCGGCGAGGCAGTACATTGTATTGTTCCTCGAGAGTGCCGATATCATGGGCTGTAGGTGCGTGCGACGCCAGCCAGGCTTGAGTACAGGATGGTATGACGGCTGCTGGAGTCCTGTATGTCGTCCGTGACGTCCTCTTCCCTCAGCTGGGCAGGCAAATGGAGAGATGACCATCGACGAGTTGATGGGCCTTTTGCACGCTTGTCTCTGACCTAACTTATGTAATTAATCTATGCCTCCTTGCTCATTGCTTCTGCTCATTGCTCTGCTCGTTGCTCTCTTGCTCATTGCTCGTGGTGTTTGGTGGGGAAGCGGTGACAAGCGAGAGAAAGGAAAAGGCGCCCAACCTAAAATCTTCCCATTTCGCCCCCCAATCCATCATCACCCACAAACCACCAGCCACACTCTGCGACCAATAGCGGAAAGGTCCGCGGAACTATTGCCCCCAGCAGTCGCATTGCCTGCTCTACCTGCTCGGCTGGCGACTGCATTTCTCGACTGCTAGACACACTGCGCCTTGTTTCGTCACCCTGCAGCCGGCTGGAGGCGACATCGAACGGGTAGATAGATTACAACACGATGTACTCAAATCATCGCCCCATGGTGCCGCAGCAGCAGCTCAATTCGCGACTGATTGAGCTCCTCGATGCGGTGAAATCGGAATTCGACAATGTGACCCAGGAAGCTGGGATGTTTAAAATGCACAAGGATGAATACGAACACAAGAGTAGGCGGGAAATAAACAAGTGCTAATCATAGTTTCGGCCCAGATGCAGGAAATGCAGAGTGTGCGCCAGACTGTATACGAGCTGGAACTCACGCATCAAAAGATAAAACGAGAGTATGAGGAAGAGATAAGCCGCTTGCGCAAGGAACTCGAGAACCGTGGGGCTGGTCATATCGCTTCATCCGGCAATATGACTGGGTCGAGCAGTGGTGCCCCATCGTCGCAGGCACCGTCGCAGGCACCGCAGCAACCGCCACAACAAATGCATCACCAGCAACAGCCACCGCAGCATGCTCCCCCTCCACCTCAGCTGCATGCCCAACAGCAAAGTTCATCGCCTGGCCAGCCACCCGCTCTGGGCCATGGTCCGTCTAATCTGTTTGGCGGCATCATGGGAGCGGGCGGCAGTCTGGCGGCTCCAGATGGCGTGCACCCTGGACAACAGCCTGGATCGCAAGCACAGCAGCCCCAGCAACAGGCGCAAGCACCCGGTGGCAATGCTTTTGGATCCTATGCCTTCTTCCAGAACGGAAAGCCGTCTTCTGGCGCCCAAGCGGCTTCTGGCCCTTATGGCTCTGGTGTTGGTGCACCTCATCTGCCAGCGTCCCCCACGCCATCTCAACAACAGCACATGAAGCGCGGAAAGATAAATACGAATGCGCCTCAGACCCCTCTTTCTTCAGAGGCACGCGGCTCGCCACGTGTCGGACACACAACCCCTCCTCCTGCGCCGGGGAGTTATCTAGGCGATCTTGATCTGGATAAGATCCCAATTCAATCAAAGAAAGAAGGGGGTGATTGGTGGGTCATTTACAACCCAAAGGTTCCCAAATCACTCGATGTGGAGCTCGTGCATTCTTTGGAGCACACGAGTGTGGTATGCTGTGTGCGATTTAGCGCGGATGGCAAATTTGTCGCTACCGGGTGCAACAAGTCTGCACAAATCTTCGATGCCCAGAGTGGTCAGAAGGTCTGCATTCTGCAAGATGAAGGAGCGGACCGCGATGGTGATTTGTATATCCGTTCCGTGTGCTTTTCGCCAGATGGCAAGTATCTAGCTACAGGCGCGGAGGATAAACAAATTAGAGTAGGTTCAAGGCCTTGAGCGGACTAATCATAGATTTGGGATGTCAAAACTCGACGCATCCGTCACACCTTTACTGGGCATGAGCAGGACATCTACTCCCTCGACTTTGCTCGCAACGGCCGGCATATCGCGTCTGGGTCGGGTGATAGGACGGCGCGTATATGGGATATGGAGACTGGGCAGTGCATGATGACCCTTTCCATCGAGGATGGCGTGACGACTGTGGCTATAAGCCCGGACGGGCGCTATGTGGCTGCTGGGTCGTTGGACAAAGTAGTCCGGGTCTGGGACGCGCAGAGCGGATACTTGGTGGAGCGCCTCGAGGGCCACAAAGACAGCGTGTACTCTGTGGCTTTTGCACCGAATGGAAAGGATCTAGTAAGCGGGAGCCTGGACAAGACCATCAAGTTGTGGGAGCTGGGGGCGCCACGAGGGCAAGTACCTGGCTCTGGGCCGAAAGGCGGTGTCTGTCTGCGAACCTTTCACGGTCACAAGGTAGTGTGCAGTCTACATCTTTGCTAATACCAGGACTTTGTACTGAGCGTGGCGCTGACGCCGGATGGCGCGTGGGTCGTGAGTGGAAGCAAGGACCGCGGGGTTCAGTTCTGGAATCCAGAGACGGCACTGCCGCTCTTCATGCTGCAAGGCCACAAAAACTCAGTCATCTCCGTCTCCACATCGCCGTCGAATGGGATGTTTGCAACTGGGAGCGGCGACTGTCGTGCGCGGATCTGGAAGTTCAACCCGGTGTGATCTACTCTGCGGAGAGCCTCACATGGTACAGTCTATGCGTATGTGTGTATCTTATAATTCGTGCGTTGGCTCCTTCTCCCGCGCGTAGTACCTTCGCGAGCGCTCGTAGACGAGAAACGTGATGCATGTGTTTGGGAGGACGCGCAGCAGGTTAGGCAGGAGGCCTTTGTAGAAGCCGTGGATCCCCTCCAGCCGGATCATGTCGCGAATCGTCCCTCTCAACGAAGGGTAGACGTGTTGTGCGCCGTGGATCTGCAGGCGCGAGCGAAGCACCTGGTAGGGATAGGTGACGACCCCTGCGACCACTTTCGCCAGGGCCGACATAGCGACGTACTCCATGTTGCTAGCGTCCCTCTCGGGATGTCTGCGTGCAGAAGCCTGTTTGAGCCGCTCATAGACCATGAATTGGATGGCGCCGTGCGTGACGCCAAACATGGAGGGAACCAGCCCGCGATACCACCCTCGCCATCCCTCTTCCCGCGTTATCCGCACGATCCCGTCTCTGAGTCCGTGGTAGGAGGAGGTCGCTGATGCGTCGGTGGAGAGGAGGCGCGTCTTGATGACCCAGATGGGGTTGGTGCAGACGCTCGTAATCAGTCCTGCGCCGGCGGACGCGAGGAGAACGTCCACGCTGGTGAGTGGTCTGCTCTCCCCCCCTCTCCCCGCCGCCATCTTCTTTGCTGCGTCGTACAAGGAGAAGTAGAGCGCCCAGGCGACCGTGTTGCCGACCAGGTTGGTCGAGAGCCCGCGGTAGAGCGAGGGCCATGGGACGAGATGCAGGCTGGCGCCGAGCGGGAGCGCGCCGCGGTGGATCTGCAGGCGCGTCTTGATGACGTCCAGCGGGTGCGTGACGATGGTGCCAATCAGCCCGGCAGTGAACCCGGCGGCCGCTTCATTCATTCAATTCATTCATGGACTTGCGACGGACATGGATCGATGTGAGAGGGTACATACATGCTAGGCAAACGGGGAAATCAGCCGCATGACTGGCGGACGCGGTGTCGAGCGAGAGTATCCTGGGTTAGAAGAGAAGTGGGCTTTGACCTACCGAGCCAGAGAATGGCGGGGATGTAGCCCCAGTGCACGACCGTCTTGGCCACCTCCATAATCCGCACGATCCGTTCCTTTTGTCAGCCGGGTGAAGAGGGCGCAGCGCACCTTGGACTCCTCGGACAGGGCGAGCGTCACCATCTTCTTCCTTCCTCCTATCCTTCTCTGTGGTGATGGAGGACTGGTGGTGTCCTGTGGCTGAATTGGGTGCAACAAGGTTAAGCTTCACGGCGCACAAGGAGGCTCAGGGTTCGTGTGCAAACACTCCACCAAGAGTCGAGATACTGGGATACTGGAGTAGACCGAGTGCGTGTCGTGATCGTAGTTTGTCCCATCCCATCCACTCGCGCACCCGAGCACCAGCGTGCCCCATCCCTGCAGTGCTTCTCTCCCCGCGGGACTTTGCGCAGATGGCCTCGGGGGTAGGCCAGACAGCCCCCGCTCTGGCGCCCTCCTTCAACGGCTACATCGCCTCGACCCACGACGCGCTGCTGCTCTTTGAGGCCTGCAACCGCAACATGGTCCACCAGGTCTCGCGCCGCCCGCACGACCGCGAGCGCAGCCACTTGATCAGGTCGGGCAACATCTTCATCTTTGACGAGGTCAACGCCGGGATCAAGCGATGGACAGACGGCGTGGCCTGGTCGCCGTCCCGCATCCTGGGCAACTTCCTCGTCTACCGGCAGCTGGAGCGGCCGTTTGCCTCGGGCGAGAGGAAGAAGACGCGGGAGAAGAGGACAAAGAAGGGACGGCGGGTCGAGATGGCCGGGCAGGAGTTGTTGCCGCAGGATATGGGCTTGGCCGCTCGACATGCGCCGGGCGAGGGGGCACGACGGATGCCCATCGGGAGCATGCGGGCGCAGTCTTCCTCCGAGCCCGACTCCCCCCTCCCGGTCCTGGATCGGGATCGCGCATTGCTGGGGAGCCTGGTGGACAGCTATGGCTTCAAGGACGGCGGGCTGATCAAGAAGACCATGTCCGTGCTGGTGGGAGGGAACCCGCACCACATCGTCTCCTACTACAGGCCGGAGGACGTGATGCACGGCAGCTTCACCACACCGAGCAACAGCCCGCTCTTCAAGAATATCACCATCTCCTCCGAGCTCCTGCATAAACAGAACTTTCGCATTGCGCCAGAGACGTCGTCGGGTGCGCCGCTGACCGAGCAGAGTGCCCCGGAGCCCGTCCTGCCAAACATGAACGAGGTCAATACGTTTGGCGGCAGGCCGAGCGACATGCAGCGCCATGAACCTCCTCATGCACAGGAACCTTTTGAACATAGTGCGTACGGAGGGTACAGGTATCCACCCAACCAGCAGGGATACGCGTCGCCGTACCCTTTTGTCCAGTCCCCGCAGTACCCTACAGGTCCATACTACGATGAGCCACCGCAGCAACAGTCGCAGCAACAGCCGCACCCACAGCCGCAGCCGCAACGGCAACCGCAACCGCAGCCGCAACGGCGCGTCTCTCACAGTCATTCTCCGCAGCACTCCCCACCTCGACCCTCTCCGCAAAGCCGTGGCAGTGATGGCACCTCCCAACCATCCTACCACCCCCAGCCCAAACAGGAAGCCGCATACCAGGTGCATTCGCGGTCGGATACGCAAGTCGGCCCTTCGCCCGCAACCTACTCGCACGCCTACCCGGGCTGGCAGGGGTTTCAAGTACCGCCGGCCTCGGCAGCGCACAACGCGCTGCCACCCCTCGGGTCCCTGGACTTCAACTCGCGTGGCCTTGGGGCCGGCTTGCCCCCGCCCCCTCCTCCTCCGCAACCACCGGCACCACCACCGCAGCACGTCTCGTCACCCGGTGGATACCACGATTACCGTGGAGGATACGTTCAGGCCGGAGGGCATGGAAGTGCTGGGTCGGGGGGGATGTACGGGGTTCACCCTGCATCCGCGCATTCCGGTCACCCCCTGCACTCAAACATGGACGGGCGAGGGATGGAGCACGACTACAACCAGGGATACGCATATGGCTCGACGCCACGTGAGCTGGAGGGTCCGTGGGAGGCGAGGAAGGGCGCGTCGGCCAGGTGGCAGCAGCAGCTGCACCAAGGACACGACGAGGATGGAAAGATGGCAGGATACTCGGCCTGGTCGTAGGACCTGGTCGTAGGACCTGGTCGTGGAAATGTAATGCACGAGCTAGTTCATGTATGGAAACGACGTAGTACGAAGACGACCACTTACGAAACCTGTAGGCATGCTTTGAGCCACTCATGACCATCGTCATGCGCACCTGTCTGGCATGCAAGCTGCGGCTGCGGCCTGCGCTACGACCTGCCCTTCGACCAGCGCAACTACGTCCGCTCCTCTCTCTCCTACGACGCCAATCAACCCTTCCGGCACACGAGCGAGACGAGAAGCGCGAAGACATCTACACCCTCCCGAACCTGCTCACCGTCTCTCGCCTGCTCAGCGCCCCAGCCATCGGCGGGCTCATTCTGTACGACCGGCCAGTCTATGCAGTCGGACTGCTTGCGTATGCCGGCTTCACGGACCTGCTGGACGGATGGCTTGCGCGGCGTTGGAACTCCCAGTCGGTCGTCGGGACCATTCTCGATCCAATGGCGGACAAGACGCTGATGACGGTGCTCACGGTGTGTCTGGCCATGAAGGGGTCGCTGCCGGTGTGGCTTGCCGGGATCGTTCTGGCGCGCGACGCCGGGCTGGGGATGGCGGCCGTGTGGTACAGGTGGCGCAGTCTGGCGCCGCCAAAGACGTTTGCGCGGTATTGGGACTTCTCGCTCCCGTCGGCGGAGGTGCACCCGACCGGGATCAGTAAGGTCAATACGGCGCTGCAGCTGGCGCTGGTGGGCATGGCCACGGCGGAGCCGCTGGTGCTTGGATTGGATGGCGTCGTGCACTGGTCGGGCTACGTGGTGGCCTGCACGACCGTGTGGTCTGGGCTGAGCTACGTCTACACCAAGGACGCCGTCACGATCCTCACCAAGCCGAAGAAGTAGTCACCATCATGTATATGTCGCCAATAGTCATTTGCTACGACGTATCCTGGTATGCACCAAAACCCATTCTTAACCCGCAGCCGCGACCTCCCTCTCTGGGTCATCCTGAGTGCTCGGCGCGCCAATGAAATAACCTGCCCGTACCCAACTTGGTCACTTTGGACCCTAGCCTCACACTGTGAACATCTTCCGACAGTATCTCCGCACAGGCCAGGCAGGAAGAGGGACTGCACCATCGTACGCTAAGACCTCTTCAGTTAGTCTGCTTCTTGACTAGAAAAAGTCGTGACTCATGGTTGTGGTGAATCAAGATGAGATGGTCATGGTCTGAACAAGCGTGTGGGAGAGAAAAGTAGGAGGGGCTATAGTCTGACCTCAAAAGATGACGACATCCAAACACAAGCACACACGCCTCCACAGATCAGGCGGGAACGTGATCTGGCCCTGAAGTAGCGCGTACCATCCGTATCTGCAACATCTCATCCATCTGCTCCAACTCTGAGCATAAAGAAGTTGATGTTTCGATGCTTTGTTGTGCGATTGTAGCTTCTCATCACATCATCACATTGGCTCCGTCCAGTCCCACCAGATTTATCAGGGTGCTTGCGTAGTTTTCGTGCCCCACAAGATCCAGAGCACATGGAGTCAAAACGTATAGCAACACCAATTCCCACTCTAATCGGGGGTTTATGAAGGACTCCCTGGAATTGGCGTCGCTCGCCTCGTCGGAGGACGCAGATGGCTCGCAGAACGAGTGGTCGAGGCAATCGCCGCGCGAGTCGAGCAGTGGCAGGGGTGACGAGCGGGCAAGTCTCTCGGCATTCGACCTCGAGGACCACCTCCTCCCCCTCAGCAGCACGCACGAGGACGGGAATGGGGCGCACGCGGCGGGCGGGCTGGAGAAGTTCAAGCATGTCGGCTTCCTCTCTGGCTTTGGCTTTGTCGTATCGCTGCAGGTTGGCGGCGGCATCTTCTCCACCCCCTCGCGTGTCAACGTGCACGTCGGCTCGGTCGGGGCCAGCCTGGTGGTGTGGCTGGTGAGCGGCATCCTTGTCTGGACGGGTGCAAGCTCCTACGCGGAACTGGGCGGCGCCATCCCCCTCAATGGCGGAGAGCAGGCCTATCTGCAGCACATCTACGGCGACCTGGCAGGCTTTCTCTATTCCTTTACCGCTGTGCTAGTCCTCAAACCAAGCTCGGCGGCTATTATCTCCATGATTTGTGCGGACTACGTGAACCGTGCATGCTTTGCTGATCCGCAACCGTGGGTGAGCAAAGGAATCGCCATCGTCGTCATCGTGCTGGTGTCGGCTATTAACGTGGTCGGCGCAAGATCGGCTACGCGCACCAACAACGTCCTCCTTTTTGTCAAGCTATCGGCCATCCTGGGAGTCACGGTCGCAGGTCTCGTCGTCATGGCAAGTGGGCGCGGACAGCAGTGGACGGCGGGGATCTGGACCAACACGGCTACCAACGGCGGTGAATGGGCCATCGCGCTCTATGCGGGGCTGTGGGCGTTTGACGGGTGGAACAATGCGAATTTCATCGTCGCCGAGCTTCGCAATGCCAAACGAGACCTTCCGCGCATTGTCCACTCGGCCATGCCCACCGTCATTCTTGCATACATCCTGGCAAACATTGCATTCTTCTCCGTGCTCACGCTCGAGGAAATCGACTCAAACGATGCCATTGCGCTAGCATTTGGCCGTGCCATCTTGGGCGGGCTGGGCGGGACACTGCTCGCTATTGCAGTTGCCCTCTCCTGCCTGGGTGCACTCAACTCAACTGTCTTCACTGCTGCAAGGCTCGTGCATGCATCCGCGAAACAAGGCTACCTCCCGCCCTTTTTTGCCGCGCTGTCGAGATGGAACACGCCTATGCGCGCAGTTCTTCTTCAGATGGTACTGGCTATGGTTTACATCATCGTAGGCACGTTTGAGCCGCTCGTCACGTTTTACGGAGTGGCCGGCTACTTTTTCTACTTCTTCACCGTCCTCGCCGTCCTCGTTCTGCGCTTCACCCGCCCTGAGCTGGAGCGTCCCTATCGCACCTGGATCACAACTCCCATCATCTTTTGCTGCGTCGCATTATTCCTCCTTACCCGAGGAGTCTTTTCAGCTCCCGTGGAAGCACTGTGTGCTGGTGCATTTATCCTCCTCGGCGTTCCAATTTACTATTTTCGCATGTCTTATGGATTCTAACCATGCTTTGTTGGACAAGTATGTGCACAGACCCGGGGAGAGCCGGGTGGCTTCGGTGGGATTGAGCAAATTAAGATTATACAGCCTGTGACGGCGTATGCAGGAAGATAAATTGTCATGACGGGATGAGGAAACATTTGTTTCTTGTACATACATATAAGAAAAACAGGAATGTACATGTGCTTGGACGTGTCTCCCCCTTGTACGGGAAAAAAAGGTTTGGTGCGACAACGCGACGTCGACCGAAACTCTAATTCGCTGACTTCCGCTTTAGGCAGGATCCATGACCTGTCAGATGGAATGAATGGATCCCTTTGAAATTAGCATTGGATACCCATGCATGGCATGGCAGGCGCGTATGAACTGCTTTGGTCACTGAAAAGCTCTACGCGCGCCCTGCGCAGTCACATGGAAAGCATCCTTATCATCCGGACATTACGTGAGATCTAGACTGTAGCGTTTATGGATATTGTTTCCGAGCCGCTTTGTTGTTATCTCTGAACATAATCGGGGCCGGCGGCATGTACGGAGGCAGTCTAATCATGTTGCAGCATGACAAATACTCTTCCCGTTGACCAAAGGCGATAAGAATAATCGCTATATCAGGATCATACCGGTCTCCTGTCAAACCAACCCTTGTTTATGGATCGTGAAACCCCACTTGCAGAGATTCGCGCTGAAGCACGCACCATGACGAGAAGCTTTGGATCTAACGCAGTCAGCAAAGAAGAAAGGAACAACTCTGTCGTGGCTAGCAGTCCAGTCACAGCATCGATTAGCCATGAAACCATCGAGCCAACAGAAGAGCAGCTCGCCACTCTTCCACGTCATCCAGACCGTCTTCCGATCGCCGCGTGGCTTGTAGCAGTGGTTGAATTGTGTGAAAGATTCACTTACTACGGAGTGAATGCACCCTTTCAGAATTATATGCAGAATCCTCGGCATGATCCAAGTGGTATTCCAGGAGCCTTGGGACTTGGTCAAGCTGGAGCGACTGGGCTCTCCTATTTCTTCCAATTCTTTTGTTATCTCACACCTATTGCTGGTGCTATTATTGCCGATCAGTACTTTGGAAAGTACAAAACCATTTGCCTCTTTGCGGCTGTTTACCTCCTTGGCTTGCTCATTCTCTTCACAACTTCCCTGCCAGTATCCATAAATCACGGATCAGCGTTGGGTGGTCTCGTCGCAGCAATGATTGTTATTGGTCTTGGGACTGGAGGTATTAAAGCAAACGTGTCACCGTTGATTGCGGAACAGTACACGAATACCCAAAGGTACGTTCGCACGCTAAAGTCTGGAGCACAGGTTATTATCGACCCAGCACTGACCATTCAGCGAATCTTTATGTTTTTCTATGCCTGCATCAATCTGGGTTCTCTTTCCGCAATCGCTACCACGAATATTGAACTGCATGTTGACTTTTGGGCTGCTTTTCTTCTTCCATTCTGCATGTTCTTCATTGCTATTCTGGTGTTATTTATTGGTCGCAAAAAATATGTCAATCGACCTCCAAGAGGCAGCATTATTCCAGACTGCTTTAGAGCACTGTGGATTGCAGCCCGTCACAAGAACCTAGATGCAGCCAAAGGGAACCCCAGATGGACTGATAACTTCATTGACGAGCTCCGTCGTGCCCTGGTAGCATGTCGCATCTTTTTGTTTTATCCCATTTACTGGGTTTGCTATGGACAGATGCTAAACAACTTTGTTTCCCAAGCAGCGCAAATGGAACTGCATGGGATTCCGAACGACATTATGCAGAATATTGATCCGCTGGCAATTCTTCTATTCATTCCCATCCTTGATTACTTCGTGTATCCTGCTATGCGACGAGTTGGCATTCGCTTCCTCCCCATCACCCGCATATTTTTCGGCTTTCTATTTGCAGCGTTGGCTATGGCCTATGCAGCTATAGTGCAGCATCTCATTTATACACGAGGGCCATGCTATGACCACCCTTTGGCTGAAACGTGCTTGGGCGGTGCCGTCCCAAACCGGATACACGTGGCTGTGCAAAGTCCAGCATACGCTCTGACTGGTCTGTCGGAAATATTCGCCTCCATAACGGGACTCGAGTATGCCTTTTCAAAGGCGCCACCAAGCATGAAGTCATTCATTATGTCTATATTTCTGTCAACAAATGCGATAGGTGCGGCGCTTGGAATCGCGCTGTCACCGACGGCGAAAAACCCCAAATTAGTTTGGATGTATACGGGCCTTTCCATCACAACCGCACTGTTTGCCGTCGCTTTCTGGATCTTCTTCAGAAAGTATAACCAAACTGAAGATGAAATGAACGAGCTGGAGTCATTGGACGTGCCTCATTTGCAAGGTGCAGTTGCCAACGGGAGAGAGAAGCCGCGCGAGGCCAACCTATCTCACGCGGGCACAGACAAGGTCTGAATGTTTATTACGAAGTGTTTGTGAATGTATCATTCGCCTGTGTTTACATGATTTTCCGTGATTTTCCGTGATTTTCCATGGTTGAATCGATGTCAGATCTCGCTTAGAAAACTCGATGATGATGATATCCATGATTTAAAACCGCATTCCTTCCCCCCGGGAAAGACGGACTCCTCATCGATCATGTATTTACCTTGACACGAATGAAACATGTGTGTATCATCGGGGGAGGCGCAGCTGGGATGTCCTGTGCTGCAGGACTTGCGCGTCATCCTGATAAGTTCAAAGTCACAATCATAGAACGAGAGCCTGTGACTGGAGGACAGGCCACCTCTGTAGCTGTAGATCGCGAGAAATACGGTGCCGAGTGGATGAACGACGGGGTACAGGGAGGCTCTCCTATATTCAGCCATACTTTTCATTTCTTTCGTGCTCTAGGTCACGAACCGCATGAGTGCGACCTTCAAGTCAGCTTTGGGAAAGGTGAAAACTTTTGGACGAATGTCTTCCCATCACCACTTGTGAGTAGGTATTCGAAGGATATCAACAAATTTGGAAAGGTTTTGAAGATTGTACGCTTCTTCGAACTGGTATTCGCCCTCGTGCCGGTCCGCATACTCTTGCGTTTATTCATGTTTTCAAAAGGCTTCGGTGATGATATGGTGTACCCTCTAATGGCTTTGTTTCTGGGCACTGGCAATCAAACCGCGAACGTGTCCTCCGCTATACTTGAACGACTCTTCACAGATGACAATATGAGGCTATGGAACTATTCGCCAGAGACTTTACTTCCTAATCTACCAAAGATGTATACATTTCCAAAACTTGGCGAATTTTACTCCGACTGGGCGGAAGTTCTTCGGAAAAAAGGTGTGGAGATTAGACTATCACATGAATTGGTGACGGTCTTGAAAAGGGATGCGAGCGGTGTCACTATACAAAGCAGAAAGGTATCCGGCGGGAAAGGCGACCCTCCATCAAAGCTGGTAACAGAAAAATATGACGAGCTTGTCATGGCGGTGCTTGCCGATGATGCAAAGAATCTTCTTGGATCTAACGGTCGTTGGTTGGAGAAAAAGGTGCTAGGTTCAGCATCTTTTTTTGACGACGTTACTGTGACGCATAATGATGCTGAGTACTTTCAGAAGCTGTATCAAACTGACTTTGATATGAAACTCGTCGCCGAAGAGGAATCATCCGAGCAATCAGAGCAATCAGAGCAAATCGATTTTGCGAAAGACAATTTTGCGAAAGACAATTTTGCGCCAATGTATTACACCCATACATATCCTGAAGACCCGCAGAAGATTGAAATGAGTTTTGATGTCTCTAACTATCAACATCAATTCCCTAAGGGCAAAAGTAATCCTATTGACAAACACGTTTTCCAGAGCATATTCCTTGATAAGAACAATGAAAAGCTATGGACAAAAAATCAGATCAAAGAAGACAAAATTTTGCTAACCAAATGGTGGCATCAGCTAGGTCACCGTTGGCAGCACTATATCAATGTTGTTCCCTGTATGATGTTCTTGAATGGCAAAAAGCACACCTGGTTTGCAGGTTCATGGACTCTTGTTGTATGTCATACCTTTCTTCATTGCTGACAGTCAGAATATGCATGAGTTGGCCTGCGTCAGTGGACTAGCCGTTGCATACAGACTTGGAGCGGAATATCCTTTCCCTGACGATGAATTCGCTTCAACATTTTTCAAAATGTACCTCTTGCTCAGTCATGGTACCAGGTATAAGCGTAGACCATGATGACGTATTTTGCATTAGCATGGACGGTGGATTCCCTATGTAGCTGGAACAGTCAATTATAGTCAAGAGTTATGCGCAGCAGTTGACTATTAGCTTTTGCTGTAAGTCAGAGTCTAAACTGTACTCGTCCTTTTTTGAAGCCTGTGATCTACAAATTGCGAGCATTGTACATCGTGTGCTTTGCCAATACTACGATACATCAACTACACCTAGTGCTTTGACGGAATGGAATTCATTCGACGCAAGCGTTATCAGTATGAGGTGACGTTCGCACTATACATGCTTACTCCTACTGAAAAGCTCATCTTCGATAGTATCGTGACGATGCTTCTGACGCTTCTTCTGGTAGGAATTTACGTCTACCTCCCCGAGCACGTCAAACGTGTCACTTCTCGAGCTATCTATTACTATGCAGGTGATGACAAGAATTGAGCACTCGTCCAAAAGGTGTTACGATAGGTGAGAGTCGCATGAAGCTATTCGCGTGGAAAGAAGAATGATCCAAACAAGTCAACGAACATGGGTATGGGGAGTGTTGACCTAAGTGTATGGAGACAAGGTTTACTATCTACAACTCGAACATGTACAGGTCAGGGTGCAAGGGTGTTTAAATTTCGGTTCTTCGCAGTAGAGATGTCATGGATGAAAAAAGCAAGCTACAAACCCCAGTATACCCTTGTGACATCAACCATTGTAGTAAGCCAGTTCGAAAGTCCGCAAAAGACAGCTGAATTCCGCCTTCCTTTTCAAGTCGTTTCAGAGATGCAATCGTTACGGGGCCAGCCTGGCGCTCAGTTATCGTGGGTTGCGAATCTTCCAGCTGTCTGATGCGATTTGCAGATAGTCGCGCAAATATGCCATAATGCGTGAAGGAGAACAAAATAGACAAACTCTCTCCACGTGTCTCTGCTACTTCTCGCAATAACTGAACATCGCTGTCAGCTATACGGAACCCTTGAGCGTTACTGTCCATACGATTAAAAGCACGATTGCGCCACAAGCAGTTGCAAATGTCCATGACATATGAATTGAACAGATCTACTACTTCTTGGGGTCTTCGTTTGCTCCTAAGATGTGACGTTTGTGGTGTGTCCATATTCTCGAAGGCAGCTTTGTACAAATTCATTACTTCGCATAATCGTGATACTGTCGCCGCGTCGTTCGAGAAGAAGCTGCTGTATATAAGTTCTGGAGGTGGTATAATGAAATCTGCAAGACCTGACTTGCATACTGTTGTGACGCTTGTGAAGAACTGAAGTGCTGCTTCCCTTAAAAATTTAGAGTTCATTTCATTTCCTTCCAGTGAAGTAGTCAAGTACTTTATGAACGATGTGCATAATGCAACTTCGGACTTTAAAGTCCGATAAGTCCACGAAAAGCTTGATGTTAGCTTATGTCATCAAAGACATACTTGATATCGGGAGCAAGTGACACATCCACTTTCCAGTTTTGCAGTAGACTACTACATGCCAGTAATGTTCGTGCTTTGAGGACGGCATTGCTTCGTTTATGTAGCAATGGATCCATTATATTATAAATAGAGTCTTTCTCATTTACTGTCGGACTCATTTGAGAAATCAGCCAAAAAACCTCGCTAGGAATTTCATTATCAGACCACTTCTCCACCGTCCTTTGTACTGCATACTGCATTCCGTTGGTCACAGTCTTCGTCTTTCTTGAGAAATGCCACAGCTTGCTCAGGAGCTGTTGACAAGCAATTTGGTCGTGATTTTGGTGGTCGGGAGTTTGAAACAGCTCTTCACTTACAGCAACAATCCACTGATCGAGTCTTTTCGTAGCTTCTGGCGACGGTCTGTGTACAAGGAATTTCTGGAAAAGATTGTCATCGAGGACCGCTGCAATTTGATTGGGGAGCTCCGTCTTATCTAAGGTTGAAATAAAGTCTCCCATACTTCGCACCTCTTCTAAAGTGACTGAAGATTCATCAACGCCATATGTATGGACTTCTGGAACATCAAACACCAGCTTGCGACGTTTATTTGACCGGCTTGGAGTATGGGGTGGCCGTTTTACCTGCCATATTTTAGAGGACATAACAGACTTTGGGGTTTCAGAGCGTATTTCGGCGAGTTTTTGGGCCCAAGTACTATCCGGCGTCTGCAGCAAATTTGGTGCAGAACCACCGAAGTCTCCGACGACAACACTAGGGTAGTAGTTTTTGTATAGCTGCAGGAGACTGAGGATGGAACGATCAGCAGGTGGCGAAGTTTGCTGCAACTCCATCAATTGATGTATACGAAAAGGTTTGACATGCTCTCGTTTGGTGCTTAAATACAGTAAATGACTAACATTCGTGCGAAGGGTGGTGTAGCCCAAGCATGAGAAGAGGAGGCCATAAAGCTGAGAAAGCTTGTCGTAACTCTCAATATGAACATATACTTGAATTAACCATTTAAGTAGAAGGTTTTGAATGTTTAAGGATGCCCTTTCTTTCCCCTGGCCAAGCGAGCCGAGGACTTTGACAACAAGGTCCTGCCTCACCTGTCCCCTAGGATATAAGGCATTTGTGAGCTTTCTCAGTGAATGTTGATCGATGTAAGAACGCTTGCGTAAGATGTCGATGATTAGGCCTAACGCAATATTATCGAAGCCATATCTGTTACCATGCGACTCAACTTCTTCCACGTTATGCGCAACACTTACTTTGCTTAAGGATGATTTTGACGCAGAAGCGGTCGATAACAACTCAATTGCAGCCGAGACGCGTGACTCCGTGCGAGCTGTAGTTTCGTGACTTAATTCATTTGCGGTCGAAGGCATCTAGCCATCCACGGTCGCGCCAGATTTGGCACGTGACTTTCATCCGGGCTCATCGGGTTCATGAGCGTGAAGGTCACCCTGGTGAGGCACGGAGAGACGAATGAGAACGTGAAGAAAATTTTGCAGGGAAGTTTGGATACGCATCTAAACAATCATGGACAGAAGCAGGCTGAAGCGCTGGGAGTTCGTTTGAAAGACTTTCACTTTGATAGCGTCTTCTGCAGCGATTTACAGAGATGCAGATCTGTATGTACAATCGATGTTTGTCTCATATTAGACTCTTGAACCAGTTCTGCGTCATCATCATCACCTAGATCCTGTCTTCACAGACTCGCTGCGAGAGAGGCATCTCGGTGAACTGGAAGGATTGACATTGCCCCAGGCTAACGCATTGCGTAAAGCAAATCCCCAGCATGTATACGGAGAGGTGGGTGTATCTTTGAATGATCTCATGTAGTCCAACACCGAGTTTCGTTCTCGACTTCATAAGTTTTGGCTCAACAGCATATTTCCCTTTACGGGAACAGGCAAAAGTATCCTCGTGGTGTCCCATGGTGGAGCCCTGATGTCGATCTTATCATCATTGATAAATGATCATTCTTACAATTTTGTGAAGGAGCTTAATGTCCCCTTGTGCATTCCCTACAATTGCTCCATTTCTGAAGTCCAGTTGCCAATAAGCGTTAGGAAGAGGGGAAAGATTACCAAATTCAATCAACATGGCCACACTGCTGGATTATCATCTACCAAATCAACGGGTGCAGATGCACTTGTATAAGCGTAGCTGCACAGGACATGACACATGTTGCAATCAGTCTGGTGGCCTGCTACGAAGCTTAGCGCAATCTTAGACACTTCACGTAAGTCTGCTCTTCGATGTATGTAAACACCACACAGATTGTCAATGGCACGGGAAGGGAACGCATTCTAACGGTGGTTCATATTGAGAAATGTGGCAATCCTGAACGACCCTAACCCGCAGGTGGCATGTCAATATTGGAACGGGAAGTGATCTGCAAACACCATAACCCTCAAAGGGTAAGCAGTCTGGGATCCGAACTACGCGCATTATGAGAAGGTCAACCCAGACCACGGGAATTTGGGTTGGACTGCACCGCACTGCCTGCTAGGGTTATCTGGCTTGCTCTCGTATGAAAGGAAGTGGGTCATTGCTCCCAATCCCGACGCAGAATGCATTGAGCTGAGCGATTACGATTCTCACGAAGCTGTAGCTCATGCCAGGCACGATTCGGGAAACTGAATTGTCCGGGAAGGCGATGACTAAGCAGAACTTGCTTTTGGTAACAATATGACGGCAACATAATGGCAATATCAAAACACTGGCAATGCCTTCTGGGAAGAGGTAAGTCGTCGGGATTGTTCATGAAAGTGAATATAACTCCAAAGCATTTCTCCGAGTTTATACTGTTGCTCGAAAGTGTTGGTTTTCTTGTCAGATGGCCGAAGCTCCCAAACTATGGAGACTCTTCCCCCTACTCAAACGCTTACCAAGATGATGTAGCAGTTGTGCGTGCTGTTGTCCAGTAACGTACGGTGCTTGCTACTTGATTATATTGCTCCTGCACTCTTACGGTGGAGTCGTCAGTACGTCGGCTCAGAAGCTCTAACCAAAGAGCTCATGTATTCGAATCGCATTATTACTGAACCCATCCGTGAGTGGGGTCATACAATTATCTTATAAGTGCTCATTGCTATTACCACCAGGCCAGTATTTCCCCTGCTACGCTATGGACCACTCGTCCACTCCTCTTGAGTTGGCCTTCTACCGAATTATGACGCGGAACCGGAAACACAATCGCGACCGCCTCTCAACTCTTCACCGACTTGGAAGAAGAACATGCACAATACTGGATAGAAAAGACAGTCACTTCCAATGCAGGATGTGGCAACAGTCCCCGGGAGATACATGGAAGGCACATATCTCTTTTGCACACAGGATGGTGTGTAGAGTATCAATAGAATATGGTACGTGAGGATGCGACTGGTGCCATATCGAAGTTCAATGTGCCAAGATGAAGCACGAAGCCATTGGACTCGTTTGGCTGGACCCAGTTAAATCCGTGTCTCAAACAGGCCACTATGAGTGATACCTATCAAGGAGGGTAGCAATCGAGATTCCTAGAAAGGTATACGGATAGCTCAGAACTCCCTAGCGTATGGTACTTGGCTAGTAGGATACCTAATACGAGAAAGTATCGACGGGACGATAAGTCAACAAGATTCTCAAGACTGGGCGAACCAGTGCTCCAGTCTTGTTTATATACTAATTCTTCCTTTGTTCTCCTAATCGAGAATGACCTCGTTCCGTTACTTCCATTGATCTCCTAATCGAGTATCTCGTTCCGTTACTTCCTTTGTTCTCACAAGTGGGGACGTGACAATACCTCGGGTAGTCTCGTGGCCTTCCTTTATAGTGCACGCTCTCCTTAGCATGCAAGAGAGCTTCTCGCTAATCTCTCCATAGGCGCAACATCATTGTGCCATCATCGCCTTCTGGTGGAGTTACGATCTTCTTATCCTGCCTCTACGCGGACAAAATTGTCCCGTTAGGAATGGATACTTTCTCCATGGGTAAACCTTATTTCTTGAAATAGCAAACAATGAATGAACCCCTCCCTATATATAGCCTCGGATGGATCCACTTCCCCTCCTCCTCCTCCTCCTCCTCCTCCTCAACACATCCGACCTCATGTCCATGAACTTCAAGCCGCTCGAATCAGGCTGGACGCCTAAACAATTATCACACGCTCTCTCTGGGATAGTGTCCAGTAGGTGCCAGAGTACTTAACTAACCAAGATACACATGGTCCTGTGTTATACCAAGCCATCAATAACATCCAGAACCAGCTTCAAAACTTGGGGAAGCGAATGGTCCCGCTCGTCGCTTTGACCGCCGTCACCTACGGTCGCAAATTGAGAGGGGCTATTTGGATCTTTTAGGAAAATCTCCTCTGCGCCGCCTCCGCCAGCTTCGAGGCGGAGATACCGAGATTTTCTTTGGCGGTCTGCTTGTTGGCTCTTTATGCCATACTGCTCCTTTTGGTTGTCCAGATGGGGCCATGGCATGGCAAATCTGGTTGTGGTTTAAAACCCACGAATTGGTCGTCCCTAACGTCAACAAGTATGGCGTTAGTCACCGACCAAGACCAGTGGCGCCCCCACGCCCAGTGCGAGGGTCCTCTACTACAAGTTATCTACGAGGAACAGGAAGGCGGAGCTATAAGTATGACTTAAACGCTTGTATGAATTAATGAATCGTGCTCGTACTACTTGGCCCAATCGACTCCTTATTGATATCCGACACGACAATTGCTGAGAATAGGGAATTCGGTACCGAGATTCACCATGGTGATCTTGATGTAGTCTAGAAAGTCCGGCTTCTGCGGTCCGTTCATGGTCTCGTCGAGGCTGGCGAGTAGTACATCGAACCCATCATGCTCTCGAAGAAGTCCACGATAAAATACTAGCAGTCTGCGTCTCCCACCGTCTCCACAACAGGGTAGTTGCTGTTCCACTTTCCACGTCCTACCAATCGTCAAAGCCTGCCGTCCCTTGTAGGCATCATTTCACATTACGTGTTGGGTGGAATCCAACATACTTAGGAGTGGATTTATACGCCATTTTCATACAAACTCCAACAAATTGCTCTATGGCAGATCTACTGCACGCAGCATGGCTCTCTTGAACCTAGTCAAACCTGCGCTCTGTGGGCCCACTTGCTACACGTAGGTTCGTTTGACCAACCCTTTTCCATTCGTCTAGCCTTGGCCAATGGTACGTAAGTTGCTTTTGACATCCCAGGTATCCCGAAGTCATCCTCATTGGTCGCCTGTCGAGCCTCCGGAACAGTCTTTGGCTCAGAGCTGGTGCTTCCAGATGCCGTGCCCATCTAGACCATACATGACGCTCTACTCACTTCTCATTATTGCCAAGACTTTCATGGGAACAGCGACTTTGTCTTGGTGGTGAGTTTCGATCTACTCTAAATCATCAAAACAGGCGACCGCCTCGTCGCCTCAAAGGCTCGAAGATGCCTACGGCATTGGGCGCTACTGATGAGTTCTACGGAAATCTCGATATCGACCTGCGTAGACACATCGGACAAATGTTCCTTGTTGGATTCGTGGGACAGACTGTTTCAGCACAATTGAGAAGCATGGTGGAAGAGTACTATATCGGGTCAATTATCATATCGAGGAGGAACATCAGGGATGTGGAGCAGATATTCAATTTGATCCAAGAACTTCAGCTTATCGCTCGTGCTTCTGGTTATTCACGGCCACTACTCATCGCTGTTGATCAAGAAAATGGAATGGTCAGCAGATTTAGCGACGGTGAAAGAGCTACGCAATTTCCGGGGGCAATGGCATTAGCAGCAACTCAATCCCCTGACCTGATTCGAAGCGTTGCTGAAGCCACTGCTAAAGAGCTTCGAGCTGTGGGTATACAATGGAATTGGAGTCCTGTCCTCGACGTCAACCACAATCCTTTACGCGGCAACATGAGTGTCAGAGCTTATGGCGATAATCCGCAAGAAGTGGCTCGATTCGGTGTAGCCTTTGCAGAGGGCCTTAGGGCTGGGAATGTTGCTCAGTGTATGAAGCATTTTCCTGGCCATGGGTCAACTCAAATAGATCCACAGACTGGGTTTATGAGGACCACGTGCAGTCGAGATGCTCTTGAAGATTTTCATTTGATCCCTTTTCGCAGAGCAGCTTCATTTGGCATTGACAGTATCAATGTCGCGTTATTTACTCTCCCAAATCTACTGCATGAGGACACGCCTGCATGTCTGTCTCCATACATTATACAGGAACTTTTAAGGAGACAGCTCGGTTACGATGGGGTCGTCGTGAGCGACTGCCTTGGTCTGAAGCCTCTGCGAAAAGGAGTAGGTGTTGCAAAAGACACTGTGGCTGCTGCTCGGGCTGGTTGCGATATTATTTTGGTCTGCCACTCGCTCGAGAATCAAAAAGAAGCAATCCACGGTATGCTTAATGCAGTTAGTCGAGGTGAATTTAAACGAGAAGACGTTTTTCGTGCTGCTGAGAGAGTCTCACGTCTCAAAGAGCGGTATTTATCGTGGGATACAATGTTTGCAGAGCAAGACTGTACTTTGTTGGCGCGACTTAAAAAGTCACACCAGATGCTGAGCAAAGCTGCCTACTGCGCATCATTGACTTTAATACGTGATTTAAGGCACTGGTTGCCAATTTCATCGCACCTTACAAGTGATGATGACATTTGTTTACTTACACCAGTTGTGAAGCCGTTGAGTCTTCTTTATGGAAATATACCGGTTGACCCATTTGAAACCCTTGGAAAAGCACTCGCGGCGCGGCATCCTCGTGTGCGCCATTCACCTTACACGAGCCATGGAATTACGGCAAATCATTGTGCCTTTATCAAGCATTCAGCGGTCGTCATATTAGTGACATCTAATGCACTGAAAAATCGAGAACAGCTTATATTTGCTGATCATGTGGCGCAACTAGCTGAAGGCAAACCAGTCATTGCTCTAGCTGCATGTGATCCTTGTGATCTAATAGCCGACAGAACATTTCCCACGTACGTTTGCATGTATGAATACACTGCGCCTGCGTTAGAGACTGCCGCCGCCTCTTTGTTTGATGAATTTCAAGCACAAGGTGTTCTCCCTCTGGAAGTTCCGGGGAGTACACCTTATCGCTTACAGCACAAGTGGCAGATTGACATATGGGATAAGAGGAAAGACCTCTACGGATCTATAGACCTCTGGAAACTTGCCTTGGGTAAAAATTGGCCGTTGGACGCTAGCTCAATGAGTCAAATGCTTGATCGGCCCAACAAAGCATGTCACTTTGCCGTACATGATCCCAAGACTTCAGAATTGCTGGGTCTTTGCGCCACTTATATCATTGAGGCCGGTCCTCAAGGACCCGAGCGATATCTCGTAGCATCTTTGGCGGTACTCATTGTTCATCCAGTATGACAAAAGTTGGAATATGCTAATCTTTAGGCTTATCGCAATCTTGGAATTGGGCTGTCATTGCACCAGAAAGCGATCCAATATCTTCGTGGACTACCAAACGTGCGACAAATCCAGCTAGGATCTGTTCTTCCGAGATTTTTTCCTGGACTTCCAGTCAACCTACCTAAAGAAGATCAGGATTGGTTTGCACACAGGTAATAAACAGTGAAGTCTCGCGCTGACCGATAGAGGATGGCTATTGGACGCAGAAGCTCCTGTAAGTGATATGGTAATGAGCATTGAGAGCTTCTCCCCGCCCATTGAATTGATGTCACGTCCAATGCAAGCCGGCATTCATTTCCGGCCCTGCAGAGTTGAACAGTTTGATGAGCTGATTGCATTTCATCGCAGCCGATTTGATAAGTACCCTGGGTGGATGGAAATGCATGAGAATCTAAAAACTACGGATAATGTGGCTGACGCGATTTTGGCACTAAATCAGGAAGGTCGCATTGTTGGATCAGTGCTTGCGTTTTCTCCACTTGGTAGCAGTAATCTGGCAAAAGACATACCTTGGCTTCCTCTTATTGGCGATCGTTGTGGAGGAATTGCTTGCGTTGGTGTGGAACCGGAGCATAGGCGTTTTGGTGTTGGTCTTGGAATGGTGTGCGAAGCTCTCAATGAGCTAAAGCGGAGGGGTCTGAAAAGTTGCATTGTAGATTGGGTCTTTTCACGGGGAATGTATGAACGATGCGGCTTTCAGACCTGGCGAAATTATAGAGAGGCTTGGTGGAAGGTCTAATCGGATATAAATATGTACAAAGATGTGTAGCATTTCTAAAACACGGTCAGAAGAGCTGTCTGTCTCACAAAGTCTCGAGCTTTCTCTTGCATTTTCTCGCATGATTTTTCCCGGTCTGTCAGACCTTCCGTTAAAGAGACTGATGATGGCAAGTCAACCAAATACATCGCAGAAGTCTCATCAAGGCCGTGTAAGGTTACACTCAGGAAACAAAGATCAAAGTAGAATTGAACCTTCTTGGAGTCCGCCCCTAACGACAACGTCGTTTTGACGCCATTCATTTTGGCTGGGCTGTCTTCAACATCTGCCTGTGATGGCAAATCTGTCAAGTCGGAGATGGGTGATATTGGATTCTCTTCAAGTGTGTGCGAAGTGCCAGTGATATTTACGTCTTCCATATTTTGTCTATTGCTTTCTGAAGACTGTCTCCCATTCTCTTGCATTTGTTGGGCCTGGTGAGACCTACGAGTCTTCCTCAGACGTTCGTTGGCAATAGTAGTCTCCAAATACGATTGCACCGAGTGACGTGCTGTGGATTTAACGGTCTCAACAAGCTCTTCCTGGACTATGGTGCTTTCCAGCGACGTCATCCTGGCTGCCATGTCAGTCACATATTTGAGAGTACTGGGAGAGGGCTGCGTGGGAAGGGATGGTTGCCCACTCGACCATAGTTTCTCGGAATGTAAGTCTTCTGATGATATTGAATCTCTTGGAATTCTGCTTAAATTGTCGGAGGATTCGCCTACAACTAGCTCTGCGATCCTGAGGTGGAGTGTTTTTGCATCAGGCTGCTCCAGACCTTCAAATATTTCGCCACCTGGTAGACTAGAGAGACGTGATTTCGCCATGTGAAAAGCTCGCAACAGCATGATACAACCATCCCAATTTTTCACATACCCTGTACTCTGAACGATATCAGTCAGATTTCGGAAAAGCAGAATTGCGTTTTCAACGGCGCATTGATGTTGATAACTTAGGAGTTCTTCGGCATCGCCGACGCAAGTGTCTAATTTCAAATCACCTCGTATCTCGTCATCCTCATCCACGTCTAAAGCATGCTGGTGCCTTAAATTCTGAAGGGATGCAAAGTCATTTTGAAAATTTCTCTGCCATTCTTCAAGCACGTTGGATAAAATCTCATCTGAGGGTCCTTTACCGTCACATATACTCTTCACCTTCGCAATGAACTCGTCTCCTCCATTAGCGACTGGAATTTCAGCAAATTGAAATTGCCATAAATTCCGCCATTGCGCTTCTTGTGGCGGAGAACTTTGGTACTTTAGAATCTCTGCAAGTCGGCTATTAAAGTCCCCAATCGTCATTCCATGACTTTGGATGAGTTCTACCATTCGTGATTTAATTTGACGAGTGTAGCGGTATACATCACAATTGTACGCATTGAAAAGATCTAGGGCACTGTATATGGCTTTCATTAGATTTTGCCGTGCAGAACAGACTGCATCAAGAGTTTCAAGTGTAGAGAGAAAGTGCGATAATCCTAGCTCCAAAATGTTCTCGTACTCGCAGAAAGTCGATTGCAAGATAGCTTTGATTTCAATTGGGTCTAGGGTTTTGTCCAAGTACCCTTGGATTTGCCAGAACTCGAGCGGTAAGAACTCTCGATACGATTCTGTGTCCACAAACAACCATTGTAGGTCTCCATCCGGTCGCGTGTTGAGATTGCAATCACTTAGATCCACGCTGTCGGTAAAAGTCCGTAGAGCGTTCAAGCATTCTTTCGCCAACTCAATAGCAAATTTGAAATCTTTTGGTTCACTATACTGCTGGCTCTTTAGTTGCATGGCCCAAAGCCTCAATACGTATCTGATGGCATCGGGCAGAGAGGATGGTGAAACAATATAAAACGCGAGTATTGCATTAGACAGCCACTTGTCGCTGTTATGCGATGTATAAAGCAGGTCTTCATCGATAAAGCGCATGAGCCTTCTTTCCAGGATTATATATTGAGGCTTAATTTCAATATAAACAGCGCTCCCATCATCCGTCAGCTTCAGTAGCCGCTTGGCCGCCACGTAGAGCTTAGCGGCCGAAAAAACATCTTTTGCATACTTGCATAAACTATTGACCGTAAAAGGGATTCCTCGGAGAAGTTCGAGTCGGGCGGCAGTGACATTGCGAGCATGGTGGTGGATGATTTGCTTTCTTTCGTACCGACAGCTTAGATCAGCTTTGTATGAGAAGCTTCGGGCATCACATCTCTCAGATAGGCCGTCTACTTTGTGACAAGTAAGTAGCATATTCTCATGCATGGTCATGATTGTATTTGCTGTTCCCAAAAGGCCTCGGTAGCTTTGCCCAACCAGGCCTCGAAGCTGCTGCTTTTTCCCGTTTGCCTGAGACCGCAGCTCTCGTTCTTTTCGGTGGACATCTGAGATGGAATGCCGCTTGAATGGTTCCTTCCATGACTCCAGTGGTTGGCCTGGGCTAGATATGCTCATTCGCGAGATGCATGACTTTGGACTTCAACTCGATTCTATTCTACTACTTCCACACTCGCTACTCACAGTAAGACTTGGAACTAGCACGCCACTGTTCTCCCCATATTCTCATCACGTCCCCCACGCGCTCTCGCAACCATCATCTACATTGTTGGTTGCTCCCATTCCCTCTCCTCGCATCCCCTTCCGAGCCAATCAGAAGCGAGGAATATTCAAGGGGCTGCCGCGACCCGTTCAACACGCCAAAACCCATTAACCCAACCAACCACCCACCCCCGCCCACATTCCTTCCAGCCAGCAAGCCTGACTGTTTGTTCGTCGTTCTTTTACTGCAATAGCACGTTCTCTATACACGCTCTTCACCCCACCTGTCTTTCGTTCAATTAAAGGAAGACACGAGCCGCTTTGCGCTATTTACACGCGCGATTTTCAAACGCCTGCCTTCTCAATTCAACCCGAGTTCACACCCAACCACTTGGATAACAGGTCAATTGGAGACGACTCTGCCGAACCTATCTGTCAATTCCAGCATTGTAACGAAAAGTTAGCGCCGCACGCGGACTGGCATCTCTTCCCAACAACGCCTCGACATGGGCGAGCTCTCAACAACCAACAAGGCCTTAGTCGCCATCATATCACTGGCAGCGTCGATATCTTTTGCGATGCTCGTCTTTATCGCTATCAGATGGCGACTGCGCGTAAGGCGTAGCAAGGATCACAATAGGATACGCATGATTGAGAAAGGTGCCAGAAACGATGACCAGTCTGCCATCCCAGAGATCAGAATACAGTTTCCGGATGAGTTATCAAACCCTGACGATCCCAACAGCAACATCACGAAGGGCAAGCTGTGTGTCGTCTGTGTTGGAGAAAGTGGTGCTGCTTATGTCACCCCGCTGACCGGCACGTCCTCTCAGTCACCGCTTTTGGCTACGGGAATCGAGTCCGAGTATGAGCAGATGGATATCGAGGGACTGGGTGGCCTGAAAATTAGGCTGGAGCCGTCTAACACGTCGCTAGAAGAGACACATGCGTCGATATTCAAGACTTTGAAATCGAAATTGTACAGACATTGACTGGTGCATGGCTGATGGGAGCATAAAGTTTGGGGTCACGTAGGCATAGCATTAGCCCGTCATAGAATAAGCAGATCGCTCGGTGGTATTATTATCTTGTGCAAGTGATTCTGCCCATCCAACAACTGTCGTGGATAGATAGAGATATCTATAAATGATTTCACGGTAATGCGCAAGCCACGGCCGTTGAATGAGGATACATTGAAACGAGCGAAAACGAAACAGTTTAACCATGCATTGAGGAGAACGGTTCTGACACTTTTATGGTTTACATTGATTCATGCCTGTGGCATCTATTTGTTCACGAAAGGCTTTCTGTTGACTCGACTGGTCCTCGAAGACAAAAGTTCGTGTTCGGACTTTAACACTGGTGGCTTGCATGCTGGAAATTGTGAGAAGGGATGCTGGCATCCTAAACGATTCGAAAAGGCTGTCATTGTAGTGATCGATGCACTTCGCTATGACTTTGTCGAGCCCCAATCTCACGATCTACTCTTCTGCCATAATGCTCTCACACTACCGCACAAACTCTCTGTCGAATCACCACAGCAGTCTGTCCTGTACAGGTTTATCGCAGACCCTCCGACCACTACGCTGCAACGACTGAAAGGTCTGACAACGGGCACGCTACCAACGTTCGTAGATGCTGGATCCAATTTTGGGGGGACAGAAATAAAGGAGGATAACTTTATCTCCCAGCTTGCAACTGCTGGTAAGATAATCGGTTTTATGGGGGATGATACATGGGTCAGTCTATTTCCCGAAAGCTTTGATCCAAACATGACGTGGCCCTTCGAATCATTTAATGTATGGGATCTCCATACTCTTGACAATGGCGTGAACGCTCACCTCTTCGAGCATTTAAAAGACCAGTCGTGGGACGTCACTATTGCTCATTACTTGGGGGTTGATCACGCTGGTCACCGGTATGGTCCCAATCATCCAGAAATGGCAGCAAAGCTGAAGGAAATGGACCAAAATCTTGTAAGAATAGTTGAACATATTGACGAGAGGACATTGCTCATTGTAATGGGTGACCATGGAATGGACGCAAAAGGCGACCATGGAGGTGATTCTCCAGGAGAATTGGAGGCGGCTCTGTGGCTTTATTCAAACCGACCAATGTTCGGCCATCATCCGTCACAACCCTCAATTGGGAGGGCAATTGCTCAAATAGATCTCGTCCCAACCTTGTCTCTGTTACTAGGGATGCCCATCCCTTACAATAGTTTAGGGTCGCCAATTGCAGAGGCATTCATCGATCCAACTGACAAGAGCTATGAAAATCTTGCTCGGGTCTCAAAATTAACTGCCTACCAAGTTAGCAGGTATCAAGAGAGTTACGCATCAAGTCATCGCGGTGAAGTTGGTGGACTTAGTGGCAAGTCTTCTTTAATATCAGCTATGAGTCAATTCGATCAAGGAGAAGAAGGGAAACTTGATTGGCTCTCTGTTCATGCTTCTTTCGCGGAATATCAATCAATCACTTTAAGCAATTATAGGTCTATTTGGGCCAAATTCGACCCCATGAGCATGCTTGGTGGTATAATGATAATATGTTTTTCTGTAATCTGTCTAGTTATTTTGGGACACAACCTGAGTGGAGACTTCACGGAGGTTGTAGAAATTCTGGCAGTTGAAGTCTTCAAAATGGGAATAATTGGAGCAGGATTCGGGTTTTGTATTGCTGTCTTATCCTCCCAACTCCAATTGCTGACTGGAGTCACTGTTGGATTCGTCATTGGAAGCCTTATTGCATTTGCCCGCTCGGTAATATTGTTTAGGCAACGACTTACTTTTCGGTTTATGGCAAGTTGTTGGGATTATCAAAGCCTCATATTTACTACGTGCCATGCCGCCCTGTTTGCGTCTAATTCTTATACTGTTTGGGAAGATAGGTTCCTAACATTTACGCTGTGCAGTTTCGGCATAAGTGCACTCGTTTCGTCCTTGCGGCTCAAAAGTATGGCACCCCGCATCTTCACCTCCACTTACTCAATCGGTTTTCTTCTCATGACTCGCTTGGCTTCGTACTCCCGCTTGTGTCGTGAGGAGCAAATGCCGTACTGTCAGTCAACATTTTACGCAAGCTCGAGCTCATCAGTTTCTGCTCCCTCAACGCTGTTTCTTCTGGGATTTGCAGCACTATCTGTTCCTTCACTTATACGCAGCTTTTTTCAAACTTCGAGATCCTATGTGGGTGCTGCACCGCTATGGATCGGCTTTGGTATGAGGGTGTGCCTGTTGCTGAACGCGTTATACTGGGCTCTCGATGGAGCTGAGAACGGAGGTTGGCTTAACGTACAAAACGGCTTTCTCCTAACCCAAAGCAAACTTGTAATAGCAAAAATAATTCTCGGTATGGCATTGGTTGCTGGCAACATCGGATGGGCAAGAGGCTCATATTGCATTGAAATCGACACAAACACTCCGGCAGCACACAGCGAACGCAGCACCGTCCTAATTCTAGGTTATGGGAATGCCTATGGTTCCACTATGTTCTTGTATCTATGCAACTTATTTGTTGCTTTGGCACTTCTACAAAAGCCAATGGGTGCTCTTTCGTTTGATATCCTTCTCATTCAAATGCTTTGCTTGGTGGACATTGTCGATCAAACCTCCATGTCAGCATCAGCCATAGGCCCTGTTATTTTGGCCATGCTTGGCAACTCGCATTTCTTCTCATCTGGCCACCAAGCAACAATACCATCAATTCAATGGGAGTCAGCATTCATTCCGATGACGACAATCATTTACCCATTCTCACCGCTACTCGTTGTAGCTAATACATTTGGACCACAGTTCTTTACAGCTTGTAGTGTTTCACTTATTTCATTGTGGAAGAAGGCGCCAAAGTCGGAGGGTCTCTTGTCCGGGGCAGCAAAAGCCGGACTCTCGTTCATTTTGTATCAGACGGCTGTCACTCTGAGTTCGATGGTTTTTGCGGCCTGGTTTCGCCGGCATCTTATGGTGTGGAAAGTATTTGCGCCAAGATTTATGCTTGGTGCAGTCGTGCTGCTCTTGGTGGACGTGGGGGTGACTTTCGGCAGCATTGGCTTCGGTGCTGGCTGGACCGTGCGTTCTGTCTCGAACCTGTTTGGCTTCTAATGGACCCAAAAAAAAAAGAGTAGACATTAAAACTTATGACGAGTGAATGTGTAACATTAGAGTGATGGAAAGCGCTGAGAAATTTCTGCCCAGCTCGGTGCTCGTCTGTGATTGGTTGGACAATTCTTACGTCGTACCTACCTAACGTACCTAACGAGATAGAGTACCATCTACCACCACCTGGACGGTTTGCACCTCACCCTACACCTGTCGATTATTGCTGCAGTCCATCCTTCCGTGCTACCTCACAGGCTAGAGAAGAAGCCGGGTGCACGAATTTCTTTGATTTTCTCAGAGTTGTAAATATTTGAAGGTAGGAGTGCTTTTCCGGATAATCAGGCTAATCGATAGTCGAGGTAGGCAGAGTGGGGGCTAGCTGTCGTCCTGTTGGTATTGCTCGGCAATCCATCCAATTGCCACCCATCTGGGCAAGCGTCATTAGAGACTGAAGTTTCTTTGGAATTTCGAAAAAGTTCTCTCCGCGGGCAGGTCTTTGGAATATCTTGAACACGACTTTGCTTCACCTTCATATTCAGACTCCTTGTGAATTGGCTTGATTTCAATAGTGAGTTTACCTTTCGACCGCAAATTGCGGTCTTTCTTTTGCGTTGAATTTGTGCTAACTAGCGCAGTTTTTGTACGGCGTCGATTCTGCCTTTAGGAACTGGCCTCTTCTTCTCTTGAACATATTCGATCTACGTGTTACGTAGCTTGTACATTATGGCTGGTGCAAGAGCTCCCAAACAGGTGCGAAGGACTGTTTGGAACAAATGTGCTAACAATATATAGGTTGCCCGGAACCGGATGAACGAGTTCATCCCTGCTAGTCGGCAGCCAAATCCCGAAAACACTGAGCCCTCTGGAGCTCAACCTACCACACGCTCTCATTGGGATATTTGGAATAAACCCGGCACGGTGGGGGCGGTGGGAATACCTGGTGCTAGTGGAGCACAGGTGTCTGGTTCTCCGCCTCGCTTGGCTACATCGGGCGAATTCGACGCTTGGTCAACAACCAAACCAAGTGTCTTCCTTAGTGGAGAAGAAGCCAACCGCAATGACTACCACTATCAAGAGACTGTTCGAAAATTTTCGCTGTTCGTACTAATCAATAGGGCGGCGATATTGCTCGGAGTACTTCCCCATTTCATACAGGACTTCAGCAAAGTCGACATCGGCAGGCGGCGGCCGCTCAAGCTGCAGCACTAATCCACAATCCTGCGAATTTGCTGGACTCAAATGCGTCTATGGGCCCATACCACGACCCACGCAATCGGGGAAAGAGTCTAGATATGGATGATATTCAGAGACGCCAATTTGCTCATGGTTCAGGCGAAAATGGCAGTACCCATCACCGTTACCAAACATTGCCCGCCCATGACGAAGAAGCCCAACCGCCACAAAATTTGAACTCGGTATTTAGTGCTGCATTTAGCGACTCGGGACCGTTAATGCTAGAACACCAACCGCCACCTCCAATCTCTTCTAGCGCTGATCCTTTAGATACTTTACAAGGCCCCCGTCAAAAATCGTCCCCGCCCACATCGTACGATCCCGAACAGCTGGAACCAAACAGAACTTTTGGAGCTGGCTATCCAAACAATCCAAGCAATCAATACGACGACCCTAATGTGGATGCAAATTTAATGGCCAATTTGCGGCAGATGAATCTTAATGCTGATGAACCCGACCCCTACGGTATGGAACGTCGACGCATGTACCAAAATTACAGCCCTGCAGTAGTCAACCCATATTCAGCAGCGTATGGTACAGGTATGTCGAACATGAAACCGGCTAAAATAATAGATTTTGTCTACGATCGAATGTCACAAAATTCTGTGTGGGCACCTGATGAGTCAATGGGTCGGGATAGCCATATTTTTGACGCCTATAATGGATTTGAACAGGCTTCTCAACCAAACTATCGCAATGGTAGAGGGAGTGGGATGCGACATGAATATAACGAGTTTGACGCTCCGGGAGATCTACAGCGAGGATATTTTGGCAATGGGTCAACGGCTGGACCACCAGCGCAGTCTCATCAATCTGGTCGAGGGAGCTCGATCAATGGATCGGTTTTTGACAAAAAGCTTCGCCTCCGTCAGCAAATGATGTCTGGCCAGCAAGGGATGAGTGGTGGACGTGACTTGCGGCCGAATGTTGGTGGTAGCAACTTTCCCGAATATGGTGGATTTAACGCAGGTGGCCGTGGGGCATCTCATTATCCTTTACCTGCTCATAGCCCGTCGCTCAGCACTGGATCGGCTTCTGGGCGAAAGCCAGATGACATGGGCCAAAGCATGCGCAGTGCTATGCTTGAAGACTTTAGGAATAGCAAAGCGAGAAAGTTTGAGCTGAAAGATATCGTTGGGCATGTTGTTGAGTTTAGTGGTGATCAGCATGGATCGCGCTTTATCCAGCAAAAGCTCGAGAATGCGAGTAATGAAGAGAAGGAGGCGATCTTCAATGAAATTCTTGGGAATTCTCTCCAACTGATGACTGATGTCTTTGGCAATTATTGTGTGCAAAAGTTCTTTGAGCATGGCAATCAAATGCAAAAGACAATCTTGGCAAAGCAAATGGAAGGCCACGTGTTGAGCTTGTCTCTCAATCTTTACGGATGCAGAGTCCTTCAAAAAGCGCTTGAGCACATTCTTACAGAACAGCAAGCAAGCCTCGTTGGTGAACTGGATGGGCATGTCTTGAAGTGTGTGAAGGATCAGAATGGAAACCATGTTTTGCAAAAAGCAATCGAGAGGGTCCCACCGGAACATATTCAATTTATCTTAGATGCTATTCAAGGGCAAATATACAGCCTTGCGACACACGCGTATGGCTGCCGTGTCATACAACGGATGCTTGAGCATTGCACTGGCGATGCCAAAATTCGGTTGATGGAAGAACTCCACCATTACATGGCACATCTTATTCAGGATTCCTATGGGAACTACGTTGCCCAGCATGTGATTGAAAGAGGTACAGAAGATGACCGAGCCAGGATTTTTGAAAGTATACGTGGCCAAATCCTGCCATTCTCCAAACACAAATTTGCCTCTAATGTGGTTGAAAAGTGTATATCCTATGCGAATCGCGAACAGAAAGCGGTCGTCATTGCTGAAGTTATTGCCACGAAAGACGGTACATCCGCAATGACCATCATGATGAAAGACGTATGTCCAGTTTGATCGTTGACAAATACTAACATCATAGCAATTCGCCAATTATGTGATTCAAAAACTGCTCGAATGCTCTGATGGCGAGATGCGTCAACAGCTTGTCACGCACATGAAACCTCAGCTCCAAGCGCTGAAGAAGTACTCTTATGGAAAACACCTGATATCGATCGAACGACTGATAACGCTTTCTGGAGACCCAACTGGCCATTTGTCACCTTCGGCACATATTGGTGGAGGTTATGACTTTCACGATGAAATGCAAGCCAACATGAATACCGCATTTTATGACCACTCTGTTATTCATCAGTAAGCACACCGCCGACGGGTGCTGTTTCTATGAATTGTTTCTATGCACATATCTTTGTCTGAACATATAGCTTTGAGAAGCTTAGTATATAGATTTTGTATCTTTCTTCCTCTTGTTCATATCGCCATATGCTACAGTCTGCGCTTGACATGTCTAGCCGAGGGTGGCGAAGCTTAGGTAAATCGGGTGAAATCGTAGTCATTTGCGAGGTTCTCTGCGTTTGAAGTACTTTGCGTCGGATTTTCACTGGCAGATCTTGAAGAGAGAAGTGCGCCTCGACGTTGCGCTGAAGGGCCGCTGACAGTTTTTGCAGCTACAGGAACCGGGCTCGAAATAGGTGAAATTAAAGCTCTTTCGCGAAGTCTATATATATGCCGTAGCCGTTCCCGCCAATAAGACACATATTCGCCCTTTGCAGCTGTCTGGTGATAGACTTGGGCATACATGTTGCTGGTGATGGCCATATTTCGTACAAAGGCCGGTAACTTCGAGGCAGAAATAATCATGAAGTCCGCAGCTGCGCCAATGTCGAGGAGTCCTTCTCGACGTAGCAATTGCACGTTATAAAATTTCTCTTCTACTTTATCTGGACTGCCCAGAGCAGGAGAAAATGCTGAAACCTGGCTTTGAGGAGTAACATGAATGGTTATGAAATTGAATTGTCCAGAAATCAATTCAAAATTAAAAGGCAGCCCAGACTCGTCCCAAAAAACCTTAACAAAATCATTTCCGATGTGTCGCTTCTTGAATGTTCCAATCGCATCCCCCTGTTGGTTTGGCATCATAGAACAAATATGAAAGATGACTTGGGTAATCTTGTCCGACCATAGACGAGCATATTCTCCGTCCACGTCGTTTTCCGTATCAAGTCCTCCAGTATAAACTTTGCTATTCCCTTTAAGACGAACCAGATTCCCAAGACCGTCAATAAATTCATTGTACGCCAGGGAACCCACGAGGTTCAACAGGATTTTGGCTTCGTCACTTTGCGCAGGTCCAATATACACCACACCGATTTTGTGAAAATCAACGACCGGAACACGGTCGAAAACAGCTAAAGCGCGAATCGTAGCTTCGTCGTTTGGTACTTGAGTAGGTATCGACGTTTTGGCTTCATTGAATAAACCAATTTGCATAAGCATGTAGCTTGGCAAATACATGACTCTATCAGACGTATCTTTTAAGGGCATCTCGGCGTTCTCAACTTCGCTCTCCAAAAACACTGATGCATTCTCAGTATGCTGAGGTTTAAGCGAAAAGTACGAAGTTCCAGACTAGATATAAGCAAATGCATGAAGATGACTTACGGGTCGTCGGATCGTACATTGCGACACCCCGGTCGCTGTTGCTGTCGTTATCGTATATATGGTATTGCCTTGAACCCAAGTTTTGCTAGTACTTACACTCTCGGCTATCGGAGGAGCAACAGGTCTACTTTGAGCTTCAGCCTCCGAGTAAGTAAATCTTGTAATCATATCCCAACATACTTGACTCGGTTCCCCAAGAGCTGAGGTGTTTTTATCAAAAAGTAGTAGGCCTCGCGAGATATAGGTGACATACTTTCTGCGCTCTGAGAGTCTAAGCGCAAGAAACCAGTGAGTGACGGTTTCATAAGCAAGAGAGAGAAGATATGAAGCGGACTCTGATGTTGGAGATGTAGAGACAGCAACTTCATCGATACTTGGTATACCTCGTTCGCTTTGGTTTGGCGATATTCCGGACGATCTACTGTGCTGAATGTATTGAAAAGCAATGCCAAAGACACATCGAAAATCGTTCTCGGTGAAGTTGACGTACAGTGCCGGAATGCTTGAAAGTGTCAAAATCAGCTCAAGAATATGCACACTAACGCTAGGAAGCGTTATTATTTGCGATAATTTCGTCAGAATACCGGTGAGAAATTTGCTGGTAGAAAGAGGAAGCTCATAACAACAAATCGTCAATGCATGTATAGAGGGCTTTGCTGTTCTTTGCCATTTATGCAATCCCATTTGCAGTGCAAGAACAATTTCATCTTCCTCGGATTTTATGAAAATATGATGGTAAGAAATGAGAATGGTAAGTATCCGAATTAGTCCAATTGCAAAATCGGCTTTCTTTAGCTCCGATGGAGGGTGGAGTTTTGGAGGCCCAGACTTAAACAGCTGATCGCAAACAACATGTCTTATCCTTCTAAGCTGGCCATGACAAGCCGTGAACAATTGGGAATTGCTCAATTGACGAGGCAGCCCGACTATCACATAGCAGTAGACTTCCCAAGACGACTCTGTTTCGAATATAGAAATTATTGTGTCAATCCACATCGCAATTGGCAGAGTAGATCCACCAAATTGTCCATTAGCTGCATGAAGGTGGCTTGCTGGTCTTTTAGAAGGCTTCACTGGGAGGGATAGGTGGTCTGGTAACAGCCATAAAGGGGCGCCAGGCAGGTCGGCGTTACTAAAGTCCGTGTGCAGTGTCTTGCCCTTCAAGACAGAAGGTGGTTTGACGTCCTTTCCAACGCTGTCGATTTCCAGCTCTTTCAATTTCACATTGGAATGCAATCGAGGTGGCGTAAGCGTCTCAGGCGTCCGGTGAAACAACGCAGCCAAAGAATCATTACCCAAGTATTCAGTCACAAAAATTTCATCCTGGTTGTTCACCCTTATTCTGAGTAGAACACGAAGAGCGTTGATGCGGGCCATATCATAAGCTGTGGTACACGAAGCAATCTTTAAGAGTTCTGCAAACGCGCGTGAAGAAAGCTCGACGTTTTTAGAGGTGATGGACCGTATAAATATTGCAGAACACCCGGAAGCTGCAGTTGCGGAAACCATTGAGCTCAACGAAAAGTTTGTCGATTTTGCATCTTTTGCCGTCAACATTGGCGAGGAAATATTGGTCGGCTCTTCCACGGCATTTACTGGAATACAGCAAGCCGATAAGCTCATAAATACTTGGTCACCCAACTCAAGACTAAAACAGCAGATAAAATCAACTGCGACTTCAATTACCATCTCGCATATTAAAGATACTTTCTCTAAGCGCAGGTCATAGAGTATCAGCAGGAGTAGCTGCAGGGACGTTTTAGGATCTAGCACGCCCTTAATTAGTTGGTATGCATCAGTGATTATTTGAAGAGCTTCGAACCGAACAGTAGGCGAAAAAGTTTTGTTGCTGCGCAAGAAGCATTTCACCAATGATTCACAGTTCTCCTTCCAAAGATCGCAAGAAGGAAAGCATAAATGCTCAGATTGATAATGATGCAAAATGGTAAGGACTGTCGTTTCCTTGAGTTCTTCGTGGTAAAGCATGAAGAATTGTATCAGTACCTTTTCAATGTCGATATTGTTGGATACAAGCCCTTTGTTGAATATTTCTTCTAGTTTACCAATCAGGATACGTCTGTCAGATTCAGATATGTGCTCAACAGTATGTTTGCTTGCAGGCGCGTGAGGTCCGTCATGCTTTGTTGACGAAGTCCCTAGTAGAATCCTCAACACATCAAGAACGCCCTCCCAAGCCACAAGATCCAAACTCCGAACGGTAATTTCTGACTCAAACAAAATGTTAAGAGCTATCACCACATCAGCACTCAATTTGACATTGCGAATTCCAATGCATTGCTTAAGGGAGTTCATGACACTTAATGGTGAAATTTCAGGCAGATCTTCATCATCGGAGTCAACCAGAATGTTCGCGAGAAACCGAACAGCGCCCCGTACTATGTTGATTTGATATCCGATTTTTGAAGGTTTCAAGAAGTTTTTCAAGGTTGAAAGCGCTTTGTATGCAACGTGGCTGCGTAACAAATTTTTTGCAACAGTCCAGGAAAAAAGAGAATGCTCGGGAACACTCACAAAAGCCCCACAAAGGATCTCTAGAACTGGAGCAGTTACCGCAACCGGGACGTAGCCATAACGAGTAATGACATCTAAGCATGTTAGACAATCCTCGATGTCTTTAGAGCTAGTTGTTGTGCGACAAATGGCAACGATCTCCTCCACGATAAGATTAAGATCCCTGTTTTCAAACATTGGGAAGTTAAACTTGAGAACTCTTGTTAAAAAGTCAAGCACATTAGACAAGTCTCTCTCGCTGTGTGACATTGATAGCTTTCCATGTTGTTGTAGATGATCTCGTTCTTTCCTTGCAAGTTCTGCATTACGAAAGCATCTTTGCACCCATTTTGATAACAATGATGCGATCAGGTTCTCAAACGGAGACAAGTCACGGCCATCTCTGGTCAGCGTACTCAAAGCCCTCAGCTGCGGTTCCATACAGTCGGGATTTGTAGACTCCGATAACGCATGAAAGTAAATCACACGATCCATCGACCCCAATTGGTTTTGACTGCTCACGCAGCCCGTCATGAGTTGATAAGCCGCCTTCTGCACATCAAGAGGATACTTGGAGTCCAGAAGGTCCTGACCAGCAACCCAGATTTGGGTGACACCAGATAGGCTGTAGTCTTGGACCACTTTGCTCAGACCCAAAGCAGCTTTCATACGGTCAGAGGCATCATTTCCAGGTTTGAGTTTCTCGTAAAGCTCTCTCCTTTCGGGAGGGCCGTCCAGAAACCCCGTATACTCTTTACTTGGAGACATTCTTTGGCCATTAGAGCTGTTTGGCATCAGCCGAAAGGACTTGAGCGCTGAAGTGAATCGTGGGCTGTTTGCCGCCTTATCTCTCCTGCTCGGGCTGCCATTCATTCTCTTTCGGCGCTTTAACAGGCAAAAGTATTACAAGAGAGCCACGGCAAGCACGACGAAAGTCGGCGGGCAAATGCCGCTGCTATCGATGCCGCTGCTATCGGGCGTTTAAATTCCGTCAACGTACCCAATCTTATTCGTCTTGAGCGTCATTTTGCGGGGTCAATTTCCGGTGTCCATTCGCGCTATTACCACAGGCTGCCAGGGAGGATTGGAGAACGCAATAGCTCTCCAGCTATGCTATGGCAGCTTCGAGTCCCTGTGAGGAAGTGAAGGACTACGATTCGTCGCGAGAATCGGAAGTGAGGTGGAGGAGGAAGACTTCCAGCACTGGAATGGACGGGGGAAGCATGGATAGCGGCTCCGATGGACTCTCCTCTAAAGAAGGTGCAAGCGGACAGATAGACTCGGAAGATGAAGCAGACTTTGGCGACTTTGAAAATGCGGTGGTCGTGGCTGCGGCAGAGATGGACACGGGTGAAGTGCAGAGCAAGGAGAGACAGACGACATTGGACAAATTCATAGATCTCGAGTCTACGATGGCATTTGCTGGGAAGGTACTGAGCGAGCTATTCCCTTCGGAGGATGAGGAGTCTTTCGTCGGAGATACGTCTACGAACGACTTACCAACATTCCCAAATGAGCGAAGGTAAAGATAATAACGGCAGGAGAGCTTACTTTAGTGCGTCGCTTTGGACTCAATTGATAACGCCGCCTCCCCTTCCTATACCGGATTGGAAGCGTTGTAGAATAAGAAGGCTCTTCTTCGTTTCCCTCGGCGTGCCTGTGGATCTCGATGAAATTCTGCCTGCAGCCACCAAAGCCAAAAAGCTCATCTTACCTTCAATTCGAAAATCTCAGGACGATACCACTCATAGATGTGTTGATGGCGAGATTCCTAGGATAAGTCTGAGTGAGCTGAGACATATCTCGAGAACCTCACCACAGGCGCTGAGCGGTTTTACGCAAGAAGAAATACAGCGGCATATTACTAAATTAGAAAACTTAAACTCTCAGGCATCGAAGGCTCTTCAGTACTGGCAGTCTCGAAGAGATGCTGCAAAAGCTGACAAAGAGGCTTTTGAGGCAGTCATTGAAAATTTAGTGGGATATGCGCAGAGAATGCGACATAATACCATTGGAATCGCCTCAGTACCCAAACGAACCGCTACTCCGCCATCCCGTTCGCAAACACCCAACGCGTCCAAATGAGCCTTTCTTCTGTGAGAAAATGTCGATAGAAGCAATTGAGGCGAATTGCTTATAAGAGAAAAAGTGGTGTGCATAGATCGTCAATCCACGGACGGACATTTTCGTGGATTTTTTTAAATATTGCAAGGCCAGTCAAAGCATGATTACTGTTTGCACGACATTGGCTTGTAACATATTAGGAATTAGATGACCGCATTCTCCAGTTATCGCGATGATGCAGAGACTAGCAATTTCCACTACGGGTGAACGCTGGTCGAATGCATGATGGAGGTGAAACTCGTATGCAAAGCCTGGAGCAAACTGGTTACAAGAAAACGCTTTCATGAAGCTGAATGCCCATAGACGTCGAGGATACTTTACTTGTCTGTTTTATAGGAGTAGACGCGTTTGCTCAAAATGGTGGTCACGAGACGACGATTCACTCGATGTCTATCGACGAAAATGGTAATGACCAGACATTGCAAGTGCTGGCTTCCTATCTTAAATCTTCGTTAGATCCACTTCAATCTAAGAAAGGTTTGTCCATGCTGCTGATTTGCTAAAATATAGCGGAGCAATCTCTGAGGGCGAATGAGACCCAACAAGGATTTTCCATTGCATTGCTTAAGCTGGTGGCCTCTACCCAATTGGAAAGGCAAACACGTCTAGCTGCTGCCCTCTTCTTCAAAAACTTCATTCGTAGAAATTGGACGGATGAGGAGGGTAACTACAAGATAGCCATTGAAGACTGCTTTGCTCTCAAACAGCAGATCATTGGCCTCTTGATAACAGTCCCCCCCTACTTGCAGATACAGTTGGGCGAAGCAGTCAGTATCATGGCAGACAGTGATTTTCCTGAGAGATGGGATAATCTGGTGGATGATTTAGTACAGAGGCTTAGTCCGACAGATCTGACAACCAATCTTGGGGTTCTTACTATTGCACACTCTATTTTTCGTAGGTGGAGACCTCTTTTCCGATCAGATGCGTTATTTCTTGAGATAAAGCATGTATTAGAGCGGTTTGCAAGGCCTTATATGGACATCTTCATGAGCACAGATGCTCTAATTGCAAAAGATCCTCAAGATGTCGCGACTCTACAGCTACTCTTTCAAAATCTGCATCTACTCCTAAAAGTATATTACGATTTGAATTGTCAAGATATACCGGAATTCTTCGAAGATAATTTAGAGACCTTCATGGGCTTGTTTCTCAAGTATGTTAATTACATCAACCCCTTGCTCAATCATAACGATGATGATGAGTCGGGAATCCTGGATCGCACGAAATCTAGCGTATGTGAAATCTTGGAATTATATACACAAAAGTACGAGGACGTTTTTGCCGCGTTGCCAAGATTTGTTGAAGCCATTTGGAATCTGCTCACCACCGTCGACAACAAGCCAAAACATGATATACTGGCAAGCAAAGCATTTGCATTCTTAACCTCGGTTGTCAAAATCCAGAAACATGCTCAGCTATTTGCTAATGAAGACATCTTGACCCAAGTCGTGGAACGGATAATACTTCCCAATATGTCACTTCGAGAGTCTGATGAAGAGTTATTTGAGGATGAACCAATCGAGTATATAAGAAGGGATCTCGAGGGTTCTGATAGTGATACTCGCCGCCGCTCTGCGGCCGATTTCCTCCGAACTGTAATGGAGCAATTCGAACGTCTTGTTACAAGTGTAGTCTCTAGGTATATTTCACATTTCCTGGGAGAGTACCAAAAGAATAGCAAGGCTAATTGGCGATCAAAAGATACAGCACTCTATCTGTTCACTTCTATTGCAGCTAAAGGCGTCGTATCGTCAGTCGGAGTCACTTCGACCAATCTATTGGTTGATGTGGTTGAGTTTTTCAATACAAACATTGTTCCTGACCTTACTGCATCCGTCGAAGAAGTTCATCCTATTCTTAAAGTGGACAGTATAAAATATGTCTATACCTTCCGGAATCAACTCACCCCCGAGCAGCTTTTCGAAGTCCTCCCCCTATTATCCAAGCACTTGAAGAGTGAAAATTACGAGGTGTATACATATGCGGCTATAACCTTGGACAGAACACTATGCATACAACGCAACGGTCATGTCTTGTTTGGAAAGTCTGATATAGCTCCCTTACTTCAACAGCTACTGACGGACCTTTTCGCTGGGATAGAGAAGGGTTCTTCCCCAGAAAAGTTGGCAGAAAACGAGTACTTGATGCGGTGTGCATTGCGTGTGATTTTGACTGCCAAAGCAGACATAGCACCATTAACTGAAGTCACCCTGTCTCACATGACCAAAATCATTTTAGAGATCAGCAAAAACCCTTCGAATCCACGATTTAATCATTACTGCTTTGAGGCTCTCGGTGGCTTGGTGCGCTATGCTGCATCTAGCGACGTTGAAGCCCTGGCATCCTTTGAAAAGGTACTACTACCGCTATTTGTTGAAATTTTGAAAAACGATGTCTCGGAGTTCATGCCTTACGTTTTCCAGCTGATGTCACAACTCTTAGAGCCACGTCAAGGGACTCTGCCCCCGGCTTATGATTCATTTATACAACCCTTGCTGACGCCAGCGCTCTGGGAAGCGAAAGGCAACGTACCTGCACTTGCTAGACTCCTTCAATCCATCCTACGCCTATCCGCCCCCACCATTGTACAAAAGAACCAAATCAATCCTATTCTCGGCATATTTCAAAAGCTGACCTCATCAAAAAGCAACGATACTTACGGATTTGATATTCTCGAAAGTACATTTCTCCACATCCCGATGGCAAATTTGACTCCCTCCATGAAGCAAATTTTCTACATCCTTCTCGTCAGACTCAATACCGGCAGAACGGAACGGTTTGCCCTTCGCTTCACCAAGTTCATATTATTTCTAGCAAGTCACAAGGAGAATGATCTCGGGCCTGAGTTTGTCATCAAATCAATTAATTCCATTGAAAGTGGTATTTTGGTGCAGCTGTTTGAATCCATCGTTGTCCCTCGTTTGGTAAAGATGCAAAAAAATGACGACAAGAAACTGGCGGTTGTGGGGGCATCTCAATTTCTCTGCAACAGTCCGTCTATGCAGCAGGAGCCGTTGGTAAAAGTCTGCATTCAATTGGTGCTAGCGATTCTGAGTCTGCTGGAGAATCCAGACGACCTGACTGCAACGAATGACGGAGACTTGGGTCTGTTGGAGTTCGACATGGATGATGCGAGCTTTGGTGCCTCTTTCTCCAAACTCTCTACGACATCTACAGCTGTCAGGATTCCGGGAGTGGATGTGAAGAATCCTAAACTCTATTTTGCCGAGCATCTGAACATGGCACTCTCATCCTATCCGGGCCTACTTGGTCTTGCTCGACAAGAGCTCACACCTGAAGTACGACACGTTCTGACTTCGTACGGAGTGCACACGGTGGAGTCATGTATGTAATATTCACATAAATTAAGTCCGAGCATTGTATCCCATCTCGCGCGTATTTGGTGTCTCCACAAGCTGGCTCAATGCACTTTTGCGGGGGGAGTTTGCAGAGCGTTTCCATACATATCGCAAAAGAGTAATACACCCAGCCGGAGTCATTCCACGCAGTCGGCGTGCTTGGCCTAGATTCTCTGGGCGCACAAGCGTCAGAGCGGCAATCTCCTCAGAGGACAATGAAGGCACGGAAGAATAATCGAGGTCAGTGGGGAGGCGCAGCTTCTCGTCTGCTTGGTACGTGTGGATGATGGATGCTTCGCGCTTGATTAACGGTGCATATCTGGCCTGAACCTCAACCCGGTGCTTCTCATGCCAACCTAGACCTCTTAGTTGGGGTAGTAAGTCATGGAAGTGATCGATCGTCAGGTTTGTTTGTCGTAATATATCAAAAGCGGATCGCATGATACCATCTTGATTGACGTCAAAGCCTTTTTCAGCCCATGCATTTGGGCTCATCACCAAGTTTGTAAGCTGTGATTGTGCTTGCTCGATATCTGCACGCACACGTGTGAAATGGGACCAACGCTCCTGACCCACCGATCCTCCCGTGTATGCAAGTTCCGTCAATCGCAGGTCTGCATTATCAGATCGCATACTTAGGCGAAATTCACTTCGGGAAGTGAACATGCGGTATGGCTCTTCGACACCTTGCGTAATTAAGTCATCAATCAGAATCCCGATGAAGGCATCGCTTCTAGAGATACTCATTGGCTGACGAGCCAGAGAACGCATTGCTGCATTGATACCGGCAACCACCCCTTGAGCTGCAGCTTCCTCATACCCTGTTGTACCATTTATTTGGCCGGCCAAGAACAAGCCACGAATACGCTTTGTTTCAAGACTCGATTGCAGTTCTCTTGGATCGATGTAGTCATACTCCACTCCGTAACCAGGCTGTACCATGGAGACGTTTTCCAGGCCGGGTATTGTTTTGAGCATTTGAAGCTGTATATCTTCCGGCATGGTGACACTCAATCCATTCGGGTATATTATATCCGAGTCAAACCCTTCAGGCTCCAGCCACACCATATGAGAGTCCTTTGACGGAAATTTGATAATTTTGGATTCTAGCGACGGGCAATAGCGTGGACCTTTAACGTTTTCCGAAATGTGTCTGCTCAAATGTAAGGACTTGCGCAACAAGTCGTGTGTCATAGTATTCGTACACGTTTGGTAGCAATCCAGCTGATTTTCTGGGCTGATGCAGACTCGGTCATTCATGTAGCTGAATGGAAGCGGAACTTCATCATTTGGTTGCTTTATGAGTCTTCGAAAGTCAATTGAACTCGCGGCCAGTCGCGGGGGCGTTCCAGTTTTCAGCCGCGAGAGCTTGAAGCCGCTGTCGCGAAGAGACTTGCTCAACGGTGTTGAATCTGCATCTCCCATACGACCAGCGGGGTATTTTTCAACTCCAATGTGAATTTCGCCTCCAAGAAACGTGCCGGTTGTGATGACAACATTTGCTGCCGTGATGGCATACCCATCTGAGAGATAGATTCCCTTGACTTCTTTACACGTGCTGCCATCGGCAGGTTTATGTAGAAGAATGTCTTCGACAGATCCTTGAATGATACTGAGGTTGGGGTAATTGCCGATTTCTTGCTGCATGTATTTTTTGTAGAGCTTTCTATCTATCTGCGCTCGGGGACCCCACACAGCTGGGCCCTTGGACCTGTTCAATACTCGAAATTGAACGCCAGCCTTGTCTACGATACGGGCACAAAGGCCGTCCAAAGCGTCTACTTCCCGGAGCAAAGTCCCTTTGCCGATCCCTCCAAAGGCTGGATTGCATGACGTCTCACCAATTGTAGACAAACGTTGCGTCACTAGAGCCGTCCGTGCTCCTGAGCGGGCGGCTGCAGCAGCAGCTTCACATCCAGCATGGCCCGCTCCAATTACTATACAGTCAAACAGATCTCGTTGATCTGATCGTTGAAGTCTCCCTGAGCTATGCAAGAGTCGGCTGCAGAGTACCCGCGGATTTATTCTCATATTTATTCATTCGCCCATTCCAATGAAGCATCATATTTATTCATGCCTTGTGATTCTCGGCTCGTGTCGGTTGAAGTGCAGACAGAATACAGCCCCTGAAAATCTCAACACCAAAACTTCGAGTAAGCTACGCACGTGGTGTTGTGTCTTGGGAAGCATCATCTGTTTGAGTATTCAACCCGGGCATACATCAGGCGAGCATGTCGGTGCGCGAAAGGGCCGGGCCGACAGGAGGGGTGACTAGCTCACCGGTGCTCTCCATAGCAAGCTACTGCATCGCATCCATCCTCATGACTGTTACGAATAAGTACGTGCTCTCAGGGTACGCCTTCAACCTCAACTTCTTCCTGTTGTGCGTGCAGTCTGTGGTGTGTGTGATTGCGGTTCAGCTGTTTAAAACATTGCACATAATTACCTTTCGAGATTTTAGCATGGACGAAGCAAGGAAGTGGTTTCCGATTTCTCTGTTGCTGGTTATGATGATCTACACAGGTTCGAAAGCTCTACAGTTTCTCTCGATTTCTGTTTATACGATTTTCAAGAATGTGACCATTATCATGATTGCGTATGGAGAGGTGCTGTGGTTTGGAGGCACGGTATCTGGAATGGCACTCTTCTCCTTCGGTCTGATTGTGCTTTCTGCCGTCGTCGCTGCCTGGGCAGATATTCAGCAAGCTATACAGTCTTATGGGAGCTCGACAGAGGCAGCCGAGAGTCTCGCCACGTTGAACGCCGGCTACATATGGATGCTCGCCAACTGCTTCGCGACTGCGACTTATATATTGGGGATGCGCAAGCGGATCAAGATAACAAACTTCAAAGACTTTGATACGATGTTTTACAATAATCTGCTCACCATCCCCATCCTCCTGGTCTGCTCAGCTTTGTTTGAAGACTGGTCGACGACGAATGTCGAACTGAATTTGTATGCATGATGTGATTCTCTCGGCTAACAAACAGTCCAGCTCTACAGCGCAATGCACTTATCTCGGCTATGATCTTCTCCGGACTGTCCTCCGTGGCAATCAGTTACACGTCTGCCTGGTGTGTGCGAGTGACCTCTTCGACCACCTACAGTATGGTCGGCGCATTGAACAAGCTTCCCATTGCGCTATCTGGCCTGGTCTTCTTCGGAACTCCAGTCACCGTATTTGCCATCTCGGCCATCATTCTCGGCTTCCTGGCTGGACTTGTCTACACCGTGGCCCGCATCCAGCAAGCAAATCAGAGCAAGCAGGTCCTGCCTACCAACACCCGAACCATGAGTGCCAGTGCGCAGAGTGAGTTGGACGCGGTCAAGCAGTAGCCCAGGGAAGAGACGCAAAAGACATGTATCCTTCCCGGCCTCATCATGGGCTAGCTGGAGTGGCAGGTGGTAGTGTACTGTATATAAATCTATAAAAGACGTACTTACGAGTTTGTCCTCTGTTGCCGTGAGAGATGGCAGAGAGCGATGAGGAAGAAATGTTTGCCAAGCTGGAGGCAGACGACTCGCTGGGGGGGTTTCGCGAGCAGAGGATGCAGCAATTGAGCGAGCACATGCGGCAAGTGCACAAGTACAAGAGTATGGGCCATGGGAGCTATGAAGCATGTGTGGATGAACGCGAGATCCTGGCCCTCACCTCTGCCCCCAAGCGAAGCATGGTGCACTTCTTCCACGAGGACTTCCACCGGTGCCACCTGCTGCACGAGCATCTGGCCAAGTTGGCCCAGACGCACTACGAGACAAAGTTCACGTGTATTAGGGTGCAAGACGCGCCATTCTTAGTGGACAGACTACATATCCAAGTGCTGCCTGCGCTCCTTCTCTTCGACCAGGGCCACTGCATCGACCGCGTGATTGGCTTTGACAGCGTCGGCGACGGCGGGGACCATTTTACCACGCAGCAGCTGGAGGCGAGGTTGCTGCGTGCCTCCATCATCGACCGCGTGGACGCCGGCTGACGGTTTCCTCACTCCGTGTGCAGCTTGGTCTCGGGAAAGGGAAAGTGAGAGATCCAAGGCGTGGGTGCGTCTTGTACATAGGCCATGGCGGTAGAACCAGCAAGGCGGTCAGCGTGGCACCGGCGAGGGCCGTGTAGAGGGTGAGGAAGACGTCGCTGCGGAACCAGCCCACGACGAAGGACACGAGGGTGGCCAGCGTGAGGCCGGTGTGCATGAGCCAGTAGGTGTGTCGCTGGCCGGTAAAGTCGATGTAGCCATCCACGACGTACTTGCGGACGCTCTCCGGCAGGTCCATATTGAGTCAGTCCACGTTGGAGATCACGAACAATTATAAACCTATTTAATCTCATCCTCCTCAAAGTTCATCCTCCTCTTCTGTCGTCCTCTCTCTCTTCCTTGTTTCTCTTTCCTCTTTCCCTCGTTCCCTTCCTCCTTGTTCTATTTCCTTCTCCCTTCTGGCTCCAACTTGGGAAAAGAAGGTTCCTTGAAAACGGCCTCTTCTCCCAACCATCCAAGATATCTCGAAGAGAAATTAATCCCATTCCCATCATCACGTTGGCGGGCCTGCATCACAGTCTAGCCACCGAGCCTAGCGTCTGCCCGCGCACTCTGAACCGACTCTCTCGTCGATCTTCTGAGCTGGCGGCCCCGAAAGTACTAGTCCTCGGCGCAAACGAGAGGCCTCCTTGATACAAGCGAGAGCCGGGAAAGGACGTGCAGGATGGAGACGCCAAGAACAGGCTCTCCGCTGTCGAGTTCCACTCCTGAAGAACTTCTCGACCACCGTAACCAGCCGCATTCGCTGCCTCCCGCCAATGTGGAAGCAGATGGAGAGGCCACCACGAACGATGGCGGGCCGGCAGGGGAGCACAGGGTGAGTATGGAAGGTGTCCCTAGAGGTGCTCAAGCCGTGCGCAGCGAGGGCCCATCCAACGTCGTCGACTATGCCGCAAACCGTCGACAGAGCCTCATGGTGCCGAATGCACCATCACCACCTGGCAGGCCGTTCAATACGCACAGCTCACGCTCTCCGAGGATGAGGTCGATCCACCGCCCGAGCAACGCCACGACCGACACCGAGGACTGCCCCGTCCTGCCGCCTTCGAGTATGGCGCCTCTGGATCTGCTGCAGGACCACCGCGATAGCGGCCGAGGACGGTCGGGCATGGCGCCCCGCAGCCGTCGCAATACGGCAGGCACTGTCGCAAGTCGAGACACGGCCTCGTCCGTGTCGGTGCCGGAGGAGGTGGAGGAAGACGTTTGCTTCCCCCAGAGCGATGTCGGTCCAGCCAGCGCGGCGGGGATCGACTTTGAGGAGATGGAGGAGTTTACAAATGAATTGGAGCGATCGCGGTCGCGTAGGCCTACTGCTCGCAAGTACAGTATCGCATCGACATTCAAGGGCCGGCTCTTTGATCCACATGAGGTAGGCAATGTGCCCGAGCAAGCCATCGACGACGACGAGGATGAAGACGACACCCGGGACTCCAGCAGTGATAGCATAGCGGAGAAGAAGCGCAAGCATCGCTACGAGCATCCTTACACACGGCCAATCAACGAGCGTTGCAGCCAGCGATTTTCATTTTTTTCCTCTGATGTAGCCGGGACCGTCCATGCGGATGAGTTCAGCGACCTCCTCGTCGAAGGCCAGACCTTTCGCGACCTCTTCAAGGAGGATAGCACGTGGTGGCTGGACTGCCTCAATCCTACGGACGGGGAAATGCGGATGCTGGCAAAGTCCTTTGGGATCCATCCCTTGACGGCGGAGGATATCCGGGTTCAGGAGACGAGAGAGAAGGTGGAACTTTTTCGGAAGTACTACTTTGTGTGTTTCCGCTCCTTCCAGCAGATTGTAGGGGCGGACGACTTCATGGAACCAGTCAACATCTACATCATCGTCTTCCGCAAAGGCGTCTTGTCCTTTCATTTCTCACCCTCCCCGCACTCCAACAACGTCCGCCGTCGCATTCGACAGCTGCGCGACTATGTCACGCTCTCGCCGGATTGGATCTGCTACGCGCTCATTGATGACATTACAGACAGTTTCGGGCCTGTCATCAACGAGATCGAAAAGGAGACGGACGCGATTGAAGACTCTGTGTTTGTGGCGCGCGACTCCGATTTCAGCGAACTGCTGCGGCGGATTGGGCGGGTGCGAAAGACAGTCATGGGCCTCATGCGCCTCCTGGGTGGCAAGGCGGACGTGATCAAGATGTTTGCCAAGCGATGCAATGAGCAGTGGGATGTGGCGCCAAAAGGCGAGATTGGGCTCTATCTCGGCGACATACAAGACCACATTGTTACCATGTCTCAGAATCTCGCGCACTATGAAAAGATTCTCTCACGTTCGCACGCCAACCACCTGGCCCAACTTTCTGTCGATAACATTGCCACCAACAACCGCGTCAATAAAGTGCTGGGGAAGATCACGATGATTGGTACCATTCTCATCCCCCTCAACCTGGTCACCGGCCTGTGGGGAATGAATGTGCCGGTGCCTGGGAAGGACGCGGTGGGGCTGAACTGGTGGTTTGGCATCCTCGGCTGTATGGTGGCGGTGGCGGTGCTGGCCTTTTTGATCTCGCGGCGCTGGCTGTTGAGAGCATCTAGGCCTGTCTACTCCTTCTAGGTTCGGGGTAGAATTCTTTCTCATTGTCCTTCTCCCAGTCTGCGATCCAGACAAGCAGCCGTTCGATGTTGCCCCTCAGGTCCGCCTCGTCCTCGCTGCGCAGCTCGACGACCTGCTCGGCATGGTACGCGCCCCGTGCCTCCTCGGCCACCACCTCCATGATCTCGGCGTCCATGTTTTCCTCCAGCTTGGACGGAGCGTAGCCGCGGGCCTGCAGGCGGTCGTAGAGGATGGAATGGTCGGTGCGGAGGACGCAGACCAGGTCGATGTCGGCGAGCGGGAAGACGTCGCAGATGTGCCAGTCGATGACCTGGCCGCCCTGCTGCAGCAGCGGAAGCGTCGTCGCCACCACGCGCTCGTCGTCCACGATGTAGGATCTGTACTCGTCGCTCCAGCCCTCGTGCAGGCCGTCCTGCTTGACCAGGTCGTTGATGCACAGATGAGCCAGGCCAGACTCGCGGGCCAGCGCCTGAGCGTGCAGCGACTTGCCCACGCCGGGCGTCCCCGTCACGATGATGTTGGGCCGGCTCCGCATCCTTTGTCCAGTCTCCTCCGGTCGCTTGATGCTATCTCCCTTCATGCTGCCTCTTGTCAATGCTGCTTCTCTTCTCTGCTTCCCTTCTCTCCTCTTCTCTTGGACAACACACCAACTCCAGCACTCAATTCCCACGCACAACACCAAGGAAGAGGCGGCTACCGACAGCACCGCAGGCGCGTCTCGACCAGCGGAGTACTCACGCAAGCTCGTTTGGCAGTTGCTGCGTGCCCAATTCCACGGCCATTCGCACCTCCCTCGAGGCCTGCATTCTCGGCCACCACAACCAGCCCGACAAATCAGCGGCGCGCCTCACCAGGGAGGAGGGAGCGCGCTAAGGAATGCCGCTCTTTTCAGGAGTCTCGTCGCTGTGGTATAACCTCACGACGAACGACCGTCACGCTCACCATCGACAGAGCAATGGCACTCGCGCAGACGGGTCGCATGCCCGCCCGGCCAACCGCCCGCCGCCCTCTTCGCTTTCCCTACCTACCTCGCAGCCCACCCACCCCGACTCCCACCCCGACGGCTTCCGGCCCTCCCCGCTGCAGTCCATCTCCAGACCCTCGAGCACTGCCGGGCCGTATGTCAACCACACAGCCTCCGACTCCAATGTGGCTCTCAATGGAATCCCTTCGGCCCCAGGAACCCCGCTAGCCCAACCGCCCTTCTCGCCGTACTCCCCGGGACTGCGATCCTCGACAGCGGCTGCCGAGGCGGACGCTGTGGCGGCGGCGGCTGTCTCCTCGATATCGTCCGGGTCGCCGTCCATTGCGCTGCAGGACTTTAGTGCGGGCGGGACACCGCAGTGCCCCTCGGTGCGGGACTCGTGGCGGAGGATAGATCGCTGGGTGGAGGAGCGGTACCCCGAGCTCTACGATCAACTAGCATACGGCGCGACGTCGGCGGATGTCGAGGAACTGGAAAAGGAACTCTCGTGCCACTTTCCGCGGGACGTGAAGGAATCCCTGGCTGTACATGATGGCCAAGAGAGAGGCGGCAGGCCGACCGGCATTGTGTTTGGCGCCGCCTTGCTCGACTGCGAGGAGATTACACAGGAGTGGGATTTGTGGAGAACGGTTGCGGCTGCCATTGCTGAGCCACCCCCCTCCTCCTCAGCCAATGGCGGGAGTGCAAAGAAGAATGGCGTCCAGGGTAACCCACCACCGTCCGGCAGCAAGCAGCACTTTTTGCAGCGCCAGCACTCGCGGCCGGAAGGGGCCGTGCAAAGGGTGTATGCAAGCACGCAATGGATCCCTCTGGCTAAGGACTTCCAGGGCAACAACATTGCCATCGACCTGGCGCCTGCGAGCCGCGGGCAATGGGGCCAGATTATTATCTTTGGCAGCGACTACGACACCAAGTACGTGGTGGCCAAGAGCTGGAGCTCCTTCATGGCCATGCTGGCCGACGACATCGCATCCGGGGAGGCATATGTTGACGACGAGGGGGAGCTCTGTTTACGTTTTCACGGGGAGCGGGGAATGGCGTACTTTGATGTTTTAAAGGCTCGGGTGGATCGAAGATGTGGTAAATTAAAGCGGCCCATGGGGCTTGCAAACGGCAAACCGCCTGCAGGGAAGAGTCCGGCAGTAGTCAGCCAGTGAGTTCGTGATGGAGCAGATGGCATACCTAATATACTTACGAGATCTAGCCTCGTCTTTGTCGTTGTGCTCGTTCCTCGAAGTCATGACATGATCCGGGCCGCGGTCCGCTTCCATTCGACGGATGCCGCAGTGAAGAGTCTGCATGCGCGGTCCCTGCCCCTGCTGCACGACGTCCTCTCGCCCACCCATGCCCAGCTGCTGCACCTGACCCTGAGTCCCTACCTGGGCCAGCCACCCGAGACGAATGACTTCCACGACGGCGCGCCGCTGCGCCCCGGCTACCACCTCGTCTACTTCCCGGAACGTGCGCCCGAGTCGCAGCTGGCGCACGACGGCTACAGCACCTTGCAATCGCCCGGCGGAGACTTTTGTCGACGCGTGTGGGCCGGCGGACGGGTGGACCTGCACGCGCCGCTGCTCATCGGGCAGTCCGCACTGTGCGAGGAGCGCATTGTGCGCACGCAAGTCAAGGGCGCGGGACGCGACGAGCGGATTTTTGTCTGGACGCAGCGCGCCATGCGCCATTCTCCGTCCTCGGGCGCGTGCGTCAACGAGCAGCGATGCCTTGTTCATATGCGCGCGCGCACCGACGCGCCGCCTGCTCGTGCGCTCCCACGTGAGTACCTACGCCGGACGTCGCGCTCATGCTAGCTCACGCCAAAGCGGACGCTGCGGTGGAGATCCGTCCGACCGGGCTGCTGCTGCAGCGCTTCTCGGCACTCACGTTCAACGCGCACAGAATTCATTACGATGCGGTGTATGCGCGCGAGGTGGAGCGGTATGAGGCCCCGCTGGTGCATGGACCGCTGAGTCTGGTCTTCATGCTGGAATTGCTGCGGATGGAAGTGGGGCCGGTGCGGGCGTTGGAGTATCGTAATCTGGCGCCGCTGTTTGTCGATCGTCCGTGCAGAGTATGTCTGCGCAGTCTGGGGAGCGGCAGGTTCGAGACGTGGATTGAGACTGCCGAGGGCGGCGTGGCGGTACGAGGCACAGCGGAAGCTGGAACCCAGGTGTGACCCACGAATGGTTATTTTACAGAGACGGTAACTGCCCCCCTCCCCTTGGGCGTCGTCTATTTCCCTCTCCACAATCTTGCATGCAGAATGCTGCTCGCTCTAGAGTTCGTCATCGTAATATTCGTCCTCGTCGTCTTCCACCAGTTGCTCGAAATTGACCTTGTACCGCAGGAGTGCCCCAATCCCACCAAAGCCCTTGACAAACTGGTTTCCCTCGGACGATCGATCAGACACGAATTCTAGGGTTGCGCCAAAATCCCGGTAATTTTCAGCCAGCCATTCGAGGAAGGGGATGGAGTCCACGGGCTCCATCTCGGCACCCGTCGTCTTGTCGAGGAAGGGCTCTCGCGATCGCGTTTCTTGGTCTTTGGTCGTGATGACGATCTGCTGCTTGCCCTCGCTGTCCTTCATCGTCCACCTTGTGACTTCGAGATTCTCAAACACAATCAGGATCTCGACCGCACCGAGGTCCAGCGCTTTCAGCGTCTCCTCAATACCGTAGCAGAACCGCCCGGTGTCTTGAGAGATCTGATCAAAGTAGTTTTGGATGAGCTTCTTTTCCTGCACAAACTTGACATTTTGCAGCGTGTCCCCGCTCAACTCAATGGCCTGATTGAAGCCACTTTCCCCACCATACGACACGTCCACTGTTTTTATAATCTTCGCCTGCAACCGATTGTCAAACATATCACTCTGCCCGAGTTCGGTTTTGAAATCGGCACTTCCCCCGAGGACGAGTCCAACCACATTCACCTTGTCTGTGGTGATGAAGAACTGCACAGCGAGCTCGGCAACTTTTCGAACATAGTTGTGGCGCTTCTCCTCCCGAAGACGGGCAAACCGCAGCGCAGATTGCCCTCCACGACCATGCTTCTTGGGCAGGTCGACAGAGAACTTGTGCACCACTTCACGTGTATTCCCACTCAGTGTGCCAAACAGGGCACCGTTCCCATCCATAATGATGAAGCCAAATTTGGAGTCGCTTTCCAGCAGCTCGGAGAGGGCTTCCGTGTGGAATTTGTTGTCGCACAGGTAGAGAGAGGTGTTGATCGGCTTGAAGGGCTCAAAGTCCATACTGAGCTTCTTCTCCTTGCCTTCGTTTGTAATGATTTCACCGCAGTACACCACCAGGCCGTTGGGCGGGACCCTGGAGTAGAGCTTCAGCTTCTGTTGGGTGGAGGTGATGGCCGACAGGACCGACAGCCGGTTCACCCGCGACTTGATGTTGGAGGCGGTCCCAAACTCGTCGGCCAGCATCTTGTTCACCCGGGATATCTGGTCGCGTGGGGGGATGATGAGGGAGATCATGCTGGTGCCGTTGCCCCGGGCTGCCTCCAGCGACTTGATGAGCTTCTTCACCTTCCACATCTCGATGTTCTTCTCTGCCGAGTCTCCTCCGCCGTCTGCAGCATTGCCGTTCGTGCTGCTCATTCTCGTCCTTGGCCTCGCTCGTGCGGTGCGTGGTTCTTTTTCCTACCTCACCTCTCTCTCGCGTCCCTGATGAGATGAGATGGGCGATGAGGAATGAGAAGTGGAGAAAAGTAAACAAAACAAAGAAGAACAAGGCGGAAGGAGGGGCGAAGAAGGGAAAGGCAGCATGAAGGCCTTCCTCGGTCCAGCAGGGAGCTACTCCCACGAGGCGGCCGCGGCGTACTTTGGAGAGGCAGAGCTCAAGGCAGTCGCCTCCTTTGCAGACGTCTTTGAAGAGGCAAGGGCAGGCAACGGGGGTCTTGTGCCGATTGAGAACTCGTCACACGGCTCTGTAGTCCAAGTTCTCGACCTCTTCCTCGAGGTGGGGGGGGTGGTGGTCGTGGACGAAGTCTACGCCCGCGTGCGTCACTGTCTTGTCTGTCGGGGTGGGATGGAATCCATCACGACGGTGGTCAGCCATCCTCAGGCCATTGGACAGTGCACGCACTTCCTGCGGAAAACGCTGCCTCATGTGGATGTCTTGGAAGTTGCGTCGACCTCGCTCGCTGCACAGATGGCCTCCAAGGACCCATCCGTCGCTGGAATCAGCAGTCAGTTCGCGGCGGAAAGATACAATGTCAGGTGCCTTGCAAAGGACATACAAGACTCACAGGATAACACGACTAGGTTCTTTGTGCTCGCTTCCCAGCTGGCTGTGCCGGTAGAGAAGGATGCTAAAACTGTCATTCTCTTCACCGTGCCGCATCGATCGCCGGGTGCACTCTGCGACACCCTTCGACTCTTCAAAGACCATGGGCTGGACCTGTGGAGCATCCAGTCGCGGCCGAGTGGAAACAGCCTATGGCAGTACGCATTCTATGTAGAGTGCAGTGGCAGCTTGGAGGACGAGGCGGTTCAACAGACGGTAGCAGCCATGCGAACCATCTGTCTACATGTACGTATTCTGGGGTCCTTCCCAGATCAGAGACCCCCTGCAACCTCCTATATATAGCTCCTTCCGCCTACTTTCCATACCTCTGGAACTCCCAGTCTCGGTTGTCCAGCGGGCACACCTGCCGCGTCTTCAGCCACCTTGATATGCAGTGGAAATGAAAGGCGTGGTTGCAGCTCCCCCAGGCCACCGTGCACTCCTCGCTCGTCGCACCGCCCTGGTTCGCTTGGCATTCAATGCACAGGTCCATGATGTGATTCCGGCAGATGGCACAGTTGTCGACCTGTATGTCCCAACTCCACATGGCCACCGCATTCCACTTCTTGACCTCGAACCGCTTCTTGGGGGTTGTCGTGGTGGGTGTTGCAAGGCCTGCATCCGCTGTCGTAGTGTCCATGTCCATGTCCATGGAGGTCATAGGATTTGGCTATATTATGGGAGACGTAGACCAAAGAACGAATGGTAGAATTTCATGGACACTCTGGCAAAATGGACTTGAGCAAGATGCAAAGATGCAAAGGCGAATGACTAATGTGTTGGCAATCACAAGCCTCTATAGTATTGTTCAGGAGCCCCATATGGAAGGAACAGCACTGCTACATGTGCATGGAGTCTCCGCATTCAATTTAGAGCATGACTAACCTTCTGCCGAAACTCAGCATCGCACAAAGCCACGCAATCATTGAGGATACCGCCGCTCTCATGGCAACGGCTCAAGCAAGACTCCTTTCCTGCTCCCAGGCAACCATCATTGCAATCGCATCCGAATATATTGCAAGAGGTTCTTCCGCAGTATGAGCCGCGCACGGGCAATCCATTTGCACAAAATTTAACTGTCTCATAGGTAATTTTCTGTACCCGAACATCCTTTGTTTGGCAGCATTCACCGTATCCTTGAGTGATACCAGTCAATAGTACTAGGACTGTCTTCCACATTACCAAGCTACCTGCCGCGTCCGTGGGCGGCCATGCACATATATATAACGAGATGAATCGTGGCCTACATTACCAACTATCTCGAGGGATTGTCCAGTCATCCGCAGGGCGATGTCCGCATCACAGCATTTGCCGAGAGTCTTTTTGTTCGGGGAAAAAGAAAAGGAGAAATGGGACTTGCCAACAATTTTCGACCAAGTTAGAAAATGTCATAATTCCGCCGGTTGTGCTCGACTTTGTCTAATTAGCCTTTTGGGAGGTTCAGTGCAACAAAAAGGAAGATTTTGCCACTTCGGGATATGCCAAATGTGCGCTCCAGCCAGTAGTGTGATCCGGAATGGGCTCTAGACCCATGGACAGGTCTCAGTCTCGATCACCCCATTAAAATAACCGGGACTGTTAATTTCAGAAGTCTCAAGCATTTTCAAGACTCGTTTAAACTCATCGGAATTCAGACTTATGCTGCTTAAAGCTGCTTAGCGAATTATAGACTCAGTAAAATCTGCAGTCAATCTCACACGATGTTGTCCCAGACAATTGATGAGTACCCATTTGCTTGGCAATTTAGGCGAATAGATGCCGCAAAAAGCCGAAGCGCGAGGAAAGAGATCATAGCAGACACCCATTCAAACTTTTCACTTTTCATTAGGATTGAGAGAGTAAGTTTAATTGATGAAGAGTTCGAATGTAGAGTTCTACGGGAATGCCAGGATCAAGCAAATAAGTAATTAGGAGACCCAATTGCACGTCGGGATTCCGTGATTGCTCGTAGCCGCCCAAAATCATACAAACCTTTACATATCTACGCTCCATATAAGTAGTTCGTATTCCTTTACCCTGGACTTTCTCCTACACGGGTGGTTCCTTTGCTATGGCCGCGTTATAGCTATTGGAGCTTCATGCCGGCAATAGATTTCTCTCTACATGGACCGGGTGCAGCAGCATCATGGCGCTCGCCTGTCAACGCTAGCTGAGAAAAATCTAAAAAACACTGTCCACGCGCGTCTCTCCAGCTCAATTGTTGCAAGTTATCGTGGAGAATTTTGTGGCGCGTCGCGCTTCGATTGGTCGATTGGTTTTTCTATCCAAATTTTAAGAACTCCACACACAACACTCTCGAATTCAAAATTCTTCAGCATGCTACTCATTTGGCAAGAAAAACTGTCTTATATCCGTCATTTCAATTGCTGCGCACATACCAACGGAATGGCAACATCGCTTTTAAAAATGCTCAATTTTTTCAAAAGATTTTGAGTTCGATACTTGGAGCCTCGTCTTCTGGCTTCAAAGGCTCGGAAGCAAATCGAACGAGGTCTTCGACAGCCTGCCTCTCCTCTTCGGAAAAAGCCATCAAGACTTGCTTAAATCTTGCCGGATTTGAGCCAGCTAGTTCCAAGATAAGAGCGCCAATGGAAGTTCTCTTTGTAAACTTGACTGCACCAACAAGAGTCCCAATGACAAGACGTAGTAACTGGGTCACGTTTTGTAAACTATCTCTCTCCATAACACTCTTTGCAAAGGCTACCAGTACCTTGCAGGATCTCAGACACAATGGCTCTCGAGAGTTTACACATATCGTGATGAGTGCGAGTAGACAATGCCTAGTTGTCGCAGGAGGCGGGTCTGAAAGCAGTATCGACTGAAGGCATTGAAGAGAGACAGAAGATTCGGATGTTTTATCTCCATCAAGCTCCTGTGTGACTGCTTCGTTAACTTGCTGCCTTAACACATCGTCAGCAGCTAGGATTCGCACGCTGGATGTAACAACTACTGTAATCATCGTCAAACACTGCATTCGTAGACCTGGAGCTGTTCGTTTGTCATCGTGTAGCATAGAAAGCAGATGGCCAAGGACACTGCGTATTTGCATGTGAATCAATTGCAGCTGCAGATCGTCCACTTCTATGTGTGACATGCTCGAAAGAAGCTCCTTAAACTTAGTTGTGCTACTAATTAGAACCTGCACGCAAGACGGTGTTTCAACAAGCCGTACAAAGACATGCAAGATAGATGCATAGAGATCTACTCTCACAACCACTGGAAAGCATTCAGCCATATCAACCAGTGCTGTCAAACAGAACTTTGCCAGCTTCATCACTCCTTCATTTCGCCCATCTCGCAATGGGACATTACCGCCTTTTGTCAATCCTGGGAGCAGTCCGGCAATTGCGAGTAACACAATTCGCGTCAATTCAAACAATTGCTCTACATCTGAGCTTAGTTCATCGTCGGGAACAGTGCGGCCTGCCTTGGTTCGTAGACTTGCTGGATGAGAAATGCATAGCGAAGCAGCAATCTGCGCTACTTCGAATTGAATTGCGGGGGTCTCCGTGAGGATCAGTCTGTCGAAAAGATCGGTTGCCTCGGTAAAAATGACATCTCTGTAAATTGCCGTCCCACACACAGATGGACGCAGTATTTTTCTTAATGCGCGTAAGATGTAGACAATACGATCGCGGCTTGCGCTGTCATCTGAGAGATTCACAAGAGCCTCAAACGAAATCCCAAAGAGTACAAAAAAGAAAGCAACCGGTTCATTCCTATAGTTTATTTCATGTCTGGTTCCAGGCTCAGACGTTTGTCGCTCATCTAAGGCGTCAAAAACAAAAGGGCTGTCTTCCTCGATCAGTGTTGCGATTGCTTCAACTAATTTCAGCCAGGTATTTTGGTAAAATTCAAGCAAGGTTGCTCTGACCACTGCAGAATAAACAGTCTCTAGAGAACCCCCCACATTGCTCAGGCTGGTCGCAATGTCTGGTTCAAAACGAAGACGGGCAAATTCCCGAAGCGACATCAGCCATAAGGGTGCCAGTTTCTCAATGTGTGGTTTCACAACATCTATGAGAAAAATCTGCTGGGAACAAGAAACTTGTAGTTCAGCCCATGCTGATAGAACAGCCATCTTGATCATAGCTTGCGAGTTGTTGCTTAAAGTCTTCAGGTCGCCAATTGACGTCTGGCCAGATTCTGCACAGCTCTCCAAAGCACCAACTAAAAGTCTCAAAATTCGGCCCATGCGGTCAACATCCTTCACGATACCGCTCGCGATGAATAGAGCACACACACTGATCGCTTCAGCCGCAACCTCGACGGTTGACTCGGCTGCAAAAGCGGGCGTAAGTGCGGATCCTATTTGCGCCTGAAATTGCTCTAAGAGTGGAGTTTCTGTAAAATCAGGGTCTGGAGTGTGTCCAAAGATTTCAATCACTTTCGAAAGTATACGCAGCCCTCCTAGACGCAGTTCATGGACCGAGGAAATCGAAGCCGAGAAAGCTGTGCGTATGATATCCGACACTCTCAGAATAAGACGTTGTGATGGAGCTTGTAAGTCGGTATTGCTGTCCTCCTTTGCAATTGCATTTACCTTCATTATTATGTTCATGCATTCTAGTGCAAATTCGCGTACTTGCCATCTTAACATCACGAGGCCTTCTTCTTGGGAGTCGATTTCACCTCCAGCAAAAGAAACGACTTCTTCGTCATTAAGGTCTTGGCCCTTAGGTCCTCGGCTTTGCGCAGGTTCGTTGTACTTCCGGAATGGCTTTGTCAAAATTTCAAAGCTTCTTGATATCCATCGCTCAGCCTGCTCAACCGCTGAGTGATCCAGCCAATGGCACAAGATAGATTTAATATCAGATGCCCTGTCCCATCTATCAAGCTCCAACCACAACTGATTATCTATATTCTCGTCTGCATGTAATAGTGCGGCTTTGGCGTCTTGCCGAAATGCTTGGTGCAACCCATCCACAGCAACATCTCGCAAATCTTTGTCTTCTCGCAATAACAGTTTTTGTAGGTTCCGAATGTACGTTACCTGGGGAAGAGCATGAGGAGAGAATAAGCTTAGATGCTGAGCGCAGTGATAAGCATTTACCAGAGTTAATGTATCGCTCTCTCGCATGAGACACCTGATTAACGAAAGGCAAAGGTCCTGGGACTTTCCAGATTCTTGAAGCTGTGGTCCAAGGACATTAATTAATGAATCGAGGCACAGTGCCAACGCAGCCGGTGTAGAAAACTGAAGTTCAAGATTGGAAGAAGCTATCGATGAGCATTCCGCATGATGTGTGTCACTTAAGTAAAGCGTAGCCGTAAGACGTAGAGTGCTCAAAACGAACGCATCGAATGCATAATCTGCAGAATCTATTATTCGTGCCATGGCGTCAACAGCCCAAAAATGAACAGTAGGGTGCGGATCATTGCACAGTGATAACAAGACACCGAGTATATTCTTTAAGTGGTTACTAGCAGCCATTCCACCGACTTGAGCTTGAATCGTACTCAAAGCGACTGCACATCCAGCACGTGCATGAGGATCTCTATTTCTCACAACCTCATCAATCAGCGTCTTCACCATCACGGCCGTAACAGTATCTCCTGCAAATTTGCAAAATTCGCCAATGGCGTGCTGAACTACGTTGCGTGTAGTGGGATCTGAATGTGTGACACTTGCAAACAAAATATCCATTATCGTTTTGCATGTCGCGTCACCCTTTAGTACTTTTCCCCTTGTGCTACCATCACTTTGCGCAAGTTTACAGACCTCGAGGATGGCGATGCCGGTATTTACAAGCACGGCATTCTTGCGACCAACGTCTTTCTGCAATATTGGTGAAGCATGAAAACCCACAAGTTGCTCAAGGATGCTTTCTTGGACTTTCATAGTTTGTTTTGGAAGCAGATTAGCAAACAAATCGATACTAGCGTCAACTAATGCAGTTGAAGATGGAAGAGGCGGGTCGGTTCTGGTTGTGCCCCTTGTGTACAATGCTACAGGATCGTATTCAAGACCTCCAATGATAGGCTGAATTAGAAGTGCGTCTATTTGGTCATCCACAGCTTTCAAACAAGTCCAATGTGCGCTAGACCGCTTCTCCCGTGCATGGTCAACGCCAAGAAGTTGTAGGCCTCGAATTCGTCCAGATACGCCAAAAGCGTAATTATTTTCCAGTTCCCATAATGACTCAAATGTCCCGGCGGAAGTCGCTATTGCTGCACTTAGGGTAGAAGCTTGATACTTTTCTGGATGTGCAAAGATAGCAATCGTCCCAGTCAGAACATCAGCCGCCAAAGAATCAATGGATGTAAGAGATACCATTTTACGCTGACATTGAACCACACGCCTCTGAACCATACTCTGCTGATCGAAAACCTGTAATGCCGTAAGTATATGTGGACTCGGGTCGTCCGAGAATCTCTTTGTAGAAATTCCTTTAAGGAATACTGATGTATTCTGTAGCATTACTAAGATCCGTCCACAGACATCCGGAGTTAGTAATTTTGAGTTCCATTCAAGGAATGACAGTATACTTCCAAGAGCGCATTCACGCACGTGTAAAAGATAACTAAGCTCCAGTTGGCTATGATTTGTTGCATAATCTTTAGCAAGAGGCTTGGGCATTGCGTTTTTCCAAAGTAATAATAGCTGTGATAGGTGTATTTTGACAAAGTCGGGGCCTAAGGACATGAGGCCTCCAATTAGAGTCCAAGCAACTTGAATTTGTGGTGCAGATATCTTAAGGTCGGATTCCCCACTAGATTTAAGCAAAGACATAGCAAGAGTTTGAATGCGGGAGATTACTTCAAGTGATGTGTAGAGAGGTTTTTCAACACAAACAGACAGCAGAGTAGCCAGTGCAGTCGCGAAAGCTCCACTTTTTCGATTGGCCTCCGCAGAACGTGATGTTTTCAGCTCTGTGAGCTCACGGCTGACATTTTTGAGGCAAAGATGTGTAATGGAGAGAAGATGGTCCGGTAGAACAGATGCCAAGGAGCGTAAGCATAACGCAGCGTGTACTTGAACTGAAAACGACGGATGCGATAGTAGTTTTAGCAGAGAATTTTGCAAAGAAGCCTGCATATCGATACAAGCTGAACCCAGGGTCTCAAGAAGGGAATGTATCGCCTCAACGGCTCCGACTAAGGCATATTTGGACGGCTCCGCTTGTCCTTTATTTGTTCCAGACCAAACGGCTAGAAATTTGTCATTAAGTACCTTTAGAGCATTTAGACGCCCACTTTCGCCTAAAAGGTCGTTGAATAATACTTGTCCAAGTATTATTCGTGCATGTCGCCTGGCAAGCAAAATACGGTGCCTTGGACATCCTGTGGGCGCCGAGAGGCATTGACTGAGTACGTTATCCAGAACTACCACATATGACGCATTCGCAAACCTGGGTCCTAGTTGAAGTAGAAGTTTAACGTAGCAGAGTACAACTGAAGCCCTCAAACGAGACGAAGAAGATGGTTTCGTATACAGTGTCCCAAGCTGCGTAAGGATGTCATCAATAGACATGAAGACGGCTGCAGATTTTTTGGCAGTCCCTGTAGGGGTTGATGGCCTTTCATTCTCGTCATGCTCTGAGTCTGCTATATTCTTTGACCTTTTACTAGCTTTGCTGGATGGTGCAGGAATAGGATGCTCCCCGCGAGCAATCACTACAGCAAGCACTCCTGCGTAGGTAGAGGCTGCTGATGACCTGACCGCCCTGAACGGCGCAACAAATCCTTTAAGCACTGCTGCTTTGACGATCTCAAAATCGTGCGAGTCATTGAACGCGTTAGTAGAGCAAAGGAGTGATTCCAGGAGCTTGAAGCCATTGACCTGCACTAAAGCAGACTTATCAGTGACTGCATTTCGCGCACATTTCCAGATATCTCTTAGCGAAGTCTCATCAAGCGCGTCACCAATCTGAACGATTAGGCTCCTCAGGGCCTGTAGAATTGCTGCACGAAACCCGCAATGCTACCGTCAGATTAGAGCGCGGTAAAGCTTACATTTTGAGCCAGTTTTAAGGACTTCAACAGCGACAAAACGACATGACTTGCAAGCGAAATGAGGTTGGGTCCACATGTAGCACACAGCTCTCCAATACACCGTGTAGCACAACTGTATTATTAGAAGAGTCATCTTACACCACCTACTGCCGATTTCGTATGTCACATTCGTTTTTGCCGGCATTGACAATGGACAGCAACTTGTTGACGAGTTCAAAAGGTCCAGACTTACCATCATTCGTATACAATTTGACAAAAGAGGCCGCTATAAGGTCCCTTATTGCTCTAGTGGGAAATGGGGCGGTCAAGCTGCATATTTGCAGTAAATCGGAGACGATCTCCTCTTCGTTGACTATGGAGCCTGCCTGTTCAACCCCACCAATCCACGTGAGCAGCTGCAGACCCTGTTTCTCTGGGCTTTGAGACTTTAAAAGCTCGAAATCAAAGCGGTCCATTTCATTTGACCTTCCGGGTCTTGATGCCTTGTCCTGTTCCTGACGCTCCTTCCCCACAATCATTGAAGATGACATTGGATGATTTAATTCTCTATGAAAAGCAAGAGGATATGGCCATCGTGACTCTTAATCGACCGAGAAGTCTGAATGCACTGGTAAACAGAGCAGGAGTAGTCAGGCTGATGTTCTAGACTGGGGATCTTTACATGCGACTCGCGGAACTACTCAACAAGATCGCATTACTCTCTGATGTGACGTTTACTGTCCTAACCGGCAATGGCCGTTTTTTCTCTGCAGGAGCAGATGTTCAAGCAAATTCCGAGGAACCTCCGAGTCCTAGCTCGCGAAGAAGGCATTATCTGTCTCATTTCGCTGCAGTAAATATGGCTGTTGCTCGTGCATTTTACGAGCATCCAAAGGTTAGATAATATCCAACACAACATGAGATTTATTACAGATTCTTATATGTGCGCTAAATGGTCCGGCAATTGGGATGTCAGCTGCGATTGTAGCAGCTGCCGATTTTGTTTACGCAACAGAGTCTAGTTGGATATTTACCCCTTTTACAGATTTAGGTCTACTTCCAGAGGGTGCTGCCAGCTATCTTTTTGTGCAGCGAATGGGCATCGCGAAAGCCAACGAAGCTCTTCTTCAATCGAAGAAAATATCGGCCCAAGAGCTTCGGGCATGCGGTTTCATCAACCACATATTTCCGTCCCATGATGATACCTCGTTCCGCTCCACTGTTCTGTCTTATGTCAAAGAGCAATTTGATGGTATCAATAGAGTTTCCCTCATACAATCAAAAAAGCTAATAAGATCATTCTATTCAGCTCATGTGGAAAGAGCAAACATTGTCGAAGCCATGGCTGGCCTTGATCGCTTTGTGGACGGCATACCCCAGCGCGAATTTGAAAAGTTGGCCAGAAAGAGCAAAAGACATAAAGGGTTGGAAAGGGGGTCTAAAGGGTTGGAAAGGGGGTCGAAATTATAATATATAAGCAAGCGTGCATTTGCCCTCAACCAAGTGAAGCAAAGCTCGCGAGCTGATCTGACTTTGATAATACATCCTCGTCGGCCTCTGTCTGCATGGAGGAAGAAACCGTCTCGACATCACTCTCTCTAAGTGCATCTTTCTTTGCACTCCTATGCAACACGAACAAAGCAAATGCGAAAAACGGAATGATTGAAAAGATGGCGATGAGTCCTCGCCGTGTGGAAACCCAACGCACCTGCTCCAGTTCACTCCGCAAGTCAGATAGAATTTGCACAATAATCTTGTTGTTAAGTCCCTGTATTTGCAACTCCAAGTCCTTTTGTTCAGTTCTTAAGACAGACTTGCGGTTGCCAACTTCAATATCAATTTGGTTTTCGAGGTCGGAAGTCTGTTCTCGGAGAGCCTGGTTTAAGGAATCCACATCACGTAATAACGTGGTAGTCTCGGCTCGAAGAGACGCTGCCTCATTTTTCCGGATGGTTGCAATCTCATTCCGCAGCTCCGACATAGCCGCTCGGAAGAGGTACATTTCATTTTCAAGTTCTCCGCGCGATAGGAAATGAGCTTTTGCCTTTAGGACTGATCGACGAAGAAGATAGCGGATGGCTTTCATGAGAACCACAGACTGCTCACGGGTCAGCATGCCATCCTTGTGGAGCCGGTTAACAAAAGCGTAGGAGTCAAAATCATGAACATACTCGGCCGGTTTCATACCGTTGGCTGTCGTTGCTATATCGTTTTGTTGATCTGTTTCCTTTGTTGCCGCTGCCACGTTCTTGTCGCTCTCCATTTTGTTTCCGCTTGAGACGTGGAATGCGGATTCTGGATCCCCCAAAGGCTGCCGCACATCAGGTGGGTTGTCTGGTCTCATAATAGAAAGCCCTTTGTCGGCCAAAGGGAGGGTCACTTGGTCGCGCTTCACAGCTGATGTTGACTCCTTCCTTTTTGCTCTTAGCCTGACAGTTGTCACACAGCGAACACTCTTCATAGCTACCGGCAACCTGCATAGTCGTGGGTATAGAAAGGGCAAGCGTATCGCCATATCCCAGCCTTTGTTTATGCTGTGCCCTGACGTTGCGTGCTGCGTGTCTCAGTTCCTGAACTCATCTCATCTCCCGAAGCAACCAACCAACCAATGGCACCGACGAAGCCAAAGCCCAGGTCATCTAATCGTGTCAAGGAAAACCACTCTAAGCAGCCCAAAGGGAAAGATACCAAACCTAGTAAAAGTGGCAGAAATTCTAATGCAAAGAAACACAAGAAAAGTGCGGTTGTGAGGAAGCAGAAGAAGCCGCGGGTGTACACCGAACGCCAGCTTAATATACAGCCCCTCAACACAGCTGCAATTCCCGGAGGCGTCGCAAAGCCTCTAGGGAAGAAGAAAGGGAAGGTTTTCGTGCAGGACATTGACACGATGATGGCCATTCTGCAAACAGTCAACGATACAAAAGACAGCCAGATTCAAACCAAAATGGAGAAAACCAGGCAACTTGAGGCTATCCGGGAGGCGCGAAAACTAGAGACAGAAGCCAAAGATACCCAGAAGAAGGGAGCTCTGGAAGCCAAGAAGAAATACTTGAAGAAGGGTCGCAAGCGGGATGTAAAGGATGATCCACAAGCTGTTCCAACGCGAGGCAAGAAGGTCAAATTTGCATGATTTCTATATTCTGCAGATATTCTACAATAGGTTTGGGAAACCACCGCGAGCCGCCGCTCTCAAATCAACCTAAATGGCCACCAGCGCCTGTGGTTGCTAGTATTGAAAATTCATTGTACTCTATCTCTTCAAACGGAACTCCTTCTACGTTTGTAATGGGGTCGTCTAAGGCTTGCAGTACAAGGGTTGGCGTCTTGATATCCAATATTTTGTTTACACTGGAAGCTTTGCGGTAATAGATACCCACTGTCTCGTATCCAGTTACCTTTGCTGTGAATTCCTGGTCAAAGTCTCGGATGTATTTGGTTTTCCGCACTCTTTCAACATTGACCAATGGGTTTTTAGCCAGCATGTCTAGATGAAATTCAATATTCTTCTCAAACCGGCTCCCTTCGTTGCAGCATATACTTCTCTCGACCACCAACTGCGTCGCAGCGTATTGCTACTTGTTTCCAGGTTCCAAGGATTTGAGACCAAGCAAGCCGCTCTAAATGGCGTAGCATGCCCCTCTCTCCGAGATAATTGGCCAGAATATTGGCCCCTAACGAAAAGCCGGCAGCATAGAGTGGCCTGTTGGGAAAGCGGGCTTTCAGATAGGCCATGGCTTCACGAACATGGCTTGTTATAACAGCATTGAACATTTTGGGACTCGTAATTTTGGACTATGCACATCCTCTGGCGTTAATGACACAGGCCTCAGATTGTGTCGTACTCCGAAGATGGGTGATCAGAGCACGCACATAGGTTTCATGACTGCCGCCTGTCAGTCCGTGTAGAATGATTAGCATGTTCTTATCGTCTGAGACTACTTGCTCTGTCTCTTTTAGATAGTTGGTATACAGAGGTAAGTCATCCTCTGCAATCGTCTCTGATGTCTCGCCGTCTACAAGATCGATGGCAATCGTCCCTCCATCTTCCATCGTAAGCAGCTTGCGTGCGTAGCGCACTACGTTGGCTGGGGAATTCCCAGCAGCGGCCCGTAGTGTGTGCAAGTGTCCGGAGAATAGCAAAGGGTTGGGATGGAATGGGGAGGTCAACGAAGGACACGTCTGAGCCACATGGAGAAGATGAAGTTTTCTCTCTTCTCCATTCCGCTGGCATGGTCGATTGGCGTGGTGCAGTTCCACCGGCGACGCAAACATCCCTTGGATGATGGATGGATACGATGGCCGCCGGTTCCGAATATTTACGATTTCGGCTCATCGACGACGTGTAAACGCGTCCACTGTGCGTTGAGAAGTAAACCCACGGCAATCATCAATCATCATTAAGAAGTGCTCCAGGCATCGCAAAGACTACTTTCCACGTATGCTTGTTGATATTTTACTCTTCCCGGTTTGGAAATGAAATGATAGATGGCCGCGAATCACATCAAAGACGGTCAGAAGCATGCGATATTCTGGGACTTAGCAGAACAGTACATGACAAATGCGCGTTGCTTGCAATGGTCGTCGCGCAATGTGGGGGTGGATAGGCTGCATTATTACAAGCTGCTGGCCATGGCTGTAACGTGTCTAGAGGCTGTGCTACACCAGCAGTGTACGTCAGAAATAGAAATACGGACAAGGCTAAGACACGCTACTATCCTCTTCAAACATACGTCCAATCGACATGAAGCTGAACAGTCGGTCAACCGCGCCATACAAGTGGCGAAGCGAGATGGACTCGTCGACCTTATGTTTGCTGCTCAGCTCTTGCTCGTGAAAATTCTGCATGCGTCTTCTCCAAAAGCTGCTCATGCTCTACTGGTGACAAGTGCGGCATCTGCAAGGCAAAGTGGTTACGTACAATGGCTGTACTCTTTCCAATTATTGCATCTCGAGATTGGCAAAGGTAACTCGATACGCGGGACGTTACGAGCTATGTCCCAGTTCTCCTCAAGCAGAGGCGACTCTTACGTATTTGCACTTGCCAAATTATTGGAAGCCATGCACCATCTCGGTCGTGGGGAAGAAGGAAGTGATCAAGCTCTGCAAGCTTTGAGTGAGTTTGATGAGAGTATCGATAGTTCTCAACTTCAGCTACTCCACTGTATACTCAAAGCTCTACACGCCACTACGCTTCATAATATGGCACTCGCCATAGAGCGTATGAAAATACTGCATCAATTAGTCGACGAGTCAGGGGGTAGGAGAAATACTCTACATACATGGAAGACAGATGGATCCTTCAAATTAGCTTTGAATACGAACGGGAGTCAAGGAAGCCATATGCTATGCATTAAATGGGCAAATGGTGCCATGGCGACTGCTCTTACTTACCTAGTCTCTGGCTTAGCGCGTCTACAAACGCTGGACTCGAAGTCATCCAAGTTTTTTGCACAAGGACTGCGGATGATAGATGCGATTCTGACTAGTGATAAGCCACCTCCAGGTCTCATGGAGGGTGACCTACATCGATTGTATGACTACCTTCTACTATATGCAGCTTTAGGCTGTACAATGAGACACGACCTGGAAAAATCTGGAAGCTTACTCTCCCAAGTGGCCAACGCCTCGCACTGCCGCACATTCCAAAGAGCGGTAGATCTTCTAACGACAACATCTCGACATATCATGGAGCCAAATGAAGCGACTATTAAGGCATACGATTCTATTGCGAAGCAATCAGATGAATTTGGGAAGCTCGCCTTCTTGAACCAATCTCTACTGGTCAACGAACAAGCGTCTCTTCTCTCTCTTGACTCGAATATTGAGGCAAACAAACTTTTACTGGTAGCCTGCGAGATGTTGGCGGCCATCCAGTCCATCGATGGAGAGATGATTACCCGACGTAAGGCACTGGCCACGACCGTGTCTGTGTCGACTGAGAGCGGCAACTCTCAGCTCCAGATGATTGCTCTCGGATTTCTCGCGACCCAATGGGTTGGCGTCGAGAATGAACAGGCGAGTAAGATTGCCACAGCGAGCTATCTCCTCGCCACAAAGCAGAATGACCACGCATGGGCTCTGGCCTGTGGCGGATTGCTGGTAGATGTGTACCGTGAGATGGGGAAGTCGGCCATGGCAAGCAAACAAGAGATACTGAATGAGCAGCACGCAACAGGTTCGAATTTTCCGAATTTATGAACGGGTTTAGCCGCCAGCATGTAAGGAACAGGTGTATAAACAGCATGATAATACATTCTAGTATTTATAGTCCGGCTTCGAGCGCCAACAGTAAGTTCTAGCCAATTCCGCCCCACTGCCCTCGTATTCTTCGTGCGAGTTGTATGTCTCTCTGCATAATCGTCACGCGCTTCGCATGGACAGCGCACAGGTTTGTGTCCTCAAACAGATGTACAAGGAATGCTTCGGTGGCTTCCTGCAGAGCGAGCAATGCCGTGGATTGCCAGCGGTACCCCGCGTCGCCAATCATGCCTGACCCCATGACAAAGTCGGTCGCAATTTCGCGCACAAGTCTAGAAAATGGCATCTTGAGCAGCAAAAGATCGGTGCTTTTTTGATAGCGACGAATTTCTCGCAAGGCGACGACGCCCGGTCTGGAGCGTCGCTTGGTCTGTGGAACAGGGTCTCCAGGCTGCACCGCCAACCGGGCTGTGTTCTTTGCCAATGACGCTTTCCTCTTGGCCGGCATGCCGCTGGTAGAGTCCCACTGAGGGGGGAAGGGTTGAAGAGAAGCAAGTTGAGGACGGGGTGGCTGGTCGCGGAGGGGTTCTTTATTCACGCTTCCATAAAAGCAGGTGGTTAGACACCCTACCCTGCCGCCACCCCGCCCCCGAGACCTGAACCAGGAGCCATCAGGAGCCGTGAAAGATTGGAAGAGGTGTTACACTACAGCAGCGTGTGCTTTCCTGGGAGCAGTTCTTGGCGGCAGATGGATGGTCCTGAAGGATGGTACTTTGACATCCCGATCATCACCCGGGTGTGGATTACTGCAGCGGTACTGACCTCGGGTGCGATACACTGCGATCTCGTCTCCCCCTACCAGCTTTTCTTTTCCTGGAGGACTGTGTGGGACAAATCACAGTTATGGAGAGTCATTACGACCTTTCTTTACTTTGGGCCGCTATCCCTGGACTTTGTGTTCCATCTTTTCTTCATGTCGAGGTACTCACGCATGCTGGAGGAGTCTTTCTACCGCGGGAAGACGGCTGATTTTGCATGGCTGATCTTGTACGCCGCAGCCTCCTTGCTCATATTATCCCCCATAGCCGGCCTGCCTTTCCTTGGGTCTCCGCTATCATTCTCCCTGGTATACATATGGTCGAGGCGGAACCCAGCCATCAGGTTATCTTTCCTTGGCCTCTTCATCTTCTCTGCCCCATATCTGCCATGGGTCCTGTTGGCGTTCTCAGTCCTCCTCAATAACTCGCTACCAAAGGGGGATATGCTTGGAATTGCGGTGGGGCACATCTACTTTTTCTTTGAAGACGTCTACCCCGGAATTAGCAACGGAAGTCGGCCTCTGGCAGCACCATTTTGGTGGAAGTATCTCTTTCGCGAAAATCGTAGACCTCACCGAGACTGATGCCTTGAGAGGAAGTCGGAAGTCAACGGTTAACTGGGTCTTGCGAGATCAGCAACCGGAAGGACGGGCACATCTGGGAAACAAGGTACGCATCATACGTGATTCGGGCATATTCCCATTCTCGTTCATCTCGTACCCTAGTTATGGTACACATCGGATAGGGTATGTAGTATAGTATCCCAATTATAGACATTACAGCCTGCTTGCCATCAGCTCATTGGCCGAGCAACTCCATTCACATCGTAGAATCTAGGTTGGGGAGAGGGGTCAGTTGTAAGTGTCGGTACAGAAGAAGGTTGGGATGTAGGCCGATGAGGACTCGCGCCATTGGCGTTGGTATAGAAACCTTCGTGAACTGCAGAGGAAATAGGACGTGCATCGGTTGATGGTCTCGTACGCAGCGGAACCTCCGGCTTTTTGTTCCCAGACGCAGAGGATGATATGGCCTGCATGAAGGAGTCGAATGAGTCGAAAGCAGTGACATTGTGATGGTTAGTCTCCTTTGCCGCAGCCTTTGAATGTCCAAAACTGGGTGCAGGCAGTACTGCGGGCGCCGGCGAATGATGGAAATTAGGGCCAGCATAGTTTCCATCCATGACCGGCCCCGAGTAGTTGGAGAAGGGTTGCTTTACACTACTTCTACCCGCAGAAGAGCTGGTCTTTAGTTTCTGTGGAGTGGTTGGATTTGTCCCAGCTGTGGCGCCAGCAATAGCCGGACCTAGTATTCCCTGGCTCTTCCTGGGTGACCGTCGGGCTCCCTCAGGTTGGCCGTTCACATTGCTATTCCTCCCTGAGGGCTTCCTGTCTGAGTTGAGCGTCTTGTTCTCAGTAGTCTTTGGCGTCAAATTGTCCCCATGATGTGATGTCCCCTGCTGTGGGCTCTCTGGCTCTCTTGTGTGACCCTGCTCGGATGCACTTGCGCTGCCTCGTTTGCCCAGTGTCATATGTTGCAGAACTTACAGCGCGGCGGTCGTGCAGATATGGCTGAAGCGCGTGATGGTGTAGAGGTGTGCAAGCTGTCTTGGTGTCATGTTCATGGAGTAGGTATCTAGTTGCGTTGGTGGGATGATGTGATGGATGGGATTGATGGCAGACTACACCAACCACCGTCATGTATAACGGAGTTGGACTGGCAAGTGCCCGAGGCAGTGGCACCAGCGGGCACATCTCACGGAACCTCTCGCACCTGAAATCCCCCGGTGACCATGCAAGCAGCAGCAGCAGATCGCATCTCGAAAAGCAGGAGGGAGGGAGAGGGTGGAGAGAGCGAGCCAGGGAGAAGAGTAAGCACAGCCATGAGATCCTAGAACATGAGCTACGGCGCAAGGCAGAGATGGAGTGTTTGAACTTGCAGGATCGTCTGGAAGATGAGGGCGTAGCGGAGGACGAGATCATCGAGAGGGTCTCGAAGTTGCGAACATCACTCCGCGCCTCCCTGTCGCGCACGGATCAGGAAGGCCGCATCTCAAAGTCCAGCAGGCAGAAGTGGAAGCCCCACCAGGTGCATGAGATCGCGCATGCGAAGGAGCTTGAGAACCACCGGATGGCAAAGGCGCTTGGAATATCTGAGGAAACCAGACCGGCCGAGTAATGACGCCTTTCAACAACCCCAGTGGACGGATGGGATGGATGCCTTTGTAAATAGGATTACAGTACTCGTAAATATCCTTGCCTTTCGAGAGTAATTGGTGATGGACCACCAAGCCACCAGACTATGGCGAGCGTGGCGCACAGCAAAGGAGATGGTTGCAGACAGAGGGTTCGAGCTCGCAGACGAAGAAATCAATATCTCGCTGGATGACTTTCGCAGCCAGTTCTGCGACGCAGCTGGGATCCCCCAGAGAAAGAATATGGCTTTTGGGGCGCGGCCGACCCCAGAGGCCGCCGCGATCGCAGGATCCCGGGCTGGAAATATCTGGGTGGAGTTCTGCGATGAAGCAAGTGTCGGTGTGCGCACAATGCGGGCTTTTGCGCATAGTTTACAGGAGCGAGCGGTCACTACCGGCATCCTCATCTATCAGACTTCTCTGACTGCCTCTGCGAGTAAAGTTCTTACAGCAGTGGACATTGCCATTGAGACATTCGCAGAAGCAGACTTACTTGTGAATATAACCCGCCACGAACTTGTTCCGCGACATTCTGTGCTCGCACCGATGCAGAAGAAGGCTTTGCTCGAGAGATACCGACTGACGGACGCACAGCTGCCTAGGATTCAGACTGCGGATCCGGTGGCACGGTACTTTGGACTACGCAGAGGACAGGTAGTGAAGATCATAAGAAGGTCAGAGACTAGTGGACGTTATGTAACATATCGAATTGCCTGGTAAGCATTCTATCATTAGAATAGTCCTGATGCCTCAAATTCTATCTCAGGTGCCTTCGGGATGCTTGCCCGCCTTTTCTACGCAGAGTGAATGGCGCGAAGCATTATTTCAGCAAATCGGTCAGCTACGTCGTTGTCTTGTCGAGCGGTTTCAACTGCCATTAAAACTCGCTTAATACCCACACCGAGGTCCCGGGACGTGGACTGGCTCTCGATTCCACGTAACGCTGTGTGCCGATCGCCGTCAGAGAACGCTTTGGTCTCTTTCAATATGTGGTTCAACTCGTCAAGATTCGCAACATTAGGAACCCCAATCTCTGCATCAAAGGAGTTTTGTAGGTCTAACGAGCGTAAAACGGATCTCTCCGTAGTAGTAGCAATGATGAGCAGCTTCCTACCATGAGGTGGCTGTTTCCGAAGAAGGACCATCAGGGTTTGCAACATTGGATTGGAGAAACGCGGCCCTATCGGAACCCAGTCCAACAGTCGTTCAATATTGTCAACGACAATCACACTGACGGGTGATTTGTAACTATCCATAAAAACTTTGGAAAGATAGGCAACCTTGCCAGCTTCTCCCATTCCAATCGTTGCTTCAGGAGAAACAAGTTTGACAAACGGAAATTCGGATGCGAGTGCAATAGTCGCAGCAAGTGCTGTTTTCCCAGATCCCGGAGGGCCATGCATTAATACGCTTACCAGCGGGGTCCGGGATGACTTTCGAACCTGTTCAACAAACAACCTTCCTTCGTCAAGGATTGCATTCACATGGCCAGCAAACCTTATTATCCCGCTTTGAATAGCAGACGACAGTTCTTCTTCGCTGACACCAAATGCCGGCCGGACTTCCTCAAGTGCGTGCATAAAGTCCTCGTGATTGACTTTCATATTTTCGATATCATCCGCAACCCCAGCAATTGTGCCGACTTTGACGTGGCGATTGAATGCAAAAGAGCTCGCAGATTTCACAAGCCCTCCAATTTCCGCACCCGAGAAATTCTTCGTGGACGCTGCCAACTCATCTATATCAACGTCGTTGTCGAGTACATTATTTTTGACCATTTTGCTTGTGTGAATCTTTAGGATTTGCTTCCTCCCAAATTCATCCGGTAAGGAGATCTCCATATGCACTTCCAACCGCCCCGGACGCAGCAAAGCCTCGTCGATCATATCGAGTCTGTTTGTCATACCAATAATGAGCACGTTGTTGAGTTGATCTACCCCATCAAGCTTTGATAGGAGCTGGTTCACTACGGAATCTCCAACTCCAGTGCCATCATTGCGACTGCCTCGCTGCTTACAAATAGCATCCAATTCATCAAAAATAATAATATGCAGCCCACTCTCATCTCCTTTTTCTTTGAATTCCTTTTCAGCGTCTGCGAAAAGTTTTCTGACATTTTCCTCACTCTGACCGACGAATTTATTCAGTATTTCTGGTCCATTTACAATTTTCGGTTCACGTGCATTAAGCATCTTCCCAATCTGTCTAGCCATGAGCGTTTTACCTGTGCCAGGAGGACCATGCAGAAGTATACCTTTGACGTGCTGAATACCCAGTTTCTCAACAAGGGCTGGCGGGAATATTCGAGATGCAAATGCACGTCGAAAAATATTCCCAAACTCTGTATCGAGGCCACCAATGCCCATGTCCTCGAATTTGAAATCAGGTTGAATGATCGCGTTCGCTGCAGGCCGCTTTGCAGACGCGCGTAAGCGTATTGGCGAATTAGCGGCCTTGTAAAAGATTACATTCGTGTGAGGTGTTACGATCCCACGCGCAGTATGCGACGAGCTTGCTGGCGAAGAGCGTGTGCTTTTCTCCATCCCAAGATCGACCACGGTAACGGTCCTGACTATGATTTTGTAGCTAATTGAACGAAAATCCATTACGACTATCTGCCCAGGAGCGAAGATCTGATTTGCAAAACGCGAAACGAACCAAGTCCCTAGCTCTTCCCCATCAAGCTGGTCATTCGTTATCTTATTTCTCGAAAAGAATCCAATTTCCAGGTCCAAAGAACCAAGGTATGCTTGCTGTCCATTGCCGAATGGATCAAAATGTTTCACGGTTACCTGCTGACCTAGGCTCCACTGTGCCCATTCTCGGTGACTACCACTTGCTCCAATGGTGCCGCGTCCTACGCTGGGACCTAAGCTCCCCGCAGTGAAGACGTAGAGGTCGTCAACGATTACGTATGCATTTGACTCAAATTCATCAGGGTGACAGCCCAAAACATTTGCTAGAGCATAGTCCTCATTTGGCGCCCTTTGCACCGTGAATACTCCGCCGTGCGTTCCATTTTTCCGGTACACTTCGGTCTTTCTTGTAGGTGGAGGATTTGCAACAGGTCGTCGATCAAAGAGCCCTCTCGACATGTCACGTGTCTCGAAATTATTGAGCTTGAAACCCTGAAAATTATACGAGTACTTGTTTCTTTGTTTAGTACTTGTACTCTTGCGGTAAATTTGGGCGACAGCTTTGGAGAAGGGTTCCGAACGGTGGAGCCGAAGCCAATGGCAATAACGACGCGAACGCCGGCGTCTGAACCGATACGAGAATGACATCCAAAAGACGGCTTTAGTACTATTGAACTTTAACGCTATCCTCATGTCTTTTCTGCTTTTATGCGACCGCGAAAACACAAGGTCCTGGTTGTTCTATTTTATTGGCTTGATTGCTATACTCCTGCTCCTTTGAACTCGATGTTGTAGCTGGTTTTATCTGCCGTCATTTCGCCTGGTTCTGCGAAGCTGAAAGACGTGCAGAATTTATGTAGCAAGGGGCCGAATTCTTAATAGCATAGCTGGTAAAATCTGCGCAGAGTCATAGAGCAACGAGCTTGGTTTAAATAGAGAGAGCGTTAAAATAACTTGCAACGATTAATGAGTGAATACGAGTAACTTCATTTACTCGTCTTAATATTCTCACAAATTGAAGCCTTCATTTACAGACTACTCGGAGGTTATTATTTACTCGGACTGTATTCGAAAAACTTATGGCAGGATTTACGCAAAAGCATAGTCTTTGATGTCTAAATTGTAGGCCAATTTCTGCACAAAGACCCGGGCTACTGCCTCGGTGGGGATGTGGATGCCATGTTCCTCTAGGCTTGTGGCTCGCGCTGATGGAAGGCCGCAAGCCACAATGCGATCGAAGTAAGCCAGATCGGTGCTGACGTTCAAGGCCATTCCATGAGAAGTGATATTCCGACGGAGGTGGACGCCAATGCTCGCGATTTTGTCATTGTCACTCGTCCAGACCCCAGTGTCAGGGCGAGAGCGGGTGGAAACGTTGTATTCGCGGCAAACCTGAATCACAGTGTTTTCCAGCAAATTTATCCATTTCCTCGCTCCCAGTGCAAATGCATTCAAATCTAGAATGGGATATGCCACCAACTGCCCTGGGCCATGAAACGTGAGCTGCCCACCACGTTCGGCAGCATGATACTCGATATTTCCGTTCCTCGTCAAATCAAGAACCTTCTCAGCTGCGTACGTATCCTCGCGCCTTCCAGAAGTATAGACAGGAAGAAACTCTGCTGTCAAAACTGTGACTGAACGATCGACTATCGAGCGGTGCTTGAGATCAAGTTTGTCCCGCACTAATCTAGCCTGGATTGTTGCAGCACGCGAATACTTGCATAGTCCCAGGTGTATTTGACGCAACGAAGCGCTCATAATCTTCTTGTCCACATTCTCCCCCTCCTCTTGGTCAAATTCACGTTTTGCTGTTTGTGAAGTTAATGAGTCTAGTATCACGACGTCATGCCGCTGAAATTGCTGAAACACAAGTCGTGGAATGTATACAGCGAGCAAAATAAAGAACGCGTTCGGAATGATGAGGAGGCTGCCAGAAGGGCGGAGGATGCCGAGGAACAGCGGATGCAGCAAGAGGACGCTGCGGTCCGCCTGAGTCTTCTTAGGAGAAGTTCACAGGGGAGAACGTCAGCACCTCCTCCGGAGCCGACTGTAACAACGGCGCTTACACCCGTGGCACCAAAAAGGGTTGTTGCAGAACGTCCGTCTGGCCTGGTGAAACCTATCGAACCGTGGTACAAATCACGCGTCGCTGCTGGGGAAGCAGATCAAGAACGAAGGGAGCGTGCTCGCCTACGGGGAGATGCAAGCGATCCGTTGCACCTGATGAACGCCTACGTCGACCAAACGATAAGACATCGGGAATCGCGGCAGCGGCGGCACTCAAGGAAGCACCGGATATCTAAATAGCGCCCCCCCCCCCAACCCCCACCCCATTCTCCTCCTCTCGTAGTGCTCCTTATTTATATCTCGAAGGACAAGTTTTGGTGGCGGGCGAGGCCTCACCACCCTACGTCACCCGTCTATATACTGTATTTAGCCGCAACGCCAACGCCTCAACGTCATCCCCCCACCAAACAGCAAGCAGGCGACCCGAGGTGCACTTCTCAATAAGCATCTCCTCATTCGCATCGTGTGACAGGGAGATTGGAGCCTCTTTTAAGAACTATGCTCACGTAAGTTGAGGCGGGTGATTCTCAGGTTGCCGTCTGGCTCTAATTTCCATCACTGCGGCAAGCCAGTATGAAGGAACGGCCTCGTGTACAATCATCAAATAATCTTGGGCCATCCCTGGAAGAGCAAACGGTGTGGCATTCACATATGTCGCAGTCCCCGGTCGCTGGACCAACAGCGAAACTGGAGTCACTCAAGGACGCGGTCAACACTCAACTTGCAAACACACAGAAGCACGTTCGTCGGAAGTCCAGGCTCGTCCAAAGCCATGGCCCCGAAGATTCCTCTCCACCATCGCAATTGCCTTATGCTGCTGGATATCCGTTTCCCGTTACTAAGAGACTGGAGAGGCAGCCATCGATTGAGCAACATGATGCGACGCCAAGTGAGTTCACAGCTGGACAACAACGAGACAACCTAGCTTTTCCGGCTCCAAACATTTACAAATTAACATTGACCCTTAATTCAGAAGCGGGGCTAGACAGTTTCTGGTCCAATTGTGTCGAGATTTTCATGCAGCATTTTCGCGCTTCGAAATTAGCTCTTGCATTTCCAAGCGACAGGACAGATATCCATGGTACTCCTTGGGGTTTGAAAGCTCTCTACGAAAGTAATGGTATTGGCAATGAAATTGTATCACCCTCTATACCGAAGTCACAAACTAGGAGCTCAACGCCTGACCAGTCAGAAGAATGGGAAAGTGATGAAGTGCTGGAACAGTTTAGTGATCGTTGGTCCCCGACGTTAGCAACTCCAGGCAAAGCCCCCAAGAGAAGGATGATGGACAAACTCTTATCTCTCGACGACCTTGAGAAAGGCCTCATTGATAATTCGGGCATTCAGAGAGTGCTTAAGCGCGGAGAGATAGTCATCGTCTCCCGTCAGTACACGGGTAGTGGAGCGACCGCTTTGGCTGAAAGGAGAACGCACTGTGCTCAAACGAGACCAAGCCTTCCGTTGCGAAACCCTTCCAATGGAGACATTGACACTCGAGCGTTTCGAGCTGCGGTGTATGAAGAGTATGAGCAGCCGCCTCTATCACCTTGGTCACACTCTCCCGCGCCATCTCCTGCAATAATTAAAGTCGACAAAGACCCATTCTTTGACTCTCCTACTATTGATCTTGACAGCTTTTCTCCAAAGGAACCCACACCATTGTACTCTTCACCGACCGCTGTCAACGCTATTGGTTACGAATCTGCACATTCAATAATTCACATACCCTTGATACATCCCTCTGCTGCGTCAAATGTGGATGTTCGTCCATCAGGCCACAAGTCAAACGTCGTTCCAATTGCGATTCTCTCTTTTCTATCGACTGCTATCCCATACCCGCCGAGCCTTGTTCGGTCGTTGGCCGCCTTTGCTCCTATAATTGCGACAAGCTTGAGTCAAGCGCTTTCGCATGCTAATATATTGCATCAGCTGTCATCGCGTCCATCCGGAAGCTACGAGGGTAGGCCTAAAGATGTTCTGGACG
>JAABUO010000461.1_pt1 | contig 80816 bp, 87 predicted proteins | sample 5559291 | NCBI WGS metagenome assembly JAABUO01 (sample SAMN10711878, study PRJNA513372) | rock metagenome | isolation source: Antarctica rocks | place: Antarctica: Victoria Land, Finger Mt sud
GCATTGGCCCGACGAAACCCGACCCTGGGGTCGGGTTCGCGCCTTAACCCTGGCCCAACCCTACGGGGCCCAAGAGGGTGGGTCGGGTTGAGAAAAAAGTGTTCGACCCGACCCAACGATCACACTATTGACGATTCGATTCGATTTTTTGATTCGATTTTCGATTCAACTTTTGAAATCGAATCGAATTGCCAAGACTTTCGATTCGATTTCTCGAATCAAACTCGATTTTCCAAATCGACGCGATTAGTCTATATGCTATCAATAATAAGCAAACAATTGCAATTGAATAACTAGAAAAATAATAACGATGCGTGCAAACAATACGAGTGAAGTTTTGCTTCACTAATAGAAGTAGAGAAACTAAAAGAGTTAAAGAAGAAGAGTGATAAGCTTTAAATCTAATTTATATTTATTATCTCGTAGAAACTCGCAAAGATAAGCTATATTCTTAATACGTTTTGACGTTAAAATTCTTCGAAACTTAGTTTTGTTAATCAATTGAATTTTGCACGATACTCGAGCTACTTAAAGCAATTGTCAAGCTATCTCTTTCTAGTCTTCCTAGTACTAGAAAGTAGTTTCTATATGTTATAATATTACAAAAAATTAATATTAATTTAACTATATATAGTTTAAAGAAATAATATATAAGTAAAATATTAAATAAGATTTATATAATTTTTTTTCAAATTATTTATTTAATTATATATTATATTATTGATATTTTAGAAATGTATATATATATAAAAAACTTTATATATAAAATTGCTTATATATATAGTAAAACTGTTAATATAAATATAAATATAATTAGATATTGTAGTTTCTCTATTATAATAATAATAATAATATTTTAAAAAAAAGATTTATTAGAATATTATTAATATCTACTTAATTATTAGTATATATTATTATATTATTACTTAAATTCAAACTTTAAAGTATATTAGAAATTGTCTTTATTTGTGTTAAATTAGCAAAATAGACAAGTCTTATTACTTTAGTTTTATTCTAATATATAAGTTTGTATAAAAACTTTATATAAACTAGTACAAATCTATATAAACTTGTTAGCTTTATAGATAATAAATTTGTTCAAACGTTATAATATTAATAATCTTGGAATTTTTAAATTTAAGCTTATAAGTCTAATATATTGTTAGAGACTTTTTCTATTAATTATTTGCACTAAATAAGTTGTTCTATTTTATACAAAGATTTTGTACAAACATTATTTGCACTTTGTACAAATTTTTTGTTCAATTGTGTGCAAATCTTGCTGTAATATTCTTATATTTGTATTTATTTACATTAATAGTTATATTGTTTTATGCTTTTTATAGTAAACAATTTTTGTAACTTGTTGTTTAGTAATCTTAAGTACTTTTATATAATTGTTAATATAAACTTGTATAATTAATATATATTTGTTAGTATCTAGTAATACGATATATTTACAAAAGATGTCTTAAGCTTATTGTATTATTTAAATATTTTTGTGTTCTTTTTTACAAATTTATAAATATATATTATCTAGAGTAAGTCTTTGTACATTTATTAACAATGTTTGCTAATTAATTTATGTGTTAATAGCTTGTAATTAAATATATTACGTACAATAATATAAAGTTTTTTACAAATTTTTTATAATTTTCTATTGTATATCAAGAATATTAATTAATAATTTTACAAACTTTATAAAGTTTAATATCAAATAATAAAAGAAATTTAAAATCGAGTTGCAAAATAATTACTTAAGTAACTTAATTAATTTTAATATAAAATTTAAGCAAACTTGTAAAAGATTAATTAAGAATAATACAATTTTAATCAAGTCTAAATTCGACAATACTTGCTTAAAACTTCTAGTAAAACTTAAATTTATAATTAAAAGAATTTTATAATATGCTATTATTATATTAAGTTTAACTAATTTGTACAAAATTAAAATTGTAAAGTTACAAATAAGTTTGTTGTTTTACAAATTTAACTTAATGTTATTTATTCGAACAAAAATTATAAAAGTTATAAGAATAAAGTTTTCAAATATAAGTTTGTTTCGAGTAAGCATTGTTTTATATATTATAATAATAATTAATATTAATTTTGTGCAAAGTATAACGAGTATTAAGTTGAGCGCTTAACAAAAAAGTTTATAAATAATAAAGATAATAAAAACTCGATTATATTTAATAATACGTGTTGTCGCTTCTTTATTGTATTTTTATACTAATATTGTACAACAATATTTAAGAAGATAAATATTGCTTATAAAAACAAAAGAAGCAATTCAAAATTAATAAATATAAACAAAATAAAGAAAAAGAATAATATTAATTTGTACAAGAAAATCTACAAAATGCACAAGTTTATAACAAAATATTACAAAAAGTTTGTTAAAAATGCTTTAACAAATAATAAATAATTCGATGCGAACAACATAAGTTGATGCAATAGCGAACGATAATATAAAGAATATTAAAGTAATTAAATAACTTAACGACATTTAATAATATGTGCAAGATTAATGTTGTTTTATAACTTCTTAAGTATTTGTAATGCGATTATGTTAATTGTCGCAATATTTAATGTGAATTTTCAAATTTTAATGTTCGATTTTCGATTTTCGATTTTTCGAAAATTTTCTATTTTGATCTTAAGCAAAGTATTGGTCATCGTAGATTGCGATTCATATTATTTGATCTAATATAACGCGAGCGAACTAGCGATCCTAGACCCCACTAGCCCCTGCAAACCAATTGAATAATCGTATTGAATAAGGGTCTATTCGAACTCGTTCTAATGACTTCATCGAGACTAATTTGACCCCTGCAATTAGTCCTAAATGATCCTAATTGCATCATTGTTCGAACTCGATTTCCTGCAATACAATATAGACAATCGGTGGCGCTTATCGCGTTTCTAATACTATTAATGATATATTTGTACGATGGGGTGCCGATGAAGCCACAGCACCTCGAAAGGTCGTGATGAAGTCACTAAAGACTATTTGTACTTTTCTAGCATCTACTATCAAAATCGACGATTCTTGATAGCTTAACATCAAAAGCGATTAATAATTTGCGCAATCTTTGCGTCAACACTAGAAAGATATCTTTTATACTTTGCACTTGTTTAAATAGAAATTAGAGACGTAGATGCATGCGATGTAGAAACAAGCAAAGACGTTAATTGAGATTTTGAAGTTGTTGAACGCGGGAACGCTAGTACACATTAATTTGGTAGTACTAGTATTGTTCTTAGTGTTCGAGTTCGAACAACAAAATAGTACTAAACGGTACTATTTAGATGTTTGAAATAGTACTGATTGACCGTGTGTACCGGTAGGACTAATTTCCACCAAAAACGAGTTCGAACAGGCCCTAAAGCTGCGCAACCTGTCTATTACAGCACTCGAAGGTCGGCACTATGCCTCATCAAAGCGGATCGTCTCGCATTGACCCTTTTCGCTTGTTTCCACCAGAAATAGTGGGCTTGATCAATGATCTACTGGACCCGCCCGATACGGAGCGCCTTAGAAGGCTTTGTAGATCTTGGAAGGCACTTTCGCAGTCTTTGAATGGTCAGGGAGCTGTTGCACGACATTGTCCCCTGGCCTATACTTCATTACTTGTCCATCGGAACCTTACCAATGAAAACACAGTGAACGCATGCTTTCGTCGCTGGCTTTTCTATGAAGAGAGTATTGCAGCAGGACTTGCACACAGCGTCTTCCGATCTTGCGAGGTTACTATGTTCGACATTGGCAACCGCATATTAGTCTCAGGCAATTTGTCTGGTAGGTTGTTGGTACGGAAGCTGCAACCAGGTTCAAACAATACTCGTCAGCAGAGCCACCAACTAAGCCTGAAAAAGATACTACGACCGTTCATAGCGGTTGACCTCTGGCTGGAGGGAGTCTTCACTACTGTGGATGGCGACCTTATTACGCACACAGATGCGAAAACCGTGTCTTGCGTCGCTAGAATTACAAGCATGGGGAAAGTCGTCTGGTATGTCGAACAAGATTGCAGTGGCGTAGCAGTTGGCGCCGAATGTGTCTACCAGTTCCATTGCGGTCCTGATTTTGGTAATTTCTGTGCTCTAGAGACACTAGATCTCGTAAACGGCGTCCAGAAAAGTTATTCGACAGTTGTCTGGCCCTCACGTGCGCCAAAATCTTTTGGGAGCTTTAAGTTGATTTTAAGTGCAGATGAGGCATTCCTGGCAGTCAAAGTAAAGAATCAGCTGCTCTGCATATTCAAAACATCTACTGGTCAATTGGCGCATATAGAAGAGCCTGTATTGCTTGGATATACTGCGTACGATGACTGTTGGATGTCTCCGGAGCCAAACTCTTCCGACTTCCTTGAGGCTTGCTGGGAGCAAGGCCGTGTTAGTATCATCTACCTCTACACATCAAGTCTCTACCGGATCTTTTCATCGAACAAAGATCATGAGCTTTCCAGAGGACAGCTTTACGCCCCGTGGAGGTATCGATATCCGCCGCAGACTAATGTTCGAAGAGCAATCTGATGAAAATGGAGTCTCATCTTTTCTGGTCAGACCAATGAAGACCTTGAACCCAAACGAAACTGACAATGGAACAACATCCTGCCGCAAAATTCTGACGATGGTGACAGAAAAATCAAGGGAAAGAAAGCCCATTGAGCTGCCACGAAGGGCATACCATGAGGCTCATGAGCCGTACTCAAATTCCTTTGGGATCTACAATGGATACTTGGTCTTCCATCATATAGTCACAGGGCGCCTTATGATAGCAGATTTCCGGCCTCCATGGTGACCTACCAGAAAACATCATTTTGTTAGTTAAGCAACATCCTTAACATTAGCCCGGAATTCAGCGGACTCAAGAGTGTATATGCCGATCTCATTATGAGAACAGATTTTTGACCAAGGTGAAGCGATCCATAAAATTTTCGAACCGAGATATTTGGCGTATTCATAATGGTTGCGACTTTCGGGGAAATCTTTTCTCCCCACCTCACAGCTCGATGCAAAATGAAAGTTGGATATCTTGTGCAATCTAAAAGCAAAACAGCTTATTGTTGTTTCAAAATAATCGCATTGTCTTATTCTACAAAATTTGTATACAGTACTTGGTTTAATAGGTTGGCAACCAAAAGTTTCAAAAACCCATGAATTTGCGCTCGTGACGGGGATAATCAAGTCGAAATAAAGAACTGCCAACAACTTCGCACTGATGTGATCAAATTCTATATAAAAAACAGGTTTCTGCTCGCAAGATATCGAGCTTTGATATAAGAGTCGAATATCTACGAATCGGCCTGTTTGAAAAAGTTGATCGATTGTGGTAAGGGAAATTTGTTTTCCCGAAAGTCGCAACCATTATGAATACGCCAAATACCTCAATCAAATAGCACCTGGAAGTCGTGGTGAAGAGACTTTAATTCGGTTGATCGTATCTCAGTGGAACAAAGACACGAAGACAGGAGCAGGAGTTTTCGTCGCCCAGTAGGTAATTCAGAACCAGAACACTTACCTTAGAGGAGAACAAGTCTTATGCATAGGAAGCTGCGGTAGTGTCACGGAATGGAATGATAAATCAGCCAAATTTCATCTATCCCATGCGCCGGGAGGTGCTGATTCTAGAGGCTGGCTAAACCACGGCCGATTGCTTCACGATCCTGAAAACGTTTTCACACAATGGCGTTGGGAGGGATGACCAGTGGTGGTCCATTGTCAAAGGAAGAGAATGTTCAAGATTAGTACTGACAGAGCGAACGAATAGAAGGAAGCAAATACAGAGGGGATATAAACATGATTGCTAAGCGAAGTAGCACCCACTGGTGCGAGCGCATGGGATAAAATCACGAAGAGAGAACATGAAGTAGATGAATTCAATTAGGGGTCATAGGCTAGCTGAGCGACCTCGGCAACGCTTGCTCTACCATGTTGAATGCTTTCTCGATCCGCGGTAGTGGCATCGATCATGTTTTCGATAAGCTAGACTTACCTCCAACATTCGAAGAATGGCTGCTCAGCAAGCTGGAGTCAAAGAAATAGCATAGTGGCACGTCAAAGCGCCGCAGCTTCGGAATTTGATCCATGCGTCCTCGATCAGAGAGGTTAGCCTCGGGTTGTGTATCGCCTGTGTCTTGAGGGAAGGGAGGAGGGAGGAACGTAGTGTTGGGAAGGCGAAGGGGAAAACATTGTGTTGAAGCCAGGTTGGGACTTGTTGCTGGGAAAGTGAGGTGACTTGTTGATGGAGTTGTGATTAGAGGGGGATATTAGAAGGGAAAGTGATTACTGGGTCAATGGAACAGATTCTTAATGCGAGTATGCAACTGGTTTTACTCGGAGGCGGACAAGGTAGCGAGAGCAAGATAATGGATCCCAACAGATTCAGAGCATGAACGTGCCTCGAATGAAGAGGGATGACAGACAACATCACATTCGTCGAGAGTGCAAGCGTACTGTCCCCAGCTGCCGCAAGTCATGCCGCTTACCGTATCTGAGCAAAAGTCAAACGATGCCAGATCGGGGAATCTCGGCTAGGATAGAAAATTGGGCCCTCCCAATACTTTCTAACGCATGATTTATTCTATGCGCCGACAGGGTGTGCTTCATAAACCAGCATCCATTGAATAGCACTCCTGAGAAATGTGTTGATGGAGCAAGCCGCAAAGCCCTAGACTAGCGTTCGCTTAGGATATCACGTGACTTAGACTGCGCAACGGACAGGCCAAGGAGCGCGATTAAAACGGTCTCAACACTTCATGATCAAACTCTCGGGCATGGCTCTCAGGTATGCGTAAGCATGTAGAACTCTCGTCATCAATGTAAGTAGAGAGAAAACGTATAAATGAAGCAAACCCGCCGAAAAATAAAAACATCCATTGTTGTGACAACCAGCAGATTCGAACCCCAAACATGCAAAAGCTCACGTCCCAGAGGGCCGTTACCAAACCCTTTCCGCCGGCCGGTCGGTAGGATTTTTGGTTAGTATTAATCGCGCAAAGACCCCCCGTCGAGGATCTTTGCACGACTGAACCATAGCCGCTATATAATCTGAACGAGGAATTAATCCAATACATATCCTGTGATGGCGTAGAAGAACCCCGCCGGAGTTGAACACAATGCCAAATCCGAGAGCACCCATTCTTGCCGGTGCGGGGGATAGACATCACAACTCCTATCAAAGTACCCATTGTAGGAGCATCGCGAGATTGTGGGCTCAAAGTAAATTCAGGGGTTATCCCTTTCCGCAGGGGTATCATACATTCATGAGTCTTCCTTTGGTTGAAGGCAGAGGACTCTCGGCATCATGAAACACGTCGTCGTCATTGCTGCTCTGCCAATTGTTACCTGTCTTTGAAGGTAATACTTTCGGACTTCGCTTCCAAAGGAAGTGTATCAATGAATGCAACCATGAGTCACCCATCTTCACCTCCCAGGCTCTCAGGGTAATCTCAATGTATGCCCAGCAACCTCTGCGTGTTGTACAAAGCCGAACCACCGACCATTGAAGACTTCGTTTGGCCGATTACAGCTCGGTCGGATAGCTCGTAAGCTTCTGGGAAATGTCCTTGTTGGTATCGCGGTTTGGAAGTGCCCCGATGGTTTCGTGGGTCCGATGTGGTCTCCACCAAAAAGACACTCACGGAACGATGGTATCCCCGCGAAGATGCTGCCGTCTCTTCATGCTTCCCACATCCCTTCGGTACGTCGCGAGTGAGCACCTTGCACTTAAGGTATTCTCGTCTTCTAAGCCAAATTGGTCAACCATGCACTTGACGACATGCTGTTGCAGGTCCATACTGTCTCCATAGCGACCTTGACCGCTATAGGTATGTGCTAGACTCCCCATGGCGTTCAACGTTTTCACGTGTTCTTCGCCCCATTGCTTCTTCTGCACTTCCAGCAGTTTGACGTAAAGTGCTTCAGCATCCTCCCATCTCAGTTGCATCTCATACACTTGCCCGAGGTCGTTCATCATACGCAACGTTTTAGGATGCTCAACGCCCCAAACTTCCTCCATAATTTTAAGAGCACGTTCATACGTCAGCTGAGCTTGAAGCTGATGGCCTGACTTACACTGTGCATCCGCGAGATTAGCCATCAGCGTAACACTAATGTGATCTCCAGGGTCTAATAATCCCTCGACTTCGTGGAGTGTCTTCTCATACACTTGGATAGCCTCTTCATACCGACCTTGGGCAGCGTAAAGCAATCCAAGATTGTGTTGAACGGGTAGGCTTCGCTCCCGATCACGCTCGCCTGGGAGTGCTCTGTAGCCCCTGATCGCTTCCTGTATAAGTGATTCAGCTTCTTCATATTGTTTTTGGGCTTTTTTGATTATCGACATGCTGGCCGGGGTGTTGATATAAAGCGGATGACGTTCCCCAAGAAGATCTTTTCTGCAAATTGCGACGCGACGTATCAACGGTTCAGCTGAATCCCATTCACCTTGATGGTTGTACGTCAACACCAACTCCATCAGGTTGCGCATCAAGTCTTGGTCGTTAGGACCGTGGTGATGCTCCTCCTGCGGTACAATTTTCAACAACATCTCCACACATTCAACAGGTTCGCCCCTAAACCTCAAGTACTTGGCCATCATTCGTACAGCCCAGACCATTCTATAACTACAGCAATCCATGGACTGGTGGAACGCAATAAGAGATTGTAGATGGGGAAGAAGACGCTCGTACCCCAGCCAGGAACTCGGCTTTTCGGGGTTCCCTGATAAGAAAAGCGATTGCTGTATGGTTGATGCAGCAATATTAAGGCAGAAATTCTCTGCGCCAATCCTCTTCATATCTTGGCGAACCATCAGTTGAACCAGATCATGCATGCGTACAGCCTTTCCGTGGTCTACAGTATGCAATAGAGCCAGCTTCTGTAGCCTTTGTATCGCGAGTGGGAACTCAAGAGGATCGTTCAACAGGCCCCACATCGGCTGGTTCCAACGATTAAGGGACGCTTCAACATGGTCAATTTGCCGTCCGAGATCAGAGTCCAACGCCGTAACTTCTTTGCATACTACTTGAGGCTTGGACGAGGATGATTGCGTACGACGACTAAGCGTTGTACGGAGTTTGACCATGTATCGTCCTGTCGATGACCCCTCGGATGATGTGACTTTGGGGTGATCAAATCGCTGCTGAGTCTCAGCGCCATCTGTTTCAGTTTCGTTCTGCCCAATTGTGTCTTTGTGATCGTAGAAATCTCTCATCACCCATCTGGGGTCCAAGTTCGAAGGCTCAGCAAGGCTATATCCAGTTGCCCAGATATCAGTAGGAATACTTTCAGGATCCATAAGGGCCAGAGCTTTTAGTAGCATGCTTGTGAGAGGTTCTTCACGATTGAGATCTTCGAGTCTAGTCCCGAACATCGCCACTATGGAGCGTTGCTCGTATATGGCGAAACGATTGTCCCAACTGAGCATCTGTAACTTGCGCTCACCCTGGCAAAGACGAAGAATGTAGTCGAGGTCCTTAGAAGACTGATTTGCAAAAGACGCTGCCTGACTGATGGCGAAGGGAAGACGACCCAAACTCAATACCAGCTCTTCGGCCTTGTCGATATCCATGGCTGGCTTTGAGTGAAGTTTGTAAGAATGTAGGCTCTCAAGTTCTTTACACAGAAGCTCAACCGCTTCTTCACGCTTCGGTAGATCTAGGCTCATGATCTGCTGTCTTTGTTCACCTGGATACGTAAATGCTTTCGCCACATCCATGTTTCGAGTTGTGATCATGATGACACCGCGTTTATTACACCGTGGTAGGTTTTCCCTCAGAAGTGGTACGGTGTCATCATTGACGTTATCACAGATTAGTAGCCACGACAACTCTGCATCCGTAGTAGTAGTTGTAGGGAAATCTCCTTTATTTAGTTTTGATCGTGAGTTGTTATCGCACTCTAGCCATCTTTGTGCAGAAGCGAGCTTTACACTTTGGTCGCTGTGATCGCGGTCAATGTGATCTACTAGATCTAGTATCTTGGAGTAGCCTTGTATGAATCTTTGAGAAGTAGCGGCGGAGACCCACAATATCGAAACTGCTTTCGACTGACCAAAAGCCTCAGAAGCGGTTTTCAGGGCCAGCTGGGTTTTCCCTAGACCCGGCATTCCCACGATAGCACACCGTCCGGGCTGGTCGCTGCTTCTCAGACAGCTTATCATTGTGCGTAGCTGTGCTAGCTCTTCTGTTCTTCCGGTAAAGTGTTGCGACAAGAGTCCCATAGGTGCATCATTGATAGGTTGGAGAGTGGGACTGGGAATCCCGCCAACTCCAGACTCTCGTAGGTGTCGCCGTATCTCTACGTCAGATATTAGCTCCTATCTAGTCCTCAGTCATGCTATCATCATAAAGTAAAGGGGCCTCTACTCGTGGCTAGGCAAATCTTCGCTGACTGCAAAGAAGCTTCTTCAAGGATCCAGCCTGCTCCATACGCCAGCAGCGCGCAATTCCAGGGGAGCACTCGTTCCTCGGCAATCTTAAAAAAAACGTGTTCCCGAGTCTACCGTAGAATGCTCGAGCAGTGACGACCAACTGCTGAAGTAACAAATGGTCTCAAAGCAGAGCCCTGCACGACAGGGATCCTAGTGTCAAGAGATGGCAAATCGAGGGGTTGAGTATCGGGTCGCCTGCATACTTTTCAGTATCGCGATTGCCCGGTTTCTCATCCTCACTCTATTGCGTCTCTTTGACCCACCCACCCATTCCATTTTGAACCCTGCCGCGTAGGTGGGGGGATGCTCGGCGGCGTGGTGGTGGTCCCATTACTAGCCCACGTGTGGCTATGCTTCATTGAAGTTATACATCAGAGCCAGCGATGCAAGCAGTAGCCTCGCAGACCCAATTACCACATCAACAGATATCTAGGAAGAAAGAAACTACGCAAATTATTCCCATGAGCCTTATCAAGGGAAAGTGCATCAATTCTTGCCAACGCATGGAGTAATACGAACTTCTGCAGATAGTATTCGTCTACAGAATGCTTTACATACCTCGACGGAACCGGTCTTGCTTAATCATCTCGCGTCCTTGATCTTTCCGAGTAAGGTCCGTTGCGTACATGTGTTCCACATTGGCGGCCTGCTCGACTCTTTGGCCTGCCACTTTGAGTTTTGTAAGGGACGATGCGAAATCTGACTGCAAAGAGGACCATGCTGAATGTGCTAATGCTTTCAATGAGCTCGTATTTCTGCACAGATGCTCAGCAGTCTGTAGGCCAAACGAGATAATGGCCGCATAAATGTCGAGCAGTGGCTTATATAGCAGCTGAAGTTGGGATTCGCCGTATATATAGATTAGTGCTTCAAGATTGGGCAGCGACTGCCGCACATAGTCCAGAGTTTGCACGATTGTGTCATGAGCAGCACTAATGTCTTTCGCTATTACCAGAAGAAATTTCAACGAGCCCCAAACCAGACCGACTATGTTCAGGCCAGAGGCTTGCGGAGACGACTGTGCGATCATATCGATTGCGTCCGCATACCGGTTGAGACTCGCCATTGTCGAGTCGACAACCTTTTCAAAACGCCCACCGCCATTGTGCAGCCCGCTGCTATTGCCCACGTTGGTTATAAGATCATCAGGATTCGTTGTGCGTAGTAAAACATCATAGTACTCTTTGGACAGCCGTCCCGATACATGCAAGCCTTCGATTCGTTTCAGAGCATCAGCGTAGACGGATTCGAGAGTAAAAGTCTGTGCTGAGTGTTCCGCCTGATCTGGCCATAAGCCATTACTTCGCTCGACACCCATCTTTCAAATTCCAAGCCCAAGTGCGGCAGTAGTGCATCGAGCACATTAAGAGAACCTTGACTGCCGTGGTTCCACAACCTCACACCGCTATAATTCGATGCACATCGGGAATGGCACAACACTATTCAGGACAGCAATGCCATGACAACTCCAAGTTCAGCCGCACTGGGCCACGTGACAGCACACCTCAGGCTGAGGCACACCTTAGCTGAGCGAGCCGCGCGGGTATCCAGAGTGAAATTAGGGTTGAATGAAGGGTCAATAAAGTCTCCTGCATGTGGTCACGAAATTAGCAACGATCTTATTATAACGAGGAAGTCTCCGAATTCGTCTATCATCAGCTCGGTGGACGTGGAATGGCATTTGTTACAAGGCCCTCACGCGTTACCATGGCTGATCCCCGCGAGAACGCTACCACTCCCATTTCACCAGAAGCTCCCTCTACAGCAATAACCTCCCGTCGGTCACTGAAACAGCTATCTCTATTTCTCGCCGGCTCCTCTTTCCTCGCCTTCTCCACACTCATTACTCGACGCTCCCTAGCCCGCCGTTACGCTGCCACTGTTCCTCGCTTTTATGCTCCGTCCAATCGCCCACCATCCAACACTGTCAATGGCCCCTTCGAAGCTGTTGAAGCTCTCAGCATCGCAACTATTAGTGTCACCAGTTTTATGATGATGATGGCCGGTGGTGCGTTTTGGGCTTTTGACATCAGTACTATGGATGACCTGCGGCGAAAGGTCAGGGGTGGGCTAGGGATTGATGGCACTGGGCGGAGTGAGCGGCAGGCGGAGGAGGATTTCGAGGAGTGGCTAGCTGAGACTCTAGCGAGGAAGGACCAGAAAAGGCGAAGTAGAGGGGAAGAAGACGAAGAGAAGAAAACCGAGAGAGGAAGGCCACGTTAACGCGAGTGATGGTGGGAGGCACCAGACTGCGATCGACACTCAATCCATTCTTCTACCCTTCTAGAAGGTCCCAAAAGGCACTCCTTCAATCTTACATATCAGACTATGAGGATCCCCTCCGTTAGCCACTTGATCAATACGATGTCGGACCAGGTCTTAACCCTACCCGGCACGAATCTCTACCCACTACCAAGATCCTACACTTCCACCTTAAGATGCTTCGTACCACTTGTTCCATACTCTTAGTGTGCATAAGAGGTCGAATTTGGGTCGGCTCTAGCAGATAAAAGCGACTGCGCTGTGCCCGAAGCGGTCGTTGCGCTGTTATCAGGCAAGCCAGCATGTTCGCGCACATTTCGGCCGTCAATCTCGTCTGCATGTCGTGCTTGGTGACGATGCCGGTGTCGCGCATATCGAGGCGGATAGGAACGGGCGATCGTCAACAACATCAGTAGAACCACAATCACGCAGACCCGCATTTTGTCGAGTGGTATGGTACTAGAATTGGGGTTAACGCAATTCGACAGTGCTATGTCTAGACAAGCAGTACTGAGTCTTCCGCTTACTTTGCTGAACCGCTGCCTTCCACTACTGATCAACCCTCTGATCGCGTCATTCAATAGTCTATTACCCTGTCGCATCTCTGAAATTGGCATATCGCTCCTCTCGCTTCCCTTCACTTGAGATGCAGGGGGATTCGCATCACCAAGGGTTTGCAGCACTGAAATTCATTCCGTGCTATGCACTCGCATCATCGCTCAGTCACAACGATACCAACAGAAGAAGTACACTGTCTCATTGTGCCAATCCACTCGCAAAGCCGTTGATTCGTTGATCAATCATTTCGTTCAATCCAAGCATGCAGCTAAACTTCAAACCTTGCTCGAATACCCTAGGTAGTCTTAATGGCTTTTCATGGAGGAAGGCTCCCTTCACTTTTCGCCATATTCGAACGTCCAGGGCCAGTGTGTGGATAACTGGACGGCATACTCCCCAACTCGTGATCCTGATGACCCTGGCCTCCTCCTCCAAATATTTCTCTCGACCTCTGGAAAATCCCGAGCTTTCCAGCACCGCCTCCTCTACGATACTTGATCCGCCATATTAGGTAGGGAACCGAGAACAGCAGAAGTATGCCAAGAAGGGTGCCTGAAATTGCAACCCAGTCCAAGTTGGGCCCGTTGTCGCCGCCTTGATTGCTTATGCTGGTGGAACCGCCGTTGTGGAAACCTGGACCATCGAAGGAGACACCAGGATCGTTGACGTTCGCGTAGTCGCGTACTACCTTGGTAATGAAGGGCATACTTAAGAGCTGTGGAGACTATTCGTCGTCAGCATTACAGCCTCGCGCTCGACAAGGGCTCCTAATGCCTGACCAGTGTGATCCTAGCGACTCCGCAAGAATCTATGAAGTCCCGAATGTCAGGCACTTGAGAATAGTAGGATTTGCAGCAAAGTAACAAAACTTTTAGCAGCTCTCACTGTCAGGAGACCAAAGATGTTTGATTTTGCAGTTACAAGGAAGCACCTTTCCGCGATTTTTATACCTTTACATATTCCAGTGCGCACAGTCATCCTTCTAGCTTGCGGTAGGTTTTCCGATAGTATCTGTCAGCCCGATCCCGTGGCTCATAAATTTCTGTGGATTCTCTGTCTTGACATTTCGTGAAATCAACATTTTCTTCACTGTGGCGCCCTTTGTTTGCTCTCTGGGTACCTCTGGTTCGCAACGAGCTTCGAAGCCGTGACTGGGAATCCTAGGTAGCAGTCAGGATAGTCAGAGCACTATCACAATCTGCATATATGTGTCGTTCCCCTTAGAAATACCCCCTATATATACGACCGCCTCCCACTCCTCAAGCTCCACCTTCCCCTCCACAGCTACCCGGCAGCGACATCTCACAAAACCTCCCTCACAACAAGCAAGCATTCCTTCTCCACCAAGCTATCCGACACAGCACCAAACCCCACAGACAACCACCTCAACGACACTCTTCACCTCCATCTACCCACCCCAGCCTCCCCATCCAACCCTCACCATGGTCTTCATCGGCCACTGCCCCCCCTCCCACGACATCAACGCCGTCAACTACTCCCCCACCACAGGCGTCGACATCCACAACGACCCCGGCGTCCCCATCACCGTCAGCCAGTCCAACGGGCCCGTCGCCATTGACGACGCGCATCCCTATGACCACTGCGTCGGCATCTCGCTAGGCGCATTGATCGGTATCATCATCGGGCTTATCATCGCTGGTGTTGTCGCTTGGTTGGTCTGGCGCTTGGTCAAGAAGAGGAGAGCTGCGAAGAGTGGCGAAGGGCAGAATGGAGGTGGATCGGTACCTGTGATGGGAACTTGGGGTGCGATGGGGGGGAGGGATGAGGAGAAGGGGGGAGTGGGTCGGTTGTAGGAAGGGTTGTGCGAGGGAGAAGCTGTGCATGCAATATTTCGGTTCAAACAAGCCTTACACAGCGAAAAAAGAGCTTCAAGCGAATGAACGTGAGATATCATGAGCGGCCATTACCTAGAACCATGCGTATCGAACGCAAGAGCTCCGAGAGCGCGACCTAAAGCCCCTCATAGAAGTCCGTCAAAAAGCAAAATCTTTCCTTACAACCCAATCCACCGTTTCGACCCCTTCGAACAACGTCATCCATCGCAAACCCCTTTCTTTTCCCGCCACAGCCTTTCTCTATCACCCATAGCAACTACCCTCGCATCACACAGAACCCCTTACCGCGCTCACGTCCCCGTCCCCCCCGCCCGCTGCACAGTAACAACCCGCGTCACCAAACTCGTATGCGTACTCGTCGTCGTGCTCTCCCCCCCTCCCTCACCTCCTACATTCCCTCCCCCACTCCACTCCCTCCCCCCACACCACTCGCATCCCCCACCCCCGCCCCCACACTCCCCCCCACCCTCCCAATCCCCACCACCGCCCTCCCCGTCGCCGCCACCACCTCCGTAGAAATACTGATCCTCTTCGTCTGGCTCGCCGGAATCGTCCACGTCGGCAGCGCCGGATGCAGGATCACCAGCGCCGGCCCCGTGACACTCACTCGCGGCCCCACCGTCACGGTCGAGATCTCGGGGACCCAGCCCTAAGCCCCAAAGAAAACCTCAGTTCCATTCTCCTGAACGCAAGCATACTTTGGGGGACGCGTACCGTGCTAACCTCCCAGACCTCCCACGTTGTCGAGCAATCGGTCGTGGGGGCGGTGCTGCACACCTCCTTCCGAATCCCCTGGGTGGGCACGCCGTCCGTGATCACATCCCAGCGGGCAGCGTAGTATGTCGTTAGATCCACTATTGCTTGGGTTTTGTTGGGGGTGGAGGGGAGGAGGGTGTACCCGTGGTCGGTGCTGAAGGTTATTTGCTGGGTGCAGTCGGTTATGGGGATGCTAGGGGAGGCGAGCGGGGAGAGGGTCGTGTGGCAGATGAGGGTGGGGGTGGGGGTGTAGGAGATGGAGCAGGAGGAGAGGTAGGAGGTTGGGAGGGAGGTGGTTAGGATGGAGGTATTGGTGTAGGGTGCTGGGGAGGGCGGAGGTTGGCGGCGGGGGAGGGCGGAGGGAGGGAGGGTGGTGGAGGTGGTGGGGGTGGGGAGGGAGGGGATGAGGGGGCAGATGGTGAGCTGTGGGGTTGTGGACTTAGTATTTTCTTTTTGAAGTTGGGAGATAGACACGTAGAGCATGTCTTTTGAGTAGTGCTTGCTAGACTTGTCTCAAGGCTCGTGGGACTCAAAAGGGGTAAAAGATGCCCGGAAAGGATGACCTACGATGGGGACGTAGGAGGGGACGGGTTGGGATTGAGAGGTTATGGGGATGGGGTCAGCGCCGGGGGAGGGAGTGAAGAAGGTGAGTGTTGGAACGGCGTCGGCGCGGGGGCCGAGGGCTAGGTGGGCGGCATTGGGTTGGGCGGCATTGGGTTCTGCGGCTGGTGGAGGCGCTGCGTGCGCGGAAATGGTCAAGGGAAAGGAAGAGGAAAGAAAGAGTAAAGAGTGTGAGCGTTTCATGTTTGCTGCTATGTAAGAACCTCTTGACGTTTGTGCTCGTGGAGAAGGTATGGTAGTTGAAGATGGCGCGACAAAACGTTCTCGATGTAAATAGAAGAGGTGGGGATGGAATGTGAGAACGCGTTCGTCAATTGTCCCTTACTGAAGAGCCCGAAGGATCGGGATACTATGAAGCCGTCTACAAGCAAAACGCAAAAGCCAACACACCGGGTATCTCTGTAGAAGCTAAAACTTCAAAATATAAGTTGCGCCTGCTTGGAGCATGGGGAGCTCGTTGCAATTACTAGCGCGCAAAGATCGGCACAGCCCAAAGCTATTGGGCTTCGTCGGCATCCCATTGCTGTTCTCCATCTGCGAAAGAATAATCGAGATCACCCGGGGTGCCAGAATACATGTTGGGATCCATCTGATCCATGACCGGGAAAATCGAGCTCAAATGTGGCGAAGAAAGTGGAGCTAAGAATTCGTCATATGCTGAGTATACTTGAGAAGGACGCGTCAAGTCCGCGCCCCTATTATAGTCGGACGGGCTCTCAGGCTGTGCAGGGTCCGTCGCAGTATTCTGCGACGTGTAATCCGCAGCAGGAGGTAGTACGCCGTCTGGCATGTTGTCGGCACTCCTTCCAATCCTAGGAGCTACCTTGTGCAGAAGATCGTCGCACAGTCGCCATGCGCGGCGGGCCGCTACATTATCATCAGACATGCTTCGTAGCCAGTAGACAGCCTTCTTAGCAGCTTCAAGGATGTCGTCGGCCTCGTTGGGCATGTGGTCAGCTCGAAAGGAAAGCTCGAGCATTAGTACCGTACTCGCTTGAACGATGTGATGGACTAAACACCACCACGGGGATACTCGATAGAGGCCTACTACATTTGGGACGTTAGGCAGCATGTTCATCAGATCTCGAGCTGCATGAACGCATCTCGCCGCGGCAGTCCTATTGAACTCCATGGCCTTTCCAGACTCCTGGGGTATCCGACGATCTACCCTGCAAAGGCATGGGCGGTTGATGATTGTCCGTGTGTTGTAGTAGAAAAAGCCAAGGCATATACGTTGACGAATGAACTGCTGGTCCCGCTGCTTCTTAGTGAAATCAAAAATACTTGGTAGACCCTGCCGCCAACGCTCAAGCTTGTCATCAAGCTTTGCTATCCCGCCCTGTATCTCTGCCCATGTCTGCTTCGATGTACCTGCGCGATAGAGGCGATTCAGGACGGTGTTGGTCAAGATGCTTAGCTTTGTGTGGCAGAGGAAAAACAGAGCCTCACTTGGGGCCACGGCCCCGCCTCCTTCGTTGTCTGGCTGTCTAGACGACGTCCCCGGATGACCAGTGGATTTCTCTGAGAGCGAGGGGCGCGGATCCGAGTCCCACGACTCTTGACTTGAGTATCGCCTGAGGCTCTCGGCGGCTGCTGTGCTGACACCAGATCTTCGCGATCCTTTCACCAGAGAATCTTTTTCGAGTGGAAGCGGCAGCGGGGTGGAGCAATCTGCGTCCAAGAATGAGGTCGGGCGTCCTGTCATGACGGCAAGCATTCTTTCCGTAGAGGACAAAGCCCACCAAACTCGATAACGGACTTCCTTGGATGAATCTGCAATGTTCTTATCCTCATTCTTGAGGTTGAGACCCAAGGTAGCAGCATGGCGGATGGCAATGCCACTAAGGGTCCATGCGCTGCACAGCGGCGAATCAGCTGGATACAAGGATTGTCAGGGAGGTGAATGCCTACCGATTAATCTGGTCGGTCGCCGCGAGATAAAATGCCATCAGACCACAGATCTGTACTTGCTGAAGATCGGGATGGGCCAAAATGCTGTCTCCGTTGAACCCCAGAATTCGTGCCCGGGTAAAATAAACAAGGTGATCTCTCTCATCGCCTTCCAATTCGGCTTGAATCAGATGTGCGTATCGGGCGGCGATGGCAAATATAAGATTGAGGATTGCTCGCCAGTTATCGCCGGTGTTGGCGCTTTGGCTGTTTGAAAACGTATTGTATTGATTGGTGAAAGTTGCCTTCCCAAGAATGGGAAACGCGGGATGGACGATGTCGAGATAGGATTGGAAGAGGAAGTCGGCGATGTGTTTTGGTGGCAACTCATATGCATCAACCTGATCAGAAACCATGATAGAAATGTTGTCGCAATGATACGTTGAGTCACTGATGCGAGCACCTTCACCTTCACCTTCACTACCACCTTGCATAGACCCAGCCTGGCCATCGGTATTACTGCCTGAGGCTGCCGCGGCTCGCCGGCTGAGGCGTTGCATCCAGACCACCTCCGAGTTCTTGCCCACGAAACCTGTGGCTCGAGTAGCTGCACTCTTGTTGAAGTCCTCGTCGACGACATCCATCGATCCTATGGAGCCAACCCGAGCCGATACTCTGGTTTCCCCGTCTGGCTCGCTTACGCCGTCGACGTCAGTACCTCTTCGGGACCCTGGTGAAGGAGAGATGTCATCGGGTTCTGGTGATTGTTCCTTGAGCGCGTCAGTATTGCTTGGCCTCGTCATGTACTTGGAGAGCTTGCCTTTTGCAAGACTCGTCGGATGAGGGACTGATGGACATCAGACGCACGAAAGCTCAGATCGCGCAAAAGTTTTTCATATTCTTCTAGCTTCTCAGCCAGTTGTCCGATTTCTCTGCCTCATGATAAGCCCAGACCAAACACTTTTTAGCTATTCATGCCCACATAACCCTTACTTCTTGGTCCTGTCTTGTTTCCCATCTGCATAAACACAGTTGATCTTAAAATCCTCGCAGTGTTTGCACACCGGCCTTTCTCCGCTACATTTTGTTTTCCGATGTCTGCAAGGCTCACAAGCGTGGGCAACACGATGCTTCTCAGCCGTCGCTGCCGAAGAAAAGTTGCTGTCTCGACTAAGCCGGGGTATCGCTACCTTTCCACCAGACTGCTGCTGCTGCTGATACGACAGGGCTGACGACTGAGGCCGTTGGGGGACTTGGAAAGCGTCGGTCGGATTTTGAGATTGCGGCGCTGGCTGTTGCGCTGGCTGTCGCTTAGGTGAGGCCGCTCGAGATGCACGTTTGGAAAATGGGTTCCGCTGCGGACCTGACCTCTCCAACGGACCTATGGGAGCTCTCCTCTTCCCTGACTGGCTGGATGATGACTCCTTACTCGAGGCTTGAGGTCGACGATCTGACATCGTCCAATCTCAGCTGTTCCGTCTGAGCCTCCAAACTTCTAGTCATTGATCGAAGAGTGGAATGTAGTAGACCCCTTCTGCAAGGAAGCGTAGTGAGCCGGCCAAAATGGAGATGTAAGGTTGATGGAAGAATAGATACGATATTTCTCGTCATTCCCGGTGTGCTATTGCGGTATTGTACTCTTCGTATCAAATTCGAGCCCACCCGTCTCAACACGATTGGCTGTGTTTTGAAGGTCAATTGGCTGATAGTTCCGGCGCCTTGCCCAAATTTAAATCCTTGAACAGACGCAGAAGAGTGAATCGATGAATTTTAGAGTGATAATGGCGAACAAAGTCTCCAACGGCCGAGGCGCGAACCAGGGTCGCTTCCGACGATGATAAGGAGACCGAGAGCCACCCAGTGGGTTAAGACACGGAAAGATGCAAGCTATCGAATGCCTAATCGTGTGGTAGAGGATAATGGTCAGCGCAGCGCGAGAGATGCTCAGTTGGAACACGTCCTATATGAGTAGGAGTGACCGTTCGCGCATAAAGAGAATCTAGAATCGCAGCCGGGAATCAGAAAAATCGTCCTTGTTGATGATAGCAGAGCCCTATCAGGGACGAGGGCGCAATATCCGACTAAGAGCAAGTCGAGAATAGATACCTAAATACTTAGCACGGGAACGGTGCCGGTCATACGTCTTGCGCACAGCCGAAATCGACTGCATCACGAAAGCAGACCGGGAATTGGGATAGGTGAGTGTCATGATGATCAAACTCAACGATCCAGGGTCGAGAAACCGGTAGGTACTCCGGAGAACGTCCGGTCGATTGATCAATGGCAGTTCTGTCGACGAACGGATTAACGCTAAAATCACTAGCGCGGCGCCACCAGCGGAGCTTTTCCTCCGGAATCCACTTTTACATTACCATGCCAAAGCCAAGGACATAACGTTTAAGCGTAGTTTCATAAGTTGGCGGATGCAAGTCTGATCGCTAAATGCACATTAATCCTGCATGAATCGTTCTTGTTTCCGATCGCGCGTAGCAATCGAGGGAGCAGAAGTGTTGTCTATGGAGCAGTCTCGCACCCCGGATATGGACTCAAGTGTATGACCTTATGGCAGGGGGGGATCGCTTTCTCTTCTTGTGGTCATCGAGTGTCCACTTAGTAGATGTATTCTTTTCTCCAGAAGTTAGCTTGACTCCGGCCACCCATCACGTACGAGCAATATCTCTACATCCAGTCTGATAGTCTAGAAAGAGTTGTCGCTAAGGTTCTCCCAGTCGTGATCGTAAGACTCATCCATCGTGGTTGTGACGCCAATGATGCGCCTTGACGAGCATAGAGGTCCTCTGAGGGCTTTCGTTTGTCGGGGCCGTTGCCCTCACAGCTCGAAGAACGTCTTGTTGTTATGCTGACTGTTTCGCTGTCTTCCTTCCATATTGAGGAATGAATGGGACAAGTACTTGCAATCTGGCGGGAGGAAGTTGCCTCAATAATCAGACCCATGGCAGGAGGTGGTGAGGGAACAAAATTCTATCGTAGGAAAATTTCCATATGACCCTAGATTGATATGAACCCTAGACATTCTTTGGCATAAGGTTTGAGGGCTGAGGCAAGTTTGATGCAACAATCGATGTCCAATGTGCCATAGAGGTCTGAATATTCGAGAATGATTTATACCAGAAAACCTTGCAATAAACTGTTGGAAGAAGTTTCAAAACAGTCTAGCAGCCCTTGAAGAAGGCCGTGAAGTCCGGGTTGAATCCACACCCTTCGATCGTATTTCGTACCGGAGACTAACATCTATCTGAAATGTCCATGAGTTCCTACGGGAGATTGCTCCGCTAGGTCACGTGCTAGCTTTGCAGCATCAGGTATGCTCGTCTCTGATGCCAAAGGTGGCAGCAAATTGTCAATAGCTCATGAGGAGACTCTATGAATTGGAAAGCGGCGGAATCACGATACCTCGAGGACAAATTCCTGCTTTGACAAGATCCATGCATGTCCTGGGGTATCCTACAGCTAGCTAAGCGTACAGGGTAGCCCGCAGATTTCCTCAAAGTTTGCGGTAGGCCAGAAGAAAGGGTGTGGTCAGAACGGTGACTTCAGTTCCTCCGCCTGTGGTCTGTGGGTGCTGCTGCGTTGAGACCTAACCCCTGAATGCTTGGCATCGTAGAATTTCTTCTTCAGTCCACCTCCATTTCACTACGGCGATCATCATTCCACCGAAGGATTGACGATGTAATCAGGCAGACAAGCTCAGGACACCATGTTCGCAGCCGCTTCAGCCCGCCGTTTGTGAAAGGAGCTGATGTTTTGAAACCCCCTGCCTACTATCAGCCTGCAATTTCCATAGCATTAGAAAGGCCAGTTGCGACTCACTTGGCAAGATCGATGCCCCCGTCATCGTCATCCGCGTCCATCTCCACTCGCGGTGCTTCGAAGTTGATAATACCTCGTGCTTTGGTCGGGCTATCAATGACTACCCCGTTGGTCGCTGGTTGAGGGGGGCTGCTGCTCGGCAACACTGGTGGCTTCAACGGACTGGATTCGGCAGGCCAGAGGCCAGGTGTGCCACCAGCGGCCATCTGAGTGTACTTCCAGAACGGTGCGGGACTGCTGTCAGGCATGTAGCTGGACGGTTTCGCCATAGTGTTGGGCAGCGGAATGTTGAGATTGTGAGGCCTCGGCAAAGGAGTACGCATCGAATTGCCGTCGTAGCCAAGCCATGCGCCAGAGGTAAGAGTCGGTGAGGAGCCAAGATTAGCGCCCGATGATCCATGTGGACCACGGACAGGCAGTGAGGAAGGGTCGTCCGAGGAAAGATTGGGAAGCCCGTGGGAACCCCCTTCGTGGTTGCCGAGTGCCGAGATTCGTGAACCGCGGGAAGGAGTAAATGATTCCTGCGCGGTGAGTGGATAGACAGACAGACGCGGAGTACGCGCCGTAGGAGAGTCTTTCAAGTTTCCTGTGATCTGCGGGAACGATGGGGCATCGACTGGTGGATCTTGAACTCGAGCGGTTGGTGAACTTGGTGTCGATCTAGATCGATATTTACCGCCTTTACTCTGCTGTCGGTTGATCTCCGCAATAACTTTGGCCCGTTGATTGGTAGGAATGGACCATTTCATGCCTTTGCCTGGCTCGTCGCTTCTCCGTGGTATCTTTTGAAATTGATCATGAATCGATAGGTTGTGGCGAATTGAGTTCTATAGGCATGTTCATTCAAATATTCACAACTTCACTTTGTAGACAATTAGGTGTCGACTTACCTTCCAATTAGTCTTATTGTGCCGATAGAATGCAAAATTGTTGCTAATCCATTTGTAGATACCATTTAACGTCATGGCTTCATCGCGTGTAGACAGTATAGCTCGACCGATCATGACCAAGTAGCTACACGTTGGTTTCCAGTCTTTGTAAGCGTCAAGAGAGTAGTCAATGTTCTCGGTCATCTCCATGTTCGGCCCACGGCCGAGTGCGGGCGATTGAGTTGCGGTTGTTCCTGGTTTTCGGGCTGACCGTACCGGCGTCGTTGGCCGAACAAAATCTGGTACGGCGGCGTTGGTAGTCGAGGTGGCATACTGTCTAGCGTCCAACTTCTGGTTCGAAGGTTTACGCACATGCACTGCCGGTACACGCTGCTGGTAGACATCGTCCACTTGCTCCTCTTCGCTGGTTTCTTCCTGAAGCTTGCGCAGGAAATACTCATCAATGACAGCCTTGTCGTTCGCGGTGACAAACATCATCTGGGTATTGGCGATTTCGAGTATGTCGCCGCATTCAATGGCGCGCTGTTGATTCCTCCTCAAAGTCATGTTGTTGACTTTCAGCCCGTTGCGACCCTCAACACGGACATACCATTTTACATCGCTGCTGTCGAAGAACAGCGTAGAATGCAATCGTGATACGTGCTTGTGTGGCCCCAGATCGATGTGGACTTTCGGGGAGTCACCACCTTCACCCGGACTGGACTCGCCACGAGCTGCAATACTGTGCCTTATACCTAGTTCCGGAGTGCGGCCGATGTTCACACTTGTAGTGTTGATATAGTAGGTCCAGGTCGCACCGCAGATTTTGGCATACGCTTGAATGGCGCCGGCAGTTTCCCCGTCGTATTGGTCGTTGGCATGTTCGGAGGCAACGGTAATAGGATACGGCGCGACAGCCAGCAGTGGTATTATCCTATCTGCCACCTCTTGCGCCTCAGCAGTGCTCATCGCTTCACCAGATTCATTGCCATCTTCCTCCTCCTCCTCGGGAGTGGCAGGGTGGGTGGCTGCTTGCGCGAAGGCACCGTCGGTCTGTAGATCTATCAGCATCCCTGTCGCATACAATTGTACAAGCCATACTCTCCGCCTTTTTGCTACACGGTTCGGTGGAGGGGAATCAGAGATGCCAGCGTTAAACGTCTTACGTGCACCGGCCGGTTGCTTTCGGGATTTGCGTTTCGTGGGTGGCATGCTGGGAATCGTACTTTCAATGCAAGATCAGCGAGAGATTTGTCTATCTCATGGTACCCAGAGTAGGGTACAATTAGACGCCCGTAGCTTCGGTTGGAGAGATGCGGCTCAAATTGATGAAAGTCTTGTGAGTTAGTGATAGGAAACGCAAATAGTGCGTCAGAGTCTGGCTCAAAGAGCTTACACCGAAATCGAGCACGGTAATAAGGGAAAGCGTTTAGTGGCTATTCTTCTAATTGAGCCTGCTACCAAGTATAAGTTTAAAGTACGTAGGAATACTTTGAAAGATAGGCATTTGGCAGAGATGTTGTGCGAACAGGCGGTAGATGCTTTATCTGGCGCGCGCGCCGCACGCACGCGATTCGAAGCTAGACCCGAAAGCGTAGATCACATGCATGGATGGAATGGAGATAGCTGGAGAGTAAAGTACCTTACCGTACTTTACTTGCATCATTCGCATAGCCTACAAGAGTACTTTGAGCTCGAGGGTTTGTAGATGATTTATTCTAGTCGTCGGACCTTTCCGCGAGTGCGGTTGCCCTTGACGTCCCTGTCCTCCTCTATGTCTAATAAAGCTTCTCTCTTGCGCTGACCTACATCTTTCAGGCCATCTCTTACCACCCTCGTCTCTATGTTAACCCCTGGCTCTTCGAACGCATCCATCTTCATACCGACTCGAGCTTCGATCGCTAAACATAATGCGACATCTCTCTGACCAACCAATGTGATCGCTTTGCCCTTTTTACCAGCCCGAGCTGTACGTCCTACACGATGAATGTAGTCATCAGGATTACGAGGGACGTCATAATTGACTACCAGCTCGACCTCTGGTATGTCTAAGCCTCTGCTAGCGACATCGGTTGCCACCAAGATGCGAGCCGCTGACGCTCGAAATCGTGCCAGATTCGACGTTCGTTCTTGTTGTGAAAGTCGAGAATGGAGCGACGTGACACGATGGTCTAGAGGCCTGAGCAGACGTTCAAGGAGATCTGCAGTCGTAGTGCGGTTGCAGAAGACCATGACCGTCCCAGAGACGTTCTGTTTCGTAAGTAACAATACATGCAAGTATGCTTCGCGATATGTTACTGGGACTTGAAGATATGTTTGGTGGAGAGTGGCGGGGACAGCCAGCTCAGAAGTGTCTAGCTCGCACACGAATAGATGGGATCGGTCGCGGTCTCTCTGTTGCGACTTGAGCGCCAGGACTTCTGGCGTCATTGTCGCGGTGAAAAGACAGGTCTGCCGTTGATTCGATGGTGGCAGGGTGGAGAGACAAGTCTCGACATCCGGTAGCATACTGCCAGGCCCCGAAGCCAGCAAACGATCTGCTTCGTCGAGTACCACAATGTGAGTCCGCCGCAGACCCCATGTAGTGTCCTTGCCGGAGGTAGTAATGTGGTCTGCCAGACGGCCTGGAGTTGCAATGACTATATGGGGACGTCGAGACAGTGCAAGGGCCTGAGGGCGCATCTCAGTCCCACCTGTTACCAGGACAGCTTTCAGGGACTGGGGGCTTGAGATTGCCTTGATTTGTTCGAATATCTGTAGCGCTAGTTCCCTGGTCGGCGTCAAAATGACGGCAAATATACCCACCGGGTCTTCAGCCCATTTCTGCAACATCGGGACTGCAAAGGCCACTGTCTTCCCACTCCCCGTCTTGCTGCCGCCTATGACATCTTTCCCATTTAGAATAGCAGGTATGCAGGCCTTTTGGATGCCTGTTGGCTTTGTGATTGCCATTGCGCCCAGGGACGCGATGAGCCATGGCGCAACGTCAAGTGTAGCGAAACTCAGACTGTCATCAACGAGTCTGCCATTGCTGACAGTAGGAACAGCCAACCCACCAGGCGGTGATTTCGGAATATTGGACTGTCTGGCTTTGATACGAGATATGTTGCGGGACTGGTAGTCTAGCTTTTCAAATTCCAAGATTGGCGGTGGCGAGACTTTTCGTCTCTTGCGGGGGCTCTCCGTAGCATCGTCGCCATGAGACATTTCATCTGTGCTGCTTACGACTTCCGACGAGTTAGAGGATGATCGTCGACTATGCTGGTCCATGGTGTCTTTAATTTGTCATCGTATGGTGATCTGTTACCGGGAGGGCGCTCGTTACGCTTTACCATGCCCTTGAAGTTGCCAGTTATCAAGTTGTGGGGACAGCGATTGCCCGACCAGGAGAAAGAATCGAAGGGCGCGGTTCACTATGATTGCCTAGTGTAACGAGCAGGTAATCGAGTCCCACGATATTGGACAACCTTCGTATCCAGGATGGAAAGGTGTATGGTCAACACCGACGATCTAGACGTACCAAGCCACAAGCGAAAAAGCCTCTGATTATCCCCGGACCGCGAACCGTCAGGCTGAAGGCTTGGGTGCTTTGGGCAGAGCCGCCTAGAAGTACTTGCTAAGTGTAACTTCTACCACCATTTACGAAGTACTTTATGGATCCGAGCATCCGGTTAAACCGTTATAGCGTTGCCGTTGATTCCTTGCGCGCATGTCATTCGTCCCAACTCTTCGCGCGACTCCGCCCTGTGGCGTCAACGACTGGAAAGAGCGGCCTGTTCGCTCTAGACTGTCGTTGATCTTTGAATGCGCAGTCCGTGTAGTAATAAGGGACATGATCGTTCCTGCTTTACTGTGGATAGCCACAACTCCTCGAAATATCTACCTTGCAGCTATTCGGCCAATGCCACTGCCTAAGTCCGAGACCATGTCCACCCAGGGGCCCTAACTGTCATTGTGCGCCTCGCTCACAAACCATAAGATCTGGGTGACATCACAGCTCACAATTATGAAACAAAACTCACAAAAACCCGCGTCTGCTGGATAACCCTTTGATTGTCCTTGTCCAGCAAAGCAAGTCCTTGACACTATCTTCGGCCAGCGATCGCTTCCCATGCAAGGCCAAGCGATTGACCATACGTCATCGCCTGAGAACATAGACGTCGATGCATCGAACGAGTCAGACGATCAACTGCAGACACAGGGCGAAAAGGACGACGGTCGGAGTATCAGCGCAACTCGCTCCAGTCAACCTCCGAGGTCCTCCGTTCCCACTCAGAAACGCCGTCGCGTGACCAGAGCTTGCGATGAATGTAGACGGAAAAAGATCAAATGTGACGGCAGACAGCCATGTACCCATTGCACGGTCTATAGCTATGGTGAGTATACCGTTCGCTTTCCTATTGAAAAGATTGGACGCCATCACCGAACAATGCCCTGAAAGTACTTGCAGAATGCACATACGATCAACCATCCAACCGAAGGCGAAACCTCGCTCCTCACTACGTTGACGCTTTAGAAGGACGACTTCAGCGTGCCGAAGCGCTCCTACGGAAGGTTCTCCCTGATGTCGACTTGGACGATCCAAATTCCAGCAATGGCGTGCCGCAACGAATGATGCCACGGATCAAGCAGGAGCCGCAATCACAGAGCAGTATGGAGAGAAATCCCTCCCCCATCGCTGGTCAAGCTGGGAGTGCAGACCCCGGCTCCATGTTGGAGTCCATGTTGCAGAACACCGGCTCTTTGGACCTAGACGACCAGGGTCACTGGGATTTTCACGGCACCTCGTCCGGCATAGTGTTTCTACGGGCCTTGCGCGACCAATTCGGTGACCTTATGGGACAGGCAGAAGGCTACGGCATGCCCTTCCTCAGGACGCGAAATCTAGCGTCACCAGTGAATTCACCTAAGTCTGCGGAATCGGGCCCATCCTTGTCAGATGCTGGACTGCCTAATAAAGAAGATCTGCCACCTAAAGATTGCGCGGTCCTACTGGCTCAGTGCGCTCTAGACGATGCGTGTGCGCTCATGCGTTTCGTACATCAGCCAACATTCTGGGCTAAGTTCGAGCGGGCGTACGACACGCCTGCAGATCAATATCGCGACAGCGAAACCCGCTTCTTACCCCTGCTGTACTCCGTCGTGGCCCTAGGCGCCCTGTTCGCAAAAGCAGATCGGAGTCAACTCCAACAATGGGGTTACGAAAACGCGATAGACCAGGGGTGTGTACAGATATGACATGCCCAATGGAAAATCATCTACTGACCTGAGCACTAGTTTCTCTTGGTTTGATGCTGCACGCTCGATGGTGGATATAACCGATTGCCGAGACTTGACGTCGTTGCAAACTGTTCTGTTCATGATACTCTTTCTCCAATCTTCTTCAAGGCTAAGCACTTGCTATTCATATATTGGTGTGGTCCTCCGTTCTTCCATACGAATGGGCTTACACCGCTCAGTCGCTATCAAATTCAATCCGATTGAAGAGCAAATCCGACAGCGCATCTTCTGGACGTTGCGCAAAATGGACGCCTATATAGGTGCGTTACTCGGTTTGCCAAACCTACTTAGCGAGGAAGACATCGATCAGGAGATGCCCCTAGAAGTCGACGATGAATACATCACCAGTGAAAAGATCCTGCCCATGCCCGATGGCCACTTGTCGCTTATGACCGCTGTCAACGCCCACACTAGGTTGGTGAAAATACTACTGAAAACTGTGAGGTATATTTATCCGATCAAGGCAGACGAGAATAGGGCCGATCGATCGTATGCCGTCAGCCACAAGAAAGTACAGGAGATTGAGCAAGATCTCCAGCAATGGATGGAGGGCCTGCCAATGGCTTTGAGGCCGGGGAGTGAAGCGCCTCCAGACATAGCTCGGTAAGCGTTCTCCTCTTTGGTCCTATAGCTGTACTGAGCACCGCAAACCAGGGTTCAACAACTCTTACGTATGGCATATGCGCATATTCAGATGATCTTGTACCGGCCATTCTTGCACTACATTTCTCAGAAGGTGCAGGCGAAGTCTGTCGACAAGCGATACTATGCTTGCGCAGCAGCTTGTGTGAGCGTATCCCGAAACATCATACACGTTGCCAGCGAGATGAAAAGGAGGGGCCTCCTCAATGGCTCCTATTGGTTCTACATGTATACGACTTTTTTCGCTGTCTTATCATTAGTATTCTTCGTCATTGAAAATCCGTCCAGCACAACGGCCAAAGAAATACTTCGCGATGCCAATGAAGGCAGGGATACCTTAGCGAGCCTTGCAAAGAGAAGCATGGCAGCCGACAGGTGTACACAAACGTTGGCGGTACGTACTATGTATGATTCTGCGCTTTCGCACTGCTGATCTATTGATAGCGGCTTTTCGAGCAGCTTCCAGAGAAGCTCAAAGGTGTGCGGGCGGCTCCAGTGCCTCAGAAGAAACGACAAGCGTCCGCATTGCAGAATAACAGACCTTCAAGACCCGAAATATCAGCACAGAGTGCTCCGACCATCAAACAGGCCGTAGATTGGAAGGAAATGTCTGGGCAACGCGCAAAGAGTTCACCGAATTCTTCTGATGCATCGCAGAATCATCCGCCCGATGCCAGAGAGCCATCGACTTTACGCCAGCAAGCCGTACCCCAACCGAGACATGGGCTGGATGCCCAAAGTGGATCGTATGACCCTTTTAGTCCAAGTCATACCAACACTCACCCTCTTAATAGCGCCAGTGGAACACCTTCCAGCGGTGCATGGTCGATGCCCGGCCCACAGCACCATTCTACAGCCGACCTTCCGAATTTCAATGCGATGATGTTCCCTTCAGCGGATCCGCTCGCCTACCCCAATCAGCCAATGACCCTCTTTGAGAGACAGGATCCTGATGCTTTCAATCCAATCCTATTCGATCCCGGCAATACAACACCAGCAACTGCGCCTTCGAACGAGTCTATAGACGCTCGGCTGTTCGGACCAATGCCCCCGTACTTGATGCAGGGTCAATACGCAGGGTTTGGCTGGCAACATATGAATTCCCCCATGCCCTTGAGTCTCGCTCCTGGCGGGGACAGTGCAATGGCTGTGGATGGACATGAAGGTCCGTGGAGCTCGCAAAACATGCAACGTGAGGGTGATGGGCGAATATTTGGGGACGAATGGGGCCAACCCTGGATGAGCCAAAGCTACAGGCAATGATGAGCATCAATAATGTGGCCAGCCGATCGCGGATGATTCCGGTGAATATGATTGTCAAGTTTGTATAAATGCTCGATGAGCCACGTTTTATTGCAACCGGCGCATTAAGTGGATTTATATGGCATCTTACAGGACTTGCACTTGGAAACACAAGCATAATGATGGCGTTTAAGCTTTGGCTTCAGTGCATAAGGGGAACCGCAGCAGAGAGGTAGCCGATAGACGGCATGTACATAGCACGACTGCTAGGAACCTCTCAATTCCTTGAGTCGGTGTTTGACCAAATCTGCCTGACTTGACCATGCTTCCATTCTCTGTACTCCGTCAGAACATTGATAATTGGCCCATTGACATTATCTTTACAACCGTCACTTGCGACAACCACGGTATATGTGGGGATTCAAGGTGCCCCGTATAGACACAATCTCTTCAAAGCCACGAGGCTCGAGAACCTTGAAGTAGTCCCTGGAAACATAGAAGCACGATGAGTTGTTCGTCCACATAATGCCATGCGATACCTCCAACCATTTTCAGACTAGAGGGCATTCTTACCTAGACACAGTCAGCCTCTTGACCACATTAGCTTGCACATGTTGTGAGGACCGAGCATTTGCCTCGATGTCAACCTGTTTGAACGGTAAGCAATGACTCTTTTGTGCCCTCTTAACAAGAACGCGCGTTCATCATCGCTGCGCCGCCCGCGCACCCTCCAGGGAAAATCGTTCGGGGTCAGTGGCCAAGAAGTCCCAAGAAGTCCCAAGAAGTTCCAAGCATTCCGCAACGGTTCTCCTACCAAGTGCAAACCTTGGCACCTGCGGAGGGCAGTGAACTGTGAGGAAAGACTTGGCCTTCCACCCCCGTCGAACCCCCCTTTAACCGGATCTTCTGGTGCGTTGGACCAAAGCTTGATTGGTGGAGGTTACCTTGGTCGGTGTACTTGTAATTGGTACCGTGCAGACAGTCGATCATCATACAAACCGGAAAGGGGAAAAGCGAACGAGAGAATTGTGAAGGGGCGGCCGTGCATCGACTTGAGTTCTTCGCTGTGACGCTGTCGCGATAACACGGGCGGGGCGGGAGATCTTGGCGCCTTGGCGTCTTGGCGCCCAGAGCACTCAAAAGGGTCGCGGTCGCACTTTTGCTTCCTCACTCACGAAACCTCCTTACTGGAAGTTTTGTAATCGGTTCAGCTCACGCCATCGACGAAATTATCTGTGGAAACGCGTGTTGACATTGTAATACTCCGTGGAAAGTCGGTCAAGTCGATACACGCTCGTTTATTATGTCGAGTGCAGATCAGAGCTTGGCTCAAGGCCAAGGCCAAGGCTCACAAGGTCAAGTTGGCCAAGGCCCTCAGCAAGTCCCTCAACCAGCAACATCACCTGCCGTTGAACAACAACTTCAGCATCCCCTACCACCCCCGCATCAGGCTCCCGCAGTACCGCCGTTGCAATCCAGCAGCGACAATGCCTACAAGTGCCAGTGGGTAGGCTGTACAGAATTCCACCTGTCTCCTGAGCAGCTCTACGTAAGTGGTCTGCGATCAACGCGACGAGTCGAAATTGACTTCTATCTAGGATCATGTATGCGACAGGCATATCGGGCGCAAGAGCACCAACAACCTCAACTTGCAATGCGCGTGGGCCAACTGCCACGTTCAAGTCGTTAAACGCGATCACATCACTTCACACATCCGAGTGCATGTGCCCTTGAAACCACATCGATGCCAATTCTGTGGCAAGACGTTCAAGCGTCCTCAGGATCTCAAGAAGCATGTCAAAACTCACGCTGACGACACCATGATCAATGGCATGGGCCAGTCTTCTCAGCCGAATAACGGTCACCCTCACCAGAACGGAGGATACAGCATGGGTAATCAACACAAAGGTGAGACTCCAAGACACGGCTGCCAATCACTCCATGCGCGTCCCTCCCTATTAGTATCCTCTAGGCCTGGCAGCTAATTTGCAAGACTTCAACTCTGCAGCCCCAAATTATTATCCCGACCCACATCAGATTCAGCAACCTTATGCGCCACCCATGGGCTATGGACATCAGAGTCATGGCGGCGCGCCGAACTACTATGGTTCAAGCCAGCAACAACAAGGACCTGGTCACGGCTATGGCACGGTTTCGTATGCCGTCGGCAACGGTGGACACGCATCTTTCGACAGTGGAAAGTCTGTTGCCAGTCTAAGCTCTTTCATTGGTGATGTCCAGCGTGGTGCCATTGATATGAAGAATTTTTCGCAGGTCAGCAACCGCTTGGTCCCATTGCAGAAGAACGGTGTGCAGTATCTGGTTGGTGGCATGGCAGATTATCAGCCGGCCCCAGTCGAGGTCAATGTTGAAGGTCAAGGTAGTGTCTATGGTCCAACCGCGCAATACAGCCTTCCGCCGCTTGATAATTTGAGGACTAAAGACCAGCTACTGGATATGGCACGTCGCTTCGAACAGATGGCTTCTACCGTATACGACATTGCCGAGCAAACATCGGCAGCTGGCACCGGCCAGCCAGATGTTCACTACGTTGAAAGCCTTTCTCCACCAGGAGTACAACTACAGTCCGCCCTCGAGTCATCTATGGCTACAGCAACTTCAGGACGATCCAACCACAGCGGCACTCCCGTTCTCTCACCTCCATCAAGCGCCGGTGGATATGCTTCGGGCCATTCACCTGAATCCAATCACTCCAATCCCAGACTCTCACCAGCAACACCCAACGGCCAAATGTATCCAAGTCTTCCAGGTCCATCGTCAGTAGGCTACCCCCCTTCAAGCATGGGGCCCACCGCCACCCTCGGCACCCAACATGGAAACGATTACCGTCCGCGCCGCGGTGGAGGTTACCTGCAGAAAGCCCGACCTGTGCGTAGTACACGCCACGACGACCGCATGGACACGTCCGAAGATAACGCGACCACGCCGAAGCTCGCAGCTCCCGTCGCTCAAATGCGACCCAAAGCCGATTATTCAAATCCAAACATCGATCCCGCTCTCTCAGGTGAGGAGCCATCGTCGTCGGCAGCCACCAACGAGGCTACTGAGGATGCTCATGCAAAGACTTCCGCTCCTGCCGATGACATATGGCTTAACACTGTACGCACTGTGGAGGCATTGAGGAAGTACATAGCTGCGAGGCTGGACAATGGAGAATATGAGAGTGAAGAAGGCGATGCGAAACGTGAGGCCGAGGGGGAGACGCCGGGGTTGTACCCGACACTGAACGGTGTCCGAGTTGCGGCTTGAATAGTATAGGTGAGCCAAGGGCGAAGAGGCGACAAAGGAGATTACGCGATACCAAGGCGAGCGGAGAAAAAGCTGGGGCGGCTCTTTACGATTAACGAGGCGTTCATGCGGAGTCGAGGTCTGTCTTTGCTTCTCCCTTCTCGTGCCATGCCTTCTATATCCAGGGGGTCCTCTACCACGATCCTTACTCCTGGTGCAGACCAATAATAGAAGGAAGAGAGAGGAAGAGAGCCGGTTTCTGTCCGTCCCCTTGATGTACTCTACACTTTTGCAATGAATGGGCTTGGGGCTGCTTTTGGCTTTGGCACTGCTTACTGGCAAAAAAACGAGAAGTCATGATCACCGAGCATTTCCTCTCCACATTCCGAAAACATTAACAGAGTGATTGTGTCCTAGTGCGTTTCGCACCTGGTACTGTACCCCCTGCCCTCATCAAACCCACCCCCACCCCCCCTCCTTACCTCACCCTTCCAGTCATCCCCCCCACCCACCTTCTCAGCCTCCAGCACACTTCCCCCTCCCAAACAGTAGCTCCAAAATCCCCTCATGCACACTGAGCTCCTCCTCGACACCACCGCCCTACCTACTCACAGCCTCGATCAATAACCTTCGAGCAAAAAATCGATCCGTAAAACCCAAGGAAACGATAGCGATTCCACAGCATTCCCAACGCTTTCTTCGAGAAGACCTTCATGCACGATTTCTTTCCCTAGAAGCCTAATAACAACACGAGTAATAAAGCAGACGAGCGTGGAGTCAAGAGAAGAGTTGAGGATAGGTGTTCGTAAAGGGGGGGCACGAGGGGGGGGGGGGGGGGGGGTGATACGTTGAGGGAGTCGAAAGTTTTTCAAGGCCAGATTTTACTAGCGAGGAATGAACATGTTGACTATCGATGATAGATACATCTCGATGGGTCGTTTGAGCGTTCAAGCGAGCTTGGATTGAAGCTTCGAAAGGGGTTGATCGACATGCAAGTGAGATGAAAGACGGCGGAGAAGGTCGCATACAAACGAACTGATCTTTGCGATTCGAAATCCATGGGTTTATCGAGCCGATTTGCTAGTGTGGGTGAGCGATTCAATCAGAGGTGAGAAAGCTGTGAGAAATGACTTTGTTTACTATCAGGATTGGGGGTTTCCCCCGGGGACGGGTTACATTCGCTCGAAGGGGAGGTGTGGGGTTGTGAAAATGCAGTTGGGCCTGGGGCTGCGTACGTTAAGGTAGTCATGGATTCTGTTGGATTTGCTATAGCTGATGGGTCATGAGCAGTTGCTAGGGTAGATGTAGCTAATGCCGGTTCGTGCTGTGATTATGTTGTGCTGTGCTATGTGCTATGCTACTTCATGCCATATGTTCAGGAGCCCAGCTTTGCTCCACAAGCATGCTCCTTGCCCACCCTCTTCCACCCTCCGGAACTACCAACTCAAAGCCTTACTCCCCCTTCGTCCGCATCATCCGGGGCATCAATCATAGCAAGCCGGTTCTTGAACCGCGGCGCCAGATCATCAACCGAAAACGCCTTCTTCTCGCTCCCTGCTGCAGCACCAGCACCCAATTTCACGCCTCCGTCCTGCGGCGCCTGCTTGGGGTTCTCTTTCTTGGGAGGCGGCCCGTCGAAATAATTCCACCCCATCTCACCCGTCGCCGCCGCGCTCACCTCCGCCTTGAACTGCGCCTTCTTGGCCTCCCTCTCCGCCATCGCCTTCCTCGCCGCCGCATTCAATTTCGGTGCTTGCCCGTTGCTCACCGATTTGTGACCCCCACGATTAGTATTACCAGCCGCCCTATAACTCCCATGATAGACAGGCGCCGGGACGTCGGGTTTCGGAATCGAAGTGGGGACGCCGCCGTCGCCTTCGTCGATGTCGGCGTGCTCCCATTCTTCGCCTTCTTCCTTGATGCGGTCCTGTGCGTCTTGGGCGGCGTCTTCTATCTTCCGTGTGCGTTCAGCGGAGAAGGCGGCTGTGCGGGTGGGTCGGTCGTGGAGGGCGGCGAAGGCGATGCCGATCATGGCTTGGAGGGTGTAGGCTGCGTCGTTGCCCTGGGAGGATGTTAGTATGCATGCGAGAAGATGGGTGTCGCTCAGTAGGGGTGATATGGCGATCGCTATATGATGGCCTGAAGTTGGGATGTGGTAGGTATACCCTGCCGGAGCCGAAGTCGATGTGTTGTGCGAAGACTTTACTTACCGCATTGTGGAGATTCCAGCCTACCATCTCAAGATCCAGTAGCACACGCCCTAGACTGCAGGACTGCCCTTCGTGCTTCAGTGCTTTCCACATATCGGCGGTATCAATGGCTTCGAGGACATTGGAGAGATTGCTGACGTCGTACCCAAGGTTGCGCATGAAGTTGATGTCCGACTTGATATCGTGCCCAACTAGGACAATGTTGCGCTTGGCAGCATTATCGTACTTGTGGGTTGCCACTGGCTGCGTAGCGGGACCTGTGTGAGATTGCATCTGAAAGGCAGCGGAGAAGGGAGGTCTGAAGCATGATGCGATGACCGGAGACGCTTCTTTGCTTGAGATGAATTCGCTGGTACCGAATTCTTTCTCAAATTTATCAGCACATCCCTCGACGAAGTCGCTATTGGCAAGATGTTGATAATCCTTGATCCGGAAATGCCTCGGTCGGATAGCTGTCATCCAAGCCTTACCATCCTTACTGGGTGTTAAAGATCTCAAGTCGTTGGTGTCCAAGGTGGATATTCCGATCTCGGTGATGACATTATGATCCTTTTCCCAAGCCTCAATATCCACACAGATGAACACAACTGACTGGCTGAAGGAGTAAGGCGCTGGCTCTGTGACATCTAGCTCCGGTAAATTGATGCAGCGTGCAAGCTCAGACTCGGTTTTTGCTTTGATGTATTCATCCCAGCTAAGACTACCCGGATCGACGGGATGGTCGTCAGCAAGAGCACCACGCCGGGGCCGCACACCAAGGTAACACTGGGCACGCTTTAGCTGTTCACACCAGCCCTGCTTCTGAATAACACGCTGTTTCTTCTTAGTCTCTTTCTGGGTCTTGGTACGGTTCTTGCCAGCTTGGACAGCTGCTTTCATCTTTGCCTCGAAGGCCTTGAATGAGCGATCATCCGGCTCTCCGATTTCACCTGGCGCCTTATAGTCTGGTTCTGGAATCTTCGACTCCATGTCGTCAACGGTAATCTCTGCGTTCACACGGCCTAGGTAACGAGGGCGTGGGCTTCCCGGCTCGTCAAAGTGGAGGTGAAAGCCAGGCTCATGGGTCGGATGTGGGAAGTTGAGGAAGGTGCCAAGCTCGCTGTTGATATCGTGGAGAAGCGCTTCGAACTCAACAGCCGGCACCAGAAGTAAAGGCTTTGGTGAAGCACCGTATGTATGGATGTAATACCTGTGAAGTCAATCAGCTCGTTTGTGTTGTACACGTGGAGTGACAAGGTGCGAGGAATACACGACTGTGTACTCGTGATTGAAATCACGTGCAATAATCATTCGTTTCCACTCTTGGTGGACGTACTCCGGGAGAGCACAATGGAAGGGCTACAAGACATAGGCAATGAAGAGGAAAGTATACCATAGTAAGAGGTAGGAGCGTGACTGAGGTCGTTCAAGGTGATACAAAACAGATGACTTACAAAGTCCATCCTCGTTCTCGAAGAAGCCCATTAGCGAAGAAATTGTCCGAGACCGGCTGCATGAGATTTCTGCTGATGTACTTGTAAGGGAACTTGGCAACGGCTGCATAGGGACAGAAGTCATGCCCGTGATGTGCTAGGGCACCTATTTGGGCGAGGTTGTCCTTCATCTTGTTGTTCGTCACCCGATGCTGGCGGAGTAAGGATGGAAGTGTTTGGTTTACAAGGGTAAGTTTGCTCTTGGTTTTCTCCTTTTTCGGCTCTCGCCTCCACTCCGTCAATATGAATGACGTTTGCACAAGAGAGTTTATCTCCTACCAGGAGGCACCTGTGTACCTGTAAAATCGATATGCTTTCGGGATGTATCACCAACTGTTATCATTAGTACGTTGGCAGAGGCCAGCTTATTCGCTGCTGTTCCCCTCGGAGCACGGTTGTCTTTTCAGTGCTTGAAAAACATTCACAGTTTCACGGATCACGGTCATACTACACCCTGCGCGGCCTTCGCCATCATTTGCAGACTACGGAGTGAGTAAGCTACTGGTTTGAAGTAATAGTAGCAACAGGTCAAGTAAAAGGAGTGAACGCCAGCTCGGCTTCACTGGCGTAGTTGAAAGGCTATACAGAGATTCATTGCTGACCATTCCCGTGATTTTTGTTCTCGTCAGGAGGTGGCCCTTCTCAAATGGACTCGGAAGCTGAGATCTGATGTTCGGCTCGATCTATCAGAAGTGGGATGGGTAGACGATACGAAGCTATCAAGTGCATGTCTTAGCTATCAAGTAAGAGTTCTCTTTGAGCCGTAGAGTTATGTATGGGGTGCTTGCCCCAGATATTGACCCGATATGATGCACTGAGCTCACATCTTCAGGCATCGTTTAGCAAAAAAGTAGAACTTAGGACTTCTCCGAGAAGTATTCAGCCAATGATGAGAAAGACCCTGGATTTAGGGCTGACCCGTCGCGCTAGTCAATCGTGAGCGCCTTCTAACAAACCTCTCAAACCGTCAAAACAAAGCTGAGCTTTTGTGCAGCGTTCGTTGTGATGGCTACTCTGGAGACTCTCGCGGGGGACCTCCCTACTGATCCAGACGCACAAGCCACGGTCACGGATTTCCTGGACTACACAGAGTATCTGCCTTCAGACATCGTACGATCCCTCCGGTTGATTGGGAACCTCGATGAATCTTACCTCGCCTCAGCTGACAAGGTGCATAACCTGACCAAGGTCTACGGATCCCTACCAAGTTTGTCCCCGGGTAAACGACCGAATCCTCAATACCTTCGACAAGAGATCTCACATAATCTCGACCATGCAATCGACGCCCGGGAGTCCTCCTTTGCAGAAGCTTCGCGCCTTTACGATCAAGTCGATCGTCATTATAATCGGCTGACGAGTATCATCTCAAAGCTGCACGCTTTGCCAAAGCCGCCATCACGCGATCCAACTCCAGTACCCCAGGCCAGAAGCCCGCAGCTGAGTCGCGCAAGGAGGACTGGCATAGACGGCACGCTGGATGGCACGCCAGCCCCAAGAATCACACTTCGATTGGGGGACCAAAAGGTGACAGGCTCTGGAAGAGTCACAAATTCCGTACCTAAGCCAAGATACCGAAGTCAGAAAGTCACGGTACCCGGTGAGGTGCTACCACCGTCAAATCCGGACTCTCCACCACCTGTCACAGACTCAGAATGGGAATTTGCGCCTCCGTCGCCGGTTCCTATGGCGACCTCCCGTGTCGGCGTCCCATCTCGCAGCAGGCCTGGTCAAGCTGCCAGAGATCGGGTCCAGAAGTCTCCAAAACCACCAAAGCTCAGATCTATAAAAGTCATACGGCCGCCAAGGCCGCCCGGCGTGATGGGCACGAATGTGCATAGCGCTGTAGCTGGAATCTCGACAAGCAATGCGCTCTCACTTCTCCAGCCTCCACCAGTTGATGCCAAGCCCGGTTCTGCACATGCCCCCTGGATGCGTCTTACAGAATGGGAGATGGCGAAGCTAAGGAAGAGAATGAAGAAGAACGCAATATGGTCACCAAGCGAGACGATGATTCGCCGCGAACTTGCAGATGCAGGGAGAGGCCCGGAAAATTATCGCGCCACGAAGGCTCAGGCAGACGAATCTGGAGAACCGTTCCTGGACGAGGACAATATTGCCACTTCAGCGCCCGGCAAGCCACTTGGGCCTGGAGAAATCAGTACAGAGTCACTTCACGTGGGGGACTCCCAACTCAGCAATAGGGGTATGAAGCTGAATGAAGCCAAAAAGCAGAAGCGAGAAATGATGGCTCGTGAGCAGGCTGCACTGGCGGCGGCTAATACGGAACTCGCGGCAAAGCAATTGGCCGACGTTGGAAGCAGTATCAAAAGCCTCTTCCCGAAGCCTTTGAGGTCGGCTCCAAATAGTCCTCTGACCCCTGTGCATCAACCCAACGGTAAGGGTACCTCCCATGGGAAAGAGAGAGTGCGAGACAGAACAAAGGAAAGAGAGCGAGCAAAGGAAAGGAAGGAAGAGAAGGAAAGGGCAAAGGAGAGAGAGGCGGAGGAAGAGAGGGAGCGGGAACGAAAGAAAAAGCTGGAGCTGGAGCTGGAGAAGGAAAGGGAGAGGGAGAGGCAAGAGCAGACGCAAAGGGAGCAAGAACGGGAGGCGGAAGCCAGGATTGAACGCGCCCGGGCTGAAGAGGAAGAGAGGGAGAAAGTACGACAGATAGAGCAAGAGAAGGAGATCGAGAGACAGAAGGAGGAGGAAAGAGAGCAACAAGCGGAGAAGGAGAGAGAAGCCGAGAAGCATAGAGAGAAGAAGAAGGAAGCAGCAAAGGGCTCCACGAAGAAACGGAAGAGACGAACGAGCTCGATATCGCAGAGCCCTGAGCGGCATCTAGAGCCGTTGGTAGTCGTGGAGAAGACGCCAACTCCAACGAAGCCGATTATTAAAAAAGCTAAGACCGGCGATACCCAATCCAGCTCACCTAAGACCACGACAACGACGACAATCACAATAGTTCCTTTGGCACCTCCGGCTCCCTCCCCGCATAAGGCAACCTTGGGTCGACCAGTCACGCCCATGAAGGAGCCTGCACCAACAACTGCAACATCGACACGCTCACGGCGCGTCTCCTTGACGCTGAAGGGTCCTGCGCCACCTCAGCCACCTGCAACTGAGCCTGCTAAGATTGGTTCACGTTCAGCATCTCGCGCTTCATCACGTCGAGAATCGGCAGGTCCGCCATCGACGCCCATCCGGGCCACGCGCGAGAAGCTTCCTCGAGCGAGTACTACGCCAGCTCCTCCTACTCCAGTCAGGACAGCAGCCAGCAGGCGCAGCAAGCGTCCCGCACCAGGCCCTGTCACCGAAGCGCAAGAAGGGGGCCCGGCAGTCAGTGTTGGCAAGCGCAAGGCAGCCCCTAAGAAGCAGGGCACCGCAGCGGCTTCGCAGGCTGCCAAGAAAGCCGCCGAGGGGAATGCGAAAGCCAAGGAAGAAGAGACGAAGCTGGAAGAAGAGGCCGCCAGCGACGACATCGACCCAGACGAGCCGCGCTACTGTTTGTGCGGCGACGTCAGCTGGGGGGACATGATTTGCTGCGAGAACACGGAGGTGAGTTTATCAACATTCAATCCATGTGTTTGATCAGAGCCAGTACGCTAGCATTCCAGAGCATCCTACTAATTCATGGGCCACAGTGCGAAAAGGAGTGGTTTCATTTCGAGTGTGTGAACCTCACGGAACCACCTGGGCGAAGGGTGAAGTGGTACTGTTTCGACTGCCGGCCTAAATTTGGCAAAAAGTGATGCAGTGCGTGCATGAATTCACGTCAGACTTGCTGTGAACTGGTGGGGAATGCGCGTCAGGGGCAGCTGAGTGGCTCATTATATACGGGAAAGGGTCATAGTTGGGGACGTCGTCTCGACCTGCTGAACGACCTTAAAGATGGATCTGGCATTTCTATTGGTCCGAGGTCTGTCAGCTGTTGGTAATGTCCGATCTTCGACTGGACGCCGAACGCCTACCACCCAATAAACTATTGATGTAGAGTCCATAGCTAGACATTGATCGACGCAGTATCCCTCGAACCAAGGATGAATGTGGCCAGCTGAATACTGCATTGACGATTTTACGCGTAAAGTCACCTCAGGGGTCAACTCCGAAAGCATGTCACGCGGCCTTCCATCCATCTACTCCCAATAACCTGCCTCGGGAAATGTGTGAAACTCCACCGTATATCATAGATCAACTCTCACAAAGAGGGAACACAGGATAAAGGTACTTGTCATACTGACGATCTGGGCATGGCGGGATCGGAGGCGTCTCCTGTGCAGAGGGTGCTGGGAAATTAAAGTTGCTTCTACTGGGCCTGCGGATGTGCGGCTAAGGTTAAGCGGTTGTTCGAGCCAGGGCCCAGAGTTCCTCACTGGTATCTTGAGTGATGTAAGTAACTCGTAGGTGGAGATGAGAGCTGAAGGCCAGAGGCAATTCTGATCTCATCTGGTGTGGGACATGATCTTTCTCTAATGATGGGCAGTAGATAGTCGCAAGGAAGTACAGAAATGATGGCGTAAGGAGTCTGAAAGCGATAGATTGCATGCATGAAATATGACGCCGGCGGAAAAGATACGATGGCTATTTTGGAGTATTTGGAGCGGTCTTGGCAGCAATTTCATTCCGTGGTTTGAACCGTCCAGTCTAACGCCGATCGCATTAGTCTGGCCCGCCGGGCATGAAATCCTTCCATCTGAGTCCCTCCACAGACTTCTCCCTTTTCGTATCGCAAGGAGCCACCAAACTCGATCGCTACTCACTGGAGGAGGTGTTGGAGATAGCAGGCCACTGTGAGCCTTCAGAGCTCCGGGCCAGAAGAAGAGACCAGGAGTGGGCACGGAGAGTTTGCGCTTTCGCACCGTCGCTATCAACAGCGAGGGCGTTCGCTCCAACACAACCCCATCCATACCAAGCACACAGCACACAGAACTCGCCCTCGACCCTCGACCAAGTTGGCCGGTCCCATGATATAGACTTTCAACGCTATGCGCATCTAATACTACGGTCAGTTGTTGGAGGATCGGATCGATGTCACTGACCTGGTACTGATCTCCGGCCAACAGAATTCACCTTCCTAATTCCGTCGGTCGCTGACTGACTTCCACTCATTGAACACTGCACGCGGTCGGAGCTGATCTTCGTCTGCAAATCGCGAGATTGTCCGCTCAAAGACATCGTCCCATCTTTAAACGTCCCATAATCGACTCGTCCATCCTTTGGATCCGCTCTTTTCCTGGCTTAGCACCTACACGACAGAAGCCACTTCCGGAGAGATCCTTGTTCCTCAACGACTTTGCGTCAACATCAACACCTTTGAGTACTCTCATTTGGTGGACTACTCGTTCGCTATCCGCGGAATACCGTCACATTAGCCCAAAGCCATCAGATCGTGAATGCGGATGAACCGGGATTGATATTTCGATGGAGCATTCCTTCAAGAGACGTAGGGTCTCTTGGAGGGCAGGAGGGTCCGCTGGCATTCATCGCTTTATGCGCGATGGCCCAGTGACGAGCGACAAGGAGACGTCTGGCCCAGGATTCAAGTCACAGCCGTCCGGCGCTCCACTCTCGCCAAAATGGTTCTCCGAGACTGTTGGTCGATCGCCCAAGGAATCGGCTGTAGAGGAGAGCAAGCTCTCACATCTGCACCCACGAAATCTCATTCCGGCCAAGATCAAAGAGGCCGTCAGAGCGCCATCACCTACGGTCGTTGCTTCGGTCGTTCAAGTGATCGTCAACGATGGTGCTGGCAGCAGGGTCACCCAACTCCTCGTTCCTGTGTCCTCGAAAGTCGTTTCTGTCCAGGGATACGCTCCTATTACCCTGGGAAGGGCCCCAGCGGCGGCCTCTGCTGCCCCCTCCGTAGCAGCCAGTCCAAGAAACCCCTACGAACAACACTCATCGCCAACACCTGTCGCAGCCCCAACATCGTACGCCACTGAGACTTCTGCGAATGCAGCTTCCCGTACCGAAATCTCACATGGAAGCCAGCCCACTGGTGGTGCCTATGGCAACCCTTTGTCTATCAGCGTGTCAGGCTCGAATTCCCAGGCAGTCCTTTCGTCTCCTCCCTCTACGCCTCTACCTTCCAGTCCGGCTTCGACAACATTCAGCAGTCCGACGGGGTCGTACTTCTCCTCATCTGCTCCGGCCTCATCTGCTTCCAATCCAGGTGCTGCGAGCACATCTTCCTCTAGCACAGGCTCATCGACTGCGACAGTAACCCCAGCTAAAACCTCTAATGCCCACAACTCTCCTGCGCCCTCCCAAATCAACTCAAACTCGACTATCACTTGTGAGTCTTTCTGCTTTGTAAGTTGTAATATGTGCTGATCGCATGGTATAGCTTCCACTCAGTCCGGAGCGAGCACCACCTCGACAAACTCCTCCTTCATAAACCCGATATTCTCGAGTTTCAATGCGAATAGTACTCTCGTAACTACGACTAGATCGCGTTCGACCTTTGCGAGCAGTGTGTCTTCGACTTCGTCTGAAGTTTCCAGTCGCTCTTCCAGCACGCTTCTTTCTTCACGCTCTGGTAGTTCAATGGCTTCTGAAACCACCTATTTATCGTCGTCGGCCTCTAGCTCCCAGACTTCCACATTCAATCCGACAAGTTCTGCATCGAGCACTGGTGGGGCTGTAGGCGGCATCGGAGGTCCTGGTAGCACGGCTTCTGCTCCGTCATCCTCTGCTACTTCAGGCGCAGGCTCCGGAGGTGGTAGTTCGATCAATACGCCAGCCGTTGTAGGCGGAGTCGTTGGTGGACTTGCCGGTTTAGCTCTCATCCTGATACTCCTGTTATTTCTCCTACGCTGGCGGCGAGGCAAATTACAGCGTCGTACCATATCACCCCCACTTCCTCAATCACATCCGCCGGGAGTCGCCAGCACTGCGCCTACGACTCAGCGATCGAGTGTTGTCCCATTCGCATCCGGTGGATTCTTCAGACGTATGAGGCCGGGCTCTGGCCAGACCGCTGAAACCACAGAGACAACTGCGAGCGAACGCGGCTTCCAGAACTTTGGAGGCAGGAGGCTTGAGTCTGTCTTATCTTCTCGTGGCGATGGCTACAGTGACCCCGTACCGCCTAGTGGTGTCGCTCCTCGTGGATATGCTGGGACTGCGACTGGCCTTGGTCTTGCCGCCGGCGTCGCCTCTCCGGCTTCGCGCCAGCCTGGTCTAAGCCCAGGACCATCGGACAATGACACGCTGTCCGGTTCATCCTTCTACCGTGATTCACAAGGGTTCTATGGTGGGAACGAAGCTGGTGCCGGACCGAGTTCACCTCCACCGACGTCGCCTACTTCTGGTGCAGGTTCGCCGCCAGCGGAAGGGTTTGCGGTCACACGGCCGGGACCAGCCAGAACTCCAGTGATCAATCAGCCCGGTTTTGCAGCCCTTCGACCCCCTCCAGGGACCGGAAGAGGTACTCCGCCTCCAATAGGGCGAGGCACAACACCACCCGGAACTGGGCGGGGGACTCCCCCACCACGCAATCTGACGCCTCAGCCCCGTCAACAGGACGGAGTGGGCCGGAGTCATCCTAGTTTCGACGGGTCCAGAGGCTCGAGGTTTGCGGAGAACGTCTAGACTTGAGCCCTGATTGCTGTTCCGACTTCAATGTTCATAATTCTCTCTTCACTCGCCCTCGTGGACGAGTCTGTGTTTATATCCGAGATCAGGCTTCATCTCTTTACGCCTCCGATGTCGCAATAATAATGCCCTAATGCAAATTCAGTGTCGGCCATGGTCGATAATATACCACCTCCTACGATACAGATCTAACACTCGCCAATGGCCAATCACTAGACCCCGACTTAGTATTTGGGGAATCGATTGGATGCGATGGTCATCTTCCTTGTTCACACGCCGAGTTGTCGATGTAATAATTCAGCAGTGAACGCATCGACTTTTACGTGTGATCCTTCTGAACTTCGCAGCCACCCAAGTCAAGAGGAGGATGGCTTGAGGCTTGAAGTCGTTGGCTCAGTACGCGCAGGTTTTCTTGTAATAAAGCTGTAGCACTTCTCAGCACCGTTTGTGCCATGGCTTAGCCACGGCAAAGTGCGGTTGTGGTGGGTTGTGTGAGCGACTCTTGTTATGGTTATCCGGAAAGGATAGAGAGAAGGGGAAGCAAGGACACGCCACAAAGCGTAGCAAGAGCTGGTCCTAGACCTCTAAGATAGGAAGGAGCCAATTCCAGTCAGAAGTTTCTCGTGATCTTGCGTGCAGGCAGGCAAGAATTCCTTTTGTTGTGAATAGGAAAGCGCGACTGGTGTCATCGCTTGTTCTCCGCTTTCCTGATCTCATGTCTTTCCACTTTGACGAACTACTTTGACGTGTGGTGTCTGTTAGTTTCTGTCTCGTGTTGCGTTTTGTTCACTGATTGAGTGTTCGATACTGATTTCATTTTCATGTTGCGGAGCAATGCCCTCATCCCTGAGACGCCCCATGGACAAACACTCTGCTGCGCAGACTTCAGGACTAAATTTCCTCGCAGCTCTCACGCCTCATCATACACCCCATCCCACTCCAATCATCAAATAGCTGTTCCCTAATCAATTGAACTACAAGATCCCCCAAACCTCCCCCCCCCCCCCTCTCAGGCTCCTCCACACCCAACCTCCCATATCCAGAACCTCTCAACTTCCCTTCCAACCAGCCAGCCAGCAAACCAGGTGGCAGATGATAGCAGAGGGCCTAGCCACAGAATATCTCCCATCTCCAATGACCCTCCCGGGGCAGAGCAGCCTCAAAAGCAGTTCCTGATATACGGGATTTTGCCGGGGAAGCTGAGCTCAAGATGCAGGATGTCTGTTGCATAGTGGCGCACCAGGGGGTTGGTCGGGGTTTCGCTTGGTATGTAGGGAAGGCGAGTTTTAGGGGTTGGATTTGCTGACGGGTTTGCATGGTTGGGGGGTCTATTCTCATTTTAGATCTATCTATTTGAGGATAGAGTCGCTTACGTTATACTATATATAGCTTCTCCATCTCTGTTCCCAAGGATAAATTTGTGATCAAGCCGACCTTGACGGAGAGGGATCCGTGGTTGACCCGCGTAAGGAGCGTCGACGATCGCCAAATGTGATGCATGCAAATGTAAGTGGGCCCATCGACAAAAACTACAATGCATTGTCAATGTGTTACAGAGGTCATGCATGGAACGACACAGATCGTGGATCGTGTTGCGGCCGGAAACTACACAGGGGATGAAGCAGACAGGGTTATAGTTAGTTTGAAGAAAGAGGCAGTGGAGAAGATAGTGTGCGTTCTTTGAAAACCCGGAAGAAGAATGGAGGCGGGGGGGGGGATCAGTTGCTTGATGATTTATTGCTGACGGTAATGGATCAAGTACGCCGGGGTAGCGTCATGATGCATGAGGGCATAACTAGGTTCGCTCACTGCACGACTTGTGCAAACTTGGTGAAGACCCAGGATAGTGAAATGGCGAAGCGCTGTAAATTGCCGAATTACTGTGATCAAAGATAAGCAGAGATGCTAAAGTCTTTATAGGTTCTTATTAAAGAAACACCCCATTTTCGGTAAACGCACTCCCTTTTATAGGGTTAGGGTTCGTATCAAGATTGTTCCGCCCCGAACTGCGCTCGAAATTAATAAACACCTCCATAACCTCCACCAAAGTTCCTCTATTATCCACATTACCACCGCCATTATGGCTCTACCACCACCTCCTGAAGGAGACTATGCAACCCTCGAGGAGCTCGTCGACGCTGTGCAAGCGCATGCCAAAGCGGTAGGCTTTGCGGTGGTTAAAAAGCGCAGCAAGCCATCCTACAGTGGAGGAAATATCGTGAAGGCCACACTCCTTTGCGACCGCGGCGGCTTTATCAAACGCAAGCTTTCGAGGCCTGGTATTAAGGCGAGGAAGCAAGGCAGCATCAAATGCGGCTGTCCGTTTAAGGTCATAAACCGATGCGAAAATCGATGCCTATTTAGATATCTATGTAGGACTGGCGGTGCATGAGAAGACCCAGTGATTCCGGTGGTAAATTACACCAAGAATGTTGGGTGGTCCCACAGGGAGTGCGTTTACCGAAAATGGGAGTGCTCTTTACCGAAACAGGGTGTTTCTTTAATGATTACCTTTTTAATAACAGACGAAATGGCAAAGACAATAGAATATTTGTTGTTACATGATGTATTGAGAATATTAGTATAATGTTGTCTACATGCGTAATACTTAGCTAAAGACATGTTGGTAGTGGTGCAAAGCGATGAAAATGCGCTGGTTTGGTGTAAAATAGGGCGGTATTTGAGCTGCAGTGGTAATTGAGATGCGACCCACTAAAAGGTACATTGCGCTTGCCAAAATGTTGTGGGGCACCGACGATTACTCCTTCTCTTGCGGGTTTCTTGGCATATTCGCGAAAACGCACTTTGCGATCCAAGAACTTGCAATGCTCCCAACACTCCACTTTATCTAATCGAAGCTTAATAATCTTGGTAGATATACTACTTGATATACTCTACAACATGTGCGTGATTTTGAAAAGTATTAAAGAGATATTGTTGATGCACACGAGGGTAAAATATTTCAATCCGCCTAGTAATTCAAGTTCAAACTTGTTAAGAAGAATTTAGGAAAGCTTAGTTTGAACCACAATTGCGAATTTCTTATTACTACAGACACATTGATCTACGCTTCAAAATTGGTTGGAAGTTGTGATGCGTAATAATTTATATATCTAGTACAATTATTAAGTAACATAAAGACGATGTGCGTTGTCAGTGCGAGATCAAAAGTATTAAAAACAGGTTTGCTTATCCGGCAAACAAAGAAGTGCGTTTTCGCGAATCCGCCAAGAAACTCGCAAGCGACAATATCACCACCCACAAATGCAGCAAGCGGACACACGGTCTTACATCTCCATTACTACTTACTCATACAAGGAACGTAGCAAAGGGCAAAAGTATGGCCCCCACCCAACATGGTGGGCGGAACCGCGGCGAGATCGAAGCGATGGGAGCCGCATCGCACAGCATTACAAGCACATGGCACATCGCCGTATTGCTCGATCCAGAAGATGTTAGGTACGCGATCGTGATGGACTCGTCGATTTGTCGCTTTCAAGAGAGTTACGATATAGCAGTTATCACTGCCATATCAACCCTTACCGTATCTTTCCATTGGAGCCATTTTCGATAAGTGCGAAGAAGAGGGATGCACCTCTTCATGCCGGCGGGTAGGATACGTTAGTACTGTGTAACCACATCAAGTAAATTGCGAGGAACGGCTATTCGAGACAAAACGTGTTCAAAAGCGAGGTGGGGCCCCCAAGTTGAGGAATCACGTGCCTTATTGATTACTAGGAAGAGTCTTCTCGCTTTAGTATAGGTTTAGGGCATGATTGGGACAACAGACTCGAAGGTTCCCCTAGAGCTTATATTCCACAAACTTCTTAGCAGCATTACACGCCGAGCTCGATGGATCTTCAGAGAGACCTAGCTTTGTTCATTATTTGGATACATAGGTGCTGATCGAACCAGTCCTCAGTAAGCGCGCGCTGCTCCTACCCACACTCCTGAAGGAAACCACAGCGACGAAATCGGGCTGCTCGTTATGGCTAGCGGATTCGAGCTCTGATCAGAAGCGGAATTGCAAAGAGAGAAAGTGGGTGACCCTTAATCAAGAGGAAGTACATGACTGACGGCATTACGGGGCATCCTGCGCCTCTTCTTATCGTGGACGAGTGGCTGCTCGAACACTGTAAATGTCAGAGCAGAAGCCGCAGGCCCTGGTAGATTTACCTTGCGAAACCCTTGGAAAGTATCAAGCAACAGTCTCGATTCATCGTGTCCCTTGAAGGGGTCAGGTAGATGTGATATGGATGAATCTTGTAGCTCGATCACTGCCGGTTTGCTGGGGGCTAAAGCCAGAATAGCCGGTGTCGTAAACGTGAGGTAGGTCATTACTGTTAACAAAGTTTCGATACCCAACAAATCTACCACCAGTACCACTGAATGCCATTAGTCCCATGCGGATAAGTGGGCTTTGTATGCAGATCAAGCTGAAATTACTGTACTGGAAATCGGCAGGAACGACATACTTGCAAGCATCATCTGATTGACATACGCCGGACGTTCGTGCCACTTTAGTAGCGAATTCCTTGAACATCGACGACAGCAGCCGAATTTTCCCTTATAAACCTCTTTCATCCTCGCTCGACGACTTTCTTGATTTCCTTTGTATTATAGAGTCCAGTAACAGTGGTGTAGACTTGGAGCATCACCGAGCCTTGCAGGGTGGCATGCGAAGAGCGCACTATCCCATCCGGTGCCATGGTGCACTCCTAAGGGTTCACTAAGTCAAAGGTATGTCACTGTCTCCTCCGAACCGTGCTGCTCGATGTTTTGATTGCGCAAGACAAATGTTTTGACGATGTGCCTTTTCGATCCAAAGTCTCCCTCGGTTGTTCACTCTATCGTAAAGTCGTTCAAATGGTTTTCAGGGTGCGCCAGGAGTCGTCGCACTATATGTTGCTAGTGAAAGAAGTAGCGTCTTGTGGAGCGTCATCCAACCTTGTGGAAGATGCTGCTTAATCAGATACTCTTGGGCCTGTTTGATGCATACATAAGAGCGTGAAAGATGTTAGTACATCGAAGACCTCGCTTGCTGCTAACGAATACTAGATCATTCTTGCATAAGCCAGATTACGACTGTCGCCATGAAGAGCGTTTGACAGATCGTTCGAGGCACGCGTGAGCGAATATGATTAGAAAAGTAACATAGCTCTAGTAGAACCTTGGCACAACTCAAGGACTCCAGAAGCATTTTTTTGATGCACATGTGGACAGACGAAGGAGGGCTTTGACTGCTGTAGTCTCCCAAAGCCTACGCTATAGTACATGCTGCAGCATTTGCAGTAGAAAGTAAGTGTTTGCGCGATTACCGGCCACCTAGGATTGCTTGATCGATTCAATTCCGAAATTCGTATCTGGTTCTTTATTCCGGAAGTTTTGGAGATCAAGCCCAAAAGAACTGCGTCGCGGACAAGTCTTCGATGCGCTGCAGTACCGGCGTTCAAAATCAGAACAAAGCTTCAAGGTCCAAGCTCTGGAGCCTTTTCTCGCTCTTCGATCGTCATTTCTCGCTCACCCGGGCCACCTTGATCAGTTGTGGATTTGGACTGTACTGTGTCTCCAAGAACGCCCAAATGCGCGAAATGTAGCGATCGACTTGGGATGGATCGTTTGTGGCGTAAAACGAAACTTGGGACAGATGAAGAGACATCGGAAGCTTCCACTTGACGCTTGGGGCGGCCTCCCTTGCGCAATATGCAAGTGAAGAGGGGACTCAATGTGGGAATGCAGGCGCATACAATGCCCACGTTCAGCTCTACAACCGTCCAGATATCGATAGGCACCTCCTGCCCTTAAGGGGTATGAGCTGATGGGGCTCCATATGGCTGAGAACAGGCAGAGACTTACATGTCGGATCAAGATGCGTAAGCTGATGAATGATTACGCAACGATAGATACTGACGAAGCAGACACTGAAATGTGATTAGCAAGTCTTTCAGGAGCTTTGTAGAAAAGTACTGCCTACAAGATGCCAACACAGAAGATGCCCATGATCTGAATCTTCTCCTTGAAGGGTTTCCGTAGACGCCCAAGTGGAGGCGTGGGAAGGATCAGAATTATCAAGTCGGTCAGGACATTGACCGCTGCAAAGATAGTACCAGCAATACTCAACCCGAGGCAATGGTGCTTGACCGTAGGATCCCAATTTAACCTGAATGGAAGACACTACAGGACGGCCCCAACGGCATTAGCCAGAGAGTAGCCGATCATAAAGGACGCAAGACCCCACAGGACCAGGACAAATCGTCGACTTATGGCGGAGAATATCCGATAGTAGAGTCGTATTATGGACAACTTGATACACGCAATTGCAACATTATAGAGTACTTCTGCGGCGATGACTGACTGGAAACGTACGATAAGTCAGTGCGCTCGTCCGGGCTTGTATTGATGTGCGGTACCTTTGCGAAGCGGGCTATGTCGGGTGCAAGTATCGAATGCCTGCCGTTCCCACCGCCCAGGCCTGTTCACAGAGTCAATAAATCTGGTTCAAGCCAACGACTGAACCGGAATCCTCACTTATCAGTTCACAAGATCCGAAACCACCGGTCAGGATCTGATGACGCAGCGGGTCAGTGGCGGGCTTCGCGTCTGCGTGAGCGAGGCGGACATACCAGGCCGGCCAAAATGAGCCAGTCATCTGCTTCGTACTTGATCCTCTTGATTCTACGGCAGGTAAACCTCAGGGCGACAGCGATGGCGGCGAGGGAGAAGCATGCTGCGTTTACAGCAATCACGCTCGGCACGCCGTTGTCATTGATGTGGTCCTCCTGATAACGGATCTCAGCCGGCGTGAGCACCGTAGCCATGGTATCAGGATTGATTTGCCGTCAAGCTGCTGGAGGATTGTTGTGAATCATCAGAAGATCAGACTTCACGAAGATGGAATCATTGTCTCCCAGACACCGTGGCTCCTATAGAAGGACTGAAGGGAGCTGTGGTCTCAGAGCAGTGTTTCGATGATCTCAGGTCGCTGAAGGATGATACCTGAGAAAAGAAAACCTCCTTTCCAAGACCCAAATTCGCAGTCTTATTCCTCTCTGTTCTCGAAATGTCGGACTTGAAGAGGCATGACAGATTAAGTCCGTAGTTGGACATAACCACCCTTATGTGACACGAATCAGAGTGTTCGTTATCAGGTAGATCGTGTTCTCAGATGGCCCTTTGACTTCCGTGTGAGCGGGCCTGGCGGCGTAGGATAACTAGGGAGGTCCAGGCTTGCCACTTGCCAGAACGGTAGGTGTTCTAGCGTGTGGCAGGATTGGCGTTCTGAAGCTTGCTCTATGCGCACCAATCAAGGAACCCCAATCTCGCCGCCGTAACCTGTTCCTCGCCTGGCTCATGTCAAGACCAATTCGACAGTCCCCTGCTGCAGGGTTTGAAGGTCTGTGTCCAGTAGCTCGCCACGATTTGTGTCCGTTATTGTCAAAGCGTTATACTATGATTGGAGGAATACCGAAATCAGCCGCGATCAGATCTCGGGGTCCACGACTCCTCTCGGAGAATTATCACTCTAGGTGCATGATGCACACTACCGCTATGTCCCTCTGTTGACGACGTCCGTTCATTCGGAATTTTCCACCACGTCGCGCTCTGCGCCTGCTGATGACTCTGGCGACTGTGCTCCGACGAAGGTCTGCCTGCGGTATGGTCTCCACCAGTCTGTCAAGCTTGAGCCATACCCAAAATACGGAAGATATCGGGATTGCACCCATCGCGCTGCGTCTCCGATTGCATCCGGCTCACAACCGTCATCGATACCTACGAGCTTGTCTCCGAAGCAGACAATCAGCTCTCTCTTACGGAGAAGATTGGTGCTTGCTGGTTGAGCAGGCGCAACCTCCGAACTCTGCCGGGAAGCTACATGTTCCTCAGCATTGTTCATGGACTTGCAAAAACCATCGAAGGACCCCGTCTCTGGGAGCTTGCGGCGAAGGCGTTCCCAAGTCCTGTGTTCTATCCAATTGAGTCTCTTCTGGTATTTAGCTAGGTAATTCATCTCCTTCTGTGTTATCCATATAAATCGATGGTAGTCTTCTCCGGACACCGTTGCAATGTACTCGAAGGGAGAACGGCAGCGCTGCGCATGCTCGAATAACCTTGATTTGATAGGCTCCAGCTCCTCGAACAGATCTAGCATCTCGTAGTCGAGCCACTTGCGGCTGGCGATCACGGCGTCAGCATACATTTCCCTGCTGGTCGATTTGAGCTTGCTCAATGTACGCTGGCCCAACCTGACTTTGGCTGTGATAAACATCGCTTTAGCATGGCAAGGGTTATTCAAAGCGGCATTGAACTCCCCGTTTGGATATGCCGTGTGCAGAGCATGAACTAAGATTTGCTCGCGAAGTTCGAAAGGAAGATCGTTGAAGGTAAGCATGATGCTCGATATGCAAATGTATCGTGTATATCGTAAACAACTTATATTTGACTAAGGAACCAGAATACAAATATTCTGGAGTCAGCTGAATATGAGATGTAGACCCCAGAGATTTATTCATCAGCTATGCGCGTTTCCATAATAGAGAAATCTGCTCAAAAACCAAGTTTTAGTCATGTCGATGCTGGGCGGTACTTGGTAGTCATGACCTGGATCCATGGGGCATTTAGCTGTTAGGCTGCGCGAAATTTATGAGTTTTCAGAGAATGACATCGATACGGCGTGCAACAGTCCTGAAATGAAGGCAAGCCTACTTTCAGCCGGAAATTCGCCCAAGCATGATTTGACAGAGCTGGTGTCCGCTCTGGTTAGTATTTGGCTGAATTGGTCCAACGGAATAAAACGTCCATATGAACGGGATTCAGAAGGGATTCGGGATATTTGTCTGATGTGAGGTTTTTCACTAGGCTGGTGATCACGTGACGTCAGGAGCTTCTGAACGGAGCTGTACCTTACTTACCGTAGGCTGACGCTGAAGCCTTGGCACAAGCCCAGGCTGTGTACAAGCTGGGTAGTCCAGTGTACAAGGATTCGTGCTATGCTTACCATGCGGTGAAGGGATTGACGTTATCGATGGACCAGGGTTGGGAGTATCTTTCCTTGGAGCCTCGTGAAGCTGTTTTTCAGCGCTTGAGCGTTGCTTCTAGAGAAGGAGCTATGGGCTACGTTAAAGAGCAAGTATGACACGACTATCAGTGGTTGATATGAAGATTTTTGCAGATTTGGTTGAAGATTAGTCTATCTAGAGGCCGTGGCTTATTAATGCTAAGATATGAAGGATATGATGTGCTCTTTCGATGCGTGACACGCGTGGTGTCTGATCATGGGGAAATTTTATGAAGACCCCCTAAATCGATGGTGAAGGCCCAAGAATGCAAGGATGCTAGGGCAGAAATTAGGGGATTCGTCTGGTCGCAAGGGGGAAATCTTTGTGCGGAAAGTAGGGAAAGATGCCTTGAAGAGGGGAAAGGCTGTGTGCTTTGCTGCGCAATTGCAGCACGACACAGAGAATGCTGGAAATGGAAGCAGAGATCAGCTTCGGGCATGATGATGATAAGAGAAAAGACAGCAATCCTCAGTGAGAACACCCTTGGAAATCTCTCGCTCTATCCGGAAAGTATCAGAGACCGACTCCATCGGACTCATTGTCCGACTCGACCGTGGCGCTTTAGACAGGTAAGTAAGCCTCAACGGCCTCGAGCTTCGAGATCTGGTCTGCCGGCAGATAGCCGTGCTTGCAATAACTCCTTAGGCCGTCGTCGCCAAGGCTCTGCACGAGTCTTCTAATGTTTGGCAGGTACTCGGCGACATATTGGAGGAATTGGCGTTGGAGATCAGACCAACCGGTCGAGACAGCGTACTCGCTAATGCCTGGGACATGTCAGAACTGTCAATAATCCTCTATGCGCAATGTACTGTAGTTCATGCGTACCTGCAACGATAAAGACTAATACAATACCGGTACCGCCGAACCATTTGGCGACATCTAGCCACCTCCTACCCATATGGTACTCAGCTTTGTATTTATCTGCCAGCTGACCCCTCAGCTCCTTAGCGACGGTCCCGGCCTTGCGGGCGGCATATCTCTCAAGGGTCTTGATGCGAGCGCTGACTGTTGTCTCTGTGGTCTTGTCGTTCACGGCTGCGAAGAAATTCATGCTTTGGAAGGCTTGGTGGATTCTGATATCGTCGCTTTTCTTTCCGATTATTATCAGTACGTCGAAAATCTCGTCAGGCTCTTTCGTGTCTGAGGTTAAGGGCAACGCCATGTCTTTTGCGCCAGGTGCAGTAAGACGATCCAACAGATAATTGACAAGCAACACCTTGGCCATATGAAAGTCCAGATTACGGCAGGCTCGAAGGATCGGACTTAAGTCGATCTGGGAACGAGTACGGTAGTCTGAGGGTTGTGCAAAGAACTGTTCGGTGATTGAGGCGACTATGTCCTCGTTCCCTCGGGTAAGGCCAAGCTCAGAATTCATCTCCAAGTCCTCTTCTATATGCACGCCCGCTTTGGTCCGTGTTCCGCTGGCCTCCTCGCCCCCTTCTCCATCCTGGTTTTCTCCATCCTGATCTTTTCCATCCTGGGCTTGAGCATCCTGAGCTTCTCCATCCTGGACTTTAGCATCCTGGGCTTTAGCATCCTGGGCTTTAGCATCCTGGCTTTCTTCATCCTGATCTTCTCCATCCTGATCTTCTCCATCCGGGGCTTCTCCATCCGGGGCTTCTCCATCCGGGGCTTCTCCATCCGGGGCTTCTCCATCCGGGGCTTTAGCATCTTGGTCTTCACCGGCGCTAGGTTCGTCGGCCTCACCCGAGCGATCACACGAGATCGGAGTATCTATTTCAGTCGTGATATGAGCTTCTCCACATATTCCTGCGGCAGGACTACGATCCAGGACATGCTCCGCAAACTTGTTGTTCATGTCGATCTTAGTTCTCTTGCCGCGTCCATGTCCTCCGTATAATTCTCTCTCACGCGCGGTCTCCTCGTGCTTGCGCTTCGTCGCTGAGGTTGTAATGCAAAGAGCTTTCTTGAAGATGGGCTCCATTCTGGATGATGCTTTATGTGCAAGCTTGAGGAGAAGATCCTCCAGCCGCTGTTCTCTCACAAGCCATCTAATGGATCCTTCACCGAGTTTCTGACCTCCCTCTCCAATGTAGAAGGCAACATGTTCGCGAAGATCTAGCTCATTCTTGTTGGGCCGCATTGTCACGAAGGCGGTAATGGGTATTGAGATATGGTCTGTAAGATCACCTTGACAGTTGGGCGCAATAGGTGGTCTTGTTGGGTTGTAAACAGTACTGGAGGATAAGAAGCTTGACGCAGGCGTGTTTGTGGTAGCTGTCAAACTGTTACTAAAAGTGGTTCTCTGACTTGTGTTCTGTCGGCTAGTATTGGGGAGTGGTAGTCCCGACAAAGAACAACGGTATTGTGAATTGGACGATATCAACGAGCTGGCGTGATAAGGAGAAAGTCGAGCAGGGTCTTTGAAGATGAAAGTGAGCTATTTGGAGCCTGGGATATAATGAAGAGATAGCACACTTTGATGGTGCACAGCAGAAGCGGATTCGAGTTGAAGAGCAATGCCACAGTGGATTGATCAAGCGTCGAAAGCCGGGGAAGGACTAGCAGAAGGGAAGTCGGGTAGAGTAGATGTGAGTGAGATAGTGAGCGTACTGACCTTGAAGAGTGCTGCAGAATGACTATTCCACGTGTAGCCCAATTGAGACTAAGAGAGGTCAGTGAGCTGTAATTCTGCACTGCACTCCAGTAAGACACACTACGAGTTCGCCTCTGACTGAGGATAGGAATGAGAATCAAGTGAGTACCTCAAGGTAGGATATGAGAAAGAAATCCGTCTGGTACTGAGGGGTTTCGAAATACGGAGTAAGGATCCAACGTCGGGTTTTGAATGGCAAATGACTTGCTAGAAACTTGTAGTGTTTGGTGACAGATTCTAGTGATGGAGCGTCGGCGCAAAAGAGGAGTAGATGAAGTGCAGGAATAGTTGCGAAGTGAAAGAGTTGAAGCAGCTACTGCCTGTGGAAGACTAGACGAGGTAGGTGGTGATTATTTGCCGCTCTGATGCAGATTGGTGTAAGTCGAAAATAGAAGACCCGCCTAATACTGTCCCAGGTGCCATACACAGGCTAGTGTGTAACCGTGTGCGTAGACAAGGAGCGTGATATGACGGCAGTCCTACGAATCTGCGAGTGGTCCTAATGATCCTAAAAGGTAGAAGGTGCTTGGGCCGTAGCTGGACTTCCGGAAATGCGTGTAATGGCAAGGACGTTTAGCTTAGGCTGGCCAGATGGGAACCTCGAAGCTTTACCAATCAGCTCCGAGAACCTAACGTCAAGGAAGGTTGAGCAGACATACCAATGTCCTCCTGGACGCAGCGTTCGCTAGACAACCACTTCCCAAGCTGTCCATCACAGCAGTGGCTATCGCAAGCAATCTGATCTCCTCAGCTTGACCTAGACCTGAGAGACTGCCACTGCACCAGACGACATGCGTGACCCGATCTCCCAACTTTCAGCCCATGGCAGACGCAGGATCCAGCTACGCAGCGAGTCGAAACCGTAGGGGCTGGCTTCCCGAATCATGGCAAGTCGACTTGCTCTGCCGTTTCCCAGATTCTTGAAGAGTAGTCATTGCTCTGAAACACCAAGCCGGCCTGAAGAATCCGTGTGGGGAAGCTTCCCTGCTGTACCATGAACATTCCCTGACTGGAGGGTCGATCATGCCAGTAGCGACCTTAAGCTTTGTCAAAATATTTATCAAGACTTACCGCTGCCATACCATTCACATGAATGCCAAGCACGCCTGCCTAAACCCCCATACATCCCAGCCCCATCCGGGAGGAAGAAGCACGTTGGAGCGAGTGAAGAGCCTATTCACAGACCAAGTCCAGAAGTCGGTCTTAGCGGGCTTCCTCAAGAACGAAATGACGAGCCGCAGGTACCAGTGGATGGTACACGACTTACATTCTAGTGTCTCGCGAAGCGAAGGGAGGTAAGTTGCATTGAAAAGCAAGTGTTTGGTTGTCTCGACTCGTTGAGCTTGGCTGGCGTACTGCTGTCGCGTACCTAGATGTGTGGTTGTTCGATTGTTACAGGATCGTGCCGTGTAGTTAAAGCATGTTGGAACCAAAAGGGTCGAGGTTCAATCCTTATTTCTATGAATTGATGAAGTGTATGTCGCGGGTTACAGGTAGACAAGATCATCTGCCGAGGTAGAGATTATACAAGAAATAGATGGATGAAAGCAGTAAGTCATGATCATGCTATTCCTCATCTATGCTGCAAGTAAAACAGAAGAAGCAAAGCTTCTCCGCAGCTCGGGAGATACATAATACAGGTAAAATTCTCTCTGGCCATAATAATGCAAAGAGTGGGTATCCCTGGAAGAAAGTTGCCGTCTACTCACGCTTAAAGGCCATTGCTGTGTGGCCGTTGACCCAGATGTGCTGCTTTCCGATGCCCTCGCTTGTGTTCCATTATCTCCTGGTTACACCTGAAGAGTGAAGTGCTAATACTAGAATGTTGAAGATATGGTAGTCGTGCTTTCACTGCATTCAATATCATCTCTCATGGTTTAGCCTTCGACTTCACCTCCGAATTGGCTGCCTTCCATGGCCTCCGTATCTTCCTCGCCGTCGTCATCATCGTTAATATCAGCTGTGTTCATCAGTGAAGTAACCTGCTGGTCATTATCACCATCGGTGGCTTCTCGATCGTCATACATCGTCGTTTCGGGGTCGTAGAGGGATTGAGGATCCGCATTCAGATAGTTGCGCAGGCGGTTGACACCATCGCCCGAAAATACACAGAAGACCGTGCGTTGATGGTCGGTAAACTCTTTAGAAAATTTGTCATTAATGAATCAACCAAAGTAGAGAGGAAATCTGAACGAACCATCAGGTGCATCACGGCAAAATTCATCGAGGTCATCTCTCATATAGAAAGCTGCAACACCCGTCAGGCTTAGGTGTGTGAGCTTCGGGCATTGATTCAACAGTGCGTGTATTCCCTAGCTTGGGTCAGTGAGGGACAGCGACACCGATCTGGGCCACTCACTCCCAATGTCAAATGCAGACAATAGCTCAAGTGCACTCTCTCCAGTAGACTCGGTGCCGCAGGCTTCGCCGGCCGCTGCCTCGAGGCTTTTGCCAATGCGAATATGCTTCCATCAGAAATGGCGTGGCATTTGACCAGACCGATTCTCCTCAATTTTGGCAATTGAGCAAGCTGTGTGACACTAGCATCCGTGAGCCGGCCGCAGCATGCCAAGTCAATATACCGTATCCTATTGCATAGCTTGACCAGCTGGATGACTGCTTCGTCTGTGATGTTTCCACAATGGCCTAGGTGGATGTAGTGGAGGTTTTTGCCCAGCTTTGTAATGGCGATGACCGCACGATCGGTGATCTCTCTGCATTTGGCCAGCACTAAGTTGCGAAGTCTTGGGGAGCTGTCAATGATCTTCTCAACAGCTTCATCATGCAGCTGTACACAGCCTGTGAGATCGAGGATACGGAGACTCTCGAAAGTAAGAGTCTTGGGCAGCTCAAGGAAAGCGTGGTCTGTGATCAATACGCAGTGATTAACGCGCAGTTCGCGGAGCTGCCGGCCGTGTGCTAGAAGGTCGGTAATCGATCGATCAGTGACTAATCTGCAATTATGGAGGTCGATCTCGAGCATCGAGGGGCAGCCCCTCGCGACCGCAACGATGGATTGATCGGTGACAAGGGTGCAATTATTGAGTTTGAGCTGAGCACGCTGTTAGCCGAGAACATCCAACAACACGGGCAAGTAACATACTCTCTTCAGATACCGGCAGCTCTCGGCCATCGCCACTAATGATTCGTCTGTGACCCTTGAACAGTCTGTGATATTTAGTCCTTGGAGGCGCCCGCAATTCCTTGCAACGGCCAGAAGTGTGTGGTCTGTGATCGAGTCCAATCCTGTAACATCTAACGCCAAGAGGCTTCTGCTGCCGTCAATCAAGGTCATAACCCCCTGGTCTGTCAACTTCTTGCAGCCGGTGAGCGTCAACCTCTCTATCCTCTTGCACCATTGGAAAGGTATCACCGTTCCGTCGCTGACCTTGTCGGTGAGGCTCGAGAGGTTCAGTCGTTTGACGAGATCACTGTATGGGAAATAGCAATCCTGTTTTCCGACAGATGTGACGACGTTGGCCAAATTCTGCCATGTGTTGCATAGCGGACGGTGCCAAAGAAGGTCCACGCTATTCTTTGCCCAGGTCTTCGAGACCAGCATGCAGTTTTTGAGGTCGACGCTCGCGCTCAGTTTTGCAAAGACGCCTATAAGTATCTCGGGAGGCAGCCTGCTAATGGGCGATAGTCGGTACTGGCGCTCCTGGGCGGGCGACACGGCCATGTCTCGAAGCGAAAGGGCACCTATGGAGGACTGGGAGTCATTACGGTGTTCTAGGAAGAAGTCTGTGTCGTCGTAGGCAGCTTGTTCCGGCGAACTAGCCGAAGAGGAAGCTGAAGTGGACTCGCTGACTTCGAGCGTCGATGGTCGTGGCCGATCTGTACGTGCCATCTCTGGCGTAGATGGTAGAGGATCCATGTTGCTAGGTAAGGCCTCTGTTGAATGTGCTGTGGTAAGGGCGATGGACGGGCAAACACCGCCCTTAAAAGGTTCGATTCTAGTATGACGTGGTATTGTCGTGTGCTTCTCGAAAGCTTTACCGTGGGACTGCCGAAGACCGCGTGGCAGAGAGCTTTGAGTTGACAGTGGCTTGGTCTAGAAGTGTTGCAAGCGAGCTCTTGAGCTCGTGCCAAAGACGTAATGTTGAAGTAGGTTTCGGAGGGTAGTCTCGGCGAAGGCCGAGAGGCTCTTTCTTCACGACGTTCGTAGAGCTGCTTCCCTAGAGCTTTCCCTGCCAGCCCTGTAACAGAGGTGCTTTAACCCTTCTTTCCCCGATGGCTGTGGGTTGAGCTTGACCCGTCAAAGGCGTTTGAGGTGTAGGACAGCCGGCGCTTGCACAGGAATGGTTGGCTTGAAGCTTTCGCGACGGCGGAAGGGTCATGGTGCCTGGGGCGGAACAGTCGCAGTGAGGTGATGAGACATAGGTGATGTAGGATATCGTGTTAAAGAGATGTCGAAGTAGGTCACAGCGTAGGCAATGTGAAGGGATGATGGTCGATGAGGCTGTGGTTCGGCAGACGGAAGAGAGCAGGGGTTGTTTTGGTGGGGTTGGTCAGACGCCGCCTCAGGCATCAAATCGTTCTTAACGAGTCCAAGATGCTGATTGAATTCCAAGCTTCATTTCCGATACAGTCAGTCATGTTTATCAATCACTCTGATGACTTCCTTCTTATTCGTATTCACATTCAGGCAATATTCTCAGCTATCGTAGGCTCGGAAGTTGTGGGAGCACCCTCCGCCGAATGACAAAGACTGATTACGGTAGCCAGAGAGCCAGTAGCTACAGAGACAACTGGTCATTGAGGACGATGTAATCATTCCACTATCCTAATGCAGTAGCAAGCCTTTCCAACCATATTACAAGCATCGCCTTGCTTTAGGCATCTTCCGTTAGCGAAAATACCAATAGACGAGGTATCCAATGACCAAAGACGGTGGGTTCCCTGAATTCTTCAGGAGTCCATACTCCTTTCACCCCCTTTCGCCCACTCGCGCAACACGTTTTTCTTCAGCTTCCCAGTACTTGTCTTGGGCAGTTCCTTCACGACTTCCACTTCCCGAGGGACCATAAATTTGCTGATGCCGCTTTCGTGCTTTGCCCAGTCAATCACGTCTGCACCCTTCAAATCTTTGCCCGCCTGCACTGTGATAAACGCTTTGGGTCGCTCACCCCAGTGTGAGTCGGCCACGGCGATCACAGCTGCTTCCAGGATCTCGGGATGTGTAGCGAGCATAGACTCCAAGGCAATTGATGATATGTTTTCTCCACCTGGACTCGACGTGAGTCGAGTAGATCGGAACTCAAACAGGATCTTATTTACCACTGATGATGATATCCTTCGCCCTGTCTAGGATCTGAGCCGATCCATCCTCATGCCAGACAGCCTGCAGATCTGAGATCAGATAGGATCCAGGATAAGTAGCGTTTGAAGCTCACCAAGTCCCCTGTATGTAGCACACCACCTGCGAATAACTTCCTCGTGGCCTCGGTATCTTTGTAGTACCCTTTCGCACATATATTACCTACGCAGACAATCTCGCCGATTTCTTTGCCATTCTTCTGCACATCAACTATCTCACCTTCGGCCAGGTCGGTCTTTATCACTCGAATAGGAAGGCTGGTCACAAAGCCGTGCCCTTGTCTGGCCATCTTCTGGTAGAGTTCTTGTTTAGGAAGTCCCTCCCAGGCCGGCATTGGATAGCCACGTGTAATTGGGCCATAGGTCTCCGTCAAACCGTAGACGTGTACAGGATGCAGATTCAAGTTGGTCATTTGTTCGAACAGGTGACCAGAGGGCGGACTTGCCGCGACTGTGACGCGAACAGGTTCTGGCAGACGCTCTGCTTCTTTGGCAGTGCAGAGCAAGGTGTTCACGGTTGGAGCTGCGTTATAGTGGGTAACCTTTTCCTCTCGCAAAAGCCTCCAAATTTCAGGGTAGTCTATCTTGCGTAAACAGTAATGAGTACCTCTGACGGCGGTCACAGCCCATGGGAACGTCCACCCCATGGCGTGGAACATCGGTAAAGTCCACAGATACCGACATCGGCCTGAATGGTGATTGAGTTGCGACTCAATGACGTTGCCTAATGATGCAAGATAGCAGCTCCGGTGTGTATATTCCACGCCCTTCGGTTTTGCTGTGGTACCACTTGTGTAGGCCAAGGCTATGATGTCCTCTTCGTTTCCTGCCTGCGGGCGTAAACCTTCCCAGCCCTGGCTCCCATGCTCCCTGTCGTGTCGTAATCCTTCCAGTACAGCCTCATCGAATTGCCCACATAGTTCACCCTCCGTGGCATCGGTATCGGCATCGACTATCAAAGGTACGTTGGGATTCGACTGGCCGTAAGCGTCAAGTAGAGATAGGAATTCTGCATCGACTATAATAGCATCAACGTCCGCGTGCTGGAAGATGTATGCGATATCTTCGTGCTTCAATCGGTAGTTTATCGCTGTTTCTTTCATAAGTACTGGAGCAGTATGACATCTGATGCGATGGTCCTACCAACGTTGAGCGCTCCAGCGGCTGCTATGCCGTAGATTGATTCCAGAAAAGCAGGAGTATTAGGGCACAGTATGCCCACCCTCTTGTAGCCGCGCTTCCTTAGGAAATATGCCAAACCTCTCGCTCTATCCGCTGTCTCTTGATAGGAGCGCCGCAGCACGGCGCCATTCGCGGTGACATGGTAAATGGCTTCACCCTGCACCAGCTGTCAGTCAGTGGTGGCTGGAATGGTTCAAGCAGGATCCCAGACATCTGGTTCTATGGCGGCAGCTCGGGGTAAGAAGAGTGTTGGGGAGAGGGTGTGAAAATTGATGTGATGCTGGAAGTCAGGCGCTGTATTCGAAGGTAGAAAATGTGCGGCGAGCTTTGATAGCCGGGATTGCGGGCCGGACATGATGTGGATGGTCCAAAGACCGACAATGCTACATACCTAGGAATGCTAGGCGATCTACGAGTTTAGAGCCTTTCTTTATATGAAGGGGGATTCGAGAAGTTGTAGCGGCGCGACGACCGAAAACCTGCCAGGAACCAATGCAATGCCGAGAGAAGGGCAGGAACTGTGGGGTAACTTTGCAGTAGTGGCCGCTCCACCGAGTACTTTAGACTCTGAATATGAAGTGGTTTGGTTCAGGTTCAATACCGATGAGAAGCGTCACCTCGAATCGCTTGGAATTGTTTTAGCTCAGAGAATACAAAGCTTGGGACAGCCGTTGCACGTGCTCATTGAGCAAGCTTGATTCAGGGGCTGCCAGAAGTAGATGCATGCCTCGCATCCACGAAGAAGCCAACCATAGTCCCATGCTCCTCAGATCTTGCACATGAGGATATCCTAGTAACCGAGCTCAGCGAGCTGCTTCTTGACCTTCTCGTCCACCCCAGCATTCTTCTGCGCTTCCGATAGTTGCCTCCGCATTGCCTTCTTCCGCTCGTAGTAGGCTGCCCCCTTGACTTTTCTCCGCTCTTCCAATCTGCAGAACAATAAGTAAAGGCTCACACTGGAATAGCCCTGTCGGAGCACTATAAGGGTCCTGTCATACCTCTCAACAACGTCCTTGTATTTCCATCCGACCTCATGGCTGAGTCTGCCCACAGTGCAATATTTACGCCCAGGCTTAAGCCTCAGTACTCGGAGTGCTTGCGGTACTACCATCCTCTTCTTCTTGTCGTACGGGCCGGGGACACCTTCGAAGACCTTGAGACGTTCCATGGCAGCGGCGCCGCGAGCAGTCTTGTGAGGGATCATGCCGCGGACGGTTTTGTAGAAGATGCGGGAAGGAGCACGGAAGTGGAAAGGACCTGGAAGCTGATTATCAATCCCCAGTCAAGCTTCGAGAACAGAGTGGACCTACCGCCACGGGTGGGGTTGTAACGGGTCATCTTGCGGAGATAGGCGAGGTACTTCACTGTAATCAGATCATGTCAGCAATGGATCATTTAGGTACAGTCTCGCATCCTGTGCTCGGGTCACAGATGTTTTCGCTGGGTAACATCTCAGCCTTCTGGGTTTCGGGGCATACGTTTTGCGCGAAAGAATTCCCCAGAAATGTTGAGCGCCTCGCAGCGGACCACCACGATCTTTTGACCATTCAACAGCTGCTTGGCGACGATGCTGGCCAAGCGACCAAGAAGGTGACCTTTGCCGTCAATGACGACCTGAAGTCGGATACCACACGTTAGCTAATCGTCCGTGGGGATCTGGGGACGTTCTGAATCACAGGACACATACGACAGGGTCGAAGCTTGACATGCTGGAATATACCTCCCGTCGGTGGAGGTGCGTATGGAGGTGTTAGTATGAGCGTAGGTGGCCCAGTGTTTTCGTCGATGGTGTCGGCAAGGTTATTATCGTATGGAATTACAAGGTTGAAATCAGAGTGCGAACGCTCGGCTATCAAGGCACTAACTAGCTTCGGCCTAGTCGCTATCATGGCGACCAACTCGAACATGCATCACAGGAAAATCATTCCAGACGGAACTCTACACAAAGTAAGGTGAAGTATTATAATACTTTTTGCTCCAGGTCAATTGATTATTACGTTTGTTTATTTTCCACCTAGGTCAAAATTCATCTACAAATAGCTAGCATCCTCACATGCTTTACCATCTCCAGCTGAATCATGGTCTCGTACAGGCTTAGGCCACACTCTCCATGCACATACTTCACCCAAAGAGTGCCAAAGCTGTGTCCGTAATTTTGAAGATCCAATCTAGGTTCAAACCATTTTCTCAAGCCTGACATCCCCGTCTCCAAAGCTTTTAAGAAAATGTTCCATCAGGGAAGCTTCACGCGGGTAGATGAAGATCCAAGCGGCAGCTGAACCGGCCAAGGGATACAAGTCCCAAGTTCCCTTCTCTATTTCGACTGTTTGTTCCGAGAGATATCGGATAAAGTCATGGCTAACCTCAATTGCTCGCAGGTCTAGTCTTGGGCAAAATTGAAGTAGGATGGCTCCAGCAAACCCAGTCCCACAACCGATAGATACCGTCAGTAATGGTCCGTGGGGTTTCATTCTTGCAAGATTATCAAAGAGGCTTTGATAGAGTGCAGCAGCAGTCCCAATATTGCGTAGGCTGATCGTAGAGAGATAGCAGGTTCTTCATCGATGCTCCAACCCGGCACCGCGATGCTAGGATGTATGAACCAATAAAAACCCTTTTGCGTGTCTTTTCGGGCGCGAACTGGTCGGCAGATTTACAATCACATTCATACCGCGTTTCTAAGTTCGCTCGCTGTATAGCAGGGACCTATTCAGTTATTGTACGGTGGCAGGTGGAAGATTGTTGTTGAACCCCTGACATAGCAAAATTGGCCTCGGCCTAACCGCATTGGTACCTGGAACATCCCCGCTATTGGATGGTCCCAGCTTCTACATCATTGACTACATCTTTCGCCTGCAGCAAGGTACGAGGAAATTGTATGTTGACTCTTGCTTTGATGCCAGATGAAGATGTGAGTTGGAACAGGCTTACAAGCTTCTATGGAGAAACACCATTAAGCGTTCTCGGCTGCTTGTGATTCCACTCAATTGTAACATATCCAAACTCCACAATGAGACTAGGCCTCGGGAATCCCATTGCTTTTACGCCGCTACCTGTCACAATCATCACCTCCCTCGTCTACCTCGCTCTTATCGTTGCTTTGTTGGTCGTTCATTTCGTCGTGCCTGCAGCGCCAACAAGCTCGACTCCTGCAGCGGGCATTAACTTGACCGAGGCATGGTTGGACCTACGATTGTTGACAGAAAAATATCATCCATATAACAGTCATCCAAACGATCATGTCCGAGATTGGCTTCTAAGACGTATAGAAGCTATTCTAGAAAGCAATATTGTTTTACCTGCAGCCAACCAAGATGGACACACGTCAAGAATTACATCACAAGAGTCTCCTGTTATAGTATTCTCCGATGTAACATCTAATGTGTCATTTTCATCATCTAGATCCGCTGGTGAACCTGGGATCAGCGTGTATTTCGAAGGTACCAACATCATCGTCTATGTTCGGGGTTCCGAGGAAGGCGAGGCGGGCAGTTGGTGGCTAGAGAAGGCGATACCCAACAAAGGGGGGGTACTTGTTAATGCGCACTATGATTCTGTCTCCACGGGCTTTGGCGCCACGGACGATGGGGTTGGAGTCATCACGATACTTCAGCTGATCAAGCACTTTACTACGAACGGAAAGCAGCCAAGAAGGGGAATCGTGGTCTTGTTGAATAATGGCGAAGAAGACTACCTGAATGGAGCTCGTGCCTTTAGCCAACACCCCATGTCACGCTTCGTTCATGTTTTCCTGAATCTTGAAGGCGCCGGAGCCGGCGGTCGTAAGTAATTCTTTGCGCTTCTCTTAACCCTTTCTGAGGGCTTCAAGGGGCATGATTGAGCAGCATCCACTTGAAGACATGCCTAACACTTCCACCTCCAAGATCAAAGAAGGAAAGCTGACCCCAAAATAGGTGCAGCATTATTTAGGAGTACCGATACAGAAGTGACGCGAGCGTACAAGGGAGCCAAACATCCTCTTGGGAATTGTGGCAGTGGCGACGCATTTAAGCGCGGCGTTATCAGGTCTCAGACGGACTACGTCGTTTTCAACGGACTTCTTGGTCTAAGAGGTCTTGACGTCGCTTTTCTCGAGCCTAGAGCACGTTATCACACCGACCAAGATGACACAAGACATACAAGCATTAACTCGCTATGGCACATGCTCTCCGCTTCGTTGACGACCTTGGAAGCTCTCACGTCTGACACGGGCTCAACATTCGACGGTGAACGCCGTGAAAAAGACAAAGTACCGAGTGGCAAAGGATCTACCGGTGTTTGGTTTGACGTCTTCGGACAGACGTTCGCTATTCTCACGCTGCGAACGCTTTTTGCGTTATCAATAACACTGCTGGTCGTAGGTCCCATCGTTCTGATACTCTTGGGAATCATCTTGAGCAAATTGGACAGATTCTATCTGTTCAGCTCATCGAAACACCATCATCATCAAGAAGGCGACGATACCGTCCCACTGCAAGGCTTACGTGGCATGACGCGATTTCCGTTAATTTTATTAACAGCTTCTGCGGCAGTCATTGCCCTGGCTGTTCTGATTGCGCAAGTCAACCCTTACATTGTCTACAGCAGTCCATATGCCGTCTGGAGTATGATGCTATCAGGGTGGTTCTTTGCGGCGTGGTTTTTCTCTCGTGCCATCGACTACGCCAGACCAACCGCGCTACATCGAGCATACTCCCTTCTCTGGATGTTCATTGTTGATTGGGTTCTCCTCGTGATTGTTACCATCTTTGAGCAGCGACTGAAGTTAGTCGGAGACTACTTTATAGTAATTTACTTTGCCGCCGTCTTTCTTGCGACGTCCATATCATTCCTCGAATTTTTCGGCCTTCAACGCAAATCAGTTTATGCTGACGAAATTGCCGTCCATGCATACGGCGAGGTCCCGGCATCCCGGCCACGGAGCAGCTCTAGCAGCAGGCTGCTAGCACCAAATGCTGAAGAACAGCCGCCGCAAAGCACTACGGCCGAGCCTGAGGAGGGTGAAGAAGAGGAAGGGCAAGCTGCCGATGAATTGACGTCTCTACTACGGGGCTCGAAGCGAGCAACCTTTGCACGTCGCACATCTCCGCACGAGCATGATCATGTCGGGCAAAATGATTCGCTGGACGAGAAGCAGTCAAGAGTCTTCGGCTTCGAACAAAGTTGGAGCTGGTCTTTACCTACATGGACCTGGCTATTGCAGTTCCTTCTTCTGGCTGTTGTACCTGTCATTCTAACAGGCCAAATAGGCTTATTACTGGTGACTGGCACCTACCAGACATTGGCTGATGGCAACCCTCCGCTACCAGTGTACCTATCCATCGCGGTGTTTTCCATTCTCATTCTTGCCCCGCTGATGCCCTACCTGCATCGCTATAGCTACCAGGTCCCGACCTTCTTGTTCTTCGTACTTGTTGGTACTCTCATATACAACATCGTTGCGTTCCCGTTCTCGACCAACAACCGGCTAAAGCTATTCTTCCAGCAGAAGGTGGATCTAGATACCGGCATTAACCAGGTTTTGTTGACCGGTGTTGGTGATCCGTATCTAAACGAAGCCATCAATAGCCTCCCAAGCGTAGCAGGGCAGAAGCGCGAATGTACCGCCAGTTCCACCAGAAAGGGTCTGACGGAGTGTGCCTGGCACGGCATCTCTCCAGAGGTTGTACCAACCCCCCATCCAGGCGTACCATCCCACCACACATACCCCGACTGGCTGACCTTCCACATCTTCCGTGCGCCCAACTCAACCGAAGCACGAATCCGTCTTTGGGGCCGCAACACTCGCGCTTGCAAGATCGAATTCAATCAGCCGGTGTCCGATTTCAAGGTCGAAGGTGCGGGCGATGACAAGCGCTTCCAGCGTGTTCCGGAAGAAGGTAGCAAGGAAATCAGACTGTGGAGCCGGACCTGGGAGAAGGAATGGACCGTGAATGTCAAATGGCAGCCTAAGCCAGGCAATGGGCACGGCCTCGATGGAAGAGTTGTTTGTCTGTGGAGCGATGATAATGAGACGGGCGTCATTCCAGCTTTGGACGAGATCAGGCATTTTGCACCAAATTGGGTTGCAATCACGAAGAATGGGGATGGGCTGGTCGAGGGCAGTAAAGCTTTTCTCGTATAGGTACTGACAGAAGCGTGTTCATGGGTGTCAAAGAAAGGTGTACATGTGGCGCTCATGTTTGTAGGCTTCGCTCGTGCAATGTATGTATTCGCCCTTTCGAGCTTCTGAGCGTGTATTGGTCAGTAACATACCGTCATCAAGCCGTGAACATACTGTTGTGCGGTTACTTAAGCCCAAGCATAAGGCGTCCCTCTTAGTATGAGAGCATAAATTCGTACCTTGAATATACTATCCCGAGGATGGTAGATTCTCTTTATCCCATGCCCTCGCTTGTTCCATTCTGCAATCGCTCCTTTTGGGTCCATCGCCCGTGCTATCGGATTGCATTGACGGTATGCCTGTTTAGCTATGCAGCTTCACAGCTTGAATTTGCCCATTACCGTCTTGTTTGAATCGTTCTACTCGAAAGCGCCATTAAACGGTGCACAATCGCGTCGAATTAATACATGCAGGGTACGAATCAAGGCTCCCTTTAGTATTTGCAGCTTAAGAAACATCAAGCCAGTCCATAACCACATCTCCATCAGTAAAGAGTCCCCTTATATCCCATCCCAAATACCCCACCCTAAACAACCTGCGTCTCCACCGTCCCCACCGGCCTCTCCACCAACTCCACCACCCCATCCACCACACTGCTCCTCGCCCCCTCCGTCGCCACATCCCCCCCCGCCACATACCCCATCCACAAATACCTCCCCACGCGCTCATGCCCCACCCCCCCAATCCACCTCATCTCCCCCTCCCCCCCCTCCACCCAAGCCCCCAACTCCCCCCTCTCCCCCCTCCCCAACAACAACACCCTCCCCTTCTTCACCCCTCCCCCACCCATCACCCCCTTAAACGCCTCCAACCCCCCCCTAAACCCTTCCTCACTCTCACAACCCTCCCTCCTCGCCCCCGCCCCCACCATCCTCACAAACCCATCCCGCATATGTCCCATATTCGTATCCCGCGTCGGCACAATCCTTAACACCCCCTTCACCCCCCCATCTCCCTTCAACACCTCCCCCCACAACCGCTCGCTCCCCTCCGCTTCCAGCAACAGCCGCCTCAGTTCCCCCTTCTCGTTCTCGACGAGCGTGCTCGCGCCTTCGCCAGCCACGGCGCGGATCATGCACGCTTGTAGCTTGTGTAGGTCGGACTTGCAGATGTAGATGCCGACGACGTAGACTTGGAAGCGGAGAAGCGAGACGGTGCGGACGCCGAGGCCGAGGAGGACGTATTCTTCGGTGGCGGCTGCGGCGCCGAGACCGGCGGGGAGGGCGGCGGAGGGGGGTTTGGAGACGGAGGAGGGTGAAGGGGGGAGGGTGAGGTGGCGGGGGAAGAAGGGGATGGTGGATGTGCCGGTGGGGATGAGGTCGTTGGGGGAGGCGGAGAGGGAGGCGGAAAGGGGGGCATCGTTGCGGAGGGGAGAGGATAGGAGGTGGGTGAGGATGTAGGTGCCTGCTGCTGCGGTGGCTACGGCTGTGAGGATCTTGGTTGGGTTGGCGGCTTTGGGGGGGCGGGGAAAGGGGTGGGTGGAGAGGAGTCGAGGGCGGAGGGGGAGGCGGCGGAGGGTGGAGGCTTGGAGGGAGCGGAGAGGAGATGAGGAGTGGGCGTTGATGAGCCTGAATAGGCGGGGTGGTGCTGTGTGAGACATCTCTGGGTTTGTTGAAAGAGTTTGGTGATGCCAGGGGTGAGGTTGTTGAACCGAGTATTCGGATGCGGTCACTCTAGTTGCATCTCATACCTAGGACACCGAATTTGTACTTCGGAGTGCAGCGGTCTTACACTAACGGATGACCAGAAACGAAATCCTCTGCGGTTCCAAATTGCGAAAGGACTGTTCAACGCATCTACTGTTCAACGCTTCCGTGCGACTAATTGGCATGGGAAATTTATATATTTCATGCACGACGACCTCTGCACGACGGCCTATTCATCTCCCGGTGATATTGCACAGTATCTGTTCGATTGAATCTAACGCAGAGCTACAGAGCCCTAGGCTGTTCTTTACAGAACATTCCAATATGCCCCCATCGACAGTGCCGCCTCAACATGGTATCATAGACCTGGAGTCTCGACTGCTCCCTAAGCAGCACCAGCCTCTTTCAACAGATTCGGAAGCTCGCTCCGCTTGGCCTGTAAATCCGAGTTGCCGCCAATGTGCTTGTGGTTGATGAAGATGTTGGGAACCGAGCGTTGATGGGTGATCTCCTGAAGAGCGTCTTGGATGGCGGCACCATCATCTAAGATCCTAAATTAGCCTCCATTTTCAAGCTCCGATGCTGCCGCTTTCTCCTGTAAATGAGACGAGGTCACATACCGACTTCGTCAAGTTCGAGGATGTAGGCTTGGGCGCCGAGCTCACTCAGGAGCTGCTTCGTGGCTTTGCAGTATGGGCACCAGGACTTGCTGAAAACAGCTATTTATAGATTAGATTGCACTTTCCACCATAGAGTTTGTGAAGGGTCAAAACGTACCGACGGCGTTGTCATCGATGATGCCTTGAGCTTTGGTCTTTGCGGCACACATGGCGGCAGGACTGACACTCGAACCGAAGAAGCGGCGTAGGAAAGAAATGTTGGGCAGATGGTGATCGAGATCTGTCTTTACCACGTGTGATCGGGAGACTGGTCGCTTTATGAAGCTCTAGTAGCGGATCGTTGTTTTTGTACAACTTATAGCTGTAAGCGGAGCCGAATGACGCATCATGTGGAATCAGTCTTGGCGTTTCTTAGAATGGCGACGATGTTAAACCGCCGACATCTTGCTGATGAGTCAAACAATAGAGGCTGCTTCTGAAGCTCTCGCAAGCATTGATCAACATGCTTGGGTCGTCATCGTCTAGCCGTCCGTTGCTGTGTCAGTCCAGTCATCCACTCTGTCTGGACGGTCTTCTAATTCTTGCCTCTTCGCTGCACGGGTTTTGTTACACTGATTTCCATCTCTATCTCTCATTCGTCGGTCTTACCAGGCCCATTCCAGTTGCATCATGTCATTTCGTACTTACCGGAAAACACGCTTTGTCTGTGTATCCGATACGCATAATGCTTCGCCGGCCACAGGAGCGTTCAAGCTACCCAAGGGTGACGTACTGATCCACGCTGGTGACATGACTAAAGAAGGCACCCATGCAGAGCTCCGTAGAACCCTTGACTGGATCGAAAACACCGACTTTGAAGCCAAGATCGTAGTCGCAGGTAACTTTCAGTTTCCCAACCAATCGGACAGCTAATAGGTTCAGGAAACCATGACAGGGCGCTCGACAAAGACTTCTATGTTTCCGATACAGCTGCCCTTGGCAACAAAGGCCCAAACGATCCGGAGGCATGCATCAGGATGTTCGAGGATTCTAGCTTAACCTATCTGAACCACGAATCTAAGACTATTAAATTGGAGAAAGAAAATGGTCCAAAGACAGCATTCACCGTCTTCGGCTCACCATACTCGCCAATGAAAGACCTTTGGGCATTTGGATACAAGCCTGAAGCCGCTCAGGCCTTGTGGGATCAGATACCGCTTGATGTCGACCTTCTTATCACCCATACGCCGCCTAAGAATCATTGTGACGAATCGAAATCTCATGCGCATATAGGCTGCGAATATTTGTTTCAAGCACTGTGGCGTGTTCGACCTCGGCTTGCGGTCTGTGGCCACGTTCACAATGGTCGAGGTGCTGAGAGGGTGGTCTGGGACGTGTCGTCCACAAACAGCCAACAAAGATACATGACGGGACGCTGGGTTGATGCGTCGTCTGACACCAAAAAGCAAAGTCTTATCAAATTAGTTTCAGAGGCGTCGAAGCCGTTAGAAGATGGCATCCTCAATGACACAAATTGGGTTTGGCAACGCCCCGAATCCATACAAAGGTCTGATGTCTACCAGAGGAAGGATCATCAGCGTTCATATTCCGACCAGGCTTCATTGACCACTTCGGAAGATTTAGACCCGTACGATATGAAATCCACAACTCGTGGCGACAGCGTTGTGTCAAAACATGATGGGCTGGAAAGAAAGGAGACTTGCATCATCAACGCTTCTATCATGGCTTCCAGCTGGCCTTACAAAGGGCACAACAAGCCGATCGTTGTCGATATCAATCTACCTACTTGGGAGCGATTGCCATGACAGCGCACAAAGCAGGTGCGCGGTACGAGGCTGACGACGCTTGGAGCAAAAGGCATAGACCAGTTCTCGAACTGGTTTTTTGCTGCCCTCGCCAGAGCTATGAGACGCCTTGCCGTTTCCAGCTTCGCGGGCAGAGGCGATGGCTATCTGGAGGACGTCCAAAAACTTTCTCCGTTGTTCATGTGGTACGATTCGTATCACAGTCATGCTTACCGGATCGCCGCTCCAACATGACGAGGGAATTTGGACTACGACTCGTCATTGGATTGTGATGTGCTTTGGCTTCTCAGGTCGCATGGTGGGGGTGTGCAAATGGTGGTTAATGGAGGGGGAGATGCACTTAACCGCCCAATGTGAACCTGCATTGTCTGCATGGCTTGACAGCTTCGCCATGGCACCCAATGTATGATCCTCGCGAATGAAATGCTTCGATGATTACATCATGATGCCTATCATCGAGAATACATGAATCCATTGCGTCGACTACTTCAAGCGTAGCATTCTGACTTTCGAGTACGGCAGGCGTTGGGTAACAACAGATCCATAGCTATCTGAAAGGACTCGATGGTACAGGATTCCTGTGCACACCCTCCAAGCATCATGACTCGAAGTATCAATTGAGCCCAGGTGAATGTGATGCAGGCTGCCTTCAAAACATCCGATGCAACGCTGCATGATTGGTAGAGCTTGTGCAAGCCGGTCTGTAGCCGCCGAAACACGCCTCCCACTTATCGGCAGCAGACATACTTTACCCCATCCATCCCCCAGGCACATGCCTTTGCCCCTACACTAACCCACATCGACTGCCTCGACTTTGTCCCCGATTCGCCAGTTGAGCACACGTCTCCCCACCATGATGGACGGCGGCCAAGAGCACATGTTGTTCGGGCCGCAGGCTAGAAGAAAAGGTGTGCCCTTCCACGACCTCGGTCGCCTGCAGTGGCCAAGTTCAAACCAATCGACATCGTGCAGCATCTGCTAGGAGATGTATGAGGACTGAAGTGGGCGCTCCGCCTGCGGACGGCTGCGGTCCAAAGCAAGTCAGCGTAGCCAAGTAGACTAGTCCGTCGTCAGAGCCTGTAGATAACCCAAGCCAGCTGCAACTGCCACCTCATCGCCTACGAAGCACTCTCCCCTCACTGCTCAGGCTGGCTCCTGTCACCCATTCGTGCCAAAGTCTGGATCCTCCCAAGCGCAGCGACAGAGGCTTCTTGCAGCCCCACTTGAACGCTCTCCGGCTGCCCTGAACCACCGATCCCTCCTGCCAGCTGAAACCCGATCAAAGGGCATTGCCAAATCCCCGCACTGCTCCTCCGTGTCAGCATCTTCTGAAACGTGTCCGCTGAACCAAGTACATCTTTTGCTTGAAGAAAGGAAAGCAACGTTTGGGAAGAGAAGGGAGGCCAAGCACAGAAGGCGAAGAAGCTCGGAGACGGTCACAACGCCATCGGCTAACTCACCGCCCCTGCCGAATCAACAACAACACACCGATTCAGGGGAAAGTTGGAGTACCAGATCCATCTCCATATTGCATCTGATCTCCTTTTCTTCACTTCTGCTTCCGAACATTCCTTTACTGTCTATGAACGTCCAGCATCCATTTGTCAGCAACGATTTGCTCTGAATATTGCCATTACGGACGGCGCCCGGCCCCCGGAAGCCTTGCTGCTAGTGGCGCCGGCTACAACTTGTTTGTTACGTAGCGTTTCCCCAACGTCAATCAGCAATGTTCAATGATAACCATTGAAAGGTGGTAACACTGCTTTCGCTGCAGTTACTGCTCCTTCACCGTCCATCTAATCTCGATTACGGCGCTTTACAAAGCTCTGATCGCTTGGAGCGCGACGTTTTAGTCACACAAAATCGCGCATGAACTGGTCAAACTCACCAGTTTACCGCCTGCAACACGCTTCTACAGTACAAGAATCTCACCATCACTCGATACTGCATAAACTCCATTGCAATAATTCTATCTAGATCCGAGGACTCCTAACCCACACAACATCATGGAAGATCCCTTACCCCCCAATCCTTACAAGGCCTTAGGCATCGCTAAGGATGCTCCCCTAGCCGCTGTCCGTAGTGCTCACCGGAAGCTCGTCTTGACATGCCACCCTGACAAGGTGGCTGACGAGTCAGCCAAGAAGACTGCAGCAGACAAGTTTCACTTAGTACAGCAAGCCTACGAGATTCTCAGCGATGAAACGAGAAGGCAGCGGTACGATGAGAGGGTCAAGCTGGCGGATTTGCGAGCCGATGTTATGAGTCAGAAGGGTGGACGTATCATACCTGAGATGGCACCACGGACCAAAACGACGACATTCGAGATGAGAGGTGATCGGATGTATGAGGAACGGGTACCGAGACGCGCCTATGAGGAAGAGGACTATTTCCAGCCTCGTTATGAGGAGGTTCGTCCTAGGGGATACGACGACCGACCTTTCCCTCAGTCGCCAAGGAAGACATCTGGTCGTGCATCAGAGGATAAGAGGAGGGCTAAAGAGATGGCTCGCGAGGCTGAGGAGGACCGTGATCGGAGGAGGAAAGAGGCTGCAAGGGCAAACGAGAGAGCCGCTCGCTCGGAGCGAAATAAGCGGAGGGACAAGGACAGGAGACGAGATTCGGAGGTCAAGTCAAGATCCAAAAACACCTACGCCGAAGATGACAGCGATTCAGACTCAGATGTTACAGAAAGGATTTATTCAAGACGTGAGGATCCGGCGAGGCGTCGGTACGGTGATGATCTTCGTAAGCCGGAACTGCTTCGACGGAGCACCACACGCGAAGTATATGATTTCAATGATGATTATGATACAAAACACACGCGTGCCCAGGACTACATCGCTCAGTCTCGAGGCTCCGTTGAGCCTGAACCACGGCGACCACCACCTCCAAGCCGATCTTACACGCATGTGGATGCCAGACCTCCACTTACACCAAAGGCACCACCAGGACCTATTGATACCAGTGCACGGAGATCCTCTGGGCGAGGCAGCTCGCGTAGGGATCTCAGTCCACCACCCAGACTTTCCAAGAATGACCGGCGGATGACTGAGATAGTCGACCCACCACCTAGCAGCAGGAGACCTAGCTTGCCGATCTTTTCGTCGGATCCTAACGGCTTGAGAATCCCTATGACTCCAGGCAGGAAAGAGCCAAATCGTTCACAGACCCTCGACAGCGTGCCAGAGAAGAAACCTCCTTCGGTCAGACGCGCCGAGACTATGCCAACCGATAAGATGCGGCGCAGCGAGAACCAGCCATCCAAATCATCCAAATTGAAGGAGCAACATGATTCAGGCTATTCGAGCCGGTCAAGTCGTGGCACGCCGGAGCTTTCGCCCACGGAAAGTCCGCAACTCAAGTCCACCAAGTACGCCTATAATGATTCGACCGATTCGGAGGATGAGATCACCGTTGTCCCCGAACCCGACGGCGAGCGCTACCGAAGCGTTCGTGAGGCGTCTCCCAAGGCTCGTCGCCCTCCTATGACACCGCAATCGGCTTCTAGGATGCAGATGCCACCCATGCGATCCGGCTCGTTCGCTATGCCACCAGATCAACCTCCCACGCCTCGCACGGCACCCCCTTTCACCAGGACGGAATCAGGACGCCCTCCGCCACCGAGAGCTCGACCGTCTACTCGCGGTGGTCCGGCTCTTTATGGTGAGGTACCACCGTCTGACGACCTCCCGTACAGGGTTCAGAATCAGAGCCCAAAAATCTCCCGGGATGACATCAGGTACTCAACTCGCAGAGGCTCGGACGATGTCGACAGAGATGCTTATCCCGGCTCTCATCATCGCCCTGGATTTTCTAGGTCTGAGTCGAGGGCAGTTCATACTTAGAAGTAGGTTGTTCTGCACCACTCTACACACTTGGCAAATCGAGCCGCGCTAGTACGAACACGTATTCGATGCGTCCTTGCATCTGCTTAGACGACTTCTGAGGTAGATGGGCATTTTGACGGTCGCTTTGTGGCATATGGATGAGGCTGATGGACTTCAGTACATAGCAGGCTTTGGTGGTCGAAATGATGTAGCCGCTCGTTGTGTCTCTTACATACCTACCGCGAGCTTGCAGCAGCAGTTTGTCTGCTTTAGCACCCAGGCGTACCCTGAAGATTGTATTATATGCATCAATGATAGGTGCTTATCTTGTTTTTATTGTGTCTCTGGTGCTGCGTACCACGTCACCGGATTGTCTTGTTATGATCTCGTTCATCAAAGAACATAATACATTTGCGGCAGGAGGGAAGTGCATTCGGACTCTGCCGCCTTCTTCAGTACATGACCTTGCTTGACTCCTGAAGCTTACTTGGCCCGAGAGGTCATTCCAACCTCATCCATGCGTCCTTCTCAGTGCCTACTTGGACTCTTACCTTTGGGACAAAGCCGCAAGTGGTTTCAGCATTGAATTCGGAAGGCATAGCATCAGAGCTCCTTCTTCCTACACCAAGTAAGTCCCTGAAACATTCCATGCAATCGGAGACTAACCCCACATTTGCTTTAATAGGTATGATCGGCCCGAGCAACCCGAAGTACAATTCAATTCCTTGGACATTCAATATATTTTTGCAGCCTTTAACGCCCCGGAGCAGCTCAGCATCGCTCCTGTTTCAGGCTTCGACTATACTTCATTCGAACAACGGTCTTCGACCAGAGGTAGATCGTCACGACTATCTAGCCTCGGCCTTCTGTCCACATCTATCCCATGCAACATTGACTCTCCAAGCGGCATCCGTGTGCTGGCCATCTCTTCCTCGTTTTAGCCAGTCGCCAAGTCGAGACAAGCTGGGCTGTGAGTGATGATAGGTCATGCTGATGGATCAAAAATCGAGCTCGTCCCAAAGCAAACAGAGCGAAAGGATCCTGTCTCAGCCTCAGTGACGATGGCCCCAAAGATTTGGCATTGATCCTTCATTACAAGAAGACGTGTGCCAGCTTGAGTTGGACGTCATTCAAGCCCGGTGGATGCTTCAGCCATATCGGCCCTAGTCCAAGCTGCCTTGAATGTGTTCGCCGGTCTCGACAGTTCTCCCCGTGGCGTGAGCTGCAATCCGGGATTGTACAAGATCACGTGGAATATCGTCCTTCAAGAGATATCATTGAGTAAGAAAGCTATGGCAGCTCATCCAAAGACCAAAGAAACAAACAGCTCCGGGAAAACCAAACAAAGACAAAAGACATCTCGGCAAGCAGCCCATGGACTTCGCGCCTACTTCTTCTTTCGGTCTATTCCCAACTCCTCCTCCATCTCTAACTGCCGCTTGCTTGGCTTTCGCAATCTTCGACCCGTGTCAGGTGGCGTCTCCTCTGTCTCCTTCTTCTCCTCCGTCTTCTTCTCCTCCGTCTCCTTCTTCTCCATCTTCGCCTTCTTCGCCTTCTTCCCATCCTCCCCATCCTTCACTTCTTGTTTCTCCTCCACCTTCATCCCAGCCTCCACATCTTTCAAGCCCCGCTTCCCCTTCCTCGCCTTCCCAACCGCCCTCCTATCCGCACCATCAGCAATCTCCTTCCCCTCCCGCCCACCCCGCTCATTCTCCTTATCCTCCCTCTGTTTCTTCTCTCGGATCAATTTCTTCGTACCCTCATCCGTCCACCTCTTAAAATGCTTCTCATTCTCGACCTCATCATCCATAAACGTCGGAATATGATACCAATCCCCCTCCGGCGCAAACATCGCCGCCCACCTCTCAGGACTCGTCAACCCGACTGCATCTCTCTCCGAAGGAGCACGCGGGACGAAATCCTTCAGCGGCGGGACGTCAGCTACGTCGATCGCGGGCCGTGGTATGTTCCACCGCGCCAGCGTCTCGGCACTGGCGAGTGTGCGAGGGTAGTGCGTCAGATACTCGTCGTCGATAGCGGCAAGGCTTCGCCTGAGCTGTTTCGCCTCTATTTCGCGATTGGGCGCCCTCTCACCGGCTTCGAGCTCGGCAAGGCGCGTGACGGCGACGTCGCGATGCTTTTTCCCCAGCGAGCTTTTCGCGTAGGAGGCCACTGGGCTGGTCAGCTTCAGGGGGTCAATAGCCTTAATCGCTTTCTCCCCTGTGACGACCTTCTTTCCCACAGTGGCTTGGCCGGGTCGGGTCTGGAGGTAGGTGTCTCGGGGCGTCTCTGTGCGCTGTCTGCCTTTCCTATTGCTCGGGGCTCGGCTTCGGCGCGCTCGCTTGGCGGGCTGAGATGGCGTGGTGTCTTCTTCTTCGTCCTCCAGCGTCTTGCGCTTCGGGCTCGGCGTGGCGGTCCAGGGGAAGGTGGGCACAGGTGGGCGGCGGGACGCCATGTCCTGTCTGAACACCGCGATGCCTGCGGCTTCCTCCTCGGGGCTGGGTTTTCGCTTCTTGGCTGGTGGTGAGGCTTCGTCTGGGGCGCCGCGTTTTAGGCTATAGAAGGCGAGGATAGGGTCGTCTGGGCTTATGCCGTGTGCTTCGGTGCTGTCCTCTCGGTTCATGGCAGCTCGGGCTTCAGCTTCGATGCGTCTGTCGGCTAGTTGGCTGTCTTCGTGGACGAGGGCCAGCAGTGCGTGGGCGGCTTCGGAGGCTCCGTTGCTCGTGAGGGCGGCGCCGTCACGTATCGTGGTTAGGGCGTTGGCGGCGGATAGGAGGTGGCTGGTGGGCAGGGAGGGGGCTTGTGAGTCCGTGTTGTTGAGGATGTGGGAGAGGGGGGCGGCCATTGTGGTGGTGGTGGGTGGGGTGAGAGGCTATGAAGGTTGGGTGAGGGAGAGGGCGGTGGGCGATGGGATGGATGGCAGGTAGGATGATAGCAATTGAAGCTGACTTTACGTGGTGATAGTTACGTTCAATGGATGTTTACTTGATTATGAAGAGTAGATAGAGAGGGGAAAAGAAGATTCGATTCAGCAGGATTCTATGGGAATTATATAGTATATTACGGGGGAATGTGATATGACAATAGCATCAAATGACCTCACTCAGGGACGCCTCAACAATACGGGATTTGGCCCAGAGAGGAAATGTTGATGTGACAATGGACACAATAGGAAATTATTGGTGTGGAGTTGCGGCAATAAGTAAAGAATTGTGATGTGGAGCTAATGCATTGACAATAGGGAAAGTCGTCGATTCACGGAACTGAGCAAGTTTATAGGGAGGGCTGTTGTTAGCCGGTGTATTCAATTGAGAATGGTGTATGTGTTGTCTGGGAGCACTGATGTGGGGAGCTAACAACGTTGACAATTGGGTATCCATCGATTCACGGACTGAGCTGGTTTTCGGGGAAGGCTATTATCAGCCCGCATATTCGCCAGGTCCCAGTGCATGTGAACACTATACAATGGCAAGCAAGCAGAAAGAATAGAGTATGTTGAACACCCATATCGGTGTTGTCGAGATCATGGAAGCTAAGCGACTCTATAACACACCAAGGTACTTCATCTACTTAGTCGCCTCTTTGCATTTGTTGCGGTTCTCGAACGATATGGGTGAAGTGGGAGTGGAGTAAGCAGCAACGAAGACGCCCAGGAAAATGGAAGCAGCAAGATCATTTACGGGTCGTAAGTCACAACACCAATCCTCCTTTCATTATGATGGCAGGTAAGTCCGAAGCATCTGATCCGAATCGAGAGAAAGAGAAGGAGAAGTCAAGGAATCTGCTCAGAGATATGCACTCACCCC
>JAABUO010000462.1_pt1 | contig 80770 bp, 93 predicted proteins | sample 5559291 | NCBI WGS metagenome assembly JAABUO01 (sample SAMN10711878, study PRJNA513372) | rock metagenome | isolation source: Antarctica rocks | place: Antarctica: Victoria Land, Finger Mt sud
AACCCTAACCCTAACCCTAACCCTAACCCTAACCCTAACCCTAACCCTAACCCTAACCCTAACCCTAACCCTAACCCTAACCCTAACCCTAACCCTAACCCTAACCCTAACCCTAACTGTGTAAAATTTTGTTTAATATTTATAATTAACTTGACTATTTTAATAAAAATTATATATATTAGTAATAATACATAATAGTTAAAAGCTATATTATATAACTTAAATTTATAAATAATATTAATATTTTTCTTTTTTTATTATTTATCTTAATTTTATTTATAAAATTTTTATATATTATTATTTTTATACTTTTTTTGCATTACTTTAATATAAATTTTTATATATCTTATATTATTATTGTTAAACTTAAATTCTTTGTTATTAATCTTAATATAAATTAAATTAAATTAAAAGTTAAAATAAAATAAAAATTAATAGAAAAATATTTTATTTTGTAAGAAATTAATATTATTTTAAGTTAAATAATGTAAATTATATTAAATTCGAGTTTTTTATTATTTATTAAATATTATATATTAAAATTAGAATAAATAAATAATAACTTAGTAATAATATTTATAATAAAATTAATTAATTTTATTTAAATAAATATAAAAAATATTTATAAAAAATAAATAATAGTAACAAAGTACAAAATAATAATTTAAAACATTATATAAAAGAAACAAATTAAATATATTTAATATTAGTAATACAAATATATATAAAATAATATAACACAAACTTATATTATATTATATTAATATTTAATATTATATTTATACAATATTATATAATTTAAAACAATAAATATATAATAATTTTATACAAATTAATATAAAAAAGTTAAATAACTTAATATATTTAAAATAATACTTATTAAAAATAATTATAAAATCTAAAAATATTAAGTTATAAAATTTATATTTTTATTTATTTCTTCTTAAAGTATTTTAGAAATAAAATTTTATATAAAACTAAATATTATAATATTTATTTATTATATTTAATTATTATTATATAAAAAAAAATTAATATTATAATTTAATACTTGTTTTAATATATAATTTATATTGTTTTTTATTATTTAATTAAAATTATCAAAAAATTTATATATTTTTATAATTAAATAATATAATTATTAGTAAAATAATAAAATTTCTATATATTATTAATGCGTATCTAGATATAATTATACAAAAATAAATATAAAGTTACATTATTATATATATTAATAAATATAATTATTAAATTAAATTAAATATTTTTTTTAATTTAATTTAATTTCTTAAATCTTATAAAATTAAATTAAAATTAAAATGTAAATTTTATTAAATTAGAATTAAGAATTTAAGTTAATTTCGTTGCATTAATATTTACTTATTTTATTTTATTTTATTTATATATTAATTAAATTAAATTAATGTAAAATTTACGTTAATTATATATAATTAAAACGTTATATAATAAATTACTATATATTTAACACAAATATATTAAATATATATATTAAAAATTAATAAAAACAATTAATTAATTATTATAAAAAATAACAAATTACAAATATCTTATATTATTTTACATTTATTTGTTAATTATAAATATAAATCTATTTTAAAATCTTAACTAAAAAGAATTTTTTTAATAAAAAAATATTATTAAATTAAATTATTTTGTACGCTATCTATATATTAATAATTTATAGAAAAATTAAAATATATATTAAGTTTTAAAATAATTATTTTATATAAATATAAAAGATTATATCTTTAATTATAATATATTATATTTAACAAATAATAAAATAAATAATATATATAATATTAAAACAAATTGTTTTTAATAAAATATATTTCTTAATTTTTTATATAATATTAATATAAACTTTGTACAATTTTATACTTTTTTTATATTTTATTTATTTTTCTTTGCACAAATTTTATATAAATTTTATAAATCTTTAATTTTTTTCGCAAATTATTATATTTATATTATAATTAAATATTACAAATTTATTATTTTTAATTATAATTTCTTCTAGTTTTATATAAAATTTGCTTTATTTAATTATTAAAATCTTATATAATTATAAATATATAAATATATATTATCTAAAATATTATATTTTAAATTTTTACTTTATATATTGTTGTACAAATTTTAATAATTTATATTAATTTTATTTTATTAAAAAGTAAAGTATTATTTATTTTTAATAATATATTATTGTTATATAATTGTAAGAATTTGCATAAATTTTAATCTTTTAATTATTTATTACGTTTTACTTTGCTTAATTTTTATTAAAGAATATTATTTCTTATTATTTTATATTAGTAAATATTATTATAATATTAAGTTAATTTAATATTATATAATCTTAAACAATTTATATATAACGCATTTTATTTAAATTTAATAATATTTTAATAAAACAAATATAAGCAAATTTAATATAAAAATTATTTGTAAATTTAAACAAAAGTTTAGATATTTTAAGAACAATAAAAAACTTAAAATTTTTAAAGTTTATATATAATTTATTTTAATTAAAATTAAATAATATATATATAATAATAATTAAAAACTTGTAAATATTATAATAATTTTTTTTAATTTATATATATCTTTAATATAATTGTACAAATACTAATATAATTTATAGAAATAATATATATTATTATATTAAAGTACTTAATTAATAGTTTAAAAAACTTAATTAACAACAATATAATTATTTAGTTAAATAAATAAAAAAATTATATTAAATAATATAATGATAAATTGTATTTAACTTTAAATATCTTAAATAATAAAACAAATATTATAAAAATATCTAAATATAATATAAATTATATGCAAAATATATAGAAACTTCTAAAGATTTTAAAATATAAAGAGAAAAAATATAATGTAATTTTCTTAATAATTAAGTATAATACAATCTTTAATATAACAAATTGCAAATTGCAAATATATAATTTTCTTAAATTATTATAAGAAAATATATATATTAATAAAGATAATTATTTTATAATTATTTTTATTAATTATATTATTATAATAATTATTTGCGCAATTAATCTCTTTTATTAATTATAAAAAAAAAACTTTTAATATTAAACTCTTTTTAAACTTATTAAATTTATATAATTTTAATATTTTTAAATATTTATTATTAACGCATTATTTTTATTTGTTTATTATTTTATTAATATATAAATTTTATTTTAAACTAAATTTTAACTTTAAAATAAACTTAAAACTTTAAAATAAACTTAAAACTTATAAATATTAATTTAAATTATAATATATAATTTAATAAATCTTTGTTACTTAATAAAATAATTATAAAAAAAATACAAAGAATTTAATTTTAAATATTAAGAATTGCAAGAAAATAAATTATAAAAAAACAAATTATAAAAAAATGCAAGAAAAGAAAAAATTATAAAGTATAAATTGTTTTAAGTATAAAAATAATATTATAATAAAATAAAAAAATAAAAAAATACATAAGATAATATATTTAATTTTCGTAAAAATATTTGTAATTAAAAGAAAATTAAGCAATAATATAAAATATTAATTAAAATAATTTTATATTAAAAGTTTATAATATAATAAATATATATTAATTGTTTTTTAATATAATAAAATGCGCTTAAGAAATTAATGCTAAATAATATAATAATTAGTTATATAATATTGTATTTTATTGCAAGTAATTATATACATTAAGCGTAAAGTTTAGTTATAAAATTTAAATTTTTCGAAAATTTTCTATTTTGATCTTAAGAAAGATATTAATTATTGTAATTTTATATATTAATAATTTTGTAAAAAAGTTAAGTAATCTAAAAATAACTTGTTTGAAAGATCGACAATCTTATTATATTCTAAGCTTTAACTTGAATTAAAATAATTCTAGTATTTGTATAATTAATAAATATTAATAAAATTTAAGAGAGAATAAAAGAGAAACATTTGTGTTTAGAACAAGAAACATTATGTTAAATGTTGCGAAGACTTAGCGCAAACAATATATCAAGTTGTCAATATATAGAAATTCGAAAAGAACTTGAAATTAAGTCGATAATCGATTAATTTGCGCGTCATTCTTTGTTGCCTTGCGCCTCGAAGCATTTAAATTTATTATCATCTTATTATTCTTATTCTTCGCATTATTATCTATTGCTATGTCGATATTCATGATTACGTCATAGTCGTATCCATAGAAAGCTACATCGCATTCTTCTACTTATCTCTAACGCGCTCCACCTCATGGCAGCCAGGCGACAACGAGAGAATGCCCCTCGCCTCAATCCTTCGCTCCCTCACACCCATGCGCCATGAGGGGAGGAAGAAAGCCATGCGCCAGCATGACCGCTTTCCGCTCCGCATACTCGCTCTCTTAACCATACTCGCCAGCCTCATCCTCAACACCCTCACCACCCACACCTTCCGTTACCACCCCGCCCATCTCCTTACCTCATCAGCCTACCTCCCCGTGCGCCGTCCCCTCCTCTCCCTTCCGCCATTTCCCCCCCCCCCACTTCCAACCCTCATCTCTAACACCCCCCCCAGCTCTCCCTCTCGCTGCTATGGCACCTCATCGACATCTACGCCCCGTTGAGAATTTGGATACTCGCTATCGTGGAGAGCCTCCTGGCCGCGGCGTTTGCGGCGCTGTTTGTGGTAGGGATGGTCATGGTCGGGCGGCCGCATTATTGGTATGGGTTGGAGACTGTGGGGAGGACCGTGCTGATGACGTGGGATGCGGGGTTGTGGTTGGTGTTGGGGTGAGTGTCCCCTTGGGTGTGAGGTTGTTTGGGTTGTTGCTTGGGGAGGGAGCTTCTAGGTTTGGGAGAGGGCTGACTGTGAGGTGATAGGATTGTGCATGCAGTGGTTGTCGTCCAGTGCGTCCTGCGGGTGTGGAGGAGGAAGAGGCGGAGATGTTTGGAATGTATACGGGAGAAGAGACGAGAGAGGTGGGAGGGCAAGAGGGGGAGGGAGGAAGAAAGAGACCTGCTTAGGGATGATCACAACAATAGTGGAAGGGGGAATCCCAGGGTCGCCAGCCAAGTGTGACCAGTTGAGAATCAAGGTCAATCACGAGATGGAACAGTCGTGAACATCGTTTATTGGCTGGCAACCAAGCGGACATCGGAGCTCCGCCCAAATGTCCATCTCTTAAGACGTCGGCATAATCCTGCCCAACGGATACCCTACTACTCGCAATCGCAATGTGAGCGACGGAGTCAAGTCTCACTGACTCACAAGTTATTATACCGCACTCCGCAGGGCCCTGCAATATCACCCGTGCTCCTAAACGGAGCGTTGCTATCCGTGTTGTACACCAATCCATCCATTCTACCATGGGGGCAGACATTACTAACGCCCACGCCCATGCCGTTCACCGTCTGGGCTTGCATGATAACGCACCCCTCGTAGGAGTTCCAATACGCTTGGATGCAATTCGATATGCCGAAGAAGCAAAGGTTGCAACACCCTTCGAGGCTGTCATAGGGGGTACTAGACCCGTAAAGCGTATTTCCCGATGTGATGACGCCGCCTTGGTTGGCGAGGCCGTAGCGCAGGGTGGGTGATAGGGTGGGGATGGCGGTTGCGCATGCTGAGACTTGGGTTAAGTATGGAGATTATGGAAGGGGGGACTGCATACGGTAGTATGTGGATGTAACGGCCGGGGGAGTGACCTTTAGGGTATGTATAAGCACATATCCTGGGAAAGCATACAGTCATTGTGCACCCACCGTTTCTGACGCAGTGATGGTGGTGGTGGAAGTCGTAGTCCTCGTTGAGCTGACCGTGCTTGTAGGAGTTGGTTTGTGGAGACAGTCGCAAGCACTTGAGATAATCGATGTTGCATAGGCAGTCACGTAGGCAGGATCGTGAGTGTTGCTTCTCGCCCTGCCAGCTAGGGAACCGAGTCTCGCTTTTCTTGGCTCAGAGCAGCGTTCTCTGAATCTTTTCGAGCCTTGACGGCCGGAGGATTGCCAGCTCTAAACACTACGGAGGTCCTTCATACATTCAAACCCGCTTGACAGCTTCTCATGGCCAGAATGCTTACGAAGGAGTTCCCTTAGTAACGGTCCTAGTTGTCGATTTAGATCTTTTGTCTATTAGTGAAATGGTTTAGGAACTCATTGCAATTAGTCAGGCGTACGCAGTCTATGTCACCATGACCGTGGTAGAAGACGTTGCTGGCTTGATTGAGAGGAACGTGGAACAGACCGGCGTCGCCTTGTTCAGCTTCAAGGCGTCTACGACGGCAGCGACTTTGGAGCATTGAGCAGGGGTCAGATCTCGACTATCGAGGTCTGGCATGGGAGATGCATGGGCGCCGTAAGCAGCAAGAGCCGCAGCAGCGAGTGCTTGAGAAAAATGCATAGTTTTTTGCAGCTTTGACAATGTTACTCGATCGTTCCAGGTGGGCTGAAAAGAAAGGACAACGCGAGAGAGAGATATATTCGAGTATATATGCAATTAATACGCGCAGGGGGGGGAAGCTAAGGTACCTTACCCTCGTGGGCCGTTCAAGATGGTTTGTTCTTCTCAAGCTGATGCAAGCCATATTGTCAGCTCTGCAAGTCATGTCGATAGTGCGAGCGTTGTGTCAACGTCTGCAAGCGTGCCCAAAATCGTATAGGCTTGGCCTTTGTAAGCATGTCATAGAGAGGGTGTGACGCTGTTGATGCTGACTGGTCGTTTTGATCGCAACGTTGAAGCATGCTGAGAGTCCAGAGCATGCACCTGGAGGCTTCCGCGGTGTCTACCCGAGACGAATACCTACCTTATCACGTGATGTTGGTCCGCAAAGCAAGCGATACGTCGATTCGATTGCGGATGGTTGGAATTAAGTGCTTACTTATTTTTGAAAAGCTTGGCTTGCACCAGTGCAAATCAGGATAAAACTAGCGAAATTTATGTCCCGAAGTGGGACCGGCCTGGGGCCAAGCGAGAGGCCTTTTCCATTTGTCTTGCCGAAGCTTCGACTATCGACAGCGATGCCAAAGTACATTGCCTTCCAACATGAACGACGGCTTTCACCTTGACTTTCTACCACCACAGGGCTATAGTCGTAGACGAACCAAAGAAGGCCTGCTGCAACGAAGCTTTTCACGGACCCTTGACAAGACAGCATGAGATCTGAGCATATCGCATGCGAAAGCCGTTGCTCCTTAAGGTGGGCTCGGTGACCACATGAGCGTCAACACAATTGCAATGGACCTGTTGCCATTTACGCATGGCCACAGGAGAGACAATTGAGACAATTTTCATAGAAGTAGATGCTTCGCGAAATACGGCGCCACCAGCGCAAAAGAATGGGTCCGGCCATTTTCCAACCACGCTACAGAAGTCCGGCGTTCCCAATCAGGAAATGGTGAAATGGGACACACCAATAGATGAGACGTGTTACCCGCTGCCGGAAGAAGGCCTCTGTCGCCTTGCCGACGCTCAACAGCCTTCTTCATGTTATTATCATTACTTCATACAAGCGCATGCCAACAAGGGCGAGCTTGGACGTGCAAGGGAAGCTCACGAAATATATGATCGCACGGTGAAGAGGGCTTCCATAATTATTGAAGTACTGGCAGAGATTATTAGAAGGCGTCATTTCCACAATGTTGGTCGTGCTTCGTATCCCCAGGGTTATATGTAAGCGTGACAGGGGTTATTTGGGTGAGAGCTGGACAAAGATAAATCCTGTCACGCTTAAAGATACGGAGTAATCCCGTGGATACGAAGTACTCGTACTTCTGCCTATCGCTTTCAGCCGCCCCTATGAACCGACTAGCTAAAATAAGGATCGGCTTGGGGATCCTGGCATACTCAGCCCTTCCATTCGAGAGTGAAACACTCCAGCCCGTTGCGCCTGCCTGCCGATCTTGCATCAGAACATCCGCTTGCGAACTACGCTGTCTGGACGTTCTTGCGCACTTCGTTGGGAGATATGCCTTGTTCCATGTCCTATGTATCGTTGTATTTCCGCATGCTGGAACGCTGTTATGAGATTGGCCAACCGTCTACAGCGAGGCATATGCGGGTGAACGGGCTTGCAGGAGGCAATGCTCGTGTGGAAACCATCTCCAACACGATGAATCCTTCACGCCGCTTTTCCTCTATTATTTCCCCAAGGCTGTGAGACTCCCTTCTTGGCATCTCAATCTTACCAGAAGCGATGTGGCTGAGTCTCCTTCTGTGAAAGACCTCTCAGATCCACTTCGTTCCTCACATCATCCTTTTTTTACACGCCTGAACTGTTCCCCATATAGAAATTTCGAGACCCTCGTCAAAGCTCTCCTTCTGTTACAATGCTACTTCCGTCATTTTCAGACGTGCGGTATACGCCTTTGACTGAGAAGCCATGGTCAAATCGTCGCACTTGGGTAGGCGTGCTGAAGTACGCCGGGATTGTCCTATCGGCCACTCTTCTGGTGCTCGCTGCACTGCATGTGTCAGGCATCAAGCGCATGACTTTTTCAAACTACAATGGTGATAACACACTACCCGATGACTATGATTCAACTGCAGCCGAGAAGCTTGACTCGTCGTCTCCTCCAGCAACCCCGGAGCTTGACTTGCCGTCTCCTCCAGCAACCCCGGAGCTTGACTTGCCGTCTCCTCCAGCAACCCCGGAGCTTGACACACTGTCTCCACCAGCAGCCGACAAGCTTGACCCGCCGCCTCCTCCACCAGCAGCTGACGAGCCCTTGTTAGGAGAGGTCCGTGGGCCAGATACCATCGTCATTCCTCATATACCTCAAAATTTCAAAACCGTGGGCCTGGTCTTCTTTGGCAGAAAATCGCGAGTCGAGATCCTGGACTGCTATCTGAAGGTAAAAGCGTTCCGAGACAGAGCACTAAGGTGTGGGTGACCAGCTAACGAGATGATCCAGCGCAACCTGGTCGAGAACGGCGGAGTCCTGGACGAGATCAGATTCGTCGTCAAGACGACCAACGCTGATGACCTAGCGTACTTGGACCAGCTCCTCGAAACGTCCAAGAGCTACAAAAAGCAAACAATCGACGATCCAAAGGGCCTTCACGGTTTGGCCTGGGAGGTTGTCGAACGCGGCGTAATGTACGTGAAGATTGATGACGACGTGGTATTTGTAGGCAATTCCACCATCAAAGACATGGTCGAGGCCAAAGCTGCCCATCCAGAAAAGCTTCTAGTTTCGGCAAATGTGATTAACAACCCGGCAATGTCTTGGGTCCATTATCATCTCATGGGAGCAATACGTCCCTATCTCCCAGAGCTTGTCCGGCCGCAGAACGAGACCAAAATTTCCTGGCGCGCCTCAGAGCTACCTTCCTGGCACGATAGCGATAATTTCTATCACCGCGAGCGTTTCGATCCCCCATCGGAAAACCACCGGTGGCTGCCTTTGGGGCCGGGATATACGCTCGATGGTACACCTATAACGACCACGGAATATTCAGCTTGGGGATCAGCATGGAATAATTGGGCCATTGCCGCACAGGAGCATTACTCTTTCCTCGAGCACCTCGAGAGCAACGATTTGGAGAAATACCATTACGATCTGTGGGACTACCACTACGGACGTCTTAGTATCAACATGATTTGTATATGGGGTGACGACATCGTTGACAACCTTGGTTTCAAAGACGACGAACAATTCTTGACTGTCGAGCTTCCCAAAAAGCTTAGTCGCCGTAAGTTCATGCCCATACTCACCCTTTGATGGAAGACTGACTTAGCGGTATTAGATGCCGTCATGCATGGCAAAGCAATGGCATCCCATTTCAGCTTCGGTGCTCAGTATAACGGTCTTCAGCAGACAGACCTTCTCTCACGATACAAGGCATACGCGGACGAGAACGTATGCCCAAGATGAAGGAAATATCTTCGGGCCCCATCGACTAGTCATCGAAAGAGGTGCCCCCTGCTGGCCTTGCCGAGAGAGTGGATCGTCAAATGTTGCAGGAACCGGCGCACGGTTATTTCAGGTGGGCGACTTCACGAGGTTCGCAGAGACGAATCTGAAAGATGGTCTATCCCACGAGGACAACGCCTTTCAGAGGGTTGGAGTCTGCGAGGGGCCGTGGATAATAATTCCTATTTGGAAACGAGAATCGCGTGCGTGCCTGGCACGACGATGAAGAGAGGGATGATCTCGGATCAGCATTGCGCAGCGTACTGTAGACCCGTGCCGAGATAGGGATACCTTGACTTTATCACTGTGCATGGGACGGCATACCGTTCGAGGGATAGTTCGGCGCTGGATTCTTGAAGTGCTGGTGGGAATGCCTAGCGTTGTCTTGACAGAGACTGGAGCCTCGCATTTCGCGATGGATGGTCTGTTCTACATACCGAAAGGCTCAGGGCTTTGTGCTCAGTTCTAGAGCCAGCAGTACTCCGACATCTCAGAGTAGGGCTAGCGAGCTCAATGTAGCACAAAGAATGTAAGACACATGACATCGGACTAGAATACTTATCACAGAGATCCTGAGAGTAGATCCTCGCAGTGACTAGATCTAACACTAGGCCTTCCTTCTCTTTGCATCCAGGTATACGATTCAAGAATCTGGTACCCCAGGGGGAAAAGGTCATACAATTGATGAGGGAGCATTGAGGAACAGATGGCGGAAAGAGGTTGAACAGTGGAAAACCGCTATATCTCATGCGTTAATGCGTCGAGGGCCATATCTGACCATATCTGATGGTGTCTATGATGTGAGTCTTTGAAAGTAAAGTAGAGCATAGAGTACTGTGTAACTCGGCGAGGACGGGATGCTGTACTTAATGTACGAATGTGGATAAGGTAGCAAAATAGACTCTCGAGATGCCAAGCCCCAGCCCGTGGTCTGGCCCGGCGATCTACCGATCGGGGAACTAAAATAAAGGTACTCTAGTCGCTAGTCCAACACTGCTTCTTCTTGCTGGAAGGTGTCTCCCTCATCCTCAAACCTACTGCTAGTTACCTTTCGTCGACCTCTCCAGCTCTGTCTAGTGGCAACCATGAGTCTTGCGCCGCCTTCCTAGCCAATCCCTCGGACAATTGCCATGACGCAGCTTTCCAGCGACAAGCTTGCAGTGTCGACCACCACGAAATGATCTCTCCAGACCTCCGCGACCGCAGACATGTCAACCTCAATGGATCACGCCACAGGCGTGAATATAACAGCGACTGTGGGCCGAGAGGTACTGCTGCGCCCGCTGGAGCCTCATTGGAACGCCGGAATGATTGCAGCGTCGATTGCCATCTCTTTCCTAGGAGCCTTTACCTCCACTCAGCTGTTCGTACCAGCGATGAGTTCGTGGCCCTCATCATTGTGAATGCTAATGCAGTCAATAGGATGTGCCAAGCTAGGATGTCCGTACAATTCTCGAGCGTACTGGCATGGACGATGCTCGGCAGCCTCACTTTCGGTTTCTGCGCCATTTGGTGCCTCCATTTTGTTGCTATGCTGGCATGCGAGCTCGACCTGCCCATCGGAATCAACGTTCCCTTGACCCTGCTCAGCGCGGTCTTGGCTGTTCTGATTACCTTTGCTGCATTGGCATCTGATCTACTATGGAACGCGTACAAACGAGGCCCGCCGAAGAGACGGCGTGTACTGGCGTTGCGTGGAGCCGAAAACGGGATGATCAAACGTCCCAGCGTGTCGATGCACGACTCGTCCTCGCACCCTCTCCTTGGTCAATCCGCCATCGAAGACGAGGAAGACTACAGTCTCGATGGAGAAGACTTAGAGTCGCCGCCGCTCGAGGACTTGCAAGAGGAGGTACCCGCGGGTATGGTGGTCGATGCCGAGGAAGAGAGGCAACCCACACTCGACATGTTTCGAGTTTCGTCCAGGATCAACTCAGGCCACGAAGATAATACGTCTTCTTGTAACGGGTCAACCCTGAGCAAGCAGCTATTATCTCAAGGCTCTTCGCCAAGCCCCAAAGCACTACGGGGGGAAATCGACGGTCGTCCAAGTCTCTACCGTAGCCATACAAGCGGGCCTTCGATATCTCAGCGATCCGATTCGTTCATGGGATCTACTCTGAGTACCTATGGACTTGATCGTATAATGAACATAGCTTATCGAAGTACGGCGCCCGCCAAAAATGCTTTCATCGCTACCGGAGAGGCTCTCTATACCAGATGTACCCTCAAAAACGTTGTCAAGAGCTTCTTTTGGAGTCTCGCCATCACCAGCATGCACTATGTGGGCATCGCTGCCCTACGTATACCTCAGGGATCGTTCACACTCCACCCTGTTTTGGTAATTCTGTCGGCACTGATTAGCTGGGTGGTATGCTTAGTCGGATGCATTCTCATGTCTCACATAGAGACCAACTTTGCACAGCAATTCCTATTTGCTGCTGTTGCGTGCATCGGCGTTGCTACGATGCATTTCACTGGTAAGTCGATCTGCTTGCGTACCTTGGCATACTGGCTTAATACAAAGTAGGGATGTGGGCGGTGACGTTTCGATCTTATGCATCGCCTTCTGATCGAAGAGGATATCCTTCTTCCGTAACTTTCGCGGTAGCTAGCATTGCTATTGTTACCTGCATCGCAGCGAATTTCCTTTTGGCGCATGTCGCAACCCTCTCACGCAACAAATTGGCGGAGATTGTGATGACTCGAAAAGAGCTTTGGAGGACGATTGCCCTGAAGGAGAACGCCGAGGCAGCCGCCGCAGCCAAAAGTGATTTCATAGCCTGTGCCTCCCATGAGATACGTACACCGCTCCACCATCTACAGGGCTACAGCGACTTACTTTCGAGGACCGAGTTGACCGATGAAGGCCGGACACTGCTATGTGCAATCCAACATGCAACGAAGACACTCTCGTTGAGTATGTTCTAATAACCTCCTTGATGTACACTTTACTAAGATGCTCCTAGTCACTAACAATGTATTGGATTGGTCAAAGCTGGAAAAGGACACTGAAGATATCTGCCGACCCATTGCCTTGGACATGAGGACGGTTTGCGAATCGACGCTGATGCTTTTACCCAACAAGAACGACGACGCTGAAGTCGATCTTTTGGTGGTTGTGGCGCCAAATGTACCGCATTCTCTCTTTCTAGATGACACTTACATGCAGCGGATTCTGATGAATTTGCTTTCCAATGCACTTAAATTTACTACTTCTGGCTTCGTCCTCTTACTTGTCGAGATGGAAGATGGCAAGCTTACTGCCACTGTGAAGGACACCGGCTCTGGAATACCATCATCTTTCCTACCCGAATTATTCGAACCTTTCAAGCAGGCAACCACCAGAGGCTCCCAACGAGGTACTGGCCTCGGCATGAGTATCATCAAGCAACTTCTGCATAGGATGAATGGCACCATCGAGGTTGCCAGTCGGCATCCTGATACCGCGGGTATCGATCCTGAAGACACTGGCAGTAGCTTCACCATAAAATTACCTGCGCCGCCACTGAGCTCACCGTTGGGCGAGAGTTGTTGTCCTGGGAATCGGCCCCAGGTCGCCATCTTCCACGGTACCAACGAAAGAGCATTTGAAGGCATAGAAACCGCCTGGGAGAAAGCCGAATTTGACGTTGCAAGGGTTAGGGACTTTTCTGAGCTCTCTGGGTCAGACTGGAAGTACATCTGGGCGGATGTGAGCTTTCTCAGAAAGAGTCCCCAGGTTCGCGAAAAGCTCTTGACGCAAGACGAATGGTTGGTCCTTGTACCGTACGACACCCAGGAGGCGCTGCATCAGGTTCCTGGACTTCTTGCAGCTCGTAATTGCATGCCTTTGCAGAAGCCGTTGGTATGGCATTCCTTCCAGCAAAGACTTGCAACCGCAAACGAGCGTAAGAGTCCCAATGCCCTCTCCAGGATTGTGAGATTTGCATCGAAGGTGGACATAGTCGATGCTGGTGACGATAAACGGCCTCATGAACATTTGGCGTCCAAGGACCTCACGATACTTTTAGTCGAGGACAATCCGGTAAGTCCATATGAACTCTCCTGAGTGCCGTACTAATTACCATATGCCCAGATTAATCAGAAGCTCGGTAAGAAGATGCTCATGGCATTGAAATACCAAGTCATTGTGGCGGATGATGGGGAGCAAGCCATTCAGCAGATCATGAGGCATGATGCTGTAATAGATGCTATACTAATGGATCAGTCCATGCCCGTCAAAGATGGTGTGACAGCGACCAAGGAGATCCGTTCAATGGAGACAGCTGGCACACTTTCCCGAAAGCGCCCCATCATTGCCGTTACCGCTGTTGTCAGTCCCGAGGCCCAAAAGCTGTTCAGGTCCGCCGGTGCGGACGATTTTTTGACCAAACCACTCTCGTTGGAGAAGCTTGGAAAGACATTGACATCGCATCTATCACAAGATCATGGTTGAAGTCAGTAGTCTGCTTGACCACCATCCTCAACGCCCATTGACGTATCCAAGACTTCTGACTGCTCACCGAGCTCCGGCAACTGGTGCGCTCAGATCGCTCTATTTGGCTCCCCTAGGATCACTTGCCGTTGCGGGTTTGCTGTCAAAGGCGGCTTGGCTCGGTATCGCATCTTTGGTGTAGCTTTTGGACAGCTTGGGACATGATACTGACGCCCCACCAGCACTGATGGGTCAGCCCTCTTCGGTTGCAAAGTCAAGATGCCAAGAGCAATGTCCTTACAGTCTGCCGGGGCGGCAGCATCGTGACGTACAAGGCTCCACTTGATCGATCTCCTATCGCGACAATCATCATTACCCCCCAAATAGACGTCGTTCAGCGAAAGCTTGCTCGGCTGCGATTGAAATCAGCTAACCAAAACAATAAGCGTCTTCTGGTTTCGGGGCATCCGTCTCTTTACGTTCGGATATCAGGCATGAACATTACCTACTTTCGGTCGATGGCTCGATGGACTGCGGATGGATTACGGTGAAGAAGGGAAGAATTCTGTTTAATCCCTAGCCTCTGTCAGGGGGCAACGCGCCTTTGGTATACACCTACATGGACGGCCGACCCTCCCATGCACTGGCAGGGGTGTTTGTTTCAAGACTTGCTTCCCTTCACACCGACTTTACATTGTTTTTGCGGATCGTTGCTGGTCTCACTTACTGGTAAGGACCCATTGGTAAACGGACGGAACGCTCAGAAGTATTATTTTTACAAATGCAACACCTGGTATGAATTGCCAAAAGGGAAAGAAATTGAAAATGGGACTTAGAGGCTATCAAAGGTTCAGTTAGCACCTACGTACCAGTGCATCCGACGTTGTCACGAGATATGGCGCCGGGAAACCAATTTCTGATATTTGAGCCTTTGTAAGCGTGTCAGATAATGACTGTGTGGAGCTGAACTATACTTCTGGAAAATGGGTCCTATCATCCAGCTACCGCTTTGAGTACTTGTTGCTCAGCATTCCTCGCTTGTGTCATTTCCATTTCCGCATTCCTCCTTCCCGTACATTAAGCTAGCTCGCTCTCGTTTTTCTTCTTATCACCGCCATTAGCTATGCTTTTGACAGTCCTGTCTCTAAGTTTGCTCCTTTCGGCGGGCTTTACGCAAGCCCTCTCAAATTCTGACTTTGGATACTTCAACTCAAGTACGACCGGCCTCAGTAAAAGCAGCAATTTGCATGGCACTAGTAGCAGCATCTTGACATCGACCGAGTTTTCGCCGATCTACTCGACTACAGAGAGCCCGAGCACTTCATCATCTAGCTGGACCTCTTCCACTTTGAGCTCGTTATTGAGAAGGCCTTCAGGTCTTGGCAGCAAAACGTCACCGTCGCGCAGCAGCTCATTTTTCTCAAGTACGACGTCATCTCAGCGCTCAAGCAGTCGACTCGGCACCAGACCCTCACCACATCCGATTGCTTCTACGAGAGCCACAACCTCCTTGAGTATAACAAAACATAGCACGTCATCTTCAAGCTCACCCACAAGGTCGAAACTTTCCAAAAGCACAACAACAAAATCCTCCTCGAGCCAGCCGTCCAGCTCTGCCTCAACGAACACATCAACCGACCTAGTCGCGCAGGCCAGCTCCATCATATTTAGTCACAACTATCGAAGCTTCTGTTCTGCCGAATTGGGCTATTCCACGTATCGCTCAACCAAATCGGTCATTCATACCGTTCAGTCAAGCACGGTGGTGACTCGTTATCCTACCGACGACACCACTACCCAGTATACCGAGTATACCTCCCTAGCCACCTCAACTGTTCCCGCGACCACGGAAGACATCACCACGACACCCCATACAACGGTCTACTACACAATCACGCAAACCTCCACAACCACCGTACCGTCTCCAAGCGGATCCCACCAAGAAAAGCGAAATCCCCCCTCCAGAACTTCATTAAGCACGCCAGTCCCACTACAAACCTATCCACCAGACATTCTCAGTTCCGCCTGTTCCGAAAACGTCGCCAAGCCTTCATCAATAGCAAATGCCACAACAACGCTATTCTCGACCAAAACGCACACTTACTACGACATCAAACCCTCCGCCGCAATAACCTCAATCATCATCCACAGAACCACTCGCACCATCACCCACGGAACTCGCACCTCGACCTCCACCTTCCACACCATCGAAATCGACTCCTTCACATTCACAACCGCCACCGCTACCGTCACAAAGTCCGTAACCCCCTTCCTTTGCCCCCCCCCCCCGCCTCACCTCCCCTCACTAATCCCTCCCCCCCCCCTTCATCCCGCACTAACCCCCCTCCCTCCCCCCAGCTGCCTCTCCCCCACCGCCCTGTCCTGCCCCATCCCCCTCTTCGGCCAGGTCAACAACCACAGCATCACCTACCTCGCCGCCCTCGACAACACCACCACCGGCACTTTCCTCCCCAACATCACAAGCGCATGTGGGTGCGCGCAAGGTTGCCGCAATCAGACGAATTGCGCGGGGTCGTATTTCAAGAATGGGACGTGTGGGTATGTGGGGGTTGAGAGGTGTGAGCCGGGGAGGGTGGCGGCGGTGTATAGGGGGGATGGGGTGGGGAGGGGGTGTGAAGGGTGGGTTATTGCGGATGGGGGGTGTGGGGGTTGGGAGGAGGAGGGTGGGTAAGGGAGGGCGGGGGGTGTATTTGAGGAGGGTGGAAATGGGAAATGTGGAGAGAGGGCGGATGCGTAATGAGAAGGAGGTGGGTGAGAGAGTGTGGTCCATGCACTATCGTCTAGGTTCTTGCGTCTGCTAGCGGGAACGCCGTCGAGCTAGGGTATGGCTTTGAAGACAACATACCGTAAGAGAAGACATTCCCATGCGGTGGCACCCACTCCTCTTCAAAAGCCCCTATGAAAGCCCCTTCTCCTACCTCTAACCATGTCCCTCATACTCCTCACGCCTTTCCCACTTTCTCAATAGACTATAACAGATCATTCAATCCCCTACCCCATTCCCACCCCACCCCACTATCAATCCCCACCCAAATTTAATCCCCCATCCATCCAGCCCCCATTCCAACACCCTGCCAGCGCATACAACCATAACTCTATAACCCTCCAACAATCTCTCAAGCACGATCCCTCATCTTATCGCTCCAGGAAAAGCTTATGCAATGGCACCCACTTCTCTTCACGACCATATAAAAACCTCTCTTCTACCTCTAACAATATCCCTACTCCTCCTTGCCTCTTTCGCCCATTCCCACTTGCTATAACAACTCATCCACTCCCCCACCACTTGCCCACCCCAATATCCCAGACCCCCCCCCCACTATCATCCCACATCCCAGACCTTATCCCGATATCCCCCACCCGATCCCCCACCCGGTCCCCCATCCATCCATCCAGCATCCTCCCCCTCACCCACCAGCACCCACCCCCCCTTACTCCACACTCTCCACTCCCTTCTCGCCTCTCGCTCTCTTCCTTCTCTTCCCCAACAAGCATTCAATCCTCGGCCCCGCTATCTCCCATCTCCCAATCCCCCCAATCCCACCAGACCCCCCAATTATACATCACCCCCACTTCTTTACACAGCCTCCTCTCTTCAGTGTTTGACTTCCGTACCATCGTTGTTTGATGGCGACGAGGAGGGAGAAGGAAGGAAGACAGGGAGGGAGGGGCATGCTTGGGGGAGGGAGAGGGTTATGGCGATAAGGAGGGGGGAGGGGAGGGAGAAGAGAGGGGGGGAAAGGGGTGCATGAGGTGTGGAGAAGGGAGAGGGGGGAGGAGGGAGGCGGGGGTGTGGGGTGTAGGGATGGGATGTGGGTGGGGAAGGGGGAGGGATGTGTATGGCTTGATGCTATTGCGTCTTCTTATCTTTTTCGGCTGGTATGCAGATTACTCGCGTTCTTCTCTCTTCTTCTTCTTCCCCTTATTCTCTCTTCTCTTTCTTCCCCCACCGGCCACATCGCATCCATCTATCCCCTTCTAATCTTACAAACAGCTAGTACCTCCTCACTCCATTCTCACCCACTGTTCTCTCTTTCGATCACATACGCCCTCTCCCTCAAGCACCGCTCGGTCCTATAGCTAACCCCTCATTGCTTTTCGCTCTCTTTCTCTTCTTTTTTTCTCTTTCTTCCCTTTCCTCCCACCTCCTCACCCATCCCCATCCCCTTCCTCTTTCGCTTCCCTTACCTCTTCCCCCCGCCAACAACAACAACCTCTTCCCTCCCGCCACGCCACGCCGCGCTTCCAATCCCGAAGCGCCTTCCTACCTGCAACAGCTACTGCATCGACGTAGACACGGTGCGCGAGGGATGGAGAGAGCTGTTGGAGAGTAAGTGTTTATTTCTGGGTCTTGCTACTTATGCGCTCTTCTATTATTGTGATTTCGGGTTTTGCTGGTTTTGATTGGGGGGGGAGGGGAAGGGAAGAGGGGGAAAGAGAAAGGGAGAGGAAGATAGAGAGGGGGCGGAGGGATGGGAGAAGAGAGGGAAGAAAGAGAGGGAATGGGGTTGAAGAGGGAGGAATTGATGGGAAGGGTTTGTGCGGATGGGGAGGAATGAGATGGGTATAACCTGAATCCTGCTCTGAATTCTTTGGATATGGGTATCTGGGCCTGTGTGATAATGGGCTCGGGAGTGGGGATGGGGGAGATGACGAGGGTAATGGTGGAGGCGGTGGAGGGGAACGAGGGGATTGGAGAGATGCGAGCGATGGAGAATGGAGTGTTGGACACAGCCAGACTTGGGGAAGAGAATAGAATGAGAATTGGATATAAGAATGAGGTAAGGGATTTACTCCGGGGCGGATATTATGGTGATAGGTTCGTGGATACCTCGCATTAGATGGCTTGAACGAACTTTGATCGTGCGTCTTCATTTAATGGAATTATGTTTGTATCGTCCTATCGAAGGGATTCAATACAGGAGCGGCTCTCCCTGGAAAATTCCACCAATAATCGCCGTCATACTATGCCGTCAATCTTGTGGCCGTTCTCGAATGGGAAGTCGTCGTTTAGAACTCCGAGGTTGTCTAGGGGATGTGTTCTGACGACTGGACGCGGTTTTGGTAGGGCATAGGTTGCACTGTTTGGATGATAGTTGTCAGCAAACGCTTTGGCAAAGAAAAGTGGGCACAGTAAGACAACTCTGTGGGGAGACGCAGAACTCACTCTCTACCACTAGTATCCATCGGCGATACATTCCCAAACCGCTCTGACGATGTACCGACACTGCTCTTATGTTTACCGAAAGGCATGCTTATTGAACCAAGCTTGGTAGAAGCTGAGCTCGCGGATCCAAATTGGAAGGTCGACAAGGTTGAATTCCATCCACCTGTCGACTTCGCCACTTGGGAATGATCGAATAGGGTGTCGCTGCCCCCATCAGAGTGGGTGTCAACGGTCCGAAGCTTGCGCATGAAACCGGGGGAAGCCGCTCCAGTAAGAAGAGGTCGCATCAGTGGCAGGCACGCGCCGACAATACCCAAGGATGATTCGACCATTGGCCAGTACACAAAGGGTGTCATCAAATCTGCCGGTACCGCTGTCAGTTTCAGAAGGCTCGAAGCGATTGGACTTGGTACCTACAGGTTATGTCTACGGAGTATGTGTTTAAGGCTGTATTCCCGTTTGTCAGCTAGAGTCTAATTCAACCTCAAAATGATACTGACCATCAAATACTCTGTAGTAGATAACTAGTTTGGCGATACCAGATCCAACCGTGCTGAGATGGTCAGTGACAGGACGTATGTAGATATCGACTGCACCTACAGAGCTCCCAAGAGAAAGATTGCGCATACGCCTAGCTTCCTCCCCACGGGTAATTGTAGCTCAAAGATCTGGGTTGTGTTAGAAACTTGTACCAAGACTGTGACGGCAGGCATACTTTAACGATCGGCAAAGCTAAGATGACAATATTTATTGCGACATCAGACCAAGCTTGGGCAATTATCATCATGTTCACGTTGAGGCACTGTCCATACAGGGAGCCGAATCCACTCCAATTCACTGAGAGCGGAATACATTGTAGCAATTCGGAGAAGAAGAATGCTACGGTCCAGACGAAGGTAAGACAAATCATCGTCCACAAGGCGGCTCTGAATATGGGTCCTTGGAATATTCTAAACCGGTGTGAGTACTCGATCAGGGCGCGAGGTGCGTGACGAACCTTTTGTAGAAAAGCAGTACGCTCAGCTTCGTAAAGCCAAAGGTCAGGACTTGAGCAAGCAATGTCGCAAATTCTATCTGATTCACAGTCAAGCTTTTTGTTCCTTTCACCTCGTGCTTGTGATCACGTACCTGCTCGAAGACTTCAACCCTATGAGTTCGGATTGGGTGACCCTTGTGGATTTTGGACATTTGAACATGCCTGGCAAGGTCCCCTTTCGCAGATCCTAATCGCTGAAGTTCAGCTTCCAGTGTCATTGGGTAAAGTTGCAAAACCTTACCAATGAACATGCAAATAGCTGTAGCGATTGTGAACAGCTATGCCAAAGATCAGTTTCTTGCTTGCACGATGGAGATGGTGGAACAGCAGACCAATGCCGGTAAAATTATGTAATCATCCCAGGACAGACCACTCTTCTTGACAAGTCTCGCCCAGAAGCGCAGACCGACAGCGAGAACCGCTAATATTGTCATGATCGTCGCTATGGCGTACATCTTCTCCGGCGATTCAGCCATTGCAGCGGTCGCCGATTATGGCAATGGGCACTTCCAAGGTCGATAGAGTGAGATGTCGCCGGGACAATCTCCTAGCAAAGGAGCCCACAAGCAATATTCAGGATTATAAACGACGACGCACTACAAGGCCCGTCTACCAACGTCCAGCGCTGCAAATAGTAAGAATTGGCTCAGATCTGCTGGTTTCTCTGCTGAGATTATTAGGTACCGCGACTCGTGGATTTCGATCCATCAGCTTCGCAATGCAAGTATAGTCTGTGGGAACTCCCGATATATTAGGCCATCGGCATGCCCTTCTGGCACTTCGATGGACCAAAGAGTGAGCCATGACCTTGGATGCAGGCCCCAGTCAGGGCGTATTAGCCAGACGTTGCCATTACCCAGAGGGTTCCGAATCATACCCGTTGCAGTATAGTGAAGGGGGCCATTGCATGGTGTGACCGATCCGTTGAGCCACGGGCGGGCCGAGTGCAGATATTGCGCAGTTCACGTCAAGCCCGTCAGCAGCAAGACAAAGATTTTACTCATGGGATCCACGTCGAAAGGGGCAAGCACGAGGTGGCACGAGGTGGCGGTGGATTGGAGAAGGGAGGTGAAACAGGAGCTAGAAGGTCCAAGCAGGCTTCCACGTAAGACGCTAAGGACTTACAAGCGACGCTTTAAGCGCGACCAATCAGGCGCGCTCATCATCACAACGACATCCCTCTTTCTCTGATGTAGTATTCAGCCCCCATCAGCCTCATGAAACATATTGCCTGAGCGAAGCTGAGCGAAGCTGGTCTGAGGCACTGTTGCCGTACAACATGTTGTGGAACCATTACCAGCTGCGGGCATTATGTCAGAGCGCTGAACTGCAACATGAGCAGTACTCAACAGCTGAATTGCAGGATGGTGCTGATGGCCTACTGATCGCCGGACTCCAAAAGATGGAGCTCTGGCTTAGTCCTCGCTTTCCTGCACGAGCCACGCAAGCACATTCAACAATGGGCAGATCCACTCCTATACGGGGAATCATGAGACCACAATCCCCCGGACGCACTGACCCCATACCTTGAGCAGATCTCGATGTGAGCAAAGTGGATTCGCTCAGGGAGACGCCAGGTCTGAGTGTCGCTCTCCGAATGGTCCCACTTCTGCTTGTCATTAAATGGGGCCATTGACTTCCGCCACGGCCTGATGCATACATCTCCGATGATTTCGGCGAAATATGGCCTATAAAATCCAGCGCCTATTGCCGCTCCATTGAGATCGAAAATAGAAGTGCCATGGCTGCAAACGAGACGCACGTCCCGCCTGCTCGTGTCTCATGAGTGGACCATCCTTCCTCATCAGCCCGCCTTGCATTTATCTAAAGCTTGTCAATATCAAGCTTGTTGTTTGCTTCGCCGTACTTCTGAAACATGCCGTGGGCCACTGAGCATATCAAAAAGCCAGATATGCATGACAAAGGCTTTCCGAGTCTAGGCTAGCACATTGATGGTGCGTAGCAGCTCAATTGTCCGGCAGATCTGGCTGTCCCGTCTCCGTTCAATCTTCCAGAGTCTAGGTCGTCGCTCTTTCTTATATCTTCCTACGATCCATCCTTTTCCATCTTCCTGCCCAATCGCTTCAACAACATCGACACTTTTTATTGCAAGTAAATCTCCTTCCGCAAGCCTCATACAGTGTCTCTACTCTCTTCACCCACTGTTCCATCATCATTCGAGCTCCAACCCTACCTCTCTCCATCGTCCACACATACTACCACTTCAGCTCATCCTACCCCAACCTAACACTACCACCTCACCCAACAACAACGATGCAGTCCACCGTCCTCTTCTCCCTCCTCTCTCTCTTCGCCATAACAATTCTCTCATCACCCCTACCAACCGCCCAGAATATTCAAAGAGGTAAATCCCCTCCTTTATCCCTCTCCCTCCTCCGCCGTCGGTCCATAGCTGACTTCCCAATCGTAGACACGTTGGACTCAAGCGATGCAAACAATGCCCTTCGCCAAGCCACCGAATCATTCAACAAACCCAAAATCGGAAGTGGCGCGCCGATCTATACACACCCAAAGCTCCCAGAGATGCGGGGTTCCATCATGGACTTTGTGAATGAGAGGCGGTGAGGATATTTGAGACTTTGGGATATTGTTCGCCAGAGGCTGGAGTCGTACATTTCATGGGGGCGGGAGGGAAAGGATTGAACAAATGGTCTATGGCTTAATTTTTGTGGGGAGTACATCTCGGGGCATTACAAGCGACGGGTACAAGATTGGCATGGCAGCGTATTTGCCGTCATATACTCGAGTGTTCGTTGGGAATGATCTTTAAGTATATTATCCGATCGTTACAATTTCGGCACACAGCGCATCCGCCATCTCACATGTCTGCGTATTTCCTCACTATCCTCCCAATTACCACCCGCATCGCACAGCCTCTCAACCCCTTGTCTGATCACCAGCCCCAACTATGCTCCTCATCTTGTATCTTACACTCCAAGCACATCAATCCTTGCAGCATTATCCAAAAAATCATAGCCTCGGCTGCCGCAAAAACTACAAAACCTGCACGCATATTCGAGTCTTCACCCACCATCTTCCCACCCACCACTCGCATCCCACAACCATCATCCCATTATCCCACCCCCCCAACATTCCCACTCACAACCATCATCCCACAACCATCATCCCACAACCATCATCCCACAACCATCATCCCACAACCATCATCCCACAACCATCATCCCACAACCATCATCCCACAACCCCAAATCTCTCCACCAGCCCCAAAAGCCGCCCTCACTACCCCACATTCCACCCTCCACCTTCCACCACCTCTCACCTCCCCTCACCTCCCCCACCTCACATTCCCTCACCTCACCTCACCTCTTCCCACCTCTCTTCACCACCCTTTCCATCCTTCCATCCACAGCAAACCTCACGTGCCCCTCGCCATGATCACATCCGGGGAAAGGCTAAAAGAGCTAGATTCGTGTTGTGATGGTATATGAATGCATTGTGCCCCTGCGAATGAGGTAAGTGCCGGGGGGGGGGGCGGATTCTGGGTCGAGGAAGTGGGTCTTGGAATCAGCACGCCAGAGCATAGACGTGTGGGCTGTAGTCTAGTTTACATGTCTTGATGATTTGAATCTAGATAAACTTAGTGCCTTCTATTGGTGATAATTTACAGCAGGATAAGATCTATGTAATGAATCCACGCCATATCAACAAAGAGTCGGTAATTAGTAGCTCTGTGTCCAGTCATGTCCATAGAACGAGCTCGTCTTTTGAGACTCGATGGAGTGTTCGTGTGTGTGAGCGTATTTTCCTGCGCGGAGGAGAGGCTTGATCTTCCAATAGTAGCCCCTCCACTCTTCCAATAGTAGCCCCTTCACTCGACCAATATTGGACATGTCCGCTTAAGTACAAGTGTTTTCGTCTGTAGCAGAGTGTACGATGATTGTGCCCAATTTGCTTGGTTTCTGTGTACCCCAAACACCGCTATACAAGAGCATAAATAACGTATGCTCTTGTAAGGAACTTGATGGGATTCAGTAGATCGAACATGTTTGATAGTGTCTGAAACCTACGGAGGCGAGATCTAGTGATACACGGGGTAACGGGAAATAATTAATGGTATCTTCAAGCACGCTTCTTCGCCTTTTGGGGCCTTGACGGCTACTTCGAAATTGTCTACCTGCACACTGACTATCTGACATGCATGCTCATGTGATCCATCACCCCACCACAGCCTGATCACTTACACCGGTATCAGAATAGCACGGTAGTAAACCTCCCCCCGGTCCAACTTATCCATCGCCTGCTTGATGCCCTCCTCGGTCATGGGGAACTTCTCCACAATCGGCCTGATCTGGTGCAGCGCCGCAAACTCCAGCATCTGACGGTGCAGGTTTCTCGGCGCGACGAGCGATCCTTGCACCGATATGCCCTGCAGAATCAACGCCATGTACGGGATCTCCAGGTTCCCAAACGAGACCGAGAGCGGGTAGATGGCCGATCGGGGCGCCATGATCGGCAAGATCAGATCCCAGCTCGGCGGCACCGCAGCGGTGACGAGCAAGCGGTTCAGTGGCGAAGAGACCGTGAGCTCCTTGGCACCCTTGGTGGCGATGAATCCGTGTGCACCTAGCTTGATGGCTTCGGCCTTCTTCTTGTCGGAGCCCGAAAGGACGACCACGCGGCAGCCCATCTTCGCGGCAAACTGGATGGCCAGATGTCCCAGACCGCCCACGCCCCAGATGCCGACCGTGTCGCTCGGCTTGATACCTTGTAGGGCGGTGAAGGTGGTGGCGCCTCCGCATTGGAGGGGCGCGGCGTCGATATCGCTGAGGCCTTGGGGAATGATGTAGAGGAACGACTCCCGCCAGATGGCGTGGGAAGCAAAGCTGCCTTGGTCGAGGTTCTTGACGCCATACAAGGCCCGCTCGGGGCAGAAGGTTTCGGCCCCCTGGAGGCATTCGGTGCAGTGGCCGCAGCTGTCGACCTCGTAGCCCCAGCCGACGTGATCGCCTTTCTTCAGGGAGTGGCACGCTGGGCCGACGGCCTCGACGATGCCGACGCCCTCGTGGCCGAGGACCATGTCGGCGCCTTTCTACTCTCTTGTCAGTTCTGACGATCAATGGGCCCATGTCGAAGAACAAGAGTCACTCACATAGTGTAGATCTGAAAGGATCTGTTAGCAGCTGTCTGTTACGTGTAGGATAGGAGTGTTGAAGACACATACCGGTTCCACAAACACCGGAGGCTGTAACCTTGACAAAGACGCTGTCGCCGGTGAGCTGGTCGGGCTTGGCTGTGGTGCTCTTCTTCGGGACGCCATTCTCTTGGCCCTTGAAGACGGTGAAGGAAGGCATGTTGAGTGTGGCGATTCCAAGAATTCAAGTGCAAAGACTATGTCTTGAATTGATTGACGGGTGAGGAAGTTTGATAGGAGAGCATAGGATGGGCACGAAGCCGTGTTTATAAGGAACTCATTCTACCCTTGGTCGCCCCCCTTGGTCGCTTTGAAATCCAATTGTGACATCTTGAGTATGTGTCTGATTACCGATGTGGTACTCGACACTCGGAGCTGCCGGAGAATTTTCTGAACGTTGAAGGCATCGACTCCGGTCGAGCCAGCTGGGCAATCACGAGGGCAACCGCCTTGCATAAAAACTCACAAATGCAGCCCTATCGTCGACTGCGTTGCCGAGTTGAACGAGGCGACGATGTATTGATCAAGCCATTTGTGGTGGTGAGGGCGACGCATCTAACAGCAGGACAACAGTCATTTTTCGCATTTAATCTCAGACGCGCGCGGCCGCTGCTCGGGCCGAAACGGAAGAACCGGAAGGGGTGATGGGTGATTCAACGCCTTCCATTGGCATGGAAACCAAATCAGAGGCTCCGCATCCGACGGGAACTCCGGTTTCTCCTTTGAGAGAATGCAGGTGCAGCATCCACCAATCGAGACGTTACTCCCGACTTGACGGCGACTCCACGCGGATGGGGGCCTTCCTTCTCTCGTTGTTCGTTGTTGGTCATAGGACATGCAATCTCCAGTCATTGGTGGAGACCAACTCCGGTGGTCGGAGCGCTTCAAGATATGGTACTCGTGAAGGCTCCCTACACGGCCCCGCTCTCTGCACAGCAACGTAGCTGCGTTCTCCTTCGCACACTCGTCAAGCAAATCGAGCAATCCTTCCATCAATTTACATCTATGTGCATCCAGTCCTTCGATATCAAAAGTCTCTGATCATGATCCAAATCAATTTTCGGATGCTATCTGATCGTCAGAGGCGAACTTTTCAAACCTCTGTACTCTACATATGTAGTAGTATCACCAGCAGAGATTAGCACTAGGCCCTGGCAGACCCACCGGCCTGCCATAGGTTTAAGAATCCATTGTCGTCATCATCCCTCTCAATCTTGCCTCTAGCTTCCGAAATTTACGGAGCCTTTTCAGAGCGGAGTGGACAGCACGATACCATCCAAGGATTAAGACCCGTGCAACCGCCTCAAATCAGGGTATGTTTGCATGCTGGCTTGACGGGACTGCTCTGGCCCGGTTACTCCCGCTCTGGAACTCATCTTTTGTCATTTCAGAGTCGCATCACTTGCTCTGCGTGCTTCATGACAGCTTCCCCCCTTCCTAATGGATCTAAAAGCCCCTATAATATGAAGCCCTTTTATGCTTTTCCGGGTGCGTAACGGAAAGCAGTCTCGCTAGCAAGCTCTTTTCTCCGACATCTCACATATGGGGGCTCTACTTCTTCGATTTCTGCCGACGCCCGTTCATTGTAGAAAAACAAAGACAGAACCCCTATCAACGTCAACCTTCCGGTATTTAATGTTGCGTGAATACCTGCGGATCTGGGAAGCTGCTATCTATGCTCGACAGGTCGAAGTCGTTGTACATGTCGGTAGCGAAGATGTCTATTGACTGAGCTAATACGCCTGTAAGTTCGACAGCAGTCACGTCGAAGAAGCTCAGGGGTCCGTCCACGGTCAGCGCTGCCGTGAAGTCACCATTCAGGAAACTTTCCTCGCCTACTTCTTGGTGACCTGTGACCAGCTGCATCTTATCTAGCGCAACGCCCTCCTTCCCCTGACTTTGCTCGATGAGCAAGTCAACCTTGGCACAGAGTTCGCTCATGATGTTGGCCGCGCCCGCCGCGACCGCGAAGCTATTCCCGAAAATCTCAAAAACAGCAACAGAAAGGTCGATGGTGCTTCTAACCGCTCGAGTCGAAGCACTATGCGGATGCGCCAGTACGAAGCCAACGAGCGTCATGGCTGCATTCCACTGCCACTGGAAGGCTTCGTGCCAGCCTGCTAGGATGGATGTTGATGTAAGCACTTGATGCATCATGTGTGTCAGCGCCATGGCGTGGGCGGCACATTTCGTGGCCATCCTATCCGCAAGAGGAGTCTGCGCTGTTGCTGGGGCGAAGGAGATGGAGGGACGATAGAGGTTTGTGCACAGGTTGTGGTACATCAGCTCTAAAAGCAAACGTTGGCGCTGCAGCCAGAGCGGTGCAAATCGATTTTGAGGGCTGATCGGTCTGTGGAAAAGGGAACGCCATCATTCTGACGTTGCGTTTTAAGGGCTCCGGGTACGCCTTTCAGCCATTCTTCTAGCCGCTCCGTGATGGGCTGGCCGTTGTATGCATTGAAGGTGTCTGGAGCTTTATCGTAGAAGGTCGTGTAGGCTGTTCGGGCTGCCAATATGAGCTCGGTGTTGTGCAGGTTCCACGTCAGCCAGGTAACATTTTCTCCGAGAGGGGCAAAGCTGGAGCCTGAGAGCATGGCAATCTCACGATCATCGGCCGGTAGACTGCATGTAGTACTAGAATCATGTAGTAGGAACGGCCGGCCGAGTTTCATGCTCATCTTGGTCTCCAAGACGTACAGGGTCCACCACAAGCGCTTTCGGATCTCCTTTTCCCGCCGCGGCATGGACTGAGGGGGCTCAAGGTGGAGGCCGAGCATATAGGCTGTCCGCACCGCAAGACCGCAGGCACTATCCGCCATGTTCTGGAAAGATCCACAGCATAAATATATGGAGCAAAGGATGTGGCATTGCAGCGTTGATATGGTAGGGCTTTCTAGCTCAGTTGACAGTAGCGTCTGACAGCGCCGATAATGCCATCGACCGGCAATGGTGGCATCGGTGTTGCTCACGTTGGCCCTTGAGGCAGCGCTGAGCCCGCGCCCGACGCCTGGCAGCCGCGCCATGCCATACTGCATGCAAACTGCAATGACAATGTCCACGAGGGCGGATGACTTTCGTTTCTCGTCTGATGTTGGCCACAAAGACCGGAAGTGCTCCTTGAACTCGAGTTCATCGAGGATCGGACACGATGTGTAATAAGATTGCCAAAAGAGGCCGAGAAAATACTCTTCTTGCGTTGGGGTTAGATACTCACCGGCGCTGATGGGGTCGTCTGTTGGGGCCGCAATCTGACCGGCCTGGTCCTCAGCAGAGACGGTAGTCGGCCCATCGAGCAGATTTCTCGCCGAGTTAGGGAGCATTCGATCCGCCGAATGAGTTTGTTGAAAGGCACACGTCAAGAAGGTGTTGATGCGCCCGATGAAGTAGAATAGTGACGATGATCCGTACCATGACTTCTGTGGAGAGCGGGCAGTGCTGATGTGGATGCCCTCCCAGAACCTCTTCGGTCGAGTTCTCTCAGGGTCAAGCTCACCTTTCCTAGGATCTTGGTCATCGGGCATGTATGGGGATAAGCTGGCTGGAGTATGAAGCTGATGGACCGGCTTTTCGACCTCCCGCTCCTTCTCGAGCTCTAGCTCCTGGACTCGCTGCCTTAAACGCTCGATCTCGCGATAAGCACGGGGAAGGGTGGCGGATTTCATGACGCTACTGTTGCAGCACTGCCCACCCCTACCCTTACAATTCAAGCACGGGTGGTCACTATCGCACTTGATGCGATGGATACGGCACCAGTCGCAGGCTCGGGCGACCTGGCCTCGTTTCTTCTGCCGGGACCGAGGGGGCGGCAGAGAGCTGGACTGGGGTTGCGGAGAGTCCGGAGACGCGGAGGCACTGGAAGGAGGCATGCTGACGAAAGTGGTAAACATGGTCTTGAGAGCGAAGATAAGGAGATGAGACGATAAAGTAAGAGGAGGGCGAAGGGGCGCAGGGGGCTCAGATTGTGGGATGAGAAGGGCAGCCGGCGGTTCTCCGCGGTCGGGATGATGGCAGGCTGGGCAGTCGACCAACGGAAGACCAGGAGCTTTTCAGAACCTTACTTTCAGGTGATGAGTGCCAATGGAACGTAGCAGCTTATAACAAGGCGATAAGTGCCAACGTGCTGTAGGAGCTGTAGGAGCGTGGAGGTTACAAAGCTGGAATTCCGACATGCAGTCAGAGTCGGTGATAGACAGTGACAATGGAAGTACTTTAGAGATGAATCACCTGACCGGAGGCATGACGTCTGCCATGACCTGAGGTGGGGAGCTATTGCATATCGGGTTAGCGCCTTGAAGCACACTTGCCCTTCTTGCCGTCGAGAAACTGACATGAAATTGACTCGACGCACCGAAATCGGTTCTTTCGAGATTTTGCAGCCACGTGTGATGATTAAAGACTGTCTCGCGTAATGCCTCGTAGTTTTTGGCATTAGATTATTGATTCACCTATACACGCGACAGCAATCTTCTGTTATGTCTCTTTCTCGATTTAGTCGAAGCTTCAAAGCTTTTCTCACTTGTAATCACCACTAAGCTTCAAGTCTCCGAGCAAGAATTTGGAATTAAGTAAGATTCACAAGTAACTTCTTTACCATCATGCATATCCGACCTCTAAGGCATGTCCTGATTCCTGATGGCGCCTGGATGGCCTAGTGTCTCTCTCGGCCACTCTTGGGGATTCATATAGCAAGATAGGTGTCCACGTGATAAACCATGCCATATAATCAACACTCCATTACCTAGACACCAAATTACCATACATACACAACCCCACCCCCTCCCTCTTCCATCCCCAGCCACCCCCTCACCGCGCCGTCGCCAAACTCAACAACCGCTCAAAAGCCGGCACCCCCAGCCCCGTGACCGGATCCCAGCCCACAGTCGCATTCCAGCTCGCATACGGGATGATACTCCCGCCCGGGACCGGCTTCCCTGTCTGCCCGTTGATTCCCGTGCACCCCACTGAGCCGCCTAGAGTGATGTCGGTGAGCCCTCGGACGCCGTGGCTGTAGAGCCAGGGGTTCAGGAAGCCGAGGGGCTTGAGGCCTTTGGCGAGGCGGGCGTCGTTGAGGAGGGCGATGATGGAGGAGAAGACGGGGCAGGCGGCGGAGGTGCCGCCGGAGAGGTGCGTGGCGTTGTTCACGTAGACGGAGTAGCTGGGTTCATGTTAGTGTGTCTGGTCTGCTTTGTTGGGTATATTAGGTAGGGGGGTGGTGGATGTACATACTCGGGAGTGAGGCTGTGGGCAGAGACATCTGGGAAGGCACGGCCGCTGCTGTTGAAGAAGGGGGTATAGTAAGCGAGCGTTGCAGGGCTGATCTCGTTCTTAAGGTAGTTCGAGACAGCGGATTTTTGGTAGTGAGGTTGGCTAAAGTAGTTGCTGAAGCCACCACTGCCGGCAACCCATGCTACTTCGGGGCTGATAGACTGCGTGCCACCCACTGCGGTGATGTATGGGCATGTACCAGGGAATTGGGGCGTGAATTGCGGAGTCTTCTTGCCGTCGTTGGATTGACATGGAGCGCCGACGCCTGTTCGGTGGTATTAATCAGAAGAGTACGATGGGCTCAGGATGTTGCTAAGTACAAACCTGTGTCCCCAGATGACTCCAGTACCGAGATGCCTCGAAGTCCTAACTGGCCAATCATGTTGCACACTCGCTTCGCGTATGCTTGGGGCACAGTCTTAAAGTAAGATTAGCTACTATGTTGAATTTCAGGTTCATGTCTCCTACCTGCTCGTCGTCGCCATATGAATTTGATATAACCTGAGGTAAATTTTTGTTGGGCTGTGCGAGTAGATATTTATAGTATTCGAGATATGGCTCGTTCTGATTATCTGCTGGCGTGGGCTCGTCTAGATTTGGGATGAAAGGGCTGCGTTCGGATTAGCAAGATACTCCAGAAGTCAAGAGTAAGGCGCTCACGGAGACCCGCCAGTGATGTAACTAATAATGGGTAGTGGATGGCTAATACCAACAATGTACTGAACGTCGAGATTCGCTTCTCCATGGTTGCCGTCGATGCTCTGGTCGTTCACACCACCATTGATCAGCTGAACCGAGAAGCTCTGCGCTCCAATATTATACTTCTTTTCGAAAAGCTGGAGATCCTCAGTACGGGCCGACTGATTGAGAAAACTACCAAATCCGATGGTGCTACTGGTGTTGCCAGTTGGCGTATACTTGATGTCGTAGATCTGCTTCAAGCAGTCTGGAGTGATGAGTGTAGCACACGACTGGTTAGCCTGGCGGGGAGATAGTTGGTTCGAAACTCGTGGCCTGGTGGGAGCCTGAGCTGTAGTCTTTCCAAAGTAGGTAGTTGGCGAGATCAGGTTGATGTGCTTAGCAAGGTCATCTGGAACCGAGTAGTGCATGGTTCTCAATTTTGTCACGCCGTCGCTCTCATAGTACGCGAAGTCGGTGCTGAGTAGCTTGTTTGCGGTCCCTACGCTAGTGGCAAAAGTGACCCAGGACCCATCGCAATGAACCGCCGTTACACCAGCCTGGTTGAGCCATGTTAGAACCTCACTTTCGGTCTCGCTTGCTGGCTTAAGTAAAGCTGCAACATCTTCTTTCTCCATGTGGTTGCCGTAGGACGGATTTCCAGGTGTAGATACCGCATATATGAGCGACTCAAGCTGGTCGAGGTTTTGCTCTTGTAGACCGATTCGTAGTGCTATCGTGCTTTCGCTTGAAGGAGCCCCAACACGAGTCCAGCCATTGGGGACTGCAGCTAATCTTTCAAGAACTGCAGCAAGAGATGGGACAGCCAGCAAGCCGTAGAGTGCTGCTACTACTAAGTGCATTCTCGATAGCATTCCTAGGAGAGGGACGGTGGAACGGAGAGCTGGAAATACGCGCAAGCGACGACTTAAGAATGCAATGGAGAAGGAAGAGCTTGTTGGCGGACATCTTCACCTTATAACAGAATATACCTACCGTCAATCTCAACGCGCACGTAAGGGAGGCTACATAAGGGGAAGCTGCGAACATGGGAAACTGATCTCCGGCCGGCTCTGGTGGTCATAAGCTGATAGGACACAAGAGATCGGGCAACGCTTTCAGGTGGCTACCGCGGACGTGGAACACAGATCCTTCGGGAAAACAGCCCACATGGTATTGTTGAAGACAGACATCCCGTATAACCGGCAAGATACCTGCTCCATCATGCTCGAACCCGAACATCCTAGGCACAAGGGCGCGCGGTCCGGGTCTAACCAGGCGGGCAATCTCCTCTGTATGGTGTTGAGTGCCCTCCCAGGTCTCGCCTTGCAGAGCAGATGCGGGATACGATCATCGTGCTTCTGCCAATGTCCCTCTTGGAAAGGAAGGAAGTCATGCGCGATGATGATTGAAGAACCAGAACCGAGGCATGATAAGCCCTTTCACGCTATTCCTGTTGAGGAAGGTGAGCCAAGACGACCCTCGTTGCCGGTCACTTCACTCTTAGGGTTGCATTCAAGGGCTGATCAAGCTACCCTTCGATCGTTGGAAATGCTTGCCTTAGTAGTTAGATTCTATAAGAAAGATTATGTTTAAACACGTCGCTTTACAACTCTAATCTTCGATTAGAATTAATAAATTCTTAATTCTAGTATAAACTCTAAAGTCTTTTTTTTAAAAATAGACGTTTGATAAATTAGTTTAATACTAAATACAAAATCTTATTTAATTCTTGTTTACTAATTTTAATAAATAAAGCGCGTCTTTAAATATAATCTTTCTATAAAGTCTAAGAACAAAATCTTATTTTTTGTTATAATAAAGTAGATTTAAATTTAGAATTTATTTTGTTAAAAGTTTAATAAATACAAGATTTTTAAAAATCAATTATAGCTCTTCTATTTTATAATATTTCTCTACAAATATTTGCAATTCAATTAAGATTTTTAATATATTACTATTAAATTACTATTAATGCAAGCATTTAATAAGTAAAGTAAAAAGTTACATTTTAAATAAATATTCAAAATGCAATTATAAAAAGATATATAAATATAAATTATTGTTTGTTTATTGCTTAATTATCTTAAATTACAAGTTATCTTAGAGAAATTCTAAGTACAAAAAAGATATATTAAATATCAAGAATAAATTCTTATAATATTAAAGAAATATTGCGCGTCTTTGTAGTAAAAATTATCTTAAGCAATATTGTTTACTTTTAATCGATTTCTTTTATATATTTCAAATTAGATTCTTTATTCTTTAAGTTTTAAATCTTTTTCAAATCTTAAGTTTTTGTGCAATATTTCTTAATTTTATTTGTAAGCTTAATAAATTTATTAGCAAATATAATTATTTTTTTAACTAATTTAATAAATTTAATAATAAGCTTTATTATATCTTTAATAGATTTTATTATTTTGTAAAAAGATATTTTAAAAATACTTATATATAGAATAAGTTTAAACTTTTTAATTGTTAATTTGTAAAAAAAAGTTTATCTCTTAATCTTAAATTGTTTCGAGAAATAGATTTTATTAATAAAATATTTTAAATTGTAATAAAATAAATATATAAGAAATATTTTTAAATCGAAATTCTTAATTTTGCAAAACAATAAAATATTTTAATATTAAAGATAATATTATTTTTCTTAATCGAATTTTAGAGTACAATTGTCAAGATCTATAATATTAATATCGAAATTTTTTTTTGCTAAATTTTTTAGTAATATACAATAAGTATATAGATTTTTGTTTTTATTAAACTTGATTAAATATATTTTGTAAAATTAATTAATTATTATTAGTATAATCGACAAGTTAAGTTTCAACTCAAACGAGTTAACTCGCTCAATTCTAATTCTAAGATCGAACAAAAGTTCTAACTTAATCGAATAAATAGACTAATCGCATCGAGTCGAATCATCAAGTTCGAACTAGATTCTTGACTCGCTAAGACTCGATTTAGGTTAGAAATCTTGGCCCAAGTATTTGGGTCGAGTCAAAGGATAAATATGAAGTACTTAGCGTATAACTTGACTCGACTCGCCAAGACTCGAAAAATTTAGATTATTTTTGAAAAAGTGCATTAATCAACTTAATCAAGTTGATTAATTTAATTAATTTGTTTATAATATTATATAGTAATGCATTTAGATAATGCATTTGTACGTTATTTGTGCGTTATTATTTTTAAACTATGTTTAGTAATTCAAATAATGCGAATTTCTTTAAAAATAGAAAATCTTGACATTTTGACGTCATTTTCGATTGCTTGACGAGTCGATCGAGTTGAATCAAGAAATCGTTAACCCAAGATCAATTCCAAGTTGAGTCAAGAGATTGATATCGAGTATTTGGGTCGAGCTAGAATGTTGGTATCGAAACTCGACCCAACGATCAATCTACGAATAAATCGAACGTATAAAACGCGTTAAGTGTTTAACTTAATTTATTCGATTATATAACGTTACGTAATGCGCTAATTTAATTAAACTAATATAGAATCGTCTTTAATCGCATATAATTAGTGTAAATTTTTGCGCTAATTTAATTAAATTAACGCATAGATAAGATAAAATAAAATAAACGAATATTAACGCGACAAAGTTAGCTTAAATTCTTAATATTAATTTGACAAAATTTAATTCTAAGATCGAATTTACGTCTTAATTCTAACTTAATTCTACAAGATTCAAGAGAATAAATCGAATTAAGAAAAAAGTGTTTGATTCGACTTAATAATTACATTAATTATTATATTAAAATAAGCAATTAGAAATACAAGTTTATTATCTAGACAAATATCGAAATTAAACATTTTTAAGTTTAAAAAAATCTATATATTATTAATATATTTGTTAATTATTAGTATATAATTCTTGTATTATTTAAATATTAACAAATTTATATTTTTGATTTTTTTTTTACTTAATTATTATTTTTTTAATTATATTGTATATAGTTCTTTATATTGTACTTTGATTTCGAGATATTAAAGAGATAAAATAGCGCAAGTACTTGATTTTCGCAAATAAAAGAAAAAATTAACAAATTATTGTTATTAAAGTTTTTGTTTTCTAACTTATCTTGCATTTTAAAGATTGTTCTAATAGTAGAAATATTAGCAAGAAATTTAATAAAGATTGCAAGAAAGAAAGAAATATACAAATTTCTAAACTAAAGTTATTTTGTTTAATATCTTTAACAATTTTTTTTTGTACTATTAAATATATTTTTATTCTTCTTTATTTTCTTAATTGTTTTTTGAGATATATTTTTGAATTTTTGAATTTTTTTATAAATAGAAAGTTTAGTTCGAGAACTTATATTAGTTTATCTAATTTTTTCCTATTAAAGTAGTCAATAGTAGAGTAATATTTATATTTAATATCTCGAATAAAAGATTTAATAAAATAATAATTGTTTTAATAGAAATTCGACAATCGAATATTATAGAACAATTAAAAAATATTAAATTTTCGACAATAATTAAAAATATCGAATTCTTATTAATAGTTAAATATATCGAATTCTTAATAGCAATCGAAAATATTGTTTTTTAACAATATTAATTAACGCAATCTTTGAAAAAAAGTTGTACTTATCTATAATGCAAAGAATTTTGTACTAAAGAAAACAAAATATATAGTAAAATTCGATTTCATATAGCTAAAAAAATATAATAAAGCTCGAAAAAGCAATTATCTATTTTAAGAAAATCAAATAGATAGAAAAATTTATTTTTTAAAAAAACTTTAGCAAAAGATATAAATAATTAAGTATTAGATTAAACAACAATAAGAAATATATGAACTTGCAAAATTAATAATATTTAGTAATAAATAAATAAAATAAAATACTTAATAATAAATAAATATTGCAAAGTATTAATAAAACTAAGCAAAACTTGCATTAATAATCTTATTATATTAGAAGAAAAAAAATTTCTCTAAAAGTATATTACAAGTATTTCTTAACTTATTAAGTTGTTAGCAATTTTATATTAATAAAAGTTAAGATATAGATTAAAAAGATAGAAAAATAAACAAACAATAAGAAGTAAATAACAAAGATATATTATATAATTTTGTCTTAATAATTTATAAATAAAAAAATATTATATTAAACATTTCGAATATTAATATTATTTGCTAATTAATTTTTTTCTTTTTAAATTTTTCTTTTCTTTTTTTTTTTTTGCAAATAAAATTCTTTTATTTATAATAAATAACAAAAATAGATTAGATCTTGCAATTGTATTTGCAAACTTATATATTAATTTTAAAATCTAATACAATTAATAGTTAATTGCAATCGATATAATATTGTACAAAATACTAATAACTAAATATTATTCTTTGCAACAAAAGAAGAATAATTCGAGATTATTGTTAAATATTTTAAATATATTAATAAGTATATAGAGATTGCTAAAGAAGTTGTAAAAGAGATCTAAACTTTACTTAAATATTAAAAGCTTTAAAAACATATTTATTAAAATAAATACAAGATATTTGCAAATTTAAAAATATTAATTTTAAAATCTTTTTATAGAAGTTAAGATTATTATTACAAAAAATATAAAGAAAGAATTTTGTTAATTTACAAATACTAAGACAATATAATAATCGATTAAGATTTTAATTATTTTCGAAAAGTTAATATTCTAGCAATAGCAAAAATTGCAAAATATATTTCGAATATAAATTAAATATATAGTTTTGTATAGTGTAATCGTTAAATCGAATCGAACACTTTTTTCTTAATTCGATTTATTCTTTTAAGTTTTATAGAATTAAGTTAGAGTCAAGACGCGAACTCGATTCTAGAATCGAATTTTATTAAGTTAATGTCAAGAACTCAAGTTAACTTTGTCGCGTTAGCATTTACTTATCTTGTTTTATCTTATCTATGCGCTAATTCGATTAAATTAGCGCAAGAGTTTACGCTAATTATATGCGATTAACATAAATTCTACATTAGCTTAATCGAGTTAATGCGTTACGTAACGTTACGTAGTTGAGTAAATTAAATTAAGCGTTCAACTCGTCTTATGCATTCGATTTACTTGATTAAGCTAGAACTTTTGCTCAACTTTAGAATTAAAATTAAGCGAGTTAATTTGTTCAAGTTAAAACTTAACTCGTCGATTATGCTAATTTTATAAATCGAATTTTCTTATAATATTTGCGTTAACATACAAAAGATTAAAAATTAAGAAAATTAATTATCTTAAATTATTAAAAAAAGATTATTAAAATATCGAATTTTAAAATAATATCTCTTCTCGAAAGTTTAAAATCAAATTTATTTAATTAAAAAGCTTACAAGTTTAATAAAGTTAAAATAAATATCTTTAATTTGTTAGAAAATTGTAAAACTAAAATTGTTAAAAGCAATATCTTAATATTAGTATCGACAACAATTTAATTAAATAAATAATTAGAAGTTTGCAAAAAACGCTATTAATAATTAGAGTTAATATATTGAAATTTAATATTAACATTGAAAAAGAAATCGAACAATATATTAAGCAATAAGTATAAAATCTTGCAAGTTAAGAAAGCTATAATTAAAATACAAATCTTAAATCTTCTTGACAATTAATATTAATATTACAATATTAACAAAATATTAACCAATTATATAAGATAATTAACAATTGAAAAAGCAAATATATATATTAAAAAGCAATATTTTAGAGTTGTTTGCTTGTTGCTAAAATTCTTGTTAATAAATAATTTTAATTATATTTGTTTTAATTATTTGCAAAACGTTATTAATTTTATAAAACTTATAAACAATAAAATAGATATAATAGCTTCGATTATTGAGGATTATTTTATTTAAATATACAACAAACGTCTTGTATTAAATCTATTAGAACGTAGAAATTAAAACTAATATAAAATAACAAGTTAATAGAAAAATTAAACAAATATTTTAAGAATCTTTAAATATATTGTCGAGAAAATTTAGTTTTCTAATTAAGTATAACAAAAATATTGCTAGAATAATTGTTATCAAAATTGCAAATCTTAATATTTGAAAAAATTAATATTAAGATAGAAATATTATTGCATTGCAACTATTTAAATAGCTTTAAAATAATATTGCTAACAAAAATAATTACAAATTAAGAATTAAAGATCTAATTAATATTAAGTACATTATATATTTTTATTATCTTAACGCGCGCAATAGTAAATCGAATTTAAAATAATTTCGCAATATAATAAATTCTTTTACGTAGCAAATTATTTAAATCGATTTTTTTTATTGATTTTTTTATATTATATTAAGATCTAATTAAAACTGTTAACTAATCTCTTATTTATACTAAATAAAATATATTTATAAGAACAACAATTTATACTTCTTTTATATCGATATTAATCTCTTAAAGTATATTAAAGTTAATAAAAATTATAATATAATTTAAGATTTTGTATCTTTGAACAATAAATTCGAAGACAATTGCACTTTAATTATAAAAAACTTTTATTACAAAATTTAATTATAATAATTTGATATTATAGAAAGATATAATATATTAGTTAATATCGAAAGAGTATATATTTATAGTATATATATTTATAGTTTTAAGAATATATTAATATAGAGATTAACTAATATTGCAAAGTATAAAAGTCTAAAATCTATTATTTGCAATCGAGAAAATATATCTATAATACAATCTAAAATTGTGCATAATTTAATTACGCAAAAAGAAAAGATTATTAGAAGAATAATATTATTCTAATATATAGCAATTTAGTTTAACAAAAAGTTTCTCAATAATATTAAGTTAGAAAATATTAATTAACTAATTGTTTATTATATTTAACAAATTGTTTTAATTTTATTATTGTTTAAGAAATACAATTAATATAATTAAGTCGAAAATAAATTTTTTGTATTAATTTAACTTTTTTTAAGAAATTCTATTAGCAATATCTTAGTTTGCAAAATTAATTAAAATAACTTACAAATAAAGATAGAGACAAATATATTACTAAATAGCAATTATATTGTAATTAGAAAAATTATTAATTATTAGTGTAATTGTTGAATCGAGTTAAACATTTTTTTCTTAATTTAATTTACTCTCTTAAATCTTGTAGAATTGAATCAAAATTAAGACGCAAATCTAATTCTAGAATCAAGTTTTATTAAGTCAATGTCAAGAATCTAAGCTAACTTCGTCGCGTTAATATTTGTTTATTTTATTTTATCTTATCTATGCGTTAACTCGATTAAGCTAGGGCAAAGTTAGCGTTAATCGCATATAATTAGCGCGTTACGTAACGTTACGTAATTAGATAAGTTAAATTAAACATTCGACGCACATTCTTCGTTCGTTTTATTTTGTTAAGCTAGAAAATTTGCTTAATCTTAGAGTTAGAATTAAATGAGTTAACTCGATTGAATTGAAACTTGATTCGACGATTACGCTATTAATTATTAGCAAATTAATTCTCTAAAAGTGTTTAAAAAAATCTAAATATTTGTTATATAAATAGAAAAATAATTTTGTTCTTTAAATAGTTTTTTCAAGAAATAAGAAATAAATTTGCAAAAAGAAGTTAATTAAAAGTTATAAACTTTGTTTTTAGTACAAAAGTATTAATATTATACAATATAAATAAAATTTGCACAAGCAAAAGATAAAAAAAATAGAAAAACAAATAACAATTAAAGAAATTTTAATAGACAAAAGATTTAATAGATTTTAGTTGCTAATTAAATAGTTAAAAATGCGCAATATATCTTTAATACTTTAAGAGTTTTTGCTATTTAAGTAATAAGTTTATTTTTGTTTGCACAATTAATCAAGTTGCATACAATCTTTCTTACAAATATAAATATTTATCTTATTTAACTTTTTGTTGCAATTATAATTATAACTAATTATAAGTAGCTTTTTAATAAATTTCTCTTCTCTTTCTTTATTTAATATAAGTTCTCTTTTATTGTTATTCTTTATTTAGACTTCTTATTGTTGCGATTTGTATTTCTTCTATCGAGTCTTGTTAATAAATAATCGATTTTTATTATTATTTAATTGCAAGTAATTTATCGAAAATTAATTCTTTTTTATTACAAATTATTAAGAATTAAAGTAGTCTAATTTTTAAAAGATAAAGTAGACAAATCGTTTACTAAAGTAATAACAATAAATTCTATTCAATTATTTTTAAAATTTTATTTGTTTTCAAAAAAAATAAAGCTCTCGAAAAGAAATATAGAAGTTTTCTCGACTTTATCTATAATATAATAATTGACAACAAAGAGTTTTTACAAAAATTAGAAATCTGCAAAAATTAATTTATAAGTTGCTATAATTAAAAATAAGCTATTAATAATTTTTGCAAAAAGTTTATTGCATTAATTAAAGATTAATTGTTCGATTAATTTTAAGAATTTATTGTAAATCTTAATATAATTGTTGAATCAAATTAAACATTTTTTTTTTTAATTTAATTTATTCTCTTGAGTTTTATAAAGTTAAGTTAAGATTAAGACGCGAATTCGATCTTAGAATTAAATTTTGTCGAATTAATATCAATAATTTAAGCTAACTTCGTCGCGTTAACATTTACTAATTTTATCTTATCTTATCTATATATTAACTCGATTAAGCTAATATAGACTTTACGTTAATCGCATATAATTAGCGCATTACGTAACGTTATATAATTGAGCAAATTAAGTTAAGTGTTCAACGCATCTTATATGTTCGATTTACTCGATTAAGTTAGAACTTTTGCTTAATGTTAGAATTAAAATTAAGCAAATCAATTTGTTCGAATTAAAACTTAATTTGTCGATTACGCTAGTAAGTCTTAATTAAGATTCTTATGTTAAACTTAAACATACAAAGAAGACAGTAAAATTTTTTGTCTCTTGTTAATAGAAAATTATTGCTATTGTTATTTGCTAAAACTCGAAAATAATAAAATTTAAGAATATAATTAATTAGCAACTTGTTATACTTTTTACTCTTTTATATTTTTTGTATTTAAAATTGTTGTTTAATTTTTAGATTATATTTGTACTTAATTAATAACGAAATAACGCAAAACAAAGAGTAATAAACTCGCTATACTTATTTAACATAATAGTATTCTATAAAACAATATAGAATCGATTAAATAAACTAATTGACTTTGCCAAAATATATCTTATTGTAATAGAAAAACTTTTTACAACAATTTTAACTTATAATAATCTCGAGTTTTTAGATAATTAATAGAGCAAAAAAATTTAGAAAATTTAGAAATTTAGATTAATTATATTTGTTATAATAATTTAACTCTATAGTTTTAATACTATGTCTCTTTATCGAAATATATAAATATCGAAAAAATATTTATTATTAGTTATATCTATTGCTCTGACTTTAATTAATAAAAATCTTAATATTAAGATATAATATTTTCTTTTTCTTTTTCTTTATACAATATCTAATCTAACAAGATTTAAATCTTTTATATAAAAACTATTATTCGAAAACTCTTTAAACTATTAAAATATATTAATATAAATTTTTCTTAAATTATATCTATATTTAAGCTTTATATATTGAAGTTGTATAAAACAAAATTATATTCTATAATATCAATCTAAAGAGCTAAAAGTACAACAATTAACAATATTTTAATTATAGAAGATTTTTATCTTAAGCAAATAGAAATCAATCTAAACAATTCTATTTATAATAAATATCTTTGTCTTATTACAAACAATCTTAAAATATATAAACAAATAAAAGAGACAATGTAATTGCAAAACTATATCTTTCGAATTTTGTTTAACAAAGTTTATTAAATTCTATTATCTATTAAGTTCTAATATCTAAAATTCAATATACTTCAACTTATATATACAATATATATAAAGAGAATCTTCTATATAAATAAGATCTCTTTGCAATATACAACAAACAAATAGAAATACTAATATATTACTTATTTTAATAATTTTTAGACTATTAAAAACTAATTCTTTAGAACTATGTTGAATATATTATTAATATTTAAATTAAATATATATTTTATTTATTACAAAATTAGTTTTTCGATAGAATTAAAGAAACAATTTCTTAACTTAAGACGCAATCTTGCGACAAGAATAATTTGTAAATAACTATATTATATTAAATTAATTAAGATTTTTATACAAAATTCTTTATAAATTTTTTACTTTATTAACTTTTAATTATTAATTAGAACTTTTGTAATTATTAAAACTTCTACATTTATTTTAAGATATATCTAATACCTAAATATACTACTAAAATAATTAACATTAAATTGCTTTATTATATACTTTGCAAAATTACTATTATATTTTAAGCAAAAAAAGTTTTAACACTTAACTACGCAAAGACTTTGCTATATATAATATATATAATAAATTCTTTTATTATTACTAAGAAATTGCAAAATATTATTCTATTTAATAACTTAATTAATTTTTAGAATAAAAGTAATATTAATTTTAAGATTAATCGATTACTAAAATTGTTAAATTTAAATTTAAAGATCTTTTAACAAAAGCAATCTTAGTTCTTATTTAATACTTCTTACTTAATATATTTTTAATTAATATTTAAGTCTATTTTTAACTCAATTAGTATTAATTATTATTTCGAGAAAAAAGATACAAAAAATATATAAAGTTTGATTAAAATATTATTAATTAAATTAATAATATTAAGTACAAAAAAAAGATATATTAAGAATGTTATTATTAATCTTAGTGTAATCGTTAAATCGAATTGAACACTTTTTTCTTAACTCGATTTACTCTCTTGAATCTTGTAGAATTAAATTAGAATTAAGATGCGAATCTAATCTTAAAATTGAGTTTTGTCAAGTTAATGTCAAGAATTTAAGCTAACTTCAATATGTTAGCATTCGTTTATCTTATCTTATCTTCTTTATACGCTAACTCGATTAAGCTAGCGCAAAATTAGCGCTAATCGCATATAATTAGCGCGTTAAGTAACGTTACGTAATCGAATAAGTCGAATTAAATACTTGACACGCATTTTTCGCTCGTTTTACTTTGTTAAGCTAGAAAATTTGCCTAATCTTAGAATTAGAATTGAACGAGTTAATTCGATCGAGTTGAAACTCGATTCGACAATTACATTAGTTAATCTTTAAATAAAGAGTTTAAAAATATTTAATAATAACAAAATAAAATACAATCTATATTATAGATCTCGAATTAAATTTAATAATATCATTAAGTTTAATGTTGTTAAAATCGATATAAATACTAAGATTAGCGTAATCGACGAATTAAGTTTTAATTCGAACAAATTAATTCGCTTAACTCTAATTCTAAAGTCGAGCAAAAGTTCTAATTTAATCGAGTAAGTCGAACGCATAAAGCGCGTCGAACGCTTCATTTAATTTACTCAATTACGTAACATTATATAACGCGCTAATTCGATTAAATTAGCGTAGAATTTACGCTAATTATATTAGATAAGATAAGATAAGATAAGCAAATACTAATACAACAAAGTTAACTTAAATTCTTAATATTAACTTGACGAAATTCGACTCTAAGATCGAATTTGCGTCTTAACTCTAATTTAATTCTATAAGATATAAGAAATTAAATTAAATTAAGAAAAAAGTATTCGATTCGATTTAACAATTACATTAACTAAGATTAATATAATAGAAAGCTTTTAACTTTTATTAATTTCTACTAATTTCTATAAATTTTTTTAATATTGTAATGTACAATATACTTTACTCGCAAATTTGTTACTAGCAATTCGAAAATATTGTATTAAAAATTCTAACTAAGATCTCGATATAAGACTTCGATATTATATAGTATTCTTTATAAATTTCGAAGTACAAATAGTAAAGCAATCTTTTACTTTGTTTCTCTCTCGCGTTTGCGCTCTTAAGTATTTTATAAAATATCAAGATTAAAGTCAAAAATATATTGCACAATATTAATTGTATTTAGGTTGCAATTATTTAAATAAATTAATTTTTTTTGCTTTCTATTACTAAATAAAAGTATAATATCTCGAGAAAATATCTTTTGCAACGTATTTAATATTATATTTTTTAATAATTGTTAATATTAATAAGATATTTGCAATATTTGCGACAATTAAGAGATCTCGCTATTAAAGATATTATTATTTTTAGTATTATTTTTTAATAAATTAACTTTACTTTCTTTAATATTTGTATTAAATCTTTATTTATTACTTTTCTATTTTCTTTTTGCAAACAATACTTTAAAGATATTGTTTAACAATTATTAAATTTTTTATATCTTATACTTTATTAAAGCTAAATTAAGTAATAGAAATATTTTAACTTTCTTTATATTAGTTTTGTTCTTATCTCTTTTTATTTTTATTAATATCTTTTTGTTGTTTTTATTTAATATCTAATCTTATTTTAGTATATCGAGAGTTTTAGTACTATATTTTGACAAAATATTTTAGATATTGCTCAATTTGCGTTTTAGATCTTTGTTGTTAATTATTAGATATTTCTATATATCGAAAATCTTTAGTATTATATTTGATATTAATAGATTTAAAATAAATTGCAAAAAAGAACTCTCAAGAATATTTGCTATTTTTTGCTCTCTTTATTTTTTAAGCTAATATCTAATTTAGAGATGTTTATTTTTATTCTTTTCTTATTTTAAGTTTAATTTCTTATATTAATTAGTTAAAATTTAACTATTTAAGTAATAGATTAAGCAATACAAATTTGATTTAATTTTTTCGAATATTAATAATATTATATTATTTAAATCTATATTAATAAAGAATTTTAATTCTATTTTGCAATAATAGTTGCATTTTTTCTTTAATATAGAATTAATTAATCTTTATATATCTCGAGATATATTGCGTCTTCGATTTGCTACTTTTAATATCTTTTTTTTAGATTTAAATTTCTTTGTTTCTATTAGATTTTCTGCTTATTATTAGTTTTGCAATTTCTTAGATTTGTCTTTTCTACTATTGACTTCTTAATTAATACTTAACTTAATACATATTTTTTACTTCGAATTTCTTTATATTATTGCGAAAATAGAAAGATAAAGTATATTTATTTCTTGTTGTATCAATTTGCTCTATTAAATTATTAATATATTTTTGCAATTAATAAGAAAAATATTTAAATATAGATTTTTCGAATATTCGAATTGTTGATATCTAGTTTATATATATTTGTATATATTAGGATTCTTGAAAAGAGATAGTTCTCGAATTTTTTTTGAAAAATATCTTAAATATATTTTTTATTGTCGACAATTATAGAAATAAATATTAATTATATTTACTTTATTATTTTTAATAAATAACTTAAAGTTATTATTTATTGTCGAATATACTTGTATATTTTGTTTATCTTATTTATATTATCTATATATATAATTGTTTTGGAAATATTTTGAGAACTTTTAATTTGTACTAACAACATATATTGCAAATCTTTTATATATTTTTCGATATATTTAATAAAACTAAATTGCAACTATATTTTCGATTTATTTAGAGATATTTTAAAAATGTTTATATTAAAAACAAATTTATATTGTCTTTTTATATTTTCTAAAGTCTTATTATCAAATATAATTAATATATTTACTATTGATATTTTAGAACGCAATTATGTACAAAAAATATTAAGATAAATATAATTTGCTTGACACTCTTTTTATTTGTTTATAAAATATAATTTGTTAATAATAAATATACAAATTTGTAATTAATAAAATTTGTAATACAAAATATTGTTAGAAAAATTCTTAAATATAATAATCTTGAAACTTATAAATACTATTTTAGTTAAATTTAATTATTAAATACTTTATATTAAATATAGTAGAAATACTAATTATATATATAGTCTTTTTCATATATTTTCTTTAGTATCTTTCATTTATTGTTATTGTCTTTCAATACTAATAATTAACAATTAATAATCTTTTTTAGCTTTTTATATTAATTGCTTTTTAAGACAAGTATTACAAGTCTAACTTAAATTAACGTAATATATAATTTACGACGCAACATATAGTACGAAGCACAATTATTTACATGTTTAACAACTTAATAAGCGAACAATGTTCGATATACTTACTAGTAAGTTAAACAAACAATGTTCGATATATTCGACAACAAACTAAACGAACAATGCTTGACATATTCGACAACAAACAAAACAAATAAGAAAAATCTTCTTTGATATATAGATCTTTAAATAAAACTCTTTTATAAATTGTGTTTAACTTATCTTAAGTCTTTACTTATTGTTACTCTAATTTATTAAATTACTTGCAAAAATTTATTAAATATGAATGTCTTTAGTTGCAATTCTTGTTATTAAATAATTGCTTATATTATCTAAAGACGTTTATAAATCTCTTTAATAATATAATTCTTTTTAATATTTTTTACAAAAGTACTAGCGTAATACTTTAAATATTTTAAGAATATTTATATTAAGTTAACGCGTCTCTATTTCAAGTACTAGCTTAACAATATTACGTCGATCAATGTTTAATAAAGATAACAAAATAAAAATTAACAAGTTTAACGTCTATTATAAAGATTATATTAATTTAAAGAATTAGCTTATACAAATAAATATTTATTTTATCTTTTATTTTGTTTTAGTAAACTAGAAGACAATTTTCGCATTTATATTTTTTAAAGAAAGAGTTTAACATTAATTTAAGTCAAATTTACGCAAGTATTTAAACAATTATAACACAAACTCTTGTACAATATTTACAAACTTTAATAACTTTAAAAGAGAGCTTCGAAGAATCTTCGAAATATTTAACAAGAAACAAATTGCGAAAAGAATAATTTAGCTTTTATTTCAACAAATCTTTGCAATAAATTACGTAACTAGATTTTAAAAATATATTAATACTATCAAATAAAATAATGTCGTATATATAACAATGTTTCGACAAGATTTAAAAATCAATCTTAAGAACAAGATTATGTGCGATAACAAATTTATTAACGATATATTTGATTTTATTAAAATAGCTATCGATCTTAACAACAAACTATATAAAAAAATAATAAAAAAACAATAAAATTAATTTTATAAAAGAGCGAGAATCTTTTTTAAATTAATAATTAAATATTAATAAGAAGAATTTTGTTCTAATTAAAAGTATAGCAATTCAAATTATTGTAAGTTTGCATTTATAAAATTAAACTTTATTTAACAACGCAAAGAGAAAAACTTTAGAAAAAAGCAAGATAACAAATTCTAAAAAACGTGCTATTTATATAACAAATTAAATTACTTCGCAAAAGATTATCGATTACAAAACTTAATAAATTGTTAACAAATCAATATTATGTTAAAAGAGATATTTGATAGTTAAAACAATATTAGAAAGCAAATTAATATAGAAACAAACATTTTCGAAACTAAATTAAACGACGATTACTATTTGATAAAGAATTTAAATCAATTATAAAAAGTTCTAAATAAAACATTATTAGACAAAACACTCGCATTTATGCAAGAAGTTAATTAAGTACTTTAAAAAATTATTAAATCTTATAACTTAATTATCGACTTAAATAAAAAATATAACTAAAAGAATTTTTACGAATGCTTAGAAGACATTACGAATTATCTTAAGACTTTAGTTAACTTATCGAAGACTATAAACAAATGCGAAAAGAAACTAGAAAACAATATTATTATAAAAAAGAATATACTTAATGTAATAATAAAACAATTGAATTTTATAGTATACGTAAATCTTAATTAAACAACTTGTTATAACAACTTATGCTAGACTTATCTAAAAAAAAAGAACGAAATTAATCGATTTTCTAGAAAGTTAAAATTAACAATTTAACAACAAAAGAAAACTTAATATAGATAGACGTTTAAAGCAAAAATTGCAACACAAAAACAAAAAAAAGTTCAAATTCTTTAATAAAGATTATATTAAAGAAATACAATATATTAGTTTAATAATAGCAACCGAACTTAACAACGCACGCACAATATTTTATTATATTAATTAAGATTAACAATTGTTGACTTATAGCAATAATCGATTTTAATATAATAGATAATTTTATAATTAAAGCTTTTGTAGAGAGAGAAGAGTATTTTATTTAAACAAAGTTTAACGCTTATAATCTAGTAATTATAGATAAAAACTTATTACTCGCAAGAAATAAAAGAGTAAAATAAGAAACAAAATTATTGTTAATAGCTATTTAGCAACATTACGAGAAACTAATTTTTAATATAGTAAGAATAATTATTTATATTATTGTTCTAGAAATGTCTTGATTAAAATATACAAATACTTAAATTCGCACAATATAATTATGCAATTTATATTTAATTTACGCATTAATAATATTCGATAATAAATAAAAGATTAAGTCGAAACTTAATCGTAAGTAGCGAGTTTACATTTTTGCAAAAAAACAATTTAATAAAGTTTAACTCGATAAATATTGACAAAAAATAGTTAAGTTATAAAGTCAAAGTAAATAAAAAAAAACGCAATTTTTTTAAGAGTTTTAAATTATCTAATATAGCAAGAAAATTGCTAAAGTATATATTACAAATATACAACAATCGAAAGCATTTATTTTAGAAAAAAAAAACAATTAAAATATTATCTAAATATTAATTGTAAAATTACAAGATTAAATTTAAATTAAATAAGCAATTTACGTTTAAACTTATATATGCTTTATTTAAGAAAAAGCTAAAAATACTTCGCGAATATCTAGCAAAAAACAAAAAAAAATTATTAAAAAATTATAATTATAAGCAAGATATTTAATTCTTTTTGTACTTAAGAAGAACAAAATTCTTTGTCTATATATTAATTATCGAAAACTAAACAATATTATAATAAAAAATCAATATTTATTATTTAACATTAGTAAGCTTTAAAATTAATTATTCGAAGTAAAGTATTTTATCAAATTAAATTTACAAGAAGCGTATAATTAAATTAAAATAAAAGCAAAGAAGAAATAAAAAATAGCGTTTTGCACACAATATAAATTATATAAATATACAATAATAGTGTTCAAGTTTACAAATATCTTAATAACGTATTAAGAACAAATTAGTAATATATTACAACAATATCTAAATTAATTTGTTATAATATACTTGAACAACATTATAAATTACTTAAATATCTTGAAAGAATATGTAAATTATATTTTTAAAGTACTAAAATATCTAAATAGAAAAAATCTACATTTTAAATTAAAGAAATATAAGTTTTATTAAAAAGAAGTTGATTTTCTTAAATTTGTTGTTAAACGACATAAAGTACGTATAAATTTTAAAAAGTTACAAGCAATTAAAGAGTAAAAATTATTTATTAACGTTAAGAAAGTTAATTCTTTCTAGATTTTATAAATTACAATAAAGAATTTATCAAAAACTACTTTGTTAATACAATATTATTAACAAATTTTACAAAGAAAGAGAGATTATAAATATAAAAATTAATAAAAAAGAAATTATTTTAAAATCTTAAGTTAAAATGTTTAAAGAAATTAATATTAAAAATGTACAATTTACAATTGTTAAACAAAATTGAAATTAACGCATTAAATTTAATTATTAATGCATACTTCAATTAAGAGTATAGAAACATATAATACTTAATAATATATTTTTCGAAAAAACTTTTATTAGTTGAACAAAATTACAATATTTACGACAAGAAATTACTTACTATTATAGCTTTTCTAAAATTATAAAGAGTATACATTAAAAAATTATTAGAATTTACAATTCTTACAAATTATAAAAATCTTTTATACTTTACTATTATTAAACAATTTAACAAAAGATAAATGCGATAATTAGAATATCTTAAATAATACAAGTTTAAAATACAATATATATTAGACAAAAATAATAACAAAATAGATGCACTTAACAAAAGAAATAATTATATAACAACAAAAAAATAATTTAATTATAATATACTTAAAATTAACAAAAACAAATTATTATTAGCAAACAAATACGAGCTAAATATTATTTTACGAAAACTTAGAGATAACAAGAAAGAATTTTTAATAAAGAAAGAAAAACTCTAGATATTTATCGACAAAATCGACGAATATATAAGAGAATATTATAATAAATTATTGCAAAAACACTTAAGAATAATTAAAATTCTTCAACTTTTATATTAGTATTGTTAATTTCTTTAAATAAGACAAGTTATCAAAATATATATTAAGCAATATTTTAGTTATTAGCAAAACAAACATAATATATATGCGAGCTATAACGAGATTTAATATTAGAAATTATCTAAATTGTTATAAGATAAAGTTACGATAAACTTTATTATTAAGTTGTCTAAATTGACGAATCTAGCAACTAAAGATAGATATAATTCGATACTAATAATAATTAACAAACTTATTAAGTATTTATATATTTAAACTAATTGTTAAGTTAAGTTATAATATTATCTCTTTAGTTCGACTCGACGTTAAGATCGAGTTGCGACGATTTTTTGAAATCGAATCGCTCAAATTAGTTTAGCGCGCTTCGCGCTAAGCTACTTATAGTAATTAACTAAACTAATTTAAGCGATTCGATTTCTCGAATTTTTTTTGATCTAAGTCTTGGCATTTGCACGTAACATTTCCAAGTTAGCGCAATCAATCTATATATATTATCGCATGCAAAGAGAAGTTTATAGCAAAATAACTAAAATATATTGTATTAAATCGACTTATACGATATCACAATATATTTAAAGAATTAATTAGTAACAAAGACAAGCTCTTTACGTTTAATTATTGAAAGACATTTCTATTGATGCTAAAAACAAGACTTAGAATGTTTATTATCTATTACTTAATTACGAATAATTAAATAAAGCGAATAAATTAAAGTTTGAAGCAATATCTAAGACACTATGTTAACAATATTTATAGCAATTGAATATTACTTTTATCTATAATTTAACTAACATTAAATGCAAAAATTTCGAATATTACTAAGATAACTTTATTCTTCGTTAACTATAATAGAGAATTTAATCTCTTTAGAAAGAAGCGAAAGCATCTATTAGCTTATTTAGTTATTAAGAAAGTAGCAACACTAAAAAAGATACATAACAACATCTTAAAGATACAAAAAAAGTTAATCAAGTATTAAAACAAAAAACGAAAAACGACATCTTAACTAAAGAAAAGAAATAAAATATATTTTTTTACAAGAAATCTTAAGACAAGAAAGTTAAACAAAAAATTATATTATATTTAAGTCGAATCGTTTCTCGTTAAAAAGACAAAGAAGTTAATTAATTACAAACTTAAGTTATTTAAAGACGTTAAAGTATTTTTAGTATTTTAAATCTTATTGTTGAAATCAACAAATTTAATCACGTCTTTATAGAACACATTTTATTTTTACTTACAAGAAAAGAAACAATATAAGATTAAGAAAATTCTATAATAAAAAAATTAAGAATATTTTATTAAGTAAAAAGAATATTTTATCTTCGAAAACACATAAAAGTTACTTAAGAATCTAAAGAAGTGCTTTAACAAGTTGCGACGATTTCGTTAGCAACAAAATTACTTATAAGAGTTGACAAAGCATTAAAGAACAAAAAAGCAAACAATAAAGAATCGATAATAGTATCGAACAAGACTTCGAACGTCTTTTCAATATATTTGATCTCTCTCTTATTCTTCTTAATCTTTAAGATATTTTTCGATTTCGCATTATTTATATCTTTTAAACGACGAAATTAATGTTTTTTTTATTTTGTCTTTCGCGCAATTCTTAGACGCAACTTTGTTATTTTATTTTTTAACTTTTTAATCTTCTAGATAGCTTTATTTATTTCTTGATAATCAAGAGTCAAATTATATTTTTAATTCTTTCGATAACACTTCTTACACTTAAGATATTTTTATTTACTCGATAAAATACGTTAAATAAGACGCAAACTTAATAAGAACTCATTATGAAAAAAACGTATTTATAGTAACGATTAGCAACGAAATTGCGACGTAGTTTAGTAATCAACTTAATTAATATAATAAAAAAGAATAAATAGTTTCGAGACAAAAACTTTTGAAGAGAGAAGATAGTGTTACGAGTCGCGTGTTAATAAATACTATTTGTCGCACATCGCTCTTTACAAGATAATTAAAAAGAAAAAATTTATTAACAAAATTAAGATAATTAAGAAGATTTAATTCTTAAACATTTTAAATTTGAATTAAAGTAATCAAGATAATCAAGATCTTAAACATCTTAAATATCTTAAATTTTAAGTAATAATGAAATATATAGCTTTTGAACGCGACTTTTTTACGAATTGTGTTCAACTTATCTTAAGTCTTTACTTATTGTTATTTTAATTTATTAAATTACTTGTGAAGATTTATTAAACATAAGATTGTTTATAGTTGCAATTCTTGTTATTAAGTGATTGCTTGCATTGTCTAAAGACGTTTACAAATCTCTTCGATAACATAATTCTCTTTAATATCTCTTACGAAAGTACTAGCGTAACAAACATAATAAAAGAGACATTTAACTTTCGAGACAAAAATCTTTAAGAAGAGAAATAGTATTACATATCTTATTCGAAATAGCGTAATATATAGACTGGTCGCGCTAACCCAGAAATGTCACGTGCAAATGCCAAGACCTAGGTCAAAAAAAATTCGAGAAATCGAATCGCTTAAAGTAGTTTAGTCGATTACTATAAGTAGTTTAGCGCGAAGCGCGCTAAACTAATTTGAGCGATTCGATTTCAAAAAATCGTCGCGACCCAATCTTGGCGTTGGGTCGAGCTAGAGAAATAATATTATAACTTGATCCAACGATTAGTCTAGTAATATATAATTTACGACGCAATATGTAGCACAAAGTATAACTATCTACATGTTTAACAAATTAATAGATAAACAATGTTCGATATACTTATTAGCGAATTGAGCGAACAATGTTCGACATGTTCGACAACAAGTTAAGCGAACAATGTTCGACATATTCGACAACGAACAAGACGAACAAGAAGAATTTTCTTTAGTATATAGATCTTTGAATACGATTTTCTTATAAATTGTGTTCAATTTATCTTAAGTTTTTACTTATTGTTACTCTAATTTATTGAATTATTTGAGAAGATTTATTAAATATAAGATTGTTTTTAGTTGCAATTCTTGTTATTAAGTAATTGCTTGCATTGTCTAAAGACATCTACAAATCTCTTCAATAATATAATTTTTTCTAATATTTCTTACGAAAGTATTAGCGTAACAACAAGAAGAAATATAATTATTAATGTAGTTTTTAATAATAAAAATATAAACAATAGTATTTGATATAGCAAATTTTTTTCGAATTCTATTTTTGCTATTATAATTATATTTTTCTTTAGAGCAATATTAAGTATATTTAATTGTTTTTGTTTAATTTTAAATTTAAATATATTTTTAACAATATTAATAATCTTTTTTTTTATTTTTTCTATAATTAACGTTTTGCAGTTTTCTATTTTATTCTCTATTTTGAAATATTGCAAAGATTAAAAGATAAAATCTAATAATAGTTATTAACTTTGCTCGATATATTAAATTAAAAAAGTAATTAATCTAAGTTAATAAAATAATAGAATTATAAGAAGCGTTAAATAAGATATCGAAACTATAAGAGAAATAATTATGCTTATCTAGAGATTGCAATATTAATTTTTTTAAGATTACTATATTGAAATTAGTACTATAGTCGATAGTTAAGCTAATTAATTCTAAAAAGAACACTATTAAATAGAGTATAAACAAGAGTAATAAAATTAATTTGTTATTAAATGCAAAAATTAAAGTACTCGCAATTATTAAATAATGAAGTTGCATATACATGTTTAAAAAATATTATATAAGTATTTTTAATATATTATTATCAAAAACAATATTAAAATCACAAGAAATAAGAGTTTTGCTCTTAGATTTAATATAAAAAAAATAAAATAATGCTATAATAAATATTATATTCGATACAAATATTACCTAAATATGCTAAATGCTAGTGCAATTATTGTGTTAAAACTAATCTCTAGTATTAGCTCTAGCGCAATTCTAACATAAGCGAATTCGCTAGAATTCGCTTGAGGGTTGTTTCTTTTTTTTTGCATAGATCTAACTACTAAGACAAGGAAATGCTTTAACGGATTACCGCCTTCGCGCCGAGATTCCACTGTGCGAAAGGACCAACCTCCATTACGTGAATGCGTTGTTCCAACCTGTGCAAAGCATGACTGCGCCATTCTAATGGTCTTATTCAATGTAAATGGCGAAGCCAGAGAACCGATAGCATAAAGAGACAGTCTCTCTCGCCGTCAAGGTTTATCCGAATACAAAGTAGCTATATCATACGATGAGGGTGGTGTACACATACATTAGGGTGGCGTACGGCTAGTGGTTACCTACTCATGAAGAACGTAGACTTTCCCGGAAAGAGTCCTCAACGATCACTCTTAGCACTGCCGACACAATCTGACTATCTCAAGCTGACTAGCAGTCTCTCAGACATGTCTGTTCGACGATTTAGGCAAATTTCTATAAAACAAATTAGTAACGCAAACCCATATCGTCAACCTCGTGACGCGAGTCTATCGAGATCTCTGAACAAGCACAGTCCCACGAAATAAGTGGATGGACCGGAGTAAGGCCCATGACATGTTCCCTATGGTCGAGAAGAATTTCAGTCGATAGATTTCACTGGAGGGTGTGCTTAAGACGTCCATATACGTAGACTTGTACATGTGAAGAAAAATCTCATTCGGCTGAGTATGTCCTCAAGGATCGAGAAACAGAATTATAACCTAGTAGGCGCTCCCGAACCAGATGCCCTAACTTCCCACTCAGCCTGAGCTCCAAACGAATGCATAAAACTTTCCGAATCCCATTCATAGGTATTCAAATCGAGAAAAGGAAACAACTCCCTAAAAGGAACACGAAAGAACCCAAAAGGCCCCTCCCACCCCTCCTTCTCCCAGCCCTCGATTTTGCTGGCGCACTGGTACTCGCCGAGGGCCCGTTCCAACCTCCCGTCGCAGTAGCCGTTCCGCTGGATGACGAACGGTCCATTCCCGCGCTCGGGACCACGAAGCCTGTAGAAGTGAAGAGCGCACCTGCGGGCCCAACGGCGGTGACGCTACCACGCAGGGGGGGGGTATGGCAGGGTACGGTTGTACGAGAACGCCAGGGCGCCGGAGGTTTGGGCGGTGGCGAGGGCCGTTGTGGTAGAGGGTCCTGTGAGGAAGGAATTGTTGTTGCCCCAAGGGAGGGGTTGCATGATAGTCGCGACGCCTGGGATGCCTGACACTCCGGGTTTGATTTCCTCGATTTTTGGTTCGGCTGTGGACGTCAGATCCGCTTCGGCCATCGCGATCTGCTTGTTGTCGAGGTCGTAGACGATGTATGCGGACCGTAGGAAGGCGTCTCCAAGGACGACGGTATAGCCTGCGCTGGGCCTGACGAGGAGGGCGCATGCTGGTGTATGAGCGGTGTCGGAGTAGATGGTACCGTCTGTTAGGGGCATGGCAGGCTGGATGAGGTCGGCAATGGGGACGTTGATCTTTGGGCCGTTGGGCCCGCCACCGAAGTAGAAGGAGAAGACCGCGTCGGCGGTTGAGAGGTTGCACGGTACCATGGCAGTGCCTCCATTTAGGAAAATCAAGGTTGCTCCGAGGTACGCATAGATGGCGGAGACGAAGGGTTCGGGGAGATCGATGGTTGCGGCGCCGCTGTCGAGTACCGCGTACATGGGCTGAGTCTGGTTATCAGACGTGAAGGAATCGATACCCGAGTGCGATTGAGCGGTGATCGACGTTAACTGCACGGCATAGTACGGTATGGTTGAGGATTGAGGGTTCGGAATGAGAGGTAGAGATATCAAAGGTGTTTTGTATTTGGACGAGTCTACGCCACCGAAGATTATTGTTCCAGAGGGAGCATCTACGACAGGTAAGCTTTCGGCGGAGACGAGGACGATACGAGCGATCGAAGGGTAGAGGCAAACCTACCGGCTGAGTTCAAGAAGAGACTAAAAGCCTCTGCAGCAATGAGACCTTGTGCCTTCAGACTCGATAGGACGTTAGGATAAGGCCTCTCGTTGCGATAAGCTGGGCCCGCTTCAAGTAGCTCAGAACCGAGACCCATCATACCATAGGTACCCATTAAATCAAAGAGATACGCTGAATGCATAGGGTCATGTTGGTAGGCCCAACCAAATTGCATGTCCTTGATCTCGATGTCACCCATCTGCAAGACATCTTTGACGTATACACCCAAAACATCCAATGACAGACCATCGCCGTAGGTAATATTGAAAAACGAGTTAAGACCAGAACCTGTGTTTGAATCCTTGAAAGAGTCTGTACGATGTAAGTCAAAGGGGCGCTCGCAATCTCATAGAAGGAGGGTCCAGCTTGTGAGCAATACCTACAGCCACCGGGAGCGCTACCAGAATGCGGAACCCAGAAGTCTGCACTTCCAGTATCGATTTGCGCTCGAATCTGTTGAGGCGGTGTCCCAACTGTGACATCAACAAAATATGCCATACGAGCGTTGTCAATAGTCACCGAATGGCTGTTGTCGCGATGGACGATCCGCGGTGCCTCCCGTCGATGCTTGACTTTGGACAGATCAAGGCTGATCGCCTTTGGGGCGCTGGCAAAGGACGTCCATGGTAATAGGAGAAATGCTGTCAGAAGCGTTGAGAGAGTCATAGGAAAGGTGAAGGGACTGATCCTTAGAGGAAGCAAGAAGACAAGATCGAAAGAGAGAAAAGGTGGCAAAAGCTGGAATCGCTGCAGAACTCAACCTGGTGAATAGAGGAAAAACGAAGGTCTGGACACGGAGAGCAACGGGATGCTTGACATCGATTATGGCGAGAACAGTCTTATGGACAACTTTAATTTGCCTGTAGGATCAATTGTGGGATGACACACAATCCTGCTCTGAGCTCTTGCGAGGCGCAGATCGGCCGCAGTGATACCTACAATTTCTGAAGAATCCTACGAAGCCAACAACGCCAGAAACACCTAAAGCCGCATGGATTCAACGAGAAGCAGTGATGACGTATTGAAAAGATAACGTCCTTGACCGCAGTAGGAAACGTGATCGAGTACAAGTCGGCAGCCGTCGCGGCCACACGTAGAAATAAAATCGTACGTCGAGATTGCAGATATATATCTTTTGCTTTTGTGACCTGACTCCACAAAGGGCGACTGTCAATACCATCGAAGACGGTTATAAAATAGTGTATGTATTGAGCTCGATCACATTTGAAAATCCGACTGGCCATTGCCTTGGAGCCCCCTCAGCCCAAGGAACCTGAAACGCTGCCGTCAGGATTGAAGTACCACCAGTACAGTGCTCGCCAAGACAGCACGAGCGGTCTTCCTGCTTGGGTGCGCATCTTCGACGGGAAGAGGACCGATCATTCGGAAAGTTTGAAGTCAGGTAGAGCAACTCCATTAGACAGGTTGCGCAGCTCTATTCAATACGATTATTCAATTGAACATTGCCCGATTTAGTTAGCGTGATCCCAAAAGGGCAAGCAGATCTGGCGGCTTGGCAGTCCCAATTGAATCAGTATTCAATTATTGAATACCCATTCAATTGACCCACCACCTTATTCAATTGCTTCAATTACTCGTCTAGGCGTAGCTTGTAAAGGTTATAATCACCTCCTCTCTCGTCGTCGTCGCCGCCGCCGCCGTTATGCCTAGAGGTGTACCCAAAAGCCACCTCCACGTCCTTGATTTGAGCACTCCTTCGCGGCAATTGAAGCCTTTGCAGTCATTGCCGTCTTTGCGGCCCTCGCAGTCATTGCCACCTTTGCAGGTCTCGCAGCCTCCGAAGGACACACGGCGATCGCCTCGTAAGCGAAAGAAGGCGACCTAATTCGAATCAGAGTCGTTTCAACGATCGCCAGAGAAAAGAAGAAGACAGATTGATGAAAGGCATCAAAAGACAGTTACACAGAAATTGGAGAAGAAGAATGTCGAGTTAAATGCAGATGGCAGTACTGATCTCGACTTTTATACTTAAAACATCGTTAGTCGACGTCGTGCTTCTGGCACTTCTAGTGCTCCTTCGTCGCCAAAAATCTCTACTTCTCCTGCCTCTCACAAGCGAAAGAAAGATCGATAGCTAAATCAAAAGCTCAATTACGGTCAACGACTTACAGAGAAGGACGATGTTATTCTTGCCAACATGTGCGTGGCTAAATCTGCGAAGTACGGCATCGAGACTATGCAGCGTTTCTGAGATAAAATTAGAAAGAGATTCGAGACAGCAATAGGTCGTAAATATGTCGACGTTAGTAGACGAATGAAGCACTTGATGAGTAAAAGAAAAGCAGACATTAGAGTCTCACACAAATCTGATCATGCAGCACGAGACGACGATTGAATCCAAGCTATCGATGAATGAATGCCTACATTCGCAGCATATCAGAAGGCGAAAAATCAGAAGAGCTCTTCGCGAAAGAGAAAAATGAAAGAGAATGCAAAACACGAAAAGAGAAGAGACAGACTTAGTTAACGACTAAAGAATAAATCAAATTACGAAGTCTTCTTCTTTTTCTTCTTCTTCTTCTTCGTCGTCTTCGTCAGCAGTGAGAAGAGCTTCGAGAATCAAAGCAATTTCGAAGATAGTAGCTCTAGTATATTCTCTGACGCAGAGAAGAATGCAGAGGAATCGAAACTCGTAACAGAAACAAGTCCTCTATCTAATAACGATGCAATGATGACAGAAGATTTAGGCTACGAAGAAGACATAAATAATAATTGGCGTGCGAAGGTGTAAGTCTTATCTGAAGACGACGACGATTATTCGTCTATACTCTCTGAATCTTCATCAAATGGATTTATATTGTCAGAGCCTATAGAACGTCAAGGAAGCAAGACTGCAAGACAATCTTGAAGTGGCAGAAAGATCTCGAAGAGATCTAAACAAACGCGTGTCAGCGTGACAGACAACAAAGGCTTAGACGTTTTGCAAGACACATTGATCGACTACTTCAAAGATCGAACGTCATCAACGAGAGATTCATCGAGACAAGAATCTTTGCTAAAGAAGATAAAGAATACGCTTGAAAGGCATCTAACAGAGCATACTGCGAAAGTCTCGAAACTTAGACGTTATTTTAAGAAATCGTTGCATAAGTATCATAAAAAACATGTTTATTCTTGATGAAATAATTTGTTTGAAGATTTGACTGAACTTAGCGAGAATATAGAGGAACTAAAACAATTATATAGAAGTAGTAGAGAGGGATTCGTGGCAAGTAATGCGAGAAAGAAGAGATTCGCGACAGATAATGCGAGCGACAAGAAGGTCGAGACAGGTAATGCGAGCGACAAGAAGGTCGTGGCAAGCGATAAGAGAAACAGAAAGAGAAGAACGACAGATAATCCAGATCTAAGAAAGTGAATCGTGGCATTAGATGCGAAAAGAAGGCGTTTCTGCAAAAATATCTATAATTTGGGGCGAGAGACACTATTATCGCATTTTCTTCTTCGAAGCTTCGCAGACTTCATTCGGAAAGAAAAGAGACGACGAGATGTTCAGTCATCAGACTTTCGTGTACAATATCGTCTCTTTTGAGGGTGTTAAATATATATTAAAGAAATGTGATGCGCGAGTTGCAATACAAACGAGTGTGAACTGCACTCATCTTGTCGACGACTCGAAATTTCATCTCCGGACAAAGAAAACAATGATTCAACGTTTAATCGCATTTGCGTTGATGATGTCTCTGAAAAATCCCCGAGGCAGGCAAATAAAATTTAGGTCGAAAAGTGTTCACATCGGCGACATCATTCACAATCACAATTCTTTGCCGAATTAACAGGGGATTTCTAACCATCAAAGATATATAGATAATCATGTCATCGCGACGATTTAATGCGATAATAATAAGAAATGACGAAAGGGAAGAAAGAGAACGAAAATCGTCTCCGAGAGTCTAATTTGAGATTCTCCTCTATGTTTCAACAATCAAACAACGACAACGAGATTTTGGACAACAAGCACTAAAGATTAGCACTAAAAAACTTCATCGAAGCTAGATATATATATAAACATAAGAGAGAAATCTAGTACTCTTATAATGTAGAGCTTTCGAAATCGCTGAAGACTTTATCGACTTGCAAATATTTTAAAAGACTAGAAGATCGCATTGCAAAGCGAGATCCTATTTGATTGCCTCGTAGGCACGTATAGCAGTTAGTCAGAAGGACTGCCGCTAAATAGAGGTTTTCGATCGACTGTAATTCGACTTTCATTTGCGTCTTAAAAGCATTAGATATTCACAAAGTTTGAGTTAAATCAAAGAAGTTTTCGACGACAATGCGAGCCTCAGACATTCGCTTGTTGAAAAAGGTCTATCTTTCGTTTGTATAATCTAAATAGAGAAACATGATGTACGATTGATAAATATAGGCTTTATCGCCGTACAATTGAAGTTTTCTTCGATCTTTAAGAAGGGTTTTTAATCGATTTTGCAATCCGAACTTCTGTAGCATCGTAACGTCGTTCATCTTGCCTTCACAAGAATCGTAAATAGATTCTATTAAATCGTTCGAGCAGATAATGACTAGTCAAATCATTTCGTGTGATTTTTTGTAATTAGAGTAATAGAATTTCTGTTCCACATTTGGCCTGCAAAACTTCTGGAAAGTTTCATCAATGAACCTTCATATAGTGCTCTTGCCTCTAATCTTTTCTACTCTTTTCATCGCTTTGGCGTATCTTCTGATGCGTGTATAGGTAAGCGTTGAATGTCATCGAAGCATATCGTCGTATCGAATTTCGAGATGTTTAAGAAGGTTGTTGAGAACGCGAGAGAGGTAGAAGAGAGAACGACCAAATCGTTCTGCCAATTCAAATAGCTGACGAGAATAAAATAATTTGTATAGAAGGCAGCAAAGAGCGAGTTCGAAGAATGGTTTGGCACGATTGCTTCACTCGATGGCATCGATGGCAAAGTAATCAACAAGCAATCGAATTTTCTTCTTATTAAACCGCATCATATGGCGAAGACGTTCAGAAGAAATTCGATTCAGATCGAATTCAGACCTTTTATACTCCACTGATTTAATGTATGAATGTCGAGGATCGCCGACGAGGTGTTGACTCAAAATAACGACAATGGCAAGGGCAAGGGCGATAGCTGTACGTATGCCCTGGTCGTCGTCGATCAATTGGGTCAATTGAGTCAATTGAGGCATGCTAGGTAGGGTGGAAGGGGTTGGGGATGCACATTATTGATGGAAGGGGACGAAAATCGATCAAATACGATAATCACCAGGTTGCGGTCCATATTACCCGATCTGGTATAGCGCGGGCGGGCTAGCGGTCCTAGACCCCACTAGCCCCCGCAAACCAATTGAATAATCGTATTGAATAAAGCTGCGCAACCTGTCTATTGCTCGCTCTTGCGGTTGTTGGCGGGAAGCGTCAGCTGACGAATCCGTTTGCGCAGTTGCCCCGCCAGACTGCGCTTCCAGGCTTTTAGCAAAGAAGGAGAAACGTGCTTGCGTTTGCACCATTGAGTCTTTCGCTGTCCGCCCATTGGTTGTCTTGCTACTATAATCTTGTATGTAGATCGATTTTCTTTTGCAATACTCTAGTACAACTACTGTATATTAAGACAACGATTGCGGCAACTTGATTGTTAGATAAATACTGCTTTAGAAAAGCAATTGTTGCACAACAATTTCTGGGCACCATTCTACAGTGGCCAAGACCCGCTAAGGTTCTAAAATTTGCAACACGTGACTACTCCTGTAAGGTCTTCCGGAGCTGTTGTAGCTCCCCGTAAACACACTATTGTTATTGTTCCCTGAATGCCGGATTCATTCTGCTTTTATGCGCGCCATCCAGGAGCTGGAGGGGCACCACCACTGTGTGGCGGTTGCTGACCGTAACCGCCATAAGGGCTGTGTTGTTGCCCGTAGCCTTGCTGGCCATAACCTTGATCTGGAGCTGCGCCATAACTCGGCTGTCCTGGATAGCCGCCGGATGGATTTTGCCCGGGATAATGTTCAGGCATCGAACCTTGCTGGTTTGGGTGGGAGGCCATTGGTGGATTTGGGGCATAAGGAATATACCCACCCGGCTGCGCACTAGGATAAGCTGGTATATCGTGTGGCTGTGATGGGTATTGTCCCTGCTGATCATGTGATGGATACTGGTCGTATCCTGACATCTGTTGCTGAGGCGGATACGAAGGATTTTGCTGTCCGTAAGAAGGAGTATGAGAAGCTGAGGTATCGTATGGAGCACTTGGCGGGCCAGAGAACGATGGTTGGTGGGGTTGCAGCCCTGCCATGTGCGGCTGTTGGCCAAAGCTCTCGTAAGAAGTAGGGTTCGCTTGTCCGTATGGTGCACCTTGAGAAGTATTGCCGTAAGAAGAACCTTGAGAAGGCTGTCCGTATGTAGAGGACTCAGAATGACTCTGCGCGCTGCTGACGCCAGGCTGCTGGCTGGGAAGGGTAGATTGACCGTGTCCTCCCCCTGATCCGTACTGACTTGGAGAGGGTTGTCCGGATGGTTGATAGGCTACTGGGGGAGCTTCACCAGAATAGCTGCTACTACTTTGGCCTGTGGAGGAGTAGCCATAGTTGTTGCTGGAGCCCTAGGAGGCTGTCAGTGGTGGACTTCAATGACAGAACAGGTCTTACGCCGGAGCCGTGATGACCTCCTAGAAAACCGGATGCCATGCCCATCAATCCCCCTTGGCCGTGGCCACCAGATTGACCTTGACCGGATTGCTGGTTGTGTGGTTTCCCGCCTAGCAGGCCGCCCACGAGCTGCCCAGCCAGCCCGCCACTACCGCCTTGTCCGTTACCACCATGCGAGCCTTGACCACCGAGCAGCGAGCTGGCGAATCCACCCAAGCCCGACTGATTCTGGGGTTTGTTGTGGTTGCCGCCCATAGCATTCGCCGCCAGGTCCTGCTAGATCTGTTAGCATCTCTTTTGTAAAGTCTGGAGTGGTTGGCATACACTCAAGAAGCCTCTGTCAGCGCCCTCATATTGCTCCCCTGCACCATCAAAGCCTCTTGCCCCTCCGCCGTTCTCGGTTCCCGACATTGAGTTCCCTGGCATCGGTGGCCTCTGGAAAGGGTCGGTGACAGGTTGCGGCGTGGGATCTGGGGTCGGCACGGAGAGTGCAGGTTGTGTTGGGATGTCCCACTGCGAGTGCCCCGTAGCTCGTTGAACGTAATAGTATTTACGAGATTGGCCTTCCCACTGCGCAAGCCTGTAGTCAAAGTGAGTCCACAGACTGATTAGCAGATTAGGCATGTACGAACCAGCCTTCTGGAAGACGAGGCGGCGCGTCTGTCGGACCTTCTTGTCTTGACGGAGTTGAAGGACGAGTCATGAGTAAAGAAGGAGGCAAGGTCAGGCTGCCGAATCTCAGGTCAGATCTGAATTAGGTAGTCGTGATAGTGATCTTCAAGTTGCAAGAGCGATGCAAGACCAAGAGGGTCCGCAGCGCGTGGCTGAGCATCAAGCGAAATCACGTGCTTCATCCGCAAACAATCTGACATGAATACCGCACAGCTGCGTCTCATCCTGGTCATTGAGAATTGAGAAGTCGATGTGAAACCGTTTGTTTCTGTCTAAAGGAGCATGCAATTGCGGGAAAAGTTTGAGTCTTGACGTCTCGTGCTAGCGATTACCTCAAGGTAAGTAGGTAGGGGACACTACTGCTAAAGTTCAACCTACGAATTCTGGTCATGATTGCATGATACTTTGATCGGGACGGCACTCGAAAAACACAACATGAGCTATCAGTGCCAATATCAGATCCATAAGGAATTTCCAGTCGTTGCCAATTGGGAGCTTCTGCTACTATCGCTACAATACACGGCTTCGCGACTACTATACATTCGCAAACGCATGCTTCTTCCTTTAGAGGGGGCGGTGGGCCCGGTCTTCTTTGTCATTGTAAGCTGGGTTTCTACTAGTTGAGCTCTCGCAGCAGCATGCTGGTAAGGGCCAACTTCTTTGTCTATTACTAAGACTACTCCCTTCATTCGCCGATACCCACGTTTAACTTCCTTTTGCACGTCTTTCCGCATATAGCAGGCCATTCTGTTGAAGCGTTACATCGTATTGTACCGATTCCGTTTCTGGCGAGACGATGGGTTCTGAGACCATTTCTTTGTTGGGCAGGACAATTCCTACTGCCCGCAGCCACAATGTGAGTCTGGGATTCATATTTACACTTTGACTCTTCTTGCATTCACACCCCGTTCCTGCCAAAAATAACGATGGCATCTCAACCAGCAGCCCCTGCGGGCGGCATCCTTCGATGTCAACATATGACACCAGGTGGAGCTCAATGCCTGAATACCAACACTAATCAGAACCTTCCACCACCGGCCAACTTCGTCCGTGCCAGGTTCATGAGACCTTGCGAAACTGGGCATAGTAGGGTTCATCCGGCCGGTCTCATGATCTGTGACGCTCACAGAACAGTTTTGGTATGTGGAAGTGTCCCAAAGACCCCAGAATTGGAAACAGCACTTCTCGTTCTCCTTGACCAAACTCAGAGCTGACATTGACATCAGGGTGCTGGGGCAGGGGCAATGGTTAGGCAAAATCTAGCAATACTCTGCAAAGCTTGCAGCCGGCGACAAGCGAAACTACATCCCAACGGCTACTTCAACGGCTGCACCTGCGAACAAACTATAGCCGGCCATTGGAAATGCCACGACTGCAGTGATGACCAAGCCGGGCGCCTGAATATAATACATGTACGGAGCTTGTTGCGTCTGTCGCATATCCATCGACGCAAAAAGCCAAAAGGCCCTGGTGTCATATTCATACAAGGCGCAAGGCGAGCCCGTCCAGCGTGCCCCACACCAGGCTGTCACAAGCGGCCATGGTTGAGGCACTGGTCTATGTGGCTCGAGATCCCTTTGCCTACACATAAGGTCGACCAATGGAGCCATTTCGATGCGTGGTATCAATGCCTATCGTGTCAGCAGTTCAGATACGATTAGTCTCAACCAACATGAGGTTTGCAAAAAGATTACGGTCATGGGCCAGCGTGACAACATGGACCGTTTCGTTGTTCTCGATGTTTGGGCAGCAGGCTATTTTTCTAGGTTGTCGGATTGGTGAGAAGCAGATGGCCTTGACGTAACGCTTGGGCTGTCTTCGGGATTTGATAATGCAGACATCCCAGCGCCTCCCATCAGCCGGCATCAGTGGGTCCCACTATAGTCGACAATCTTTGCAGAATCGTCATGTTTTGCTCCATTGATTATCCAAAATGTGACTAATATTCTTAAACGTTTCTCCGCTTTAGCTAGGTAGTTTCATTGGTGACTCAGTCCATCGTCAATCCGTGATTACGTTTTTTAACCCTGAACAGCAGGCAGTTGCTTGTCTAATCAAAGTCTGTATTCAACGCGCAGCCGACGCATGGTATCTTTCAATTCGCTTATGATCCCTAATAAGGTGCACTAAGTCTGATGACACACAGTCGATCGCGATGACATCAACCTTTCGGTATTGGTGGTGCAAGACTCGTGATGCTGATACTCGCTGCAGGGCAGGACGATGCACGAGCAAGCTTATGTTTCGCTTGACATAGAGACTCGCTCTGACACCATCCACATTCTGTTTGGCCGATACAAGGCCTGCCTTCGGATCCATGGAGCGACATAGCCTGAACGTCCGAGGCCTCTTCCCCATACCTACTGTGGTAGAATTGGGCCAACATCGGAACGTGCAGTAGTCGGAGGATATGCAGGGACTCTCCGATCTTCTATTGAATCAGTGGCCCAGAGGATAACCCCAATACTCTGTGCGAAGCCTACAACTCGCTCATTAGCCATCAAAGCTCAAGGGCGCCAGGACACGAGTCGCAACATACCAACATTCTTCCACCCAGTTTTCTTCGTCAAGCTGGTCGACGATTGAACGCACCGCCCCAGGATCTCAAAAGCAGCAGTCGCCAGGTCTCCCAGCTTTCCAGTGTCGCGAGCATACCAGCGCTGTATCGGTCTTCCAGGCATGTCGATATCGGCAGTCATCATAACGATCGCTAAGGTGCAAGAGCCTACAGAACAGAAAAGCTGTCAGGAATATTCGCAGCAGCGTGGGAAAACCAGCCACTCACCGTAAACATATTTTCGCGGGAGTCTCAGAGCATTAGGTGGAGCAATGGAATGCGATTCAGCCGCAACGAAGTTGTACATGCGCTTGAATTGCGGGAGGATAGCGGAGTAAACCCGGTTGACCAGAATCCAACAGTCAGACTCGACGATACCTCCGCCCATCCAATCCTGGTTCCCAACGCACTTTGGTGAATTCCATGTCACCGTATCGTTGGTGGACAGACCTGTCGGACTCGGAATCGAAGAGTTCACGGACACACTAGTAAGGCTTGATGATTCTCCCGGTAGCATGAGCGACGTACAAGGTTGAAGGTTGATTGCAAAAATGCTAAGCAGAACGACACACTTTGTAAAGAAAGTCAGCATCGAGTATCGAATTGCGAGGTTGCAGCAAACAGCAAACAGAGAATTCGAGAGGTGCGGGCCACATATTGTATGTTGTCGCATGTCGATGATGGCGCACACAGGGCGGCTATGATAAACGCGCCCTATGCGTGGAGATCGCAAATCAATCCTTATCCTCGTTTCCTTGTACGCGCCTCGAAGCATGATACAAGACGTGGCTTGGCGTTAGACAGAAAGGTATTCTGGTCAGCAGACGATCACTGGAAGCTGAGGTAGGCTATGCGCGTATCTTGAAAGCCGCGAATACTCACAAAAATCGTTGATAGACCGGCTTTAATTCCAAGCTTCGAGCATCTGGAGAACCAGAAAGTAGAGCTTCTGCATTGTCCGCATGTTTTAGACTAGAGGTTGTGATATTGACCTATAGTACGCTTGGCTGCCACTGCTGGTCGCAATGAGGCTAGGATATTATCCGTCACCTCCCGCAAACTTAGAAAACCTGAGTTACGGAGATATTCACAGGTGATGCTGTGGTATTCATTTGATCATCTCTGCAAGTAGGAAAGTAGAGAGAAGGAGGGCGGAAATATACCGGGCATGTTTACTCCAATTTATAATATCAATCAGCTTTTCCGCTCCTTGAGAATGCAACATACACGGCAGGGTACAACAGAGCTGCCAGGATGGTACATAAGCTCTCCCTCATTCTGTCTGGAGGCCGTGAAAGGAGGAAAGCTGAGATAATTCTTGCCATCAAAGGTTACTTTATGTGCAAGCGGGCTTCTTATCTTGATATCTCTGTTCTTTCCTTTCAAGTATACCGACTTCGCTAATGGTGGAAGTTGTTTTGTTACTCATATCTCAGCACAATTCTCGCCTCCATTGGCAAAGCCGTCGTCGGTGTGTTACAGCACCCAGAGGTAACCAAGAATAGGGCCGTCTATGTACGGGACACGGCGACAACACTCGAGAAGTTTTCGACCACAAACAAAAAGCTCTTGGGGGAGAGTCAGGCGATCGAAAGGAGGATTTCGTGGCGATCAATGAGCTGTATCGGCCAGCTATGGTTGAATCGAAGAAATACCAGCTGAACGCGGACATCTATATCATGGATTTCATAGAAACCTCGGTCTTAGGCGATGGGTATGGGTATCGACAGATGAAAATTGGCTAGATATCAAGGAAATGGGTGGTTCCGAGGTGCAGAAGCTTGTCTGAGGTGTAGCCTAGTGGAGTAGGCAAACGCAAGCTAGAAGCGTTTTCCTCACATGTCACTACAAATCTTTTTCGCATTGAGACTTACCAGTGTTCAGAGGTAAATCAGCTCAAGTCAGATCTTGTCCTCAGGCCGCAATTAATCGGAGGAATATGATTGGTCGCGGCTAGCGCTTAAGCCTATTTCCAGCCTTCTCTTGGCTGAGCCAAAACTTCCTTATCTGGACGAGAAGCCTCCACAAGAAGGCAAATTATCGGCCATTAACAGTCCCTCACCAATCCACAGGTCAGCGATGTGCTTTCTGGTCATGTACACCTTATGATGATGCCGCTAACATACCATCCGTTCTGGCAGATATGCAGAGGCTTGAAGCTTCTGCCGCCGAATCTCGATGCGGTGTCTGAGCATAGCCCTCACGTCCAGCCCGTGAAACCGCGTCCAAACCCGCTGTCTGCCTGGCCGTATCTGTATGTAAGGCTGCCAGCATGCAAAATGCATTTCAACTGCAGAGTCCCGTTGCCCAGCGCGGAATTCAATCCTTCGGTATGGCGCCTACGGCCTCCATGATCAATGCCAGCTTGACGCAGCACAACCTGACTTTTCCCCGGGCATCTCAAGGCTTTGAAGCTAACACGATGTCACTGGAACATGCTCTACCTACTCAAGAACAACAGTCTTTGCAAGATGCGTCACCAGGCAGGAGCCTGCCCACGAGGAATGTCACCGATGAGACTCTGGATCATGCATACATCCAGTTCGCCTTCTACTGTAACCCTGCAATATCCTCCAATGCGGACACCTCTGAATTGAATAGAGGCTTTCGCTCTCCTCCAAGGAGTGATGGCAAATCCTTCGATACCTTTGTCTTGTACAACCTAGTCTCGAGACTCGAGCACAAGGATATCAAGACCTGGTCGCAGCTCGTTATAGAGCTTGGCGTTGAGATACCCGATCCATCTAAAAATCAAAGCACGCAGAAATTGCAGCAGTACGCTGTCCGATTAAAGGTATGACAGCGCTTTTATTGCTGCACTCGGGTCATATCACCAGCAAGGCTGACCGGCCTACAGCGCTGGCTGCACGCCTACCACATAGATGCTTTCTTCAAGTACCTACTCGGAGTATCCAACTCCTACTACACCGAGATCCCTAGCGGCGATAAAATGCCGACTGATGTTCAAACCCTGCGCGATGGCGTACCCCCAGAAGAAGACCTTGTAGTTCGCGCTCTCCTACCGGAGTGGCGCCCCAAGCGTGGCCGTCGTAAAGCCGATGAATTTGAAACGGAATCCGATATTTCGAACAAAAGGCCACTGCATCAACGGTCAAGCAGCGCCGAGTTCATTCGCGCTTTCGACGAACAATTTCCGGCTTCTCAAAGCACAGCACCTTGGAGCGCGCAGCCGCAAGAGCATGACCCCTGGGCTGCGGCTCAGGTAGCCATCGCGCCAAAAACGCCCAGCACAGGAATAACGCCGTCATCGGGCCAGCTAAGCGCTGATATAGGGGGCCAGCAATTCAAGTTCCGGGTGAACTTGGTTGACCGGCCGACAGCAACCCCAACGTCGCCATATCCGCTATCAGCCTTGCAACGCCAGCAAAGCTTTCCGATGACTCCTTCAATTGAGGATCCAAAATCCGCGGGGCCTTTGAGTATTAGTAAATCGCCCTCGCGTTCCAGGAAGAGGCATGGACCTGCCGTGTCGAGTGCATGGCAGGGCAGCAATAGCGGCCCAAATAGTAAACTTCGAGGAAGACCACCAAGTAATCGCTCAGTGCAAGAAGGACCTTATTCGACTTTCCCCGCAAATCCGAGCAATATGGAAGTACCAACCATCAGCGTCGGAACCCCGACAGCCGCAATGAGTCCAAGCCTTGGCAGAAACGAAAATGAATCAATGACTGGCTCTGCTTCCGCATTCCGGCAGTTGAGTCATGCGGCTAATGGACAAGTAGCTGCACCGGACCAGGCAACAGTACGAAAACCAAGCAAATTACAGCTCCAAGTGCCCGAACACGCAGGAGGACCTGTACGGCTCGCTACCCCACCCACGGTGCTCATCAATGGCGAAGGTCGCCAAGCGCATGAGCGGCGATCACCAGGCGATTTCTTTGGCTCCCTTGACGATGGTTCTGATGATGGGCCGGACGAAGAACCGGAAGATGCTGGTAGCGTCGACTGGAAACGAAGGGCGCTGCTGCTGAAGCGCAAACTACAAGAAAAGGAGGACGAGCTGAAGGCGCTGAAACGGAGAGTGCTGGACGCTGTGATGTAACATTGCCAATCCATGTCCTCGGATGGTTCCATTCTCGGGTATGGCGACGAAAAGTCACTACACTGGCCCTGAATTTGCGACTAGCTTTTGAGGATGCTTGGTCATTTAGTCCTCGAAATGTTCGCCAACGCTACAGCACCAATTCGTCAACGGATGGTCTGGATTTTCGAGAAGACGCTAAAACGTCGAAGGCTGCGAGCAAAAGGTTCTTGCCATGACCGTCACCACTCGCGGAAGCCGTTACGAAGAACGGTTCCTGGCATGTCAGGATCTTGGGCTAGGCTTAGACCAGAAGCCAGAGCTCCATGCTTCCAAGCCGTACATGGTAACACTTGACGCCTGCCTACTGTCTATCTATAAGGTTTACATCTGGGAATTCCCTCCATCAGGTCTATGAAAACCTGCCGAGAAAATTACGCCACGAACGTTGTCCTCTATGCCACACTTGAGGGGATCACGATGCCAATTTTCAGCGAAGCAGCCACTTTTGAACGCCAAGATCATAATCCTTTTTGCATATGCGACACAATCCTTCGAGCGAGGCGCAGCAACCAACACCGATTGATGCAGCCAGGCCTTCTGTGGATATATCCTCGGAGCTCCCCCGCTGTCCATCAAGAATATACTCCCCGTCCTTGAATCTCTGAAACTTATTAGGGTCAATTCACATTAGACTTTTTGCCGCAAGCTGTCCCGCTCTTTATCTGTATCTAGGCCTTGTACCATGCAAAACTGCTCGCGTTGACATATATTTTCTACAGTCTCCGTCCTGCTATATTTCTACAATCTGCGTCCTGCTATATTTGTACAATCTGCTCCCTGCAATTTCATGAGCTTCTTACTTGGTCTTCGTTCTTGCTTCATCATGGACTCTACATTGACGAAAAATAAGCCAAGCCTGGATAACGTACCGGTAGAGCTTGTGGAGCGTATTGCCAAGGATCTCGATCTAGCATCTATCCGCAGTTTACGCCTCACTACTAAATCACTCGGTGATCTTTGCTGCGGTCCTTGCTTCAAGCGTTACCTTTCACATCAGAGAATCGATTTGACACCGGACAGCATTCAAACGCTATGCCAGATTGCAACACATCCAATGCTAGGGTCAGCAGTACAACACCTGACTATTTTAGCCGTAATCTACGACAAGTCCGAGCTTGATAGCATGCTCTCAACGAAACGAGGACGCTTTATCTCAAGAAACCCTATGGGCGGGTCCGCATACGAACCCTGCCCAACGGATGAGCAACTAAATGAATTCCAACATAGCCGCGAGAAGCTTGTCGAGCGAATGCGTGGGCAACAGCAGCTAAAGAGCGATGAGTCAGAAGTACAATTACTGACTGATGCCTTGCGCAAGTTTGGCACGCTAGCTGTTCTCGCGGTGGAAGCTGCAGTCGATCAAGGATTTGACGAATACGTTTCAACGTCGTTAGTCCGTGAGTGGCAGCCTGTATGGGTCCGCGCAGCAAAATTATATCAAACCACAATGCTGGCCATCGCACGCAGCAACGTCGCTGTCGACTCTCTTCAGGTTTTCAAGGTCACCCAACGTTGCAGCATACCCACATGGGACGTCAACGCGTCCCTGCCAGCGTTTGAGGCGGCGAACTTCGCTCGAGCAGCTAAGTACATCAAAGCCTTCTCTATTAGCATCTCTACCAAAGTCAAGAATGACGCCCATGAGATCAACAATCCCGATGCTTGTTTCTCTGAGGACGACCGCGAAACTGTGGCGGACGGCAATTATCCCGGTGTTGCACGCCTGCTCGCGCAAATGCCGAATCTTAAGTCGCTAGATCTGCACCAATACGTCACGCTCAGAGACCGACCAAACAGCCATGTCAAAGTATTCACTCCGATCGCGGACGACGTCAAGTTCCTATCCCTACGCCACTGCGCGTTGCGCGGTATTCGTTGCAATGAGTCATCACTTCTTACATTCCTTCGCAGGCACAACGACCTCTTGACCCTCGAGCTGCACGAGATCCATTTCCATTCCGGCTCCTGGGCGGCCGTATTTGCACACATGGCCGGGATGCCCCAGCTTCAGCGAGTCGAGCTCTCCAATCTCTGGAAACCAGGGGATGGTACGGTCCACCTAGCGCCGCTCAGCCGCAAATGGAAAAGTGAATGGGGTCCCTCCGGCAATGAGACCGACCAGCGGGATTGCTCGTTCCCTCGCGCGGGCGCCAACGGCGGATTGCATGTGTATGCGCGTAATTTCACAGCGGAAGAGATACGCAATGAAAGGTTCGAATTTGCGGAAGGGCCGAGAGGGCGAGCCATGGGCTCACCGCGGATTATGTGGTGGAGCGAAACAAGGAGGGCGGAGTATGGGCCCCCGTAACGAAATTGGAACGCGGGGTTCTGTGAAACTGTGAGATGACAGTTGGTGCGAATCATTTTCAAGGTCGGCAGTGTTTGTGCAGCTTTCGATGGCGCAGCCGATGCTTACAACACCACATGGATAGAAGCAAGCCAAGGATCAACTAGGTATATTATGGATGATGTTGAGTAGGAGATCTTGACAATATACTGCTCTAATTTCAAGCTGAGCACCATGACAAGGCTACGGGACGGACAGATCGTCACTGCTGACAATTCGAGCTTCCCGTAAGGCTTGGGGATCGCATTTTGTGTCCCTTCCGAAGATTGTTTTGCTGATACTAGGACGAGAGCATGTGAAACCAGTAAATGGAGCTGTGAACGCAACAGCTCTTATTTGACAACGAGGCTAAGATGCGCAATGTCGACTGAGTAGGAGATTTACTCTAAAATGAATATTACGGCCAGCGTAGGCTTATTGGAAGTTCATAGACAAGCCGTTGTCCGACCTTTTTGACTTTACGACAAAAGACTCCTATAACCAATCCGCCGCTACAATGGACCACAACAACCAACGAGTCGACGAAATCACGTATTGCTCTTGGTCGCGCAACTATGCAATGTAACTCGTACATCAATTGCGCTACCAAGTTTACTGTATTTCCCACAACTTGTCGCTCTTTCAAAGATAAAATGTTCCGTACTCTGGGCGATAACAAAGTCTCCATAACGTTGATCACGTATATCTCTTATTAGAATTATTTGATAATGTAGTGCTTGCTTGCATAGCTCTTTCCATCTCTTGATCGACAACAGATAAAAAACGTCGTTTGCACGATTCATTTCGAGCTCGAGTTGAAGTTTTGAAAGATACATTCAAGTTTACCAACGTTGTAGAGATGCGAAAAAGATAGTACATTAGATTTGGTGGTATACTGGTAATGCTGTGTGTACCTCTTCTCGTTATAATCTCGTCCTAAACACCAAGTCGCCCTAGCGATGCAGCAGGCTGCGAGATAGTACCTCAAGTTTGGTGGCGCTCACGTTTTTAAAGCCATGCGTCTCTGTTAGAATTGGTAAGAATGGAAGGGCGATACGTGATTCCGTCGACTCGTTGATTATTTGCGGTCCATTCTAGCGACGGGTTGGTTATGGAAGTCTTTTATCGTAGACTTTATCCAAGCCACAAAGTCCAGGAGCTGGAACTGCTCAACTGTGCGTTCAAGCAGGAAAGGGATTGATCGTCCATAACGTATATACTATCTTCTATCTCCGGGCGAACACAATGACTACACGACGCCAGCAATGCGTCCCGCTCCAAACGCCCCGTTGATGCGCTTCTCCTCAACCCCCAACCATGAAGCCTCAGCAACACCCCCCGCCAACCGCCTTCGCCTTCGCACTCACATCATTCATCCCCAACCTCACCGTCCCACCACCACCACCTCCCGCTCCCCTCCCCCCACCTCCCGCCCCGGGGCCCTTGACTCCACTTCTCCGATCATTCAGATCATACCTCCCCTTCTCCACATTCTCATATATCCTCTGCGCCACCTCCAAAAACGCCGCTTCCACACCCTCCCCACTCTTCGCGCTCGTTTCCACGTATCGCAGGACGTTATTCTCCCTGCACCAGGCTTCTGCTTCAGTGGCAGTCACGGCGCGTTTACTTTCCTTAGCCAACCCCGAATGCTGTGCCGAAGGGGAGCCATTCTGCAGTCCCTCCTCGCACAAATCAGTTTTGTTTCCTACTAATACAACGACGATCCCCTCCTCCGCAATCTGCCGTAGGTCGTTCAGCCAGCTCGTTACTGAGAGGAAGGTCGATCGCCGCGTGATGTCAAAGACTAGCAATGCGCCGCTGGCGCCGCGGAAGTAGGAGCGCGTTATTGATTTGTAGGTTTCTTGGCCGGCGGTGTCCCAGAGGGAGAGCTTCATGCGTTTTTGCCGTGAAGGGGAGGAGGGAGGGGGCCCGACGTCGACGATCCGGGAGCCGAATTCGACGCCGATTGTTACGTCGTGGTGGGGGATGAAGCGGCCTTCGCAGAGGCGGATGGTTAGCTAGAGGGGGGAGGATTAGCGGTGGGGATGAGTGGATGGGAGAGGGGGATGGGGAATGGGGGAGGTACGCTGGATTTTCCGGTGCCGCTGTCGCCAATGCAGACGAGTTTAGCGATGTAGTCCCATGGTTGGGCCATGGTTTGTAGGTGGGGGAGGTGGATCTCGGAAGGGGGCGGTCGATGTTGATAGCTGGAGGCGCGGATCCGAGGAAGGGTGGGTTGAGAGGATTAGAGTGAGTGAGTGGTAGTCAAGACTCCTCGTGTGAATCATGTTCTTTGCCGTTAGAGCAAGATGATGAAAATACGGTATAATTTGGGTGCAATGACATCTCGATAAGTAAGCTTGGACCATGTTCTAGTGGCGTCTAAGAATAAGGCTGCACCGAGCTAGATTAGCGGTCCGTCAATGATCCGAAGTCGCTCTTGGCAGGCTGTGACTCGGCGACGTCAAAGGCATTACTCACGCGCTGCTTCTTCGACTTCATCACCTGCTGTATCTCTTCTTACATCTCCCAGTTGTTGAGCAGTCGGAGATCTGTAGAGAAATACGGTGCCCTCTATCTGAGCAAAGGCTCTTTCCGCCACTTCCAGCTGCTGAAGCCCAGCCTCAATACCTAATCGTACTACAAGTGGTCAGAATCGCTTACCTACAGATTTGGACTGATCGAGTAGGCCCCAGAGCGGGCTGCTTGATGAAACATGTTCTCTGAATGTACCATACCCTTCTGAGCCCTTCCATTGCTTCATTCTGGCGAGCCGGATAAGGGACATAGGCAAAAGCTAACAAAGCGGTACAGATGCTAGCCGTTTCCTTGCGCAGTCGCAGTCCCGAGTCGGCTTCGGACAGCCAGAAGAGCCAAACAGGAATCCCTTAAGCAGACAAAGAGGCAACAACCAAGGTTCATCACGGTTCCCCTCCTCTCGATCATATCTCCAACGCCCAGTTGCTGGGAATCCTTATCGGCCAAGCGCCTCGCAATTCTCGCAATTTCCCTTCGCTTCAAGGCATACGCAGAATGCACCTCTATTCTATAGCGCTACTGATGAGTTCCGGGAAGAAGACGACGAGGCGGAGCGGGAAAGGGAGGTATCTGATTTCTATGCCCTGCAGCGGTCAAGGCGGCAATTTGGCGGTAGCCGGCTGGAGGAATCTTCGGAAGGGGAGGATGACAAAAGCGGAGCCTCTGGGCTTTCGCAGGACCGTGATGGCCGAGACGTCGATGAACGAGGTCGTGGTAGAACTGGAGGCATCAAGAGCTCATGGAGAGGTGGTCATTCTCGTGTCAAAGAGGCCAAACGAACGACAGACGACGTGCCCGAGGATCTGTTATTAAGAACCGATAGCGATGACAGTAGCAAAGGCAAGGGCAGGATGGTAGACGTTGGCCTGGAGAGCACCACGCATGGCAGTACCGATGGCGATGACCCGCCAGATGACCTTGCCCTCGAAATACCGCCTGATGAGGATCCTCCGTCGATCCAGCAGTTCCGAAAACCTCCCACAGCGCCATTTGAACCCACATCGCCTTTCATGCCACATCCTACGAGCCCAGATGCTGTACGCGGGCAACCTCACCCGCCTGATTCAGACTCTTCTTCTGCCCCTCCAACCGTGGGTGTAGCTGTCGAAGAGACGCCGAGGCATGATCAATTCTGGGGCTCAATATACCTCCTCTGCTTGGCTGCACTCTTTGCTAGCTTCTTCCTTGTCTACCTCCACACATACACACCTTCAAGCAAGCGACCTCTGGGCGACACAGTCTATACGACGGTCCATGCCTCCTTCCACCTCCTCGCCATCGATACACTGGTGGCAGTCATCGTATCGTTATTCTGGCTAGCAGCCCTCAGATCTTACGTACGACCTCTAGTCTACGCAATGCTTGTGGCTGTTCCGATCATCCTCTTCTCCTTCTCCCTTTATCCCTTCATCTCCAGCTTCCGAGGTCAGTGGCACGGCGCCAGCGTCCAGGACAAGGCAATGCGCTGGTTCTCCTTTATGCCTGCCGTCCTCTCCGGCATCTGGACAATCAGCGTCTACCGCGGCCGCTATTCTTTCACCAAGGCCATCTCCATCCTCGAATTTGCCTGCAAAATCCTCGCCGCGAACCCCGGCCTTCTCCTCATCGGTTTCGGTACACTCCTCTCCGTCATCACGTGGACATGGCTATGGATGGCCATGTTCACGCGCGTCTTCCTTGGCGGGCACCTGTCCAATGCTCGCAATTTCTTCGTCATCGACATCAGCACCTGGTTCCTCGGACTGTTCTTCATCCTCGTCTACCTCTGGACCCTTTCCGTTGGCGCCGGCATCCAACGCGCCACCACCGCGGCCACAGTGTCGCAATGGTACTTCCACCGGCTCTCCGTCCCTGCCCCCTCCTCCCGCGCGGTCATCCTCGCCGCCCTTTCCCACAGTCTTACCACCTCCTTCGGCACCATCTGCCTTTCCACCCTCCTCTCCCTCCTCATCCGCCTTCCCTTCCTCATCCTCCCGCGCCGCTTCCTCGCCTTTTTCACACTATGCGCCTACCCCTTGATCCCTATCTCCGTCCAAACCCTCACTAACCCCCTTACCCTCACCTACGCCGCCATTCACTCTCAACCGCTCACCCCGGCTTCCTACGCCTTTTCCCGCCTGTCCTCTTTCTCACCTGCCTCAACCACCCACCAATTCGCCTCCTCTCAACACAACACCAATCCACACGCCCACCTTCAGCCATACAACCTCTCCCTCCTCCTGCTACGCGCCACCCGTCTCATCACCTCCCTAGCAATGGGCTTCGGCGCCTGGGTCAACACGGCGCGGCTGCTGACCCTCGAAACTGCAACGGGCAATACAGTCCGCGGCTCGCTTTACGCGTATATCGTTGGTCTAATCGCGGCGGCGATCGGATGGGGTGTGCTGGGCAGCGTAGACGGGGTAGTGACGGGAGTGGTGGACGCGGCGGTGGTATGTTGGGGAAGTGAGGTACAAGGGTCGGGAGCTGGAGGAGGGATAGGGCGGGCGAGGTATTGCAGGGAAGCGGGTGAGGTATTTGGTAGAGGAGATGATGGGGATGGCGAGGAGGGGAGGGAATTCTTGGGAGGGAGAAGATAAAGGGAATGGAAGTGTTGGGATCAATGGTTCCATGCTAAGCGTTTGGGAGCGAGCGCTTGGTTGAACTTGCTTAAAGGAAGTTTTGGGTAGACTCAGGTAGGTTTGTCAATCATCGACGGCGCTTGCAAGAGACGTCTTTGGATACCGACATTGCTAGATCAGTAAAGGCAGATTCGTTCGATATCTATCTGTTTCCTGGAGTCTCTTTGACTAGGTCTTTCCCGTCTCCACACTTTCTCTACACCACTACAATTATCGCTCCGAGGTCTGCTCCAACCCTTCCAGGACTACCACAATGAGAGGCTCCTCGCCCACACCGTTAAAGTAAACCCACTGAGCGTACTTGCCGGGCCTACTTCCACCATTGAACGCTCGCTGACCGCGTAAAGCATCGTTATTGCGTTGATACGTTGTTCCGGAGTTCTTTGAGGGGACCAGCTACGCTGTTTCGGGCGAGATACTGTTTGGAATTGATAGTCTATTCGATTACTCGAAAACAGCAACATTCACTACTGTCGTGAGTGTGTGACGACGATGTAGTCGTCATCAGGAGTGGCTGCTGCTTGTGGCGCAGGTGCCAAGAAAGCGCCACAGTGATCGCTCCCCACTTCCGCTTCACTCAGCTTGCGTGATACACAAATCCTCTGCCTATTTAAACCCTCATGGCAATCCTCAACACACCCTCTCTCCCCTAAAATACCACAACCATCGAACATAGCATCTACAACTCACAAGCAACATCGTCCACCATGGCCGACTTCATGCCTCCTTCCGGTCCTCCACCTCCCAAGGTGCCCGAAGGCTGGAAAGCCCTCTGGAACGACGCCTACAAAGAATGGTAACCCTCACCCTCACCCTTTCCCTCTCCCTATCCTTCTCCTCATTCTCCCCATCATATCCCTCCCACCACCTTCCCTATCATCAAAAGCACCTTCTAACCACAAACCCACAACCCAGGTACTACGTAAACACCCACACCAAAGCCTCCCAATGGGACCGCCCCACCTCCCCCGTCTACCGCCCCTCCTCCCCCTCCGCCCCCTCCGGCCCTCCCCCCTCCTACGCCGGCGCCGGCACGATGCACTCCGAGAAATCCCCCTCCGGACCCGGTTTCGGCACCAACAACCCCTACGGCTCCGCCAACCAGTCCCACACCGAATCCGACGCCGCCTACGCCTCTCGCCTGCAGGCTGAGGAGAACGCGCGCGCACAGGGCCGCCCGAGCAGTCGTGGGGCGAGCGATGAGTACTATGGCGGCGGAGCGGGTGGGTACGGTCAGCAGCAGGGTGGGGTCCCGTACGATCAGCAGCAGTTGCCGCCGAGGGAGCAGAAGAGTAAAGGCCTTGGGGGCTTGTTGGGGAAGTTCACTGGGAAATCCTCCGGTGGCGGGCAGCAGCAGGGGTATGGCCAGCAGTATCCGCAGCAGGGAGGCTATGGCCAGCAGTACCCGCAGCAGGGCGGGTATGGTGGGTATCCGCAGCAGCAGGGCGGCTACGGTGGGTATCCCCCACAGCAGGGAGGAGGCTATGGTGGCTACCCGCCGCAGCAGGGGTATGGAGGCGGTGGTTACGGTGGCGGATATGGCCAGCAGCCGCCGAAGAGATCCGGTGGGTTGGGCGCTGGTGGGGGAGCGGCGTTGGGGTTGGGTGGAGGTTTACTAGGTGGCATGATGATTGGTGAGGCGATGGGCGGGGGCGGTGGAGATGATGGGGGTTATGGAGGTGGGGATGATGGTGGAGGAGGTGGGGATGATGGCGGAGGAGGTGGGGACTAAAGGTCTTCGCTGACGAGGTCCGCTCGGGGGAAGTTGCAGGGACGGGTCGAAGCCAGATTGACGAAGTTGATGAGATCGAGCATCCCTTAGATTGATGGGTGGTAGTATGCAGAAAAGCTTTTCGAACAAATCCCGTCCTGTGTCCACTATTACGACAACTCACGCCCCTAGTTTGCAAGAGAGGTCTTGCCTCAAGCCATTTGTCTGAAGACCTCAGTAACCTACTTAACTCCTTGACGGGTCTTCTTCTCCTTCGTTGTCTTATCCCATCCACATAGTTCTATTCCCCTTCGACATTCCACTCCACCATTCACCGACCCCTAATCAAAAAAGAAAATCGATAGATCGGGGGGGCCATGCATCAGTCAAATATCATTTCCGAAACACTTCCTCAAGTTTGAGAGGGCGTGGGAGGTACCAAAACATTCAGTACTACCCTACAACCACCCACCTCTCACATATCAATTCCTCTTCTTCTCCACTCCTCAACAACAAAACAAAAATATCCCCCTTCCCCCACTCCATACACTCCACTGATAAATAGATGATCGAGAGAAATCGCTAACAAGTCGCTCGAGAGCTGTATATAACATAGAGAGAAAACGCGCTTTAGGAGGTTGGAGTTAGGAAGGGGGGGGGGATTGGTTTTGTGGTGTTTTATTGGTACAAAGAGTTGTCTTTTGGGATTATGCTGGAAATGCAGCGATGAGGAAGGGGGGGGGGGGGGGGGATTATTTCGCTAAGAGGAC